>Ga0268291_1107_pt1 | contig 2056 bp, 1 predicted proteins | sample MetcocultureBM_FD_191347 | JGI IMG/M metagenome (GOLD analysis project Ga0268291, IMG submission 191347) | Soil microbial communities from Anza Borrego Desert, Southern California, United States - Methanotrophic co-culture BM | ecosystem: Environmental > Terrestrial > Soil > Desert | place: USA... | reverse complement strand
TCAGGCCGCCATCATTTCGGGTGCGAGCTCGAGGACGCGATCGACGTCGAGGACGACCATGAGCTGGCCGTCGAGGCGGTGGACGCCGCCGGCGAGCTTGGCCATGCGGGGGTCGAGGTTGACGGGGTTCTCTTCCTTGCCGTCCTCGGGCAGGCGCAGCACCTCGCCGATCTGGTCGATGAGGAGGCCGTAGGATTCGCCGCGCAAATCGACGCCGACCGCCATCGGGGTCTTGCCGTCCTCGTCCCTGGGCAGGCCGAGACGCGAGCGCATGTCCACGACGGTCACGATGCGGCCGCGCAGGTTCAACACGCCTGCGATCTCGCGCGAGGACAGGGGAACGCGGGTGACGCGCTCGGGCATGAACACGTCCTGGACGCGGGAGATCGGCAGGCCGAACAGCTGGCCGCCGATCATCGCGGTGACGTATTCGACCATGGCGCCGTCGGCCGACTGGGTCTTGCTGGTCATGTGTCTCTCCTGATCCCTTGCCTTGCTTACGCCGCGGCCCGGCTCAGCTCGGAAGCGCCGGCGGCGCCCGCGGTCTGCTCCTTCAGCGCCGCGATCAGGCCGGGACGGTCGAACTTGGCGACGTAGTCGTGGAAGCCGGCCTGACGGCCGCGCTCGATCGCCGCCGGCGACACCAGCGCGGACAGGCCGATGATCGGCATCGCGGCGAGGTTGTTGTCGGACCGGATCACTTCGGCGAACTCGAACCCGTTCATGTCGGGCATCTCGATGTCGGTCAGCACCACGTCGAAGCTCTGGGCGCGGAGCGCAGCCAAGCCCTCCTGCGCGGTCGGCGCGGTGCGGACGCGGTAACCGGCGGCCTTGAGCACCGGAGCCAGCATGTTGCGGAAGAAGGCTGAATCGTCGACCAGCAGCACCGCCTGCGAATGCATCGACGGCTTCATCTCCTTGCGGGTGAACCAGTCGGAGAACGCCATGGGCAGGAAGTGGCCAACGTCGATCACCTCGGTGGCCTGGCCCTTGATCACGGCCGAGCCCAGGATGCCCGAACTCGAGCCGCCGACCTCGATGTTGAGCCGTTCCTCGACGATGTCGATGATCTCGTCGACGACGAGGCCCATGGAGCGGCCGTCGTCGGCGAACACCAGGATCGGCTGGACGCCCTGGCTGGCGATGGTGACGCCTTCCATGGCCACCAGCGGCATCAGCTGCTCGCGGTACTGCACCATGTAGCGGCCGTTCGAGAACTCGATCTTGTCGGCCGGCAGCTCCTCCAGGCGGGTGACGAGCCCGAGCGGGACCGCCTTGGGCTGGGACGAGCCGGCGCGGAACACCAGCAGCGAGGTGGTCTGCTCGCCGCTGCCGATGTGATGGCCGGCCGCGTCGTCGCCCATGTCATGGGCCGAGGAGCCGGCGGCGCCGAGCGCCTTGGCAATGCCGTTGGGATCGATGATCATGATCACCGCGCCGTCGCCCAGAATGGTGTTGCCGGAGAACATGTCGATGTGGCGCAGTTTCGTGGACATCGGCTTCACGACGATCTCTTCCGTATGGAAGACACCATCGACCACGATGCCGAAAGTCTGGCTGCCGACCTGGGTCACCACGATGAAGCCGTTCTCGGGATCCGAGGCCGCGCCGTCGTCGATCTTGAGCAGCTTCTTCAGGTGAATCAGCGGCAGCAGCTTGTTGCGGAGCCTGAGGACCGCGGTGTCCTTGATGCGCTCGATGCGGTGCTCGCTATTGGCGCGGGCCCGCACCAGCTCGACCACCGAGAGCTGCGGGATGGCGAAGCGGTCGCCGGCGGCTTCCACGATCAGCGCCGAGACGATGGCGAGCGTCAGCGGGATCTTGATGGTGACCGAGCTTCCTTCGCCGGCCACGCTCTTGATGTCGATGGTGCCGCCGATCTGGTCGATATTGGTGCGGACCACGTCCATGCCGACGCCGCGCCCCGACACCGAGGTGATGGCGGCCGCGGTGGAGAAGCCCGGCGCGAAGATGAACTTGTGGATCTGGGCTTCGCTCATCTTCTCCAGCTCGGCCTCGGTGACGAGACCTGAGGAGATCGCCTTGGCCTTGATCT
>Ga0268291_1106_pt1 | contig 2106 bp, 2 predicted proteins | sample MetcocultureBM_FD_191347 | JGI IMG/M metagenome (GOLD analysis project Ga0268291, IMG submission 191347) | Soil microbial communities from Anza Borrego Desert, Southern California, United States - Methanotrophic co-culture BM | ecosystem: Environmental > Terrestrial > Soil > Desert | place: USA... | reverse complement strand
TGGTGCCGTTGGCCATGGAGGTTTCCAAGAGCCGTCCGCCGCCGTCGAACACGAAGTTGACCCGCTCGCCGCCGGGGGCCTGCACGGCACTGAGCCGCCCGACCGCATCGTAGAGGAAATCGCGGCGGTGGCCTTCGCTGTCCTCGAGGCTGTCGAGGAGCCCGCCAGGGCTGTGGCGGCAGAGCTTGTAGGGGATACCCCCCAAAAGGCGGGTTACGCGAGCACGCTAACCCGCCCGAGCCACGCGGACTGACCAACGAATAGACTGACGTCCGCAACCGCATTGGGAAAAATAGATCTGTCCTTTTTTCTCGATCATTTCAATGTTACGGTTTTGTAGAATGATCCACCGGATATCCCACCCAATATACCGTTTCAGAGTCCCCCGCGAGGTCGCACTGATTGGTGCCGTAAACCGTCACCTGCTTTCCGGAGATTTGCGCCGACAACAAAAGAGCGTATTGTTCCTTTCCTGCCGGATTTCCGAGATCCATTACCCACCGTCGCTTATATGTGTTGCATGCCGGCGGATTTAGATGGTTGGTCGTATAAAAAAATACAAGTCTTCCGTTTCCGTAGCCGCCGACGTGTTCAATCTCGACATGTCCATTTCCCCCGCCCGCTATGGCAGAGACCGGAAACAAAAGCGACACGAATATTGTTTTATAGCATTTGTTAAGCGCTTTCATGGTCGGTGTCTTCTTTTTACGTATAGCGAAGCCGTAGAAAAGCTGTGACGGGGTTAGGCTGTTATTGTCGGACTTCGGCGTCTTTGGTTTCAGTACCCAAAATCACTTCCCTTAAGGAAATCTAAACCAAATAATAAAAGCCTGACCCGGCCCATTTGCTGACCCCACCTTTTGCTTGCGGCGCAACTCGAACGGCGGGTTACGCGAATACGCTAACCCGCCCTACGGCCCTGTGCCTGGGGGGTCCAGGTGCTCCCGTAGTCGCTCCAGATCTCCAACCCGGCATAGACGGAGCGCTGGGGCGTGCCGTCCACGGCGGTCTCGATGCGCCGGTCCTGATGGTCGTAGGCGTAGGTTTCCGGCGCGATTCCGGTGCCGCTCGCGGCCACCAGCCGGTCCAGGGCGTCGTAGCCCGCGTAGGGCGCATTAGCGTTAGCGTAATGCGCCGAACGGAACGTTCCCCATGCGGCGGAATACGCGAGTACGCTATTCCGCCCTACGCGGGCTGACCCGGTCCATGACCCGGTCCATTCACCTAACCCGCCCTACACGAGTTTTCTTAATCTTGGGCTACCTCCTCCATGATATTCAGATTCCGGATAATCCATTAACCATTTTTCTCCGGTGCTATCGTCAATGTACTCTATCTCCCAAGTATCTGGATTGCTTTTTATCTTTCTTAACCGCTTTGTATATTCAATAGCATCCACGCCATGTAGTTCATAATTAGGTTTTTCCATCACTCAATAATCCTGGTCGTTACGTTGCTGAGATTATTAACGTTCATGTTCGGAATAACAAATTCTCTTGCACCGCCAGCCGTTCTACCACCACCGATGAACCCAGGGTCACTTCGGAAGACCGGGCTAGCAATTCCTGAAGCAGGAGTATCAAACTCAATAACTGCACGTGGGCCAGGAATTAAGTTACCAGCATCGTCCACCAACGTTAAACGCTCTGCCAATCCCCTTGAAGTAGTTATTCCTGCTAGATCATCAGCAGCAGTGATCCATGCTTCGGATGCATTTGGTGCCGCCAATCGAGATCCATTTGCAAACTCCGCAGGTACCACCCGAGCCATTCGGCTCGGCACACTGTTCGCAATACCGCCAACACCGGAAAGCCGTGTCGCCGGCGGCACGCCATCCGCCGCATTCTGCAAATCCATGACACGGGCGGTCACCGCCGTTATCGCCGCCACTGCACGGTACGTAGCCACCGCAGATCCCGCGGCAGCAACGGCTCCGGCACCCGCAGTCAATTGGACCTGCGGTAGCTGCAAAACGTCACGTGCGAGACTCCTGAATTCGTTGACAATAGACGAGATCCGTTGGCCCGCCCCCGCATTGGTTGAGGGCATCGTAGGCACATTGATCGCCGGGCCGCTCCACGCAGAGATCGCCCCCGCAAACGCCGA
>Ga0268291_1092_pt1 | contig 10283 bp, 10 predicted proteins | sample MetcocultureBM_FD_191347 | JGI IMG/M metagenome (GOLD analysis project Ga0268291, IMG submission 191347) | Soil microbial communities from Anza Borrego Desert, Southern California, United States - Methanotrophic co-culture BM | ecosystem: Environmental > Terrestrial > Soil > Desert | place: USA... | reverse complement strand
TCCCGCCAAGGCATCGGCTGATCCTCCCAGCCGACAGAGAACTGTCACCCATCCATCCGGTCTACTGTGTTACCTATCTATCCGGTCTGGACATCGCGCCACCTTCTCCCACAAGGGGAGAAGGGAAGAGTCGGCTGACGCGGGCACTGGCACTGTGATCAAACATTGCGCCTCGCCAGGAACCTCGTGATCGCGCCACCGAGCTTCGCATTGTCCAGCGGCTGCGCCAGCGATGCTCTCGCCGTTGCGACGACGTCATCCGGCGCCTTGCCGTCGCGCAGATCGCAACACACCTGTGCAAACTCCACGTCGAATTCCGGATGCGGCTGCACGGTCAGCGTTGCGCCGTTGGCATAGAGCAGGCCGGCATGCGGGGTAAAGTCCGAGGAGAGGATCGTCAGCGCGTCGTTTGGCGGCTCGATCACCTGATCCTGATGCGAGGCGGCGATCGCGACCACGTCGCCGTCGACCACGCCGTTCTCAGGCAGCACCTGATAGATGTGCCGGCCGAGGCCCCAGCCCTTGTCCGACTTACGCACGGTGCCGCCGAGCGCCTGCGCGATCAGCTGATGGCCGAAGCAGACGCCGACCATCGGCGTCTTGTTGGTGTAGGCCTTGCGCACGAAATCTTCCAGCGGCGCCATCCAGTCCAGTTCGTCATAGACGCCGGCGGCCGCGCCGGTGATCAGGATGGCCTCCACCTGGCGCGGATCGGGAACCGCATCGCCATTCGGGATGCTGACGACGTCGACCGTGGCTGTGGGGTCCTCGGTTCGGATCATGCGCGCGAACATGTCCGGAAACGAGCCGTGGCGTTCGCGATGCTCTTGAGGAACGAGCCCGGTCTCGATGATGGTGATGCGTGCCATGTGCACCTCGGATAGAAGGTTGCGCGTGTGATCGCAAGCTCAGTCGCCTTCTGCACCATGTTGCTGGTGCGGCGCTGTGCGCTCGAGCAGCGCGCTCTCCTTGCGAACCTCGCTGAGAAAGGCCTTGGCCAGACGCGACAGCGGCTCGGCTTCCGACCACAGCATATAGGCGACCGCCTGCGTCATCGGCGTGAACGGACGGACGACGAGGCCGCTGCCGCCGTTCTGCCGCGGCGAGAACGGATCGACCACCGCAGCGCCGACGCCGGCGGCCGCGAGCACGCAGGCCGTGTTGCAGTAGCGCACCTCGACCGTCGGCCGGAACGGCGCGCCGGCCCGGGTAAAGCTGTCGCGCACGGCTTCGCCGAGCCGCGTGCCGCGCTCGAGCCCGATGAAGGGCAGGCCGGAAAGATCGGACGCAGATATCACCGGCCTGTCGGCGAGCGGATGCTGCGGCGGCAGCACGCACACCATCTCGCCGGTATGCACCACCTCATGCGCGATCCCTGGATGATGCGTCAGTCCGAGCGCGAAGCCGAGCTCGGCGACGCGGCTCAGCACACCCTCGATGATGCCCTCGTAGCGGCGCACGTCGAAGAACATGCGCGTCTCCGGGCGGCGGCGCAGGAAGCCTGACAGCGCGGAAGGGATGATGCTGTAGGCGAGCGGCGGTGTCGCGACGATGGCGAGATGCCCGGAGCGGTTCTCGCGCAGATCGCGCACGCGGTTCTCGAGCTTCGCGTGCAAGGCGAAGATCGCTTCGCTCTCCTTGTAGAGCGCCATCGCTTCGGCGGTCGGAAACAGCCGGTTGTTGACGCGCTCGAACAGCGCGAAGCCGGCCTGCGCCTCCATCGTCTTCAGCGCGTTGCTCACCGCGGGCTGCGACAGCGCCAGCTCGTCAGCCGCCGCAACCGTGGTGCGGTGGCGGATGATCGCTCGCAAAATCTCAAGCTGACGCAGGTTCATATCACTGCCGATTATACTCAGGGCCGAAACATCATAGCAAAACGAATTGATTTTGCAGCCCCGCTCGCCCGTAATGGCAGCGGATTTGCGCGTCGTATCAAAGGGTTCATTCGCCCATTGAGGCGGCACCGCGCACAGATTGGAGGCAAACTTGGTTCGTGTCCTTCGCGCCGCCGCCGCTCAGATGGGGCCGACGCAAAAAGCCGATACGCGCGAGCATACGCTGAAGCGAATGCTCGACATGCTGGAGGAGGCCGCCGGCCGCGGCGCCAGCCTCGTGGTGTTTCCGGAGCTTGCCTTCACCACCTTCTTCCCGCGCTGGCTGCTCGAAGGCGAGGCTCTCGACCAGTATTTCGAGCGCAGCATGCCGAATCCGGCGGTGGCAAGGCTGTTCGATCGGGCGCGTGCGCTCCGCGTCGGCTTCTATGTCGGCTATGCCGAGAAGACGCCGGACGGCCGGCGCTACAACTGCTCTATCCTGGTCGATCGCGACGGTGAGATCCTCGGCCGCTACCGCAAGGTGCACCTTCCGGGCTCGGTCGAGCCGCGTCCGGGGGCGCGCTACCAGCAGCTCGAGAAGCGCTATTTCGAATATGGCGATCTCGGCTTTCCCGCCTTCCGCGCCGGCTCGTCCTGGGCCCACGCCATCATGGGCATGATGATCTGCAACGATCGGCGCTGGCCGGAATCCTGGCGCGTGCTCGGCCTGCAAGGCGTCGAGCTCGTCTGCATCGGCTACAATTCGGCGGCCTATGATCCAAACGGTGGCGCCACCGAAGACGGCGCCTTGCGCACCTTCCACTCGACGCTGGTGACGCAGGCCAACGCCTACATGAACGCGACCTGGGCGATCTCGGTGGCCAAGGCGGGCGAGGAGGACGGCTCCGGGCTGATCGGCGGCTCCTGCATCGTCGATCCCAACGGCCGCATCGTCGCGCAGGCCCAGACGCTCGCGGACGAGGTGATCGTCGCCGACATAGATCTCGACCTCTGCCGCCAGGGCAAGGACAAGATGTTCAACTTCGCCGCCCACCGGCGGCCCGAGCAGTACAGGGTGATCACCGAGCGCGCCGGCGTGATCGAGCCCGCCGTTCTCGACGCAGATTGATTTCGGACGGCCGATCGCAGCGTTGGCAAAGGAGCTGACATGACACGCCTCTCGCATTTGCTTGCCTTCGCAGCGTTGGCTGCCGTGACGTCGGCGCAGGCGGCCGAGCTTCCGGCGGAGATCAAGCAGGCCGGCACGCTGAAGCTCACGGTCAATTCCACCTACGCGCCGATGGAATATCGCGATCCTGCAACCAACGAGCTGGTCGGGCTCGATGTCGATCTCGCCAAAGAGCTCGCCAAGCGGATTGGCGGGCTGAAGATCGTCTGGAGCGAGACGCCGTTCGCCGAGCTGATCCCCTCGCTCCAGACCAAGCGCGCCGATTTCATCATCTCCGGCATCTCCGATCGGGCCTCGCGGCGCGAGACCGCCGATTTCGTCGATTACCTCGCAACCGGGCCGCAGTTCTTCGTGATGGCGGACAACGCGGCCAAGGACGCGACCGATCTCTGCGGCAAGAAGGTCGGCACCACCCGCAGCACCAGCTTCCCGGTCGAGATCGACAAGTGGAGCAAACAGAATTGCGAGCCGGCCGGCAAGCCGGCGATTCAGTATGTTCCGGGCGAGAACTCGATCGACGTCCGCAACCAGCTCAAGCAGGGCCGCATCGACGCCGCCGTTCAGGGCAGCGAGACGCTGCCTTACGCGCAGACGCAGGAGCCCGGGAAATATCGCGTGGTCGGCGAGCCCTTCGCCAAGGGCTACCAGGGCATCATGTTCCGCAAGGACGATGCGGCCCTGCGCGAGGTGGTGACCGAGAAGCTCGCGGCGATGATCGCCGATGGCACCTACAAGGCCATTCTCGACAAATGGGGCCTTGGCGCCAACGCGGTGGCCCAGCCCATGCTGAACGCGGCGCCGCAATGAAGCCGGCTCCGGCACTCGCGGACGGATTTCCCGATCTGTCGGGAATGCAGATCGCGCGCGAGCCGCACTGGTTTCGCTGGATCAGCGCGGCCCTGATCGTCCTCGTGCTGGCGGCGATTGCGCGCGCCTTTGCGAACGGACAGATCGAATGGTCCTATGTCGGCCGCTTCCTGACCGCAAAGGTCATCCTCGAAGGCATCGTCAACACCATGGTGATGGCGGTGCTGGCGATGGCGCTCGGCATCGTGCTCGGCATCGTCGTCGCGATCATGCGGCTATCGCCCAATCCGGTGCTGAAGACGGTGGCGGCCGGCTACACCTGGTTGTTTCGCGGCACCCCGCTGATCCTGCAATTGCTGCTGTGGTTCAATCTCGCGCTGGTGTTTCCGACCATCGGCATCCCCGGCCTGTGGTCCGCGCGCGCCGTCGATGTCATGACGCCATTCCTCGCCGCCTTGCTTGGGCTCGGCATCAACCAGGGCGCCTACACCTCCGAAGTGATGCGCGCCGGCATGCTGTCGGTCGACATCGGGCAATATGAAGCGGCGCAGGCGATCGGCATGGGGCGGCTGCGCGCGTTGCGGCGGATCGTGCTGCCGCAGGCGATGCGCGTGGTGATCCCGCCGCTCGGCAACGAGTTCATCGGAATGGTGAAGGCGACCTCGCTCGCAAGCGTGATCCAGTATCCCGAACTGCTGCACAACGCCGAGAACATCTACTACGCAAATTCCCGCGTCATCGAACTCCTGATCGTCGCCGGGCTCTGGTACCTGCTCGTGGTCTCGATCCTGACCCCGCTGCAGATGCTGCTCGAACGACGCTTTGCGCGCGGCACATTGCGGCTGGCGCGATGACAAGACCTCTCGTCGCGATCCGCTCCGTAGCGAAGAATTTCGGGGAGTTTCAGGCTCTCAAGAACGTCTCGCTCGACGTCTGGCCCGGCGAGGTGATGTGCCTGATCGGCGCCTCCGGCTCCGGCAAGACCACGCTGCTCCGCTGCATCAACCAGTTAGCTGCGATCGATGCCGGCGGCATCTGGCTCGACGGCGAGCTCCTGGGCGTGCGCGAGCAGGGCGGACGGCTGCATCGGTTGAGCGAGCGCGAGATTGGCCGGCAGCGGCTGAAGACCGGCATGGTGTTCCAGCGCTTCAACCTGTTTCCGCACATGACCGCCCTCGAAAACATCACGGAAGGGCCGACCCAGGTGCAGGGGCGCAAGGCCGACGAGGTGCGCGCCGAGGCGACCGAGCTGCTCCGTCGCGTCGGGCTCGCGGCCAAGGCGGGCTCATATCCGGCCCAGCTCTCCGGCGGCCAGCAGCAGCGCGTCGCGATCGCGCGGGCGCTCGCCATGAAGCCGATGCTGATGCTGTTCGACGAGCCGACCAGTGCGCTCGATCCCGAGCTCGTCGGCGAGGTGCTCGCGGTGATGAAGGAGCTGGCGAAGAGCGGCATGACCATGATGGTCGTGACGCACGAGCTCGGCTTCGCGCGCGAGGTTGCCGACCGTGTCGTCTACATGGATCAGGGCGCGATCGTCGAGCAGGGCCGCGCCTGCGACGTGTTGGGCGCGCCGCGCGAGGAGCGCACCAAGGCATTTCTTTCGGCAGTGATCTGACATTGGGGGTATGGTGATGAAGAGATTTTTGCTTGCGGCGGCGTTCCTGGGCGCCATGAGCTTGCCAGCGATGGCGATCGAGCTGCCGGCGGAGATCGTCAAGCGCGGCAGCATCAAGATGGCGGTGGTGCCGAATTATCCGCCGATGGAGTTCCGCGATCCCGCCACCAACGCGTTGTCGGGATTCGACATCGAACTCGGCGAGGCGCTTGCCCGCAAGCTCGGCAGCAAGATCGAATGGCAGGAAACCAGTTTTGCCGAGTTCCTGCCATCGATCCAGACTGGCCGGGTTGATGCCGTCCTGTCGGGCTTTACCGATTATGCGAGCCGTCACGGGATTGCGACGTTCGTCGATTATCTCCAGACCGGCCCGCGCTTTTTCGTGCAGCAATCGCGAGCGGCGGAATTCAAGGAGATGACTGCGCTCTGCGGCAAGAAGGTCGGCGCCAGCCGTCGCACGAAGTATCCGGAGCAGATTGCAAGCTGGAGCGAGAAGCACTGCGGCGGCAATCCCGTCATCTTCGTAGGCACCGACGGCTCTGGCGATGCCCGTACTCAGCTCAAGCAGGGTCGCATCGACGCCGCCGTGCAGGGCAACGAGACGCTGCCCTACATCATGGATCTCGAGCCCAGCGCCTATACGCCGGTCGGCGAGGCCATCGCGCAGCAGTTCGTCGGCATTGCAGTGCCGGTCAAGGAAAAGGCGCTGCAGCAGGCCATGCTGGAGGCGGTCGACGCGCTGATCGCGGATGGTACCTACAAGACGCTGCTGGCGAAGTGGAAATTGAGCGACAACGCAATCGAGAAGGCGACCATCAATGCTGGACAGTAAGGCACTCCAGAGCATTCCGCTCGTTCCGGCCAACACCGCGGATCCCGCGCCCGACTATCCCTGGCCGAAGCCGTACACATCCGCGATGTTCCTGTCGTTCGACGTGGACGCCGAGAGCGCCTGGACCAGCAAGGACGCAGGTCATGCGCAGCGGCTCATCACCATGAGCTATGGCGGCTATGAGGCGCGCGTCGGCACGCCAAAACTGCTGGAGCTGCTCGGCCAGCTCGATCTCAAGGCGACGTTCTTCGTCACGGGCTGGTCGGTCGATGCGCATCCGGAGATGGCCGAATCCATCCTCAAGGCCGGGCACGAGATCGGCCATCACGGCTATCATCATCTGCTGCCCGATCCCGGCGATCCCTGGATCGAGGAGGAGCTGGAGCGCGGCTTCGAGGCGTTGAAGCGCCGGCTCGGCGTCAAGCCGACCGGTTATCGCGCGCCTTACGGCGAGTTCACCGAGGAGCTGCGCGTCGCGCTGGTGCGCCACGGCATCGTCTACACGTCCTCGTTCCGCGACGACGTCAGGCCCTATCGTCATCGTCTCGCCGACGGCAAGCCGGGCACGATCGAGCTGCCGGTGACGGCGAGCTATGACGACTGGATGCACGGCCTGTCCGCCCGTTTCAGTCCGCGTTCGATCTTCCCGAAAGAGCACGTGCTCTCGATGTGGAAGGACGAGCTCGACGAAGTCCGCGACTGGGGCGCGATGGTCACGACGGTGCTGCATCCGCAATGCAGCGGCCGCCCGATGCGGCTGCGTCTGCTGCGCGAGTTCCTGACCTACGCAAAGTCGTGCCCGGATGTCTGGATCACCACCGGCGAGAACATCGCGGAAAACTTCCTGCGCCACGAAGCCGGTAACCGCTGATGTCCATCTCCCGCCGTTCGCTCCTCAAGGCCGGCGCGGCGCTGCCGGCGCTGTCGCTGCCGGGCATCGTCCGCGCTGAATCCCAGTCCACGCTGCGCTTCATCCCTGTCATCGACCTTGCCTTCGTCGACCCGATCTATTCCACCGCGCAGGTGTCGCGAAACCACGGCTTCATGGTTTACGACACGCTCTTTGGCATGAGCTCCTCGCTCCAGGTGTCGCCGCAGATGCTGTCGGGCTACGTCGTCTCCGCTGACGGGCTGCAATGGGATCTCACATTGCGCGACGGCCTGTTCTGGCACGACGGCGAGCGCGTGCTCGCGCGCGACTGCGTTGCCAGCATCCGCCGCTGGGCGGCGCGCGACGGCTTTGGCGGCGAGCTGTTGGAGGCGACGGCCGAACTGCTGGCCGCGGACGATCGCACCATCCGTTTTCGCCTCAAGCGCCCGTTCCCGCTGCTGCCGCAGGCGCTGGGCAAGGCCGCCATCAATGCCTGCTTCATGATGCCGGAGCGGCTGGCGAGCCAGGATCCGTTCAAGCCGTTGACCGAAGTGATCGGCAGCGGCCCGTTCCGCTATCTCGCCGACGAGCGGGTACAGGGCGCCCGCAACGCCTATGCCAAATTCGAGCGCTACCAGCCGCGCACGGACGGCAAGCCGGATTGGACGGCGGGTCCCAAGATCGTGCACTACGACCGCGTGGTCTGGACCACCACACCTGATGCCGGCACCGGCGTCGCCGCACTCCAGACCGGCGAGCAGGATTGGCAGGAGACCACGCCGCATGATCTGTTGCCGGTGATCAAGGCTGCCGGCGATATCGAGACGCGTATCCTCGATCCCCGCGGCTACGCTTGCATGCTGCGCCTCAATCACCTGCAGCCGCCGTTCGACAATCCCGCCATCCGGCGCGCCCTGCTGGGTGCGATCGACCAGTCCGCGTTCATGACCGCGGTCGCCGGCACCGATCCGGCCTTTCAGGTCTCGCCGATCGGTTTCTTCGCGCCCGGCACGCCGATGGCGAGCGACGTTGGCCTCGATGTGTTCCGTGGCCCGCGTGATTACGCCAAGGTGAAGGCCGATCTGAAAGCCGCCGGTTACAACGGCGAGAAGATCGTGGTGCTGGTCCCAACCAACTCGCTGGCGCAGAAGCCGCTTGGCGAGATCGCCGTGGACTCGCTTCGCAAGGCCGGCATGAACGTGGAATATGCCGGGCTCGATTTCGCCGTCGTGCTGCAGCGCCAGCTCAAGAAGGACCCGATCGGACAGGGCGGCTGGAGCGCGGCGGTCGGCAATTGGCAGGGCATCGACTGGCTCAACCCGGCCGGCAACACCAACATCCGCGGCGAAGGCAAGGTCGCCGGCTGGTATGCGAGCGAGAAGATGGGGCCGCTGCGCAGCCAATGGCTGGCGGCCTCAGAGCTCGCCGAGCAGCAGCGCATCTGCCGCGAGATCCAGGCGGTCGCGTTCGAGGAAATCCCGTATATTCCGATCGGGCTGTACAAACAGCCGACCGCCTATCGCAAGGCGCTCACCGGCATTCTCGACGGCACCGCCGTCTTCTGGAACGTGCGTCCCGCATGAGCACCACAGCAATCTTCGGCAGCTATGTGCTGTCACGGAAAGACGACGCGCAGGATGTCTTGCGCGACCACTGGGTTCTGGTCGAAGGCAAGAAGATCGCCGCGATCACGCGCGACAAGCCGCGCGCCGATCAGGTCCATGATCGCCCAGGCCGCTTCGTCCTGCCGGGTCTGCTCAACCTGCACAATCACTGCTTTTCGGAAGCGGTGGCGCGCAGTCACACCGAGGACGGCAACGGCCGCAAGAATAACCAGAGCATCGTCTACACGGTGCTGCTGCCGCTGACCAAGCGCGGTGCCGATATCCTGTCGGCGGAAGAACGTCTCGCGGTGGCGCGGCTCGGCATCCTCCAGCTTCTCAAGGGCGGCGCCACCACGGTGATGGAGCCGTTCCGCAACTCGATCCCCGAGATGTTCGACGCCGCGGAGGAGATGGGCATCCGCTTCTACGGCGCGCCCTATCTGTTCTCGACGTCCGATGCCAAGGCCGGGCCGGACGGTGTGGTCCAATATTCCGGCGACGACGGCGCTGCCGACATGGCGACATGGAGTGCGCTCTATCAGCGCTGGAATAATCGCGGCGACGGCCGCATCAGCCTCGCCATGAGCCCGCATGCCACCGACACATGCGGCCCCGATCTGCTGAAGGCTTGCGCCACCCGGGCGCGCGAGCTCGGGGTGCCCATCACGACGCACATGGCGCAGAGCCGCGCCGAGGTCGAGACCATCGGCAAGCGCTATGGTGGCCGCACCCCGGCGCAATATCTGGACTGGCTCGGCCTGCTCGCGCCCGACCTCATGGCGGCGCACTGCATGTTCAGCAGCGACGACGATCTCAAGCTCATGGCCGCGCGCGGCATGACCGTGCTGAACTGCCCGCGCGTCTTCGCGCGCGCCGGCATCACCGCCGCCTTCAGCCGCTTCGCCGAGCACGGCGTGCGCACCGTGGTCGGCACCGACGGCTACAACATGGACCTGCTCGGTGAGCTCAATGCCGCCTCGCTGATCTCAAAGATCACCTCGGCGCGTCCCGACGTCGCGAACTCGCCAGAGCTGATCGAAGCGAACACGGTTGTCGCCGCCAATGTCATCAAGCGGCCGGATCTCGGCCGCATCGAGCCGGGCGCCACGGCCGATCTCACCGTCGTCGATCTCACTCATCCGCATCTTCAGCCGCTGTTCGATCCCCGCCGCGCGCTGGTCGCACTCGCCAACCGTGCCAATATCGATCAGGTCATGGTCGACGGTCGTGTGCTGGTAGATGAGGGACGCTATCTCGGCGCGGACGAGGCGGCGATCATTGCGGCGGGCACCGCCGCGATTGGCAAGATCTGGGACCTGCCGGAGGCGCAGGCCGCGTTCAACGGCTGATCGCTTTTTTTTGCGCATGATCGTCGCCTCGAGGAAAGTGCGCTCCCTCTCCCGCTTGCGGGAGAGGGCAGGGGAGTGTCCAGACCGGATAGATAGGTAACACAGTAGACCGGATGGATGGGTGACAGTTCTCTGTCGGCTGGGAGGATCAGCCGATGCCTTGGCGGGAGAGCTGTACAGTGGACCTGAGGGTTGATTTCAT
>Ga0268291_1076_pt1 | contig 28998 bp, 28 predicted proteins | sample MetcocultureBM_FD_191347 | JGI IMG/M metagenome (GOLD analysis project Ga0268291, IMG submission 191347) | Soil microbial communities from Anza Borrego Desert, Southern California, United States - Methanotrophic co-culture BM | ecosystem: Environmental > Terrestrial > Soil > Desert | place: USA... | reverse complement strand
AACCCGATCCTACCGGAGAACTGCCGATGACCACCGCAAAGCCGCCCGCCCGCTACGGCGCTATTTGGGGGCGCGCGTCCGGGCGGCTTTGCTCTACCGAGCTACACCACTCCCGGGGACACGACCCGCAGATGATCGCCATTTTCGGAGCGCAAGCGGCTGAGCGCGCCGCCCGCCGTGCACAAGAAAGCAAATGAACTGGTCGCCTGATACTCCGGCGACGCATCAAGGTCGCGGCGCGAGGGCCTTCGGCCCGGATCGAGTGGCTTAGCCTAGGGGCTCCGCAAACAGCGGAGCGCTACCAAGACTCTTCGCCGATGCTGCTTGTGCCGGTCTCGGCGAGTGTTCGCATCCGAGAGTCGCCTCATCGAGGCAACCGGGGTTTTCCGCCGCGTGATATCGCCGGACGCCTTGTGCGAAGCCCGCTTGACACGTTGACGCTGAGGGATCTCTGAAATGACTGCTTTGCCCGAACCGCAGATCACCCGCTACACTCGTTGGCTCGAGCGAGAGCACGGGCTGCACTTCGATCCGAGAACGACCGAAGGCTATGATGCGCTGTGGCGATGGTCCGTGAACGAGCTCGATGCCTTCTGGTCGTCTGTTTGGCACTATTTTGACATTCAGTCCCCCACGCCGCACAGCGCCGTGTTGGTGGAAGAAAAGATGCCCGGAGCGCAGTGGTTTCCCGGGGCGCAGCTCAACTATGTGCAGCAGGTGTTTCGCCATGCCGACGCAGCGCATGCCGCTGGCCACCCGGCGATCGTGTTCCAAAACGAGCGTATGCGTGAGCACGGCGAGCTGCAGGAGGTGAGCTGGCCCGAGCTGCGTCGTCAGGTGGCGTCGCTCGCGGCGCATCTGCAGCGCCTCGGCGTCGAAGCTGGCGACCGGGTAGTCGCCGTCCTACCAAACACGCCGCAGACCGCTGTGGCTTTTCTCGCGGTGGCGAGCCTCGGGGCTGTGTGGTCAGTGTGCTCTCCCGACATGGGTGCCATCGCGGTGCTCGATCGCTTCCGCCAAATTGCGCCCAAAATCCTGATCGCTTGCGATGGCTATGTGTACGGCGGCACGGCATACGACCGCCTGCCGGTGCTAGAGAATCTGCTTGGCGAACTGCCGAGCGTACAGCATGTGGTACTGTGGCGAAGTCTCGATGCGAACGCCGAGCCGGGGCGCCTGGCCTCCGCGTCCCGGCAGTCGCACGACTTCGATCAGTTGACCGCCGACGAAGCGAACCTGGAGCCCAAGTGGGTCGCCTTCCACCACCCGCTGTGGGTCGTCTATTCCAGCGGCACGACCGGCCTGCCGAAGCCCATCGTGCATGGCCACGGCGGTGTGGTGCTTGAGGCGATCAAGATGCTCGGCTTGCACACGAATCTGGGCGCCACGGTCGACACGGGCGATCGCTACCACTGGTACAGCGCCACGGGTTGGATCATGTGGAACTCTCAGGTGGCGGGTCTGTTGCTCGGGACGACGATCTGCATCTACGACGGCAGCCCGGCCGGAAAGAGCGGGAATGCCGACTGGTCCACGCTGTGGCGTTTCGTCGACGAAGCCAGGGCGACCTTCTTCGGCGCGGGCAGTGCCTTTTTCTCCAACTGCCTCAAAGCCGAGGTGAAGCCGAAGGAGATCCTCAAGCTTGCGCACCTGCGTGCCCTGGGAGCCACAGGCTCTCCGCTTGCCATCGAATGTTACCGCTGGGCCTACGACCACGTACCTAAGGTTGAAGGAAAGGACATCTGGCTGTCGGTCGTATCGGGGGGCACCGATTTCGCCGGTGCTTTCATTGCGGGCCTGCCGACGCTGCCGGTCCTGGAAGGCGAGATGCAGTGCCGTTGTCTTGGTGCGGCAATCGAGGCGTGGAACGAAAACGGAAAACCGCTGACTGATGAAGTCGGTGAACTCGTTTGCACCAAGCCCATGCCGTCGATGCCGCTCTACTTCTGGAATGACCCTGACAACAAGCGCTACAACGAGAGCTATTTCGATATGTACCCTGGGGTTTGGCGTCACGGTGATTGGATTCGCATCACGCCGAGCGGTGGCGCGATCATCTACGGCCGAAGCGACGCCACGATCAACCGCCATGGTATTCGTATGGGCACCTCTGAGCTCTATCGCGCTGCCGAAACGCAACCCGAAGTTCTCGACAGTCTGGTGGTCGACCTCGAATACCTGGGCCGCGAAAGTTACATGCCACTCTTCGTGGTGTTGCGAGAGGGTCTGACCCTCGATCCGGCACTCGAAAAGCGCCTTCGCGAGGCCATCAAGACGGCGCTCTCAGCCCGCCATGTGCCTAACGAGATCATTCAAGTGAGTGCCATTCCGCGCACGCTGTCCGGTAAGAAGATGGAATTGCCTGTGAAGAAACTGCTGATGGGCACGGCGCCCGAGCAACTATTCAAGCTCGATGCGATGGCCAACGCGGATTGCGTGCCCTGGTTCGTCGAGTTCGCGAAGCGGAGAATGTCTTCGAACGTCTGAAGGCGAGAATTCTGAAGCGGCAAACTGGGGAAGCTGTCTCATGTCGGACCAGATTCAGGAGATTGGCCAAGCCTTCACGTGAACCGCCCCGGGAAGCACGCCCTGTGGTCTTCGTGAGGGGCTGGACTGACCCACGTTAGATGACGTCGGTTGTCATTGGACGGAATTTGCGAAGCGGCGCGACCGCGCAGCAAATCGATCGAGCGCCGGCTAGCTCGAGCGCTCACTTCTGAAATCGAAAAGCTGAGGTGTGGTGACTGTCGAGCCAGGGGGCAGTCCGAGTATCTTGCCGCCAGTGACAGCCAACTCGAATATCATTCCGACAGGAACAAAATCTGTAGTGATCTCAACAAGCAAAAAGGCTGCGAATTGTCGGAATGAGCCTGCCAAATGACGCGGCCCCAGTTCATCGTTCGCCTGCTCGCCAGAGGGCAGGGTACCAAAAATACTATCGAAGCATTTGGTGCGCTAGCGCACCATCATTATGAGGAACGACCAGAGCAGCATGGCGATTATTTTCACGCCGGTCGCCCCCCGTGGCCGGCAATTGCGGCCCCGGCATCACGCCCCCTCAATTGCCCCAGCCGGGGCCGCTCCCATCAAAGGTCCGATGGTACCGGAGAGCACCGCATAGTTGGTCCGCTGGTGTACGATGAGCCCCGATGTGAGTTGCCCTCGCGGCGCTTTTACTCTCAACCTCACAATCGCCGGGGCTGGATCATATCTCACCTGTTCATATTTTCTCCGGCCGAAGGCCGCAGCAGCGTTTGCTGCGGCCTTTTGCCTAACAGGAGCACAGGAATGAAATACGAATCTTGCTTGATTGTTCGGGCTCTCCCCGGTCGCCAACTGGATAGTTTGCGTGGAGCTGCGTCTCGTGTCGCAAAAGCAAACGATGTGAATTGGTATGCTGATCGCGCCGACATCGGAACGCGTTTCTGTTTTGACAGTGATAGAGCGAAGACTGCTTTCGCTCTGGTCTGCGATGAAATTGGAATTTCGTACGAAGACCCAATGAAGGCCCCGCCGGCGTGAACCGGCCTGCGCGTTGATGTAGAGCGTGGTGGTGGCGTTGAGTAGCGCTTGCGTCGGAGCGACGGTGAAGCCGTATCCGTTGTTGCGCGCGCCGCACCATGTTGTTAGACCGCTCCATCAACATCGAAGGAGCGTCAAATTGGCCAAGAAGAAAAAAGCAATCCGCCGCGAGTGGACACCTGCTGAACTGCGAGCACTAAAGAAGCATTCGAAGGATCGGACCCCCGTCGCGAAGATTGCGAAGGAGATGAAGCGAACCGAGGGCGCGCTCCGTCAGAAGGCCATCGTGTTGGGGATCGGATTGGGACATCAGCGGTGATTGAAGGCCGCGGGCATGGGCCGCGACGAGTCCGCCCGCTACATCGGCTAGTGGGCGTGATTTCGGACCCGGATGAGACGTCACCCGAAAGGTTGTAGTGACTTGCACCGCAACCGAAACAAGAGGTCCAGACGTGGCTCAAATTTCAGGCTACATACTCGTCAATGTCACCGGCTTGGCCTCTGCGGGCACCGTTAGCGCCCCGGGTCTAAAAGCTGGTGATCGCATTCTTCAGGCCTGCTCCTCCTCTTTGGGGGGAAATGTGAATATTTTCGAGGCTGTTGTTTCGGTCGATGACGAATTGGTTCAGTTCACCGCATTTGGATCGTCAACAGCGGTTCCGTTTGAAATTCTAGCCCTCCGTCTCTAGAATCATCCGCTTGCGTTTCCATCAGCTTACGCGCGACTGGCGGCGGCGATCTTGTGATCTCGATTGGCAAGCGCGATGATGGCGCGGCCGACCTGAATGAGCAGCGATGGCGCCAGGCTGCAGCCCATGATGACGGCCCACATCGCCGCCGTCGGGGAGGTGACGTGCAACACCTCCGCCATCAGCGGCCAGTAGGGAGGAACCGCGAGCAGAGCGCCGCAGAGGCCGACGGCAGCCCAGATCCATGGATTGCGCGTGACCTCGTTGGCGACGACGCCGGAGCGGCTGCTGCGCATGTCGAAGACGTGCCAGAGTTGCGCGAATGCGATCGTCAGGAATGTGGTGGTGACCACTGCCTCGCCGGTCCAGCCGGCCGAAAGCGCCAGCCCAAGCGCCGCGAAAGTTCCGCCGGCCAGCGGAATGCTCTGCAGCACGATCGCTGTCCATTGCCGGCGACCGAGGATCGGCTCCTTCGGACGGCGCGGCGGCCGCTCGAGAATATCGCGTTCTCCCTCGCCCATTGCCAGTGCGAAAGCGGGGAATACGTCGGTCACGAGATTCAGGTACAGGATCTGCAGCGGCAGGATCGGCAGGGGCAGTGCCGCCGCGATCGCGATCCCAACAACCAGGACCTCGCTGATGTTGCAGGACAGAAGGTAAGCGGCGGCCCGACGGATGTTGCCGAAAATGACTCTGCCTTCCCGAACCGCCTTGACGATCGTCGGAAAGGCGTCGTCGAGCAGGATCATCGCCGCCGCCTGGCGCGCGACGTCCGTTCCGCGCAGGCCCATGGCCACGCCGATGTCGGCCTGCTTCAACGCCGGTGCATCGTTCACGCCATCCCCGGTCATCGCGACGATTTCACCGGACGCCTGATACGCGCGTACGATCGCAAGTTTCTCCGCCGGGCTGACGCGGGCGAAGATGCCAACGCGCTTCAGCTCCTGCGGATGCTTTTCGATGAGATGCTCGACATGGCGGCCTTCCGCCACATGGTCAGCCTCGAGCCCGATCGCACGGCCTATGCTGCGGGCCGTGACGGCATGATCGCCGGTCACCATGACGACGCGGATGCCGGCATGACGGCAATCGCGGATCGCCTGCGGAACGTCGGCGCGCGCAGGGTCTTCCAGGCCGACGAGGCCCACGAATACCAGCTCGCCATAGGGCTGAGCATCTGCGGATGTCGCCAGTTTGGTCGCGCAGGCGAGCACGCGCAGGCCGTGCTGTCCGAGCTCGGCAATCCGCCCGCTCCATAGACGGCGCGCGGCTTCGTCCAGTGTCGTCTCGCCGTTCTCGGTGAGCATGCCGGTGCACGCGGCGAGCACATGCTCCGGTGCACCCTTCACGGCATAGAAATACGCGTCGCCATGCTGGTGCACGGTCGCCATCATCTTGCTTTCGTTGTCGAAAGCGTGCTTGGCCGCGATCGGAAAGCCGCGCAGCAGCTCGCGGCGATTCAAACCTGCCGCCCGGCCAGCCTGCAGCAGCGCCACTTCCATGGGATCACCGCTATGGGCTACCCCCCCATGGCCAAGCGAGGCCTCGTTGCAAAGTACCATTGTATGCAGCAGCCGCTGGAGCAGCGCATCGCCGGCAAGCTCCTCCGCGCCGGCCTTTTCGACTTCGCCGGATTCCACCCACAACCGCCGCACGGCCATCCGGTTCTCGGTGAGCGTGCCGGTCTTGTCGGTCAGGATCACCGTGGTCGCGCCCAATGTCTCGACCGCGGAGAGCCGCTCCAGCAGCGCATTCTGGCGGGCCATGCGCCACATCCCGCGGGCGAGCGCGAGCGTGGCCACAATCGGCAGGCCCTCGGGAATGGCGGCCACCGCGAGCGCGATCGACGATTCCACAACCAGGAAAGCATCTTCTCCCTTCGCCATTCCAACCGCCGCGATCACGACGGTCAGAAGCCCGACCGCCCAAACGAGCTGCCCGGACAACCGTGCGAGCCTGCGTTCAACCGGTGAGCTCTCGGGCTCCGCTTCTTCGACGAGGTGAGAGATCCGGCCGAGTTCGGTCCGGGCCCCCGTCGCGACGACGACGCCAAGACCGCTGCCGCGCGTCACGGCCGTGCCCTTGAACAGCATCGATGTGCGCTCGGCGATCCGCGCATCTTCGGCGGCCGGCTCGGGCGACTTGTCGACCGGCACCGACTCGCCCGTCAGGGTCGACTCGTCGGCCGCAAGCCGCGAGGCTTCCACGATGCGCAGGTCAGCCGAGATCGCATCGCCTGCCTCGACGAGGAGCATGTCGCCGGGTACGAGGTCCTCAGCCGGGAGCACGCGCGCGTGACCGTCGCGTCGCACGCGAGCCGATGTCCGGCCAAGCGCGCGCAACGCCTCGATCGATCGTGCTGCCCTGATTTCGGTCAGGAAACCGATGAGGGTATTGAGGACGAGAACCGCGACGATCGCCACGCCTTCCGCGAGTTCGACGAACCAGAAGGCGAGCGCAGCGGCTGCCGCCAGCAGGTAGACCACCGGGGTCTGCAGCTGGTGAAGAAGTATGGTCAGGGCGCCGATCGGCTTCCTTGCAACGATCGCGTTCGTACCGAAGCGGATGCGGCGCGCCGTCGCCTCATGTTCCGCGAGGCCTTGCTCGGGCTCGACTTGAAGCGCGCGAAGGATCTCGCTCGCCGGCAACGAATGCGCGGTCGCGGTTGTCAGTCCAACTTCATGCATCAAATCGCCTTTCGGCATCAGACCTGCGCCTCTTCCCGGCTATCTCCGAAACATTTGGTGAGCGACATCAGGACCGACTGCACCGGCCCATGCGGCCGCGATGACCAGCAGCAGGCCGGGGATCAGCCGCAGCGCGAAGGAGCGTCCGCCGCTGACCCAGCCAACGACGATCTTGCTGAGCGTATTTGTCGACAGCGCCGCCAGAATCGGAGTCACAGCGTCGGCGGAGCTGATCTTTCCTGAGGCGGCGAGGGTGGCTGTGGCGACGGCCGGCGAATGCGTATCTGCGAGCCCGGCTACGGCCGCGCTGACCAGCAGGCCGATTTCCCCAAACGCGTCCCGCAGGCCGGCAGCGAGCACGAGGACGCCGGAGAGCGTCAAGGCGAGCAACAAGGCCGACGGCAGGCTGAAAGCACGTCCGAGCTGGAGCTCGGCGGCGCTCGTCTCTCGCATGCCCTTCACCGTGAAGATCGCGCCATAGAGACCTGCCGCGGCACCGGCACAGAGGAGCGGAATCGTCAGACTCTGCAACGTAGCGAGATTTGTCGCTGCGAGCACCGCGACGAGCTGAACGATCGTTGCGACGGTCGAAAGCGTTGCGCCGGCGGTAGCGGCGCCAAGCAGCTCCGGTGCCTTGCGACCCCGCGCCCCCATCGCTCCGATCGTGGCCGTGCTGGAGACAAAGCCCGAGGCGAAGCCTGAAATGGCGAGACCGCCTCTTGCGCCGAGCAGGCGTATTGCAACATGCCCGGCGGCACCGATGGCCATCACCAGAATGACGATGATCCAGATCGCGCGTGGATTGAGCGCGCCATAGGGGCCGACCGGCCGATCCGGAAGCAAGGGGAGGACAACGAGCGTGGCGGCGGCAAAGATCAGGCCGTCCTTGACCTCGCCTTCGCTGAGCACCTTCCGGACGAAGTCGTGCAATGCCGCACGGCCTGCAAGCAGAATGGCCAGAATGACGGCAACGCCCGCGGCCAAAAGCGGACGCTGGGTGGCCAGTCCGCCAAGCAGAACCGTCAGGATGAGTGCGATCTCCGAAGTCAAGCCGGGATCGTCGCTCCTGGACCGGAGATAGGCGATCGCGGTCATGGCCACGATCCCCGCGGTCACGAGCGCCAGCAGGCCCTTGCCGCCGACCATGACGCTGACGGCGCCGGCAAGGGATGCCGCGGCAAAGGTACGCAGCCCGGCAGGCGAGCGCCCCGGTCCCTCGCCCTTGCGGCGTTCTCGCTCGAGACCGATCAGGAGCCCGATGCCGAGCGCGACGATGATGGCGATGACGTCGGGGCTCAGGCTCGGCTTCAGAAAATCCATCATGTGTACTGCACGGCGTCACGTTCTTGTGCCTGTGGCGGTGCTTCGATCGCGACTGCTGCCCAATCCCGCCGGATTCGTATCAACGTCATGGTCACCGCCGGCAGCAATAGATCAAGTGCCACGCCCGCTGGCTCGTGAAAAGTGAGGCCGACGACGACAGCAATGAACGGCAGCATCGCATGCATCCGCCGCGAGCGTGCCGGAGATGCGACAGGAGATCCCGGCACGGTATCCACTTTGAGTTATCTCATGCAAGGACCAGCGGCTGGAACTATCGACGAAGCCGCCGCCAGGCCACTTGATTTCGCTCAATCTGACGGCCGCAACCATGTCGCAAGCCAGCGATCTCGTTGATCGTGGCTGAGAATGTTGCCGCCGCACGGGATTTCGTTCGGGCGCAGTGGATGGGACCCGAGACGTCGCGGTCCATGAGGGGGAGAGATTCTCGTTGTCGCCCCGCATACGCCAGTTGCGGCCAGCCTTGCACTGATCGCTCTAAAAGAGCGCTTGCGAATTGGTGTTTCTTCATCTCTGCGGTTGATCCTTCTCAAACAACGGTGCTGGTTTCGGGAGAGAGTAACGTTCCATTAGCTGTGGGACCAAACCATGTCGTTTGAGCGGGTCTTGCGATGGACCCTGGTTGCGGTTGCAATCGCCGGATTGGCCGCGGGTATTCTTGCGCGAGCCGCCGGCCGCCTCGATCTGGCCGATCTCGCATGGGCGCTCGGCACTGCGCCCGTGATCGGCGGGCTGGCGGTCTCGATCGTCAGGGATCTGCTGGGTGGCCGTCTGGGCGTGGACGCGATTGCGCTGCTGTCGATGAGTGCGGCGCTGGCACTGGGCCAGCCGCTTGCCGGCGCCGTCGTTGCGCTGATGTATTCCGGCGGAAATGTGCTGGAGGACATCGCGATCGCGCGGGCGGAGCGCGACCTGCGGTCCCTGGTCGATCGGGCACCGCGGCACGCTCATCGCAAGAACGACGAGCGGATCGGGGACGTGCCGATCGAGGAAGTCGCAGTCGGCGAACAGCTCCTGGTGCGGGCAGGCGAGATTGTGCCTGTCGACGGTATCGTGGGCTCGGTCTCGGCCACGATCGACGAGTCCGCGGTCACAGGCGAACCCATTCCGGTCGAGAAGACACGCGGCAGCGCAGTGCTTTCGGGCTCACTGAATGCGGGTGAGACCTTCGAGTTGACCGTGACCGCGCCGGCTGGCGAGAGCACCTATGCCGGCATCGTGCGCATGGTGACGGCGGCCCAGACGGCGAAGGCTCCCTTCGTGCGAATGGCCGACCGCTATGCGCTGGTCTTTCTGCCGGTGACGCTCGTCATGGCCTTCGTGGCGTGGCGCATCTCCGGCGATCTGACCCGTAGCCTTGCCGTGTTGGTGGCGGCGACACCTTGTCCACTGATCCTGGCCGCACCGGTCGCCTTCATTGCCGGCGTGGCGCAGGCGGCCCGCCGTGGCATCCTGGTCAAGGGCGGAGCGGCGCTGGAGGCGCTGGCGCGCGCGCACACCGTCCTGCTCGACAAGACCGGCACCCTGACCGTGGGAGGGGCGCGGTTGCTCTCCGTCGAGGTCGCGCCGGGGCAGGACGCGGACGAGGTCCTGACGCTTGGCGCATCGCTCGAGCAAGCCTCGCATCATGTGCTCGCGAAGGCGGTTGTTGCTGCCGCCGTCGATCGCGGTCTCAAGCTGAGGCCGCCGGAACATGTCAAGGAGACCATGGGGTCTGGCCTGAGCGGCCTGATCGATGGACGCCGGGTCACCGCCGGTTCGCGAGAGATGCTTCTCTCGCATGCCGAGCTATCGCCGTGGGAACTGCGCGCCATCCGGCGCGCCTCGTGGCGTTCGGCGTTGATCGTATTCGTTGCTGTTGATGGGCGTTCAATCGGCGCACTGCTGCTGGCCGACGAGCTGCGGCCCGATACGCCACGCGCGATCCGGCTGCTGCGCGATGCCGGCATTGTGCGGATGGTGATGGTCACCGGCGATCGCGCCGCAGCGGCGCAGGCAATCGGTGCGGCGCTCGATCTCGATGCCGTGCTGGCCGACCGCGTTCCTTCGGACAAGGTCGAGGCGGTGCGTACCGAACAGCGTCAGCATCCGACCATCATGGTCGGCGACGGCATCAATGATGCCCCGGCGCTGGCCGTGGCCGACATCGGGGTCGCGCTCGGCGCTCGCGGCGCGAGCGCCTCGTCCGAGGCTGCAGACGTGGTGATTCTGGCGGACCGGCTCGATCGGGTTGGGGAGGCGATCGTAATTGCACAGCGGGCACGGCGTATCGCCGTGCAGAGCATTGTCGTCGGCATGGGGCTGTCACTGGCGGCAATGGTCGCCGCCACGCTTGGCTGGCTCGATCCCGTGCCCGCGGCGATCGTCCAGGAGGTGATCGATGTTGCGGTCATTCTGAATGCGCTGCGGGCGCTCACTCCGGCCCTGGTCAGGGGCGGCCCGCGCATCACGACAGAGCAAGGCTTGTCCTTGCATCACGATCATCAGGCCCTCTTCAAGGATCTCGACCGCCTGCGCGCGATCGTCGACGCGCTGGACGACGTGACGCCCGAATCCGCCGCGGCGTTGATCGGGGAAGCCCACCGCCTGGTTCAGACTAGCGTCGTGATGCACGAGCGCAAGGATGAGGACAGCGTCTATCCAAAGCTTGCGGAGGTTCTGCGCGACCGCCATGGCCTGTCCGCCATGAGCCGCGCGCATCGTGAGATCCTGCACCTCGCCCGGCTGCTCGCTCGGATCGTCGAGGACATTCCGTCTGAGAAGATCGACCGCTATCTGGTCCGGGACGCTCAGCGGGTCATCGAGGCGATTGAAACGTTGGTGCGCATGCACACGGCTCAGGAGGAGGATATCTACGAAGCCGTGGCGGCATAGGCGACAGCTCGATATGCGGGCGGGCCAAGGATGATCTGGAGGAATCCCTTGCTCCTCCTGTCGCTCAGATATGGGAAGTGTACCGGCGATCTCACCAATGCTGCAGCCGGTCCTTGCCGGTCTTTCCGTCCCTGGCGTAGAGCGCATTGTAGACAATGCCCATGACGATGCTGTAGCTGAGCAGCATCATCAGAGAGAACAATGCCGGCGAAATGCCGAGCCCTGCATCGAGGGCAAAGAAGCCGAGGCCGATGATCGGGAAGAATGCCAGCCCCATGATGATCCATCCGAAGACTCCGAACACAGCCCCCTTCGTCACCCCGGTCTTGCCGGGTAACCGCTGATAAGAGTATCCGAAAACAAGCCCGACCAGTGTGGAACCGTTCAGGAATGATAGCGCCCACGGCACCATCGGATCGACGGCGCTCCCAACCAAATGACTGAGCGTTGCCTGGAGATTGTCGTAGGGCTGAAACGATGGAAGCAGCCCTGCGCGAGATTTGAGATACATCAGCAGCGAATGGGCAATACTGCCGGCAATACCTGCGGCAATCGACTTCCATATCCGATCGCCAGTTCGTCGAGACATCGGCAGCGCATCCGGAGCCTCAGTGGCTGGCCGGAACTTGGCTCCCCATCTGCTCCGGCCCTTGGATATCTTGCGTGCATAGCGCGGCGACAGGACAGGTCTGACCAAATGCTGAAGTTGTGGTGCAAGCCGCAACTGTAGCTCAGACGAGCAGCATTCTCATCGCGGTGCTCCGGTTGAGCGAAACACCTATCAAAGCCTGCCCGCAGTTCGATCCATTTGTCTTGACGTGGATCAACGATGGAAGGGTTGCCAGACAGGAGAAGCTGGCCTCCCATAACTGCCTTTGTGGCTTCTGATGTGTGTCGCATTGAGTGAGCTCAATGCGACACGGCTCGATCGGCTGCATTGTGCCTTGCGATCGGTCACGCCGATGTCGGCATGAGACAGGGCCCACATGCAAAATCCAAAGCGGGCATTTTGGGGTAGTCTGGCGGTTCTCGTCCTGCTTTGGCTGGTTGCGGAACCCCGTCCATTTGGGACCGGTCCCTTTTTCCCGCTTCGCGAGAGGATGGTGCAGTTAAGCGGCGTCCTGGCAATCGGTTGCATGAGCATGGCGATGATCCTCGCACTGCGACCGCGCTGGCCGGAGGCGTGGCTCGGCGGCCTCGACAAGATGTACCGCTTGCACAAATGGCTCGGCATCGCCGCCCTTGTGACGGCCATTGTTCATTGGCTATGGGCCGATGGCCCGAAATGGGCCGTCGGCTGGGGTCTGCTGGCGCGACCGGAGCGTGGGGCGAGGCCCGTCATCGAGAATCCCATTGAAGCCTTCTTTGCCAGCCTGCGCGGATTGGTGGAGGGGCTCGGCGAATGGGCGTTCTATGGGACTGTGGTGCTGATCGTTCTGGCACTCGTTCAGTCGTTTCCCTACCGGCTGTTCTACAAGACGCATCGGCTTATCGCCCTTGCGTACCTCGTGCTGGTCTTTCATGCCGTCACTCTGATGAAGTTCAGCTACTGGATGTCCCCGCTCGGCTGGATCATGGGCGGGCTGCTCGCCTGCGGCACATGGGCGGCCGTTCTTGCGCTCCTGCGACGCGTGGGCGCTGGGCGGCAGGTCAGTGGCAGGATCACCTCTCTGAAATACTATCCCGGCGTCAGAGCAATCGAGACCGAAATCGAGTTGCCGTACGGCTGGCCGGGACACAGACCGGGCCAGTTTGCCTTCGCCACGTCGGACACCTCGGAGGGCGCCCATCCCTACACGATCGCGTCCGGCTGGAGCGCTGAAAACCCCAGGATCACCTTCATCACCAAGGAACTGGGCGACCACACCAGCCGGCTGCGGGAGAAGCTCCGCGTCGGGCAGGAGGTAAAGGTGGAAGGGCCCTATGGTTGCTTCACTTTCGACGACGATTGCGCGCACCAGATCTGGATCGGCGGCGGCATTGGCATCACGCCTTTCGTCGCCCGCATGAAGGAGCTGGCCATGCAGACGGGGACTCCCGCTTGCACCATTGCGCCGACGGTTCACCTCTTTCACACCACGGCTGATGTCGACGAGGAGGCGCTGGGAAAGCTTGCAGCAGATGCGCACTCGGCTGATGTACGCCTGCACGTTCTTGTCGACGCCCGTGATGGACGACTGAGTGGCGAGCGCATTCGCGAAGCGGCGCCGGAATGGCGCACGGCGAGCATCTGGTTTTGTGGCCCGACCGCTTTCGGTGAAGCGCTCAGGCGAGACTTCGCCATGCACGGCTTTCCTGTCGGCGAGATGTTCCATCAGGAACTATTCGCGATGCGATAGCGCAAAGATCGAAGCCGCCGCGCACTTCGCTGTCTCCGTCCCTCGCTGGGGTAGAGACGGCAGGCGGATCGCAAGACGAGCGCCATCTCAAAGACACCCGGCCTATTGCTTCGGCCGGGCAATCTCAAATACAAAGGCGGCCTGGAAGATTGGTCCGCTCATCGTTCGAACCTCGATCGCCATGTGCTGGCGCTCATCGAGTGGGGGAAGGTCCTTGGCCAGATCGCCTAACGCTCTTGCAGCTTCGATCTCGGCCGCCTTCTGATCGGCGAGATCAAGGCCCTCTTCGTCGGGATAGAGATCCTGGCCGTCTCTAATGTCGAAGTAGTACCGGGTCATCAAAGCGCACCCTCTGCAGGCGGGAGCGCGCGTGGTCTCTCAGCCACCGACGCCCTGGTTGGCTGATGTCGATGATACCTGAAAATATGGGGCAAGAGGTCCGATGTTCCAAACTAATTCTTGTTCGATCCGGGATCGTCTGGAGGTAGGGAACTCATGGTCGAATGATGAGTTGACTTGGACCCGCTTGCGAGCAGCAGCGCCCGAAGATGCCATGAGCGCGAGCACTGTGGTGGCCAGCCACGACGATCGATCAAGCGCTTGCAAGCGCTATTCGCCTCAGACAATCAGGCAAAGTGACCGGCAGGCGCCGCTCAATCGAAGGACAACAAAATGAGGACGAATGACAATCGCACGGCTCGTGCCAAGCGCGAGGCCGACAAGCTGTTCAAGCAGGTCGACACGACGAAGACGAAACGGCCGAGTGACTATGAAATCGCGCAACAGTCGTTTCAAGACAACCGCGAGCGCTTGAAGGCGGAGCGCTTGGCTCGGGAGGCCAAGTCGACTGGTCGACGCGAATAGGGACGTGTTCGGCAGCGCTGCTGTGGCGTTGATCTGATTCCGAGAGAGCTCCTCTTTGTTGCTTTATGCCGCCGCCGGCCAACCGGCCAAAAGAAAAACCATAATCAACGCTCTCATCATTTCCGATAGCATGGATCCGGGGCGCCGTCCGTTAGTGCTGCGTCCTCCCATCGACGGTTGCGGCCGGTCCCGCTCTAGGGTACGACGACCACAGCGCAAGGAGCGAGGCTGACGAGCTTTTGCGAGACGCTGCCGAGCAGCAAGCCGGCTAGCTGGCCGCGTCCGCGCCGTCCCACGACGATCATTTTGGTCGACGTCTGGGCCGCGAGATCGATCAGGGATTGGGTGATGTCACCCCAACATGTCCGAACGTCAATGTGGATGGGACCTGCTTCGCGCGCACGGGCTTGCGCGGCCTTGAGGGTCTGCCCTGTCAAGGCTTCCAACAGGTCACCGGCGGTGGCTCCGCCGTGCGGAAGTTGCCGAACCTCTTCTCCCAGAAGTCGATCGGCAACCGTGACGATCAGGAGATCGCATGCCAACGCTCTGGCAAGCTCTGCCGCCACGTCGATCGCTCGGCATGCGCCGCTCGATCCGTCGGTTGCCACCATGATGTTCGTCATGCGAGCGTTCCTCGGGTTTTTGGGCATTCCGCAGGGGTTGATCGCCAGCGTACGTCGGGAGGCCGCGTGCGTTCAGTCCCCGCGCGACCGCGATACTCCGGGTGCTGAATCGGCTGCGGCCGCTGCCGTGCGCAGTCAGCGTTCCTGCCAACCACAGCGGTGGCATGAGAACGTCGAGCGATTGATCGCGTTTCATGCACCGCGCCTCGGTCTGGTCAGCCCTGTAGATTTCTGAGCGCCGCCGGAAGATGGGCCATCAACTTCTCGAATTCGCCGGGATCCAGCTTTTCCCACAGCACTGCGTAAACACCGCGGGCTGCGCCGAGCGCAGTGAGCGGGAACTGCGGCGGAAGCTCCTTGGCGACATGTGCCGCAAATTCCTCGATATGCCGTTCCTTGGTCGGCGTTGCCGCCAATCGCCAGCCCTCGTAGTAGATCCCTCGCACCATGATCGGCAGCTGAGCCCCGAGCTTGACGACCACCTCCGGCGGCAACCGATCGCGCAACGCATGCAGAACGGCTCGCAATGCACTGTAGGCCTGGTGGCGGTTCTCCAGGGCCAGCTGCTCGTCGATGGCCTTGAGCCAGACATTTATTTCCTGGACCGAATGATCCAACGCAGTCACACCCGTGGACATGCTCATGATGTTGCTCCCGGACCAGCGACAGATGGTTCATTATTCGCGGGCTCGGGCTGGCCTGCTTTGACGTGCCGCAAGGTTCCCACGGCGGATTGCCAATCGGATCGGGTTGATCTCGCGCAAAGTTTTGGGCGCATCGTGTGCTCAGAATGTCCGTCCGATAGGAGGAGCGCGACCATGCAAACTCCGGCTCAAATCGAGTTCGAGCACGTGACGGCGTCCCCGACGCTGCAAGCTGCGATCGACCGGCACATCGCTGAGCTGGAAAAGCGCTACGGTCGAGCGACCGCGGGCCGCATCATCGTGAGAGGCCCTGCCGATCGTCACAAGACGGGCGGTCAATACCAGGTGAGCATTCGCCTGTGCCTTCCCGAAGGGCGCGAAGTCAATGTCGGGCGGACGCCCAAGCAGGACGAGCGGTACGCCGATCTGACCTTTGCGGTGGACGATGCATTCAAGCGCGCGCGGCGGCAGCTGCAAGACCAAGTGCGTGTGATGCATGGCCAGACCAAGCTCCACGCAGGAGAGCCTGTTGGAACCGTCGTGCGTATCGATCCCAGCCGCGAGTTCGGCTGTCTGGAAGGGACCGACGGCCGAGAGGTCTATTTCAATCGTAACAGCGTTGTGGAGGGGCGCGCGAGCATCGCCGTCGGCTCGCGTGTCAGCTTTGTTGAGGATCTCGGAGAGAAAGGACCACGGGCCAGCACGGTCAAGGTTCTGAACAAGCACAGCTTGCGGACGTAGGTGCCATCACTGAATTGTGCATGATGGTTTAGCAGCTGGATGCCTCGGGGCCGCATTGGCGCGGAGCGATCGGCTGCGCCCTGGGGCTCTAAGCTCGCGATTACCGTGAAGATTTGGCCCGGCCGTTGTTCCCGTCGGAGATGGGCGGGTGAGCCATGGCCTCGCTTCGCGCATGGGCGGCGTGTGAGGTCGGCGCAAGGCTTGCTGCACAACGGTAGGAACCTTCATCGCGGGCCTGAGTTGGCCGCACGGGCAGGGGCCAAAAGTCACACGAGGCCAATCGTGCAAGAAGACGTGCGCGTGCGCAGCATCGCGCAGATCGCGGGTCATCCCATTCATCCGATGCTGGTGCCGATCCCGATCGCGTGTTTTGTCGGGGCGCTGCTGACTGACATCGCCTATGTCGTCAGCGCCGAGATCATGTGGGCGGATTTTTCGGCCTGGCTTCTGCTCGTCGGCGTCATCTTCGGCGTGCTGGCGGCCATCGCGGGCCTGACCGATTTCCTCGGTAACCGGCTGGTGCGGGCGCAGGCGCCGGCCTGGCCGCATTTGATCGGCAATGCGGTGGTGCTGATCCTGGCGATCTTCAACACGATGATCCACACGCGCGATGCCTGGACCTCGGTGTGGCCGAGCGGGCTCGTTCTGTCCGCGATCACCGTGCTGATCCTGCCGATCACGGGCTGGCTCGGCTGGGCCATGGTCTATCGCCACGGCGTGGGAGTTGCGCGATGAAGCACTTGTTCACCCACGCGCTGTTGTGCTCGTCGCTGCTGTTTCTGGCCGGCTGCAATGACGGCAGCGGCGATCCCAGGGCGCAAGTCGGCGCCAACCCGACACTCCCCGACATCCAGCAATATTTGCTGCCGCCGATCCATATCGCCCGCATCGTCGGCTGGAAGAAAGACGAGACGCCGACCGTCGCGCAAGGTTTGCAGGCCAAGGCTTTCGCCACGGGCTTGCAGCATCCGCGCTCGCTCTACGTGCTGCCCAATGGCGACGTGCTGGTGGTGGAATCCAAGGCGCCGAAGGGCGCCCCGATCAAGCGGCCAAAAGAGATCGTGATGGGCTTCGTCGAGTCCTGGGCGACCTCCGGCGGCGATACCGGTGCGAGCAATCGCATCACGCTGCTGCGCGACAGCAATGGCGACGGCGTGCCGGAGACGCAAAGCGTGTTCCTCGACCATCTCAATTCGCCGTTCGGCGTCGCGCTGGTCGGCAACGATCTCTATGTCGCCAACACCGACGCGATCGTCCGATATCCCTACACGGAAGGGGATACGAAGATCACCGCGCCGGGCACGGTGCTGACGCCGCTGCCGGGCGGACCGATCAACCATCACTGGACCAAGAGCCTGGTGGCGAGCCCCGACGGCTCGAAGCTCTATGCCGGCGTCGGCTCCAACAGCAACATCACCGAGAACGGCATGGAGGCCGAGCACAATCGCGCTGCGATCCTCGAGATCGATCGCGCCAGCGGTCGCTGGCGCGTGTTCGCAAGCGGTCTGCGCAACCCGAACGGCCTCAGCTTCGAGCCGCAGACCGGCGCGCTGTGGACGGTGGTGAACGAGCGTGACGAGCTCGGCCCCGATCTCGTCCCCGACTACATGACCTCGGTGAAGGACGGCGGCTTCTACGGCTGGCCCTACAGCTATTTCGGCCAGCACGTCGATCCCCGCGTCAAGCCGGAGCGGCCGGATCTCGTCGCCAAGGCGATCGTGCCGGACTATGCCCTGAGCTCGCATGTCGCACCGCTCGGGCTCGCCTTCAACACCGGCGCCGGTCTGCCGGCCGCCTATCGCGGCGGCGCGTTCGTCGGCGAGCACGGCAGTTGGAACAGGCATGTGCTCAACGGCTACAAGGTCGTGTTCGTGCCGTTCACGGACGGCAAGCCGAGCGGTCCGGCGCAAGACGTCGTCACGGGCTTTCTCAACGGCGACAACCAGGCGCGCGGCAGGCCCGTCGGCGTCGCCATCGACAAGGCCGGCGCGCTTCTGGTCGCAGACGACAGCGGCAACACGGTCTGGCGGGTGACGGCAGCGCATCCGCAGCTGACGCAACATTAGACTTCGAGAACGGGAGGAGTTCGACAATGGGCCTTGCTCAATATGCCATCGTACCGGTGCAGGACGAATGGGGCGTGCTGCATGACGGCGACGTCAAGAGCCGATACGCGACCAAGGAAGCCGCCTTTGAGTCGGCGGTGGCCGCGGCGTCCCTGGCCCTTCGCGAGGGACATGAAGTCCATGTCAGCGTGCCCGGCCGCGAAGCCGGCGACAACGCGCTCGGTGTGTAGAGCAACCGAGAGAAGGAGGCCGAGATGACCAAGCCCCGTGAGCCCAACGGCGTCGAGCCACCCCGCTCCGAGGACGACATCCAGCGCGAGCAGCTCGGTCCGCGCGGCGTGCCCGGTGCGCCTGATCCGGCCAGGATGACCCCGCAGCGCGACAAGAAGACCCCGAAGCAGGTCGATCCCGGCCACACCGCGTGATGCGGCGGGCGAGCTCTCAGCTCTTTGAATCCGGCGCGCAAGACACCGCAGCGCTTCGCACGCGACTTACACCGCCGCGGTAATATCAGTCTGTGCAAAGTCATCGCCGACATAGAGCAGCGCGCAGCCATTCTCCTTTGCGACATCGTAAGCGAAGCAATCGCCAAAGTTGAGGCCGGCAGGATGGCTTCCTTGGCCCCAACGTGAGTAGATCTGCGCTACGCGCTCAGCGGAGGCTCGGGTCACCGAAATCACGTTGAAGCCGAGATTTGCGATCAGGTTCTGCATCTCTTCGTGCACGCCGCGGCGCGCAGCGACGATCAGGCTCTCGGCAGCGGTGGCGGCCGAGATCAGGATTTCGTCAGCCGTCTCCAGGGCAGCGATGCAGGCATTGGCTTGGGGCTCGTCGAGCACGATTGCCATGAGTGCCGACGTATCGACCGCGATCATTCCGGCAGTCCGTCGTCACCGAAAAGAAAGTCCTGACTGCGGGCCGCATCCGGGCTGGGAAGGGCTTTGGCTGCGCCGTTCTTGCGCGCAGCCTCGAGCACCGCGCGGCGGGTCGTAAGGTCCGGCGGAAGCTTGATCGGAACGAGCCGCACCGCAGGATGTCCGTGTCGCGTCAGGATCACCTCGTCGCCGGCTTCTGCACGGCGGACGAGATCGGTCAACTGTCCCTTGGCCTCGGTGACGGAGACTCGCATCTCATTGTCCTTTTTGGAGTTTCCACAAAATGGACCAGAGAATAGTCCATGTCAATCGGGCGGGGGCTTCTTCGGCTCTGCGAATGCGGCTTCTCACCATTCGGAACTTACATTCCTCGATCCTGCGATCTGCAGCTAAGAGATGTGAGCCGGCGCGATCTGCGCCCGGCAGGCAGGCGACGTTTGGAATGCGGTTCTTGAAATCTGACGGCAGGCTCATCGGCGTCCTGCTGGTGCTCGCCATCACGCAGCTGGTCGGATGGGGCACGATCGGGCTTCCCGCCATCGTCGGGCGCGATCTCGCGGCCGATCTCGGCATGAGCCTGCCGGCGGTGTTCGCCGGGACATCCGTTCTCTACGTCTCGATGGGGCTGTGTGGCCCGTTGCTCGCCAAATCCTTTGCGCGGCATGGCGCGCGGACGGTCATGATGGTCGGTACGATCGTCACTGCGCCGGGCTTCGTGCTGCTCTCGCTCGCGCGCGAGCCGATGCTTTATTTTGCCGCGTGGATCGTGCTCGGCATAGCCGGCAGCGCCACACTGTCGACCGGCGCCTATATCATGCTGAACGAGGTCGCGGGGCGGCGGGCCAAGAGCGCGATCGGCGCGCTCATGCTGGTGACGGGCCTGTCCAGCAGCATCTTCTGGCCGACCACCTCGTTCCTGAGCGGTCACCTCGGCTGGCGGGGGACGTGCCTCGTCTACGCGGCGATGATGCTCGTCGTCAGCCTCCCGCTCTATGCGTTCTTCGCGCCGCGCCGGATCGTCGCGAAGGACGATGGCGCCGAGCCGGCCAGGCGGTCGCCGCCGCCTGCGATTCCGAGGAGCACGTTCGGGCTCGTCGTCGCCGCGATCACGCTGAACGCCTTCGTCACTTTCGGCATCAGCGCCGTCCTGATCGAGCTCTTGCGGGCGGAGGGGCTGACGCCGGCGCAGGCGCTCGCCTTCGGCTCGATGCTGGGCGTGATCCAGGTCAGCGCCCGCGGGCTGGATTTCCTCGGTGGCGGGCGGTGGGACGGGATCACGACCGGGCTCGTGGCGGGCACCGCATTGCCGGTCGCCATGCTGCTGCTGATGATGAGCGAGGGCGCCACCTGGGCGGTCGCGGTGTTCATCCTGCTCTATGGTGCCGGCAGCGGCGCGATGGCGGTGGCGCGGGCGACCATCCCGCTCGTGTTCTACGACCAGGCCGAGTTCGCCAAGGCCATGTCGATGATCGCGCTGCCGCTCAATCTGGCATCGGCGGTCTCGCCGCCGCTCCTCGTCGGCCTGCTGACCCAGTTCGGCAGCCGCGGTGCGCTCGGTCTCACCTTTGTCTTCTCCTGCGCCGCGGTGCTGATCCTGGCCCTGCTCGGCCGCCGCCGGCCGCGGGTGGTCGCGGCGGGCGCAACCTGAGCCGCGAGGCGAAATTCGCGGTGCGGAAAGTTGCGGGCAGCAATTGGCGCCGCTGCCCGGCAGGAGATGGCCGTATGCCGTCAGTGCAGTGCTCAGGCGGCGAAAATAGTGTATCCGCAGGGAGCGCGGCCTTTCGATCTCGCCGCCGCGCCAAGATCAGTTCCCCGGAGGAAATCGATATGTCGGCCTTGCCGCTCTCAGGCATCAAGATCCTTGACCTCACCCGCGTGCTGGCCGGGCCCCTGTCGGCCCAGATGCTGGGCGATCTCGGCGCGGAGGTGATCAAGATCGAGCGGCCGGGCACCGGCGACGATGCGCGCGCCTTCGGCCCCCCGTACCTGACCGACCCCGAGGGCAAGGCCAACAACAACAATTCGTTCTATCTCTGCGCCAACCGCAACAAGAAGTCCGTCACCATCAACATCGCCAAGCCGGAAGGGCAGGCGATCGTCCGGGAGCTCGCCAAGGACGCCGACGTCTTCATGGAGAACTACAAGGTCGGCGATCTCAAGCGCTACGGCCTCGACTACGAGACCATCAAGGCGATCAATCCCGGCATCATCTATTGCTCGGTGACGGGCTTCGGCCAGACCGGGCCGTATGCGCCGCGTGCCGGCTATGATGCTATCCTGCAGGCGATGGGCGGATTGATGAGCGTCACCGGCCATATCGACGGCGAGCCGGGCGAGGGCCCGATGAAGGTCGGCCCGTCGATCGTCGACTACATGACCGGCATGAACTCCTCGATCGGGATTCTCTCGGCGCTCTACCATCGTGATGCCAATGGCGGGCAGGGACAGCACATTGACGTCTGCCTGTTCGACACCGTCATCGCATCCTTGTCGCACTGGCTGCAGATCTATCTCGTCAACGGCAAGACGCCTCCGCGCCGCGGCACCTGGGGCAATGGCGGCATGCCGGCCGGCGTGTTCCGCTGCGCCGACGGCGAATTGATGCTCGTGGTCGGGAACGACGGCCAGTTTCAGCGCACCTGCGCCGTCCTCGGCGAGCCCGAGCTCGCGAACGATCCGCGCTTCGTCAAGAACAACGATCGCGTCGTGCACGGCAAGGAGATCATGGCGATCTTCGCCGGCCTGTTCCTGAAGAAGCCGGTGGCCTACTGGCTGGAAAAGCTGGAGGAGGCCGGCGTGCCGTCAGGTCCGATCAACAATTTCGAGCAGGTGTTTTCCGATCCGCACGTCCAGTCGCGCGGCATGCGGGTGAAGGTCGACCACCCCTTCAAACCCGATCTTTCGCTGGTCCGCAACGCGCTGACCCTCTCGGAGACGCCGATCGAGACCTACCGCGCCCCGCCGCTGCTGGGGGAACATACCGAAGAAGTGCTAGGCGCCAAGCTCGGCTATGATGCCGGCAAGATCGAGACGCTGAGGCAGCAGGGGATCATCTAGCCGGAGGGAACGCGAGGCGACCGTTGCGACGGCCGCGGACCCACGCGCGATGCCGGGGCTTGCCTGAAGCTTGCGCGCAATCCCCAAATAATCCCGGTCCGTAGTCGCACAGGCTTCCCCTTCGCGCGAGACTCTGATTCGATCTCTCCACTTGAGTTCGGGAGGGAAGTGAATGTCCTACACGATCGGGTTCCAGGCCAAGGACCAGAAGGCCATTCTGGCGACCGAGGCGGCCACCGCCAATCAGGCCGTCGCCATCATTGCTGCGCTGCGGCAGAGCGCCGACGAAATAAAGTTCATCCGCTCGCCGCAGGAAGGCGAGATGGGCATCGAGATGCTGCTGCTGCTCGCCAAGGAAGAGGCCGAGGAGATGCCGCAGCGGATATAGGCGCGTCGCCGCTACCCGGACTTCGGAGGTCTTGCCGCAAGCGGGACTAACTCGCTCGGCTTTCGACCGATGTTCATTGATCAGCGCGAATCCCGCGCCAGCGCTCGCGGCTTTGCGTCGACCTTTCCCGCGGTCAGCGCCATCGTCGCGACGCTGACCACGCGCGCGACCACGTCCTCGACGTCGTCGAGGTCGCATTTGCCTTCAGACAGCTTCGTCAGCCGTTCGCTCTCGCGGATGGTGTGGTGCGCCATCGCGAGCGCGAAGTTGAGGCCCCAGTAGATATCGACCTCGCTGCGCTCGGGCAGGGCGCGGCGCATCGCGCCGGCGAATTTCCGCAAATGGTCGATCTCGCGGTTCTTGATGCGGCGGATCGGCGGCACGGATTCGATCGAGGCGCGGATCATGAAGCGCGCCGCGGTGGAGCGCTGGTTCGCCGGGCCGAGGCAGCCGCGCAGCGTCGGTCCCACAAGTGCGCGCAAGATCACCTCGATCGGCGCACGGCCGCCGCCTTGCTCTTCCGCCGCCTTCAACTCGCGCAGGCGCTCGCGGTTGGTGGCGATCGAGCGTGTGACGAACAGCTCTGCGATCAGCTCGTCCTTCGAGCCGAAGTGATAGTTCACCGCCGCCAGGTTGACATTCGCCTCCGCGACGATGTCGCGCAGCGTCACGTCGCCAAAGCCGCGATCGGCATAGAGCCGTTCTGCGGCGGCGAGAATGGCAGACCTCGTATGATCGCTGGCCATGGGAGCCCTCAGGGAGGGGAGTTGCAATTCAAACAGTTGTATGAAACTATCGTTTGAAGGCCGGGAAAGTCAATCCGCAATCAGGACTCATTCGCAACTGTGATGGGTTCCGGTGCGCCTCGCAGCTTCGCGCTTGCGGGCCGCGTTCGGCGGGAGGACAGTCCGGCGCAAAAGGGTTTGCGAGAGAGAAAACGAGGAGCGTCCCATGGATTTTGATCTGTCCACCAAGCAGAAGGAATGGCTCGATCGCGTGCGGTCCTTCATGGCCAAGCACGTGCGTCCGGCGGTGCCGATCTACGACCAGCAGGACAAGAACGGCGACCGCTGGAAGGTCATCCCGATCCTGGAAGACCTCAAGAAGAAGGCGAAGGCCGAAGGCCTCTGGAACATGTTCATGCCGCCGAACGAGCATGAAGATGATGAATTCCGCGGTGCGGGATTGACCAATCTCGAATACGCGCTTTTGTCCGAAGAGATGGGCCGCATCACCTGGGCCTCGGAGGTGTTCAACTGCTCCGCGCCTGATACCGGCAACATGGAAGTGTTCATGCGCTACGGCACCAAGGAGCAGAAGCGCAAATGGCTGCGCCCGTTGATGGACGGCGAGATCCGCTCCGCCTTCCTGATGACGGAACCGGCGGTCGCCTCGTCCGACGCCACCAACATCGAGACCCGCATCGAACGGGACGGCGACCACTACGTCATCAACGGCCGCAAATGGTGGTCGTCCGGCGTTGGTGATCCCCGCTGCAAGATCGCGATCCTGATGGGCAAGACCGATTTCAAGGCGGCCAAGCACCAGCAGCAGTCGCAGATTCTGGTTCCGCTCGACACATCAGGGATCAAGGTCGAGAAGATGCTGCCCGTGTTTGGCTTCGACGATGCGCCGCACGGCCATGCCCAGGTGCTGCTCGAGAACGTGCGGGTGCCGAAGGAGAACATCCTGCTCGGCGAAGGCCGCGGCTTCGAGATCGCGCAGGGCCGCCTCGGCCCGGGCCGCATCCATCACTGCATGCGGACCATCGGCAAGGCCGAGGAGGCGCTGGAGAAGATGGTGAAACGGCTCACCTCGCGCACCGCCTTCGGCAAGAAGATCGTCGAGCACAGCGTGTGGGAGCAGCGCATCGGCGAGGCCCGTACCAACATCGAGATGACGCGTCTGCTCTGCCTCAAGGCGGCCGACATGATGGACAAGGTCGGCAACAAGACCGCGCAGGCCGAGATCGCCATGATCAAGGTCGCCGCGCCCAACATGGCGCTGAAGATCATCGACGAGGCGATCCAGGCGTTTGGCGGCGCCGGTGTGTCGGACGAGGCCGGCCTTGCCAAGGACTACGCCCACATCCGCACGCTCCGTCTCGCCGACGGTCCGGACGAGGTGCATAACCGCGCCATTGCCAGGCTCGAGGTTCGGAAGTATGCCAACTCTCCCAATCACTAAGCGGGGGAGCCCTGCGGCGCTCCCGACTTGAAGAAACGACAGGACATGATCCAATTGCGGTAACCGCTTGACGCAAGTGCGTCAGCGGTTACCGATTAGGATCATGTTCGGACTGAAGAGGGAGCGTCACGTGGCTGACGGCGTCAGGAAAGACGAGGAGTTCTCGGGCACCAAGCCGGTCGAGGAGCGTCATCGCTTCGACGAACTGCGGCTCGAGGCGTGGATGCGCGAGAACGTCGAAGGCTTTGAAGGCCCGCTGGTCGTGCTCCAGTTCAAGGGCGGCCAGTCCAATCCGACCTATCGCCTGAACACGCCGAACCGTTCCTACGTGATGCGCCGCAAGCCGTTCGGCAAATTGCTGCCGTCGGCACATGCGGTCGATCGCGAGTATCGCGTGATCGCCGCTCTTGGAAAGCACGGTTTTCCGGTCGCGCGCGCCTATGCGCTGTGCCAGGACGACAGCATCATCGGTGCCGCCTTCTACATCATGTCGATGGAGGAGGGCCGCGTGTTCTGGGATCCGACGCTGCCGAGCCAGGCGCCTGACGACCGGCGCAAGATTTTCACCAGCAAGATCGAGACGCTGGCGCAGCTCCACATGTTCGATCCTATCACGATCGGCCTCGGCGATTTCGGCAAGCCCGGCAACTACTTTGCACGCCAGATCGACCGCTGGACCAAGCAATATCGCGCCTCCGAGACGCAGCACATTCCGGAGTTCGAGAAGGTCGCCGAATGGCTGCCGAAGACCGTGCCGGAGCAGGCGCGCGTCTCCATCGTCCACGGTGACTATCGCCTCGACAACATGATCTTCCACGCGACGGAACCGCGCGTGCAGGCGGTGCTGGACTGGGAGCTGTCGACGCTCGGCGATCCCATGGCCGACTTCACCTACCTGTTGATGCAATGGATCATGCCGGGCCTCGAGGGCGCCGACCTCAAGGCGCTCAACATCCCGACCCTGGACGAGGCGGCGCAGATTTACTGCAACGTCACGAAGATGACGGTGCCCGATCTCAACTGGTACTTCTCGTACAATCTGTTCCGTCTCGCCGGCATCACGCAAGGAATCGCCGGCCGCGTCCGCGACGGCACCGCCGCCAATGCCAAGGCGCTGGAGTCAGCCAAGCGCACCGTGCCGCTGTCGAAGGCGTCGTGGGAGTACGCGCAGAAGGCAGGCGCGGTGTAGGGATGACGAAGGCGCGGCTGAGGGCCGCGCCTTTCGCTTTCAGGAGTTCGTGATCCCGCATATTCGCTGTCATTGCTCGCGAAGGCGGGCAATCCAGTATTCCAGAGACGTCAGTGCTTGAACCGAGAAGCCACGGCGTACTGGATGCCCCGGTCAAGCCGGGGCATGACACCGACGATGAGGCGACTACGAGTCCTCTCCCGTAGGGTGGGCAAAGGCGCGTAGCGCTGTGCCCACCATCTCTCCGCGATCACAGCGAAAACGGTGGGCACGCTTCCCCCTTCGCTCTTCGAGCTACGGCGGACAAGCCGCTTTGCCACCCTACGTGGCTAAGGACTAAAGTCTTCGAATTCCCATTTTCCGAGGCGGCCCAGTTTTTCTGCCACTTCCCTCCAGGACGCTCCCGAGCATTCCGCGCAGTAGGCTTCGACAAACGCTTGGAGTCGAGGATAGTCGTATTGCTTCACGAAGACATGGTGCCGTCCAATCGTGATGTCGTCCTGTATCTTCGAACTGAACCAGTCGGGCGTGCAAAGCATGAAGTCGAAAGACTCTTGTCCTGGCCCATCGGCGGGGCCGACGATGGCCATTACCAGGACTCCGAATGGACCATTTGGCGCAAACGCTTCAAGCGGGTCTGCGTCGGGGCTGTGTAAGAATCTGAGTTTGGCCGTAACCATGGCGCACCATCGTGTGCAGTTCATCTGTCCGCGCTTGCGGTGAAGTGGTGGGCACGCTTCGCTTTGCCCACCCTACGACTGCGGAGCGTCACTTCGTGCCGCACCGCGTCCAGGACACCAGATCGGATCTCTCAGCGTCTACATTTAGTCATAGCGCTAAGCAACGGTCTCGCTGCAGTGTGCAACGCTGCTCCGCAGAGCCAGAACACAAGATCCGTTTTGCTTGAGGCCTAATCTGGCCAAAGCAGAAGAGCTGCCTCGCGGGCTAGGAGGCTTTGACAGTAGCTTGTTGCAATAGTGCGTGCCCAAGTCTCAGCCCTTTCGATTTCGGGCTGCAAGTCGGCCAGGGCCTTGGCCTGCCAGTGGACTTGATCATGGCCGAGGGGGAGCGCGTCGGTCTCAGAGTCAATCCCTACAAATGGTAGAATGTCGGCATCGTCTTCAAGTCTCGCTTTGAAGCGACATCTCGAGATGATACGCGCGCCCTCTATCGTGGAGGAGTCTTTGGACAGTATGCGGTTTATCGTTTCAAGGATTTCTAGGCGCGCGCAGATGACTTCGTGTTGGTTCCAACTCATCGGAGTCTCATACGAGGCCCTCTGAGCATTTTGCGATCAGCCTCTCCACAAATCCCGCACACTTCTCCAGCTCCGCCATCTCCACGAACTCGTCCGGCGTATGGGCCTGTGCGATCGCGCCGGGGCCGATAACGACGGAGGGGATGTCGGCGATTTCGGCGAACAGGCTGGCCTCGGTGCCGAACGCGACCTTGGCGTGGTCGTTGCGCCCGGCAAGGCTCTTGGCCAGCGTGACGATGGCTGCGTCGGCGGCGGTGTCGAGGGCGGGGTAGTCGAGGATCTCCTCGAAATCGATGCCGCACTCAGGATGCCTCGCCTTCATCGCGGGCTCGATCTCGGCCTTGGCCCAAGCGACGATCGCATCCGTCACCTCTCTGGATTCGGTGATACCGATGCCACGGCACTCGAAATCTACCGTGCAGGTGTCAGGGACGATGTTCAGTGCCGCGCCGCCGTGGACGATGCTGGTGAGCAGCGTCGAGTGCGGAACGTCGTAGAGGCTGTCCGTCGAGCGCGCGGCCGCAAGCTTCTCGGCGCGGCGGCGGATCTCGACAATTAACTCGGCGGCATATTCGATCGCGTTGACGCCGTCGGGCGCGATCGAGGAATGCCGAGCGAGGCCGCGAAAGGTGGCGCGCACGCCGTGCTTGCCCTTGTGGCCGATGATGACCTGCATCTGCGTCGGCTCGCCGATGAAGGCGCCGAGCGGCTTGACTTTCTTCTTCGCGACCTCGTGCAGCATCGGCCGCACGCCCACGCAGCCGATCTCCTCGTCATAGGAGATCGCCAGATGGATCGGCGTCTTCAGCCTTGCCTCCACCATCTCCGGCACCATGGCGAGGCAGACCGCCACAAATCCCTTCATGTCGGTGGTGCCGCGGCCGTAGAGCTTGCCGTCGCGCTCCACCAGCTTGAACGGATCATGGCTCCAGTCCTGGCCCACGACAGGCACCACGTCGGTATGGCCCGACAGCACGAGGCCCGGCCGGTCCTCGGGGCCGATCGTGACCCACAGCGAGGCCTTCTCGCCGGTCTCGTCGGTAACGCGCTCGCCCTTGATGCCGAATGCGGCGAGGTAGCTCTCGATATGGGCGATCAGGGGCAGGTTGGTGCGGTCGCTGATGGTGTCGAAACCGACGAGGTCGGCGAGGAGTTTTCGGATCCGGTCGGGTCTTGAGCTTGGCATTGTCTCGTTCTGTCCGGGGAATGGAGGCCGAAACGCTTGCAGGAACCATACCAATGTGGCGCGCGGTCGGGCAAATCAACATCGCAACCGTCATTCCGGGACGATGCGCAGCATCGAGCTATGGTGCGCAATTGCGCACCTGAGGATCCATCGGGCCGCATCACCCGCGGTGACATGGATTCCGGGGGAGCGCCTTCGTCGCGCCCCGGAATGACGAGGGAAGAGCTACCAGACCTTGCGTTGCCTGTCGGGCAAAACACCCAAACCGTCGGTCAAGACGCCTCGCCAAAAATATTCTGCTCGGAAACGGCGTATGTGTCGCGCAACCCGGCCCAAGGAAGAGGGGCGTATCGCGATCGTCACGAACGCGGACCGGGCGGCGGTGGACGCAGATGGCGTTGGCGCGAACGGGCTTGCAGGGCGGGCAACCGTGAGCAAGGTCGTCGCGCATACGACCGGTGCCATCAG
>Ga0268291_1073_pt1 | contig 33272 bp, 40 predicted proteins | sample MetcocultureBM_FD_191347 | JGI IMG/M metagenome (GOLD analysis project Ga0268291, IMG submission 191347) | Soil microbial communities from Anza Borrego Desert, Southern California, United States - Methanotrophic co-culture BM | ecosystem: Environmental > Terrestrial > Soil > Desert | place: USA... | reverse complement strand
TGTCCATGAGAACGTTCTGCGCAAATGGGTGAAAGAGTTCGGCTCCGATCCGGTGCAGGCCTTTCCCGGCCACGGGCAGATGAAGCCGGAGCAGCAGGAGATCGAGCGGTTGCGCCGTGAGGTCGCCGAGTTAAAGGCCGAGCGGGATATCCTAAAAAAGGCCGCAGCCTTCTTCGCGAAGGAAGCGATATGAAGTTCGTCTTCATCGCGAAGCACCGGGCGATCTGGCCGGTGGCATGGCTATGCGATGCGCTGGGGGTGTCGCGGTCGGGCTTCCATGCCTGGCTGAATCGCTCGCCCAGCGCCAGATCCCGCAGCGACGAAGAGCTCGGCGGCAAGGTGAAGGCAAGCTTCATGGCGAGCGACCGCACCTATGGTGCGCGCCGGGTGTGGCGTGATCTGCTTGCCGATGGGGCGGACTGTGGCCTCCACCAAATCGAACGACTGATGCGCCTGCAAGGCTTGCGGGCGCGGCCGCGACGCCGGCGCTTGCCGAAGGACAGCGGCGATCGACAGCTCGAGGCCGTGCCGGCGAACCTCCTTGACCGGCAGTTCATTGCCGAGCAGCCGAACCAGAAGTGGATCGCCGACTTTACGTATCTCTGGACGGCCGAGGGCTGGCTCTACGTCGCAGCAGTGATCGACCTGTTCTCACGCCGGGTGGTGGGTTGGTCGATGAGCGCCGCCATGACAGCTCAGTTGGTGACCGATGCCCTGCTGATGGCCGTCTGGCGACGCGGCAAGCCGGAAGCACTGTTGCACCACTCCGACCAGGGCAGTCAGTACACCAGCGAGCAGTTCCAGCGTTTGATGGCCGACCACGGCATCGTCTGCAGCATGAGCCGTTCCGGTAATGTCTGGGACAACGCGGCGATGGAGAGCTTCTTCTCGTCGCTCAAGACCGAACGGACGGAAGGCAAAACCTACAGGACCAGAGACGAGGCACGAGCCGATGTGTTCGACTACATCGAACGATTTTACAACACGATCCGCAGGCACTCGACCATCGGCTATCTCAGCCCGGTTGAGTTCGAGCGCAAAGTGGGATTAGCTTAACTCGGTGTCCATCAAACCCGCAGCAGCTCAGATCTTCGAGGCAACGATGGAGATGTGAAGCGCGAACTCGTCTTCCATTTCTGCCGCCGCATCTTCGTCTTGGGCGTAGACGTAAAGGACATCGCCATCCACTTCGTCGAACCGGACGGCTCGAAAGAGTCGATCGAACCGGTCTGCACCGACAATCAGCGCCATTCGGGCAGCTATCGCCTGGTCTTGGATTTCGGTCACAATCATGGCTAGACGAGCCTAATTTCCGCTACCATAGTCCACTGGAAAGACTTGGTAGAATTGGCCCGGCATGGCCTGCGTGAACACAATCTCCAATGCCACGATCTCCCTATATCCCTTGATTTGGTCGCCGGTATTGATGAGGTCGACCGCGGTAAGCCCTTTGCCGGTGTCAAAGTTGGAGGCGGGTGCACCGGGAATGCGGATGAGGCCATTCATGGCTGGCCCTCGGGTCTGAATGGCGACCTTGATCTGTGGCGCCGCTCGGACGGAGAGTCGCTCCGACCGGAAGTCGATCCGTTGCCATTGATGGAGATCTCCTGCGACTTGCGACCCATACACGGGCTCCGTCGTTGGATCGATGGCGGCGTGAGTAGGGACGTCGAGCGTCATTAGCCCGATCAAGAGTGCGACTAGGCCCGACCTAACGAAGAACTCGCGCCAGCGGCTACTACCGACTTGCGGTACCTTTGGCAGCATGCGAGCGATCCATCAATGACTGGATAGTTGCTCCTTTGACCGCAGCATCATCCGATCCCGTGGCAACGTTCTCGGGTGTACAGTGTGTGGACGGCGGATAGCCACATTGACGCGCAAGCGCCTCCCAGCCGACGCACTTTCCAGACTGGTTCCGATATCCTGGGCCACCATTGTCTCCGCACGCCGCAACTCCAGGCATGCATGCGCTCGAAAGGAAAGCGGCGGCAACAGCAAATATCTTTAGAGAGCGTACCATGCTATCCGAGCGACCAAACGATCGCACGCTGCCTCATGTTGTTCACCTGTTCAGGCTCCGGCTCTGCTCTGCGAAACATCGATAATATGCCGGTCGGGGCCCACCGTAATGACGATCGTGTAAGACTTGGGTCCTCCGTCACCCTGATCGGTCGGCGGCGCAAGGTGAAGTTGACCCCCGTACCATTCGCCGGGCAGGAGCGTATTGTCCTTGATCACCGCTTGCTCGAGCACGGCCATGTTGCGCTGGCCTGTTTCGATAGTGGCAGAGATCATCGCTTCATTTTGAGCAGCCGCGTTGCCTTGAGCAATTGCCGCCGCCGTCGGGCTGTAGAACGTGCCCGTGCGCCCGCTAGGCGTGGTGTAGTGGCCATAGCCAGCCTGGGAGGCGCTATATGCATTGGCGCCGGCCGCGACCTCTGTGAGGAGCGCGGCTGCAACCTGGCGGTTTCTTTCCTCCTGAACCAGCATCTCGTATGTCACGACCTTCATTTCGAAGTCCGATCCCGCGGCGTGTTGGACCGCTTCGACCTGTCCGACCCGAAACTCGACAGGTTGGCGGCTCATATTGTTTATGCCCACCACGAAGACGGGCCGTCCGTTCGCTTGTAGCTGACGGGCTGCCGGTCGAACCAACACCAAGGAGTTTTTCTGTCGGGAGACGAGGGCGGGCTGCCCGTCCCGCATGAGAGCTTGCTGCTGCGGATTAGATGCCTTGAACGAAACCGTCTCCCCGGCTGTCATGCAGCCAGCCAGCGTGGCGCAGGCGGCCGCCATCACCAAAATGCGCATGCTAAAAAATCCCCCGTCGAAAGCACCATGCAAGCGCAACTGCTGCGGGAGAGCAAGTGGAGTCTGCGCGCGCGGACGGAATCCGCTGTCAAAAAGGCCTAAGCAGAGCCCGCATACTAAGCCGCCCGCGCGATATCTGCGGAAGGGCGGGCCTCCAAGGAAGGAGGTAGACGCCCGGCGGTAATCTTGGCCTCAAGCTATTCGCAGAGGCGGCGGGTAGGGTTCGGAACAGTTTACCATACGAAAATCCGAATTGTTTCGTGAACGGTAATGCGGCCCGTGCTGTCCCGGCGCGACGGGTAGTTTCTATTTCCTGCTGCCACGTTGAGTCGCGCGGTATGCGCAACTTGTCTCAAGAACGCCTGAATCGAAAGCATCCCGGATGTGCTCCCACGTCCTTTCGTGAGAGATCACCCGGTCCAAGTTCGACATCAACAAAAAGTAAACTGGTTGCAATGCAGCAACCAAAAGCCCGGCCAGAAGTATGGCCCTTTCATTCTAAGAATTTCTGGATCACTGGCGGGGACCGCTTCACAGACTGCTATTCGCTCGGGATAGGGCTCCAGCCAGGTGTTGACGCGGGCGCCGCTGGAATCACGGCTTCTAGACCCGTTTCTGAGCGGCATTCCTGTGATGACCTAAAGGCGGCCGCTGCTGACCCAACGTCCGTCACATGGCACCGGTACTCTCGCTATTGGCAAGGCTACCGGCTCTACGGCGCACCGCTGGCGTCGGCTGTTCCGATCCTGGTGCTCAAGCTTCTAAATCTGCTCGTTCTGCTGGTTTTGGCTGTCTTCTTCTGTTCTGAAGCGGCCAAGCTGATCGGTGTGGCCGCGACGATTGGACTATGCGCGCCGATGTTATTCATGTCGGACTTCGTGCGCATCTGGCAAATCACGCCACATGCCGTTAGTACGGGCGTTATCCTTGGGGGCGCCGCCATCTTCGCCGCCGCGATCAGGAAGCGGGCGGCGGACCTTGTCTTGATTGTGATGGCGGCCGCCTTCGGCACACTTTTCAATTTCGTCGACTTCTTGGTCAACCCGCCGTGGATGCCGATGCTATTGGCGTTCTTTCTTGTCGCGGCTGGTCGCGGCGCTCCGATCGCTTTGATCTGCGTCGCGACTTGGTTTTCGGCCTATGGCGCTACCTGGGTAGCAAAATGGGTGGCAGCCTTTATCGTCGAGCCATCGTTCGATATTAAGACTGACGTCATCGATACCGCCCTGTTCAGGATTAGTGGTGCCAACGTCAAGGTATGGCATTTCCCACTTGCGGCGACGGCTAAGGTCTTCACCAACGCATTCTTGAGTTGGGGGATGCTGATACTTCTGCCGGTACTGTTGATCTTCCGCTTACCACTGCGGCGACCTCCACTGTCGTTGGCTTGGCCGGCTCTGATCCCTATCGTGTGGTTTGAGATTTTGAGCAATCACAGTCAGATCCACGCGTTTTTTGTATCGAGAAGCGCAGCAGCGGCGATCGGCGTTGTAGCGGCCGCGGCCCTTATGGCGGCCCGCGTGACGGACGTTAGGCAGATCTTCGTAGCGGCGCGCCGATGGTCGTCGCGAGACGGCTTTCGAATGCGAGAGATTCAATGAGCCTCTCACAGCTCAAGATCGCCGTCTTGGTGCCATGCCACAATGAGGAGGCGACCGTCGGCACGGTCGTGAGAGATTTCCGTAACGCCTTACCCGGTGCCGAAGTCTACGTCTACGAGAACAACTGTGCTGATCGCACTGCGGCGATGGCGGTGGAGAGCGGGGCGGTGGTGCGCAGTGAGCGCGCTAAGGGAAAGGGACATGTGGTCCGGCGGATGTTTGCCGACATTGAGGCCGACATCTACGTCCTTGTCGATGGCGATGCTACCTATGACGCATCCAGCGCACCGTACCTCATTCATAAGCTCATCGCCGAACAGTTAGATATGGTGGTTGGCGTTCGTGTGGATCAATCCGAGGCAGCGTATCGGCGCGGCCACCGGACTGGGAACCGGATGCTGACAGGCCTTCTATCGCTGATCTTCGGCCGAGCCTTCAAAGATATCCTATCAGGCTATCGCGTCTTTTCACGTCGGTTCGTGAAGTCCTTTCCAGCGCTGTCGAACGGATTCGAGATCGAGACCGAGTTGGCCGTGCATGCGTTGGAATTGTCGCTGCCAGTTGGAGAGCTCGAGACGCTCTATTTTGCGAGGCCTGTCGGGTCGCGTTCTAAGCTCAACACCTGGAGAGATGGGCTCCGTATCGTTGCCACGATGCTGAAGCTATACCGGTCGGAGAGGCCCCTTCATTTTTTTACCTGCATCGCCGCAGGGCTCGCAACAATGTCGATTGGGTTTGCCGTACCGATCATCATCACGTTCCTGGAAACCGGATTGGTGCCGCTGCTCCCCACGGCGGTATTGTCAATGGGACTGATGATCATGGCCATGCTGTCGATTTCTTCGGGCCTGATCTTGGATACCGTCACCCGCGGTCGTCGCGAGATGAAGAGGTTGGCATATCTGGCCCTCGGCGTGCCGGCGTCCTCACGTGCCGCCAGGCTGATTAGTCTGGAGAGTCCAGGCGAGATAGTCTGCCTGCGGTCTTGAAAGCCGTCACTCCTTTAGGATGGGGCGCGACTCCTCGGCTCTCCGCCAAAGGGCCAGGTTCAGGTGAGCTGGGTCGCGTGGTTCTCTTGGGTGCAGGACACGTCGCTTGAGCCTGAGCCGGTTAACGTGTCTAGCTTTGATTGCTCCTCGCTCAGGCGCCTTTCGACGAACTGCCGCTCGAACTCCGTCAGAGTGGTTTGCAATAAGAAGCGATAGCGTTGAATATTGTTGCGATGTGCACGGGCCAATTGGTCGTCAATCATCATTGTCGTCTTCCTGTGACTGACATACCAATCCATTCATCATCTGCTTTGGTGGGGCAGGCGATCGAGAATCATAGCAAGACGTCGCAGGAGTGAAGTGTCCTCGCCCGCGCTTCCCACGGTAGTGAGCTTTTCTTTCCCGATCTGTGAACTAGTTCACAACTGCCATCGATCGTGCCCCGCAATCGTCTGCCCGGATTCGAAATCCTGCTTTCTGATGCGGGGTGACAATATCCCGAGTGCGATGGAGTTGATTGTAGATGGGAAGGTGAGGCTCCGAGGCTTGAGGACCTGAGGATTCAATGCGGCATATGGCAGTTGAAGCTGAGGCCGGGGCATAGTGCCGTCGGAAATTTCCAACCCATTTGGCATTGCCCAACCTGGTAACGTTCGAAAACATGCCGGATCATTGAGGACGTTCCCATGGGACTTTCTATCCGCTTCTACCTTTTCGCTGAGGATGGGTTTCAGGCGATCTCGCAGCGCGTGATGATGGGCTTGATCCGCGGCAAGGACGCAATGCCGCAGTACGCCGGTACAAGGCAGAAGGTCGCTGACGTGATCCTTGAGAGCGAAGGAAAGAAGCCGGCTCGCATCGAGCGGACACAAGGAAGCTATCTGACGTTCGACGAGAACGGGCTCGATGAAGTCGGCGAAGGGCGCGTTCGTCCGATCGCCTTCCGTTTCCGGCCTTGCAACGCCACTGACCAACTCCACCCAACAAAGAGGTAGATTCGAGTGGTTTGGAGTTGATTCGTTCCGGCGATGACGGCGAACCATTTAGCGGGCTAGGCAGGCGTCGGTACTAGCGGCTAAAAAGATAGGGCCACCTTCGCGGCGGCCCTTGGGAAGTTTGAGTGGCTCGGACAATACTAAGGTTCACAAATGCCAGCCCCGGGATCCAAACAGCTAAGGATACAAACACGTGACCCGGATGCAGCATGAAAGCAGCCGATTGTTTCAGCAGTATTTCGTCTCGGCATGGAATTGTTGTTCCGCGTAAGGAACTAAGGCGTGTTCTCAAAAATGAACTGTCCGCCTGCCGTCCGGTTTGCCGCCAACATCAGTCGAAGAGCAGCTGGCCTTCGAGGTCGCAGATGGGCCACCGCACAAAGTCGCTGCGCTCCAGCCCGCTGCGCGGGGGCAAGAGCCGAGAGAGCGGTAGTCAGTCGAGAGGATCCCAATAGCCGTTGGAGAGCTCCGTCCTGAGAATCGAGGTGTCGTCAACCTCACCCAGGATGGAGCTCCCATGAGCGAGACCAATGTCGTCAGTCCGCTGCGTCAGCGTATGATCGAAGATATGACTGCGCGCAAGCTCAACCCGCACACGCAACGCAGCCACATCCAAAGTTGCAAGCGGTTCGCCGCCTGGCTCAAGCGCTCACCCGATACGGCGACACCCGATGAAGTGCGCCATTTTCAGCTGCACCTGATCGAGGGTACCAGCATCTGCAACCGTAATCGGATCATGACCGGGTGCGGTTCCTGTTCCGCGTCACGTTGCGCCGTCACGATTTGGCGGCCGAGGTCTGGCACATCAAGGAGCCGCAGAAGCTGCCGCCGGTGCTGAGCCCCGAGGAGGTCAAGCGTGTCCTGACGATGGCGACGAGCCTGAAGGCGCAGGCGATGCTGACGCTGGCCTATGGCTGCGGTCTGCGTGCCGGCGAAGTGGTGCGGCTGCGCGCGGGCGACATCGATAGTGCGCAGATGATCATCCGTATCGTGCAGTCGAAGGGCCGCAACGTGATGCTGCCGTCGGAAGTCCTCGACCTGTTGCGGCAGTGGTGGAAGGTGCGACCGACCAGGCATGATGCCGGCGTCGCGCCGGAACAGCGCTGGCTGTTTCCCGGCCGCAGTCAACATCGGCCGCTGACCACGCGTCAGTTCAGTCGGCTGTTCAAGGAGGCGGTCAAAGACGGAGGATTGCGCAAGGCGCTCTCTCTCTCCACACGCTCCGGCATAGCTTCGCGACCCATTTGCTCGAGCGCGGCACCGACATTCGCGTGATTCAAGCGTTGCTCGGACACGACAAGCTCGAGACGACGGCCCGCTACACCCGCGTGGCGACAGGGATGATCGCCAAGATCGAGAGCCCACTCGACGGCCTGCATGCACCGCGGCGTAGGCGAGCGAAGCGGGCCACCACGGAGCCGCCGGCGCTATAGCGCCGCCGGCTATGGTTCGACCAGTTCTGGAACTCGCGGACATTCTCCGCGATCACGGCCCAGCGTGGCGCGAGGCCAATCGCGGGCATGTCAGCCTCGACCAGTTGAAGGTGATGAGTGCCATCGAGCGCTGCCGCACGGCGGCGCTCGGCGGGCATGTCGCACGCTGCGAGAACGTAGCATGCGGCCATACGGAGATCGCCTATAACTCCTGCCGCAACCGGCATTGCCCGAAGTGCCAGGCTGCGGCGTCACGCCGATGGCTGGCCGACCGCGAAGCGGAGCTGTTGCCGGTGCCGTACTTCCACGTCGTGTACACGCTGCCGAGCCAGCTGCGCGACATCGCTTACCAAAACAAGCGCGTGGTCTATGACCTGCTGATGAAGGCGGCGGCCGAGACGACGCTCGCCATCGCCGCTGACCCCAAGCGCCTCGGCGCACGGATCGGTGTCACGGCCGTGCTGCACAGCTGGGGCTCGGCGCTCACCCACCATCCACACGTGCACATGATCGTGCCGGGCGGAGGGCTGTCGTCCGACGGCGCACGATGGGTCACCTCGCGCTCCAACTTCCTCGTCCACGTCAACGTGTTGGCGCGCCTGTTCCGCGGCAAGATGCTGGCGATGCTCATGGATGCGCACGACGCCAAACAGCTGACGTTCTTCAACACCCATGCCGGGCTCAATGACATGAAGACGTTCAAGCGCTTCATCGCGCCGCTGCGGCGCATCAAGTGGGTGGTCTATTGCAAGGCGCCGTTCGCAGGACCCGAGCAGGTGTTGCGCTATCTTTCCCGTTACACCCATCGGGTCGCCATCTCGAACCGCCGCCTCGTTGCGGCCGACGACAACGCCATTGCGTTCCGCTGGAAAGACTACCGCATCAACGGCACGGACCGCTGGAAGACCATGCGGCTTCACCCGCACGAGTTCATCCGCCGCTTCCTGATGCACGTGCTGCCCAAGGGCTTCCACCGCATTCACCACTACGGGCTCTTTGCCAACGCCAACCGCGCCGAGAACATCGCGACCGCCCGCGCACTCCTCAATGTCACCCCGCCCGCCGCCGACCCGCAAGAGCAGCCGAATAGCGCGACGGATGCGCCACGCGTGCTGCCTTGCTCATGCCCTTGCTGCGGCGCCCGTATGATCGTGATCGAGGTGTTCGCGCGCGGCTGTCAGCCGAAGTGGCGTCCTACGCCGAATAAGATCGACACCTCATGACCCAGGCCTCCCGTCGACCTCCCAGCTTCCCGCTCCGATGGCGCTGGCTCCACGCCGGCAGCGCCCGCTCTCGATCCAACGGTCATCAATATCGTGAGAGCTTGTTGATGCACTCCGAGCAGTCGCTGAGACACCTATTGCATGCTCCCGACCTCGCCCGCGACCCTATCCGCAAGTCGCATCCTGCCTCCGTCGCGTCCACCATCGAAATCTGCGCCGCCATCAAATCCCCATAGCGCTCGCTGCCCAGCCGGTGCCAACTTCCCGCGACTTCGTGCCTTGGCGCTTTTTCGACGCCGGTCAGTTGAGCGGCCGGAGCCCCATCGCGGCGTCCAAAAACCTGCACACAAGCGGAAGCGCACTGAAGGGCGCATCTGTCATCAGATCGATGGACGCTGGTGCAGGTAGATCTTTTCGAACTGGCCAACTTCCTCAACTTTGGCTTGGTCAAGCAAGTGGAAAGTTCTGCGCTCGGTCGCGACGATTCCTTCTTGGCGAAGTTGTTGGAGAGTTCGGTTGACGTGCACCACGGACAGGCCGAGGCAGTCTGCCAGCTCGATTTGCGTGATTGGCAGCTCAAACGACCCGTTTAGCGTCCGCCCGATTAATGCGAGGCGCTCGTGGAGTTCCGCAAGCATGTGTGCCATTCGAGCGCGCGCTGGCCTGCGGCCGACATTGACAATCCATTCCCTGAAGATTGCGGAATCGACCAACGTCTCACGCCAAAGCGCAGCCGCCACGTTCGGACGCATTTTGATCAGTTCACGTAACGCATCGTGTTTGATGAAACCGAGCGTGCATTCTGTGAGCGCCGTTAGGTCATGGTCCATGACGTGCAAGTGAAGGCTTTGAAGGTCCGGGATTTCTCCCGGAATATGGAGTGACAAAATTTGCCTTTGTCCGTCTGGCGTTAGCTTCGACCGGAAGGCAAATCCATCAACGATCAGGCAGGACTCCGAAGGGCGGTCACCGTCGCGCACAAAGCGGTGCTGCGCAGCGACACGCTTGTTACGGATGGAAAGCTGTTGAATCGCCAAGATGTCGTCCTGGTCGAGCCGATTGACCTTGCTAAGCTTCTGAACGAGTGTAGTCGTCAATGTCCCAGGCATCACACCAATCCGGGCTTGAGGAAGTTGAGCCGGAAAGGGAAGTCGCCGCTCCGGCCGCTCAGGCGGGAGCGCAAAACTCTTACCCACGGCGCCATAGGGTCTCAGCCGATGATAGAGGGTAAGTACATGGTAGGGGGGAAGGTTCCAAACTTAACTATGTTAATCCAGTCGGATATGTTCGATCTCGAAGCGTAAGGCAATCCGCAGAACCGGGCCCAGATCATCACGAACTTCGATCGCAAGCGTTCTGATGACAGAGCCAGGCAGCACATCCTTGGCAAGTTCGGTCAATGCCGTCGTCGCCTGGGCCTTCACATCGTCCAAGGAGGCGAAGTCAAGGCCGTCATGGTCGGCGATGAAGATATCGTTGTCTCGTGAGTCGAAGTAATAGCGGGGCATCTTCCACAATCAGGAACGCTCACGTCCGTTCCTAGCCTTCGTCCGCTTTGGGTTGATTCTGTTGAAAAAGGCAGCGGTTGCGACGCAGAGGTATCAGTGATTCAGTCTGTCTAATTGGCAGGACTGAAGATCATGATGGGGCATCGGCAAGTCGAACAGGCTGCGTTGTTCTATGAGTTCTCACTCGAAAGGCACATCCCTGCCGACTACTTGCTCCGGTCGATCGATAGATTTGTCGACCTTGAACAGATTAGGCCGGACCTGGCGCCGTTCTACAGCAGTATTCTTCGATCGATCCCGAGCTGATAATCCGGATGCTCCTGATCGGCTACTGCTTCGGCATCCGGTCGGAGCGGCGCCTGTGCGATGAGGTTCACGTCAATTTGGCCTACCGGTGGTTCTGCCGGCTCGGTCTGGATGGGGCGGTGCCGGATCATTCGACCTTCTCCAAGAACAGGCATGGCCGCTTCCGGCAGAGCGATCTCTTCCGTCGCGTGTTCGAGAGCGTGTTGCGCGCTGCATCGAGGAACGACTGGTCGGCGGTGAAGGATTTGCAGTCGATGCGAGCCTGATCAAGGCCGATGCCAATCGGCAGAAGGCGATCGAAGGCGATAAGGGACTTCCGCCGGAGGCTGTCGGCCGAGCGATCGATGAGTATCTGGCTGTCCTCGATGATGCCGCTTTTGGAGCCGCGACCGAGGTCACCCCGAAGTTCGTGTCGCCCTCCGACCCGGCGGCGCGCTGGACGGGGGCGCACGGCGGTCAAGCCTTTTTCGCCTACTCGACGAACTACCTGATCGACATCGAGAACGCGATCATCGTCGATGTTGAGGCAACGACGGCTATCCGGCAGGCGGAGGTATTGGCCGCAAAGCGCATGATTGAGCGCTCGCTGGAGCGGTTTGATCTCTATCCGAGCCGGCTCCTCGGTGACAGCGGCTATGGCTCGGCCGAGATGCTCGCCTGGCTGGTCTATGAGCATGGCATCGAGTTGAACGTTACCGTCTTCGACAAGTCGGCGCGCACAGACGGGATCCTCTCGCGCGACGACTTCACCTATGACCATACTGGGGACATCTATCGTTGTCCTGGTGGCAAAGTTCTTACCACGACCGGAACGTTGGTGAATGATGGTGCCACCATTTACCTCGCCAGCAAGCGCGATTGTGATCTATGCGCATTGAAGGCTCGGTGCTGCCCCAAGCAGGCATCACGGAGAGTGCCGCGTTCAATCTACGAGGGCGCTCGCGACATGGCGCGCCAAATCGCGAGATCGTGGGAGGGAGGCACCTCGCGCCGGCTCCGCAAGAAAATCGAGATGTTGTTCGCCCACCTCATGCGCATTCTCAAGCTCGACCGTTTGCGTTTACGAGGTCCAAACGGCGCGCGCGACGAGTTCATCCTCGCAGCCACCGCCCAGAACCTTCGAAAGATGGCCAAGCTGATCCCGATGCCCACCCCGAGGCTCGCATAGAGGCCGGTAGCGGTTCGGCCACATCGCGACGGAGCCATTACAACGAAATACTGCCGGCCTTTTTCAACGGAATCGGTCAAAATGCGAAGAACTCAGGTTGAGCAAATCTGGGCCGCTCTAGCTCATCGAGCGGACCACCGACCAGCGTGGCGCAACTTCGCCGATGGGCCAACTGCCGACGTCTCAAGGAAACAGTCGCAGCCATCGGAACTTGATCAAGCGACCCAGATTGAAAAGGGCGCGTAGACGACCCGGATACTGGCAATGCATCCCAAGGTGACTTTTCTGGGTGTTGAGTCTTGTGACTTAACGACCGCCCTGCCTGTGGCCGATGTGATCTTGTTCGGCGCATCCGATGCTACGCCGCACGCTTGAGGCCAGACCAGCCATTCCGCCAATGCGCCCCACTTCATTCGTCGCGCGCTGAGTCACTATGAGAGCGATCTTAATCGGTGGGATTTTGATCAAGAAGCGGAGCTGCTCGCGCCAAGTAAATTGAACGTGTTGGATGGTGGAAACCTTGTGACGGATCCCATGACGCCTGAGAACAACCGCGACGCGATCAGGACGACCACGCAAGCAGTCCTTTCGGCCGGCGCGGTTCCGATCCTGCTAGGCGGCGATGACTCCGTTCCGATACCATTCTTCGAAGCATTCCGTGAAAGCAAAGGGCTCACAATCTTGCAGATCGACGCCCATCTTGATTGGCGTGATCAGCGAAATGGATCGGGCTATACATTTTCGAGTACGATGCGACGAGCCAGCGAATTGCCCTGGGTCAAGCGCATCGTGCAGGTTGGATTGCGCGGCATTGGCGGCTCTGGTCGTGCCGAATATGACCACGCAAAGGCGTGGGGCGCGAAGATCGTCACCGCAAGAGATATTCGGCTTCATGGGATCGCAGGCGTTCTTGAACTGATAGAGGACGACAGCGAGTGCTTGATTACAATAGATTGCGATGGTCTCGATCCATCAGTCATTCCAGGCGTACTCATACCGCAGCCAGGCGGATTGTCCTATTTTGATGTGATTGATCTCATGCGGGGGGTCGCGTCAAAGTGCAGAATAGTCGGGCTGGACATCGTTGAGTTCGTTCCCGAGCGCGACGTGCAAAATCTGGGAGCGATTGCTATCGCACGGATTCTCTGCAATGGCCTCGGTTGCATTCGGAAGCGAGCCATATAGCCACTCCTTTTGTCGCCATGCCCAGTTGCCGCTTTCGTCTGCTATGGGTCTTGGTCGTGTAAAAACTCTATTCCGGGGAAGCCGGGAGAAGGCCGGACCGGATCGACCTCAGGCCGCGATCGCGGCCATCAACGGCTTGGTCCCAACGATGTTCATAACCCGAGTCAGATTGTAGGCGAGGACCGAGAGGGCCATTTCGGCAGTTACTTTTGGGAGGGGTTTTGGTCAGGAAGTGCGCCGCACCAGCGCGCTTTCATAGTCCCGAACGGATGCTCGACGGTCTCGCGACGTAGTCGCATGGCGAGCGGGTTCGCATCGAGCCGCTGCTGCACGGCGTCGAGCAGATGCTCGTGTTCCCATCGCGTGATCCGTCGCTCGGACCAGGGCGTGCACTGGGATTTGATCGAACAATCCTTGCAGGCGTTGGTCCAGTAGCGCCGCAGCATCTTGTCGGCTTCTTCGTTTGTATAGCGATACGGAAACCGCTCCCCGGCCGGACAACGATAGGCGTCGTCCTCCGGCAAATACACAAAGTCCTGCTTGCCGAAGCGTCCATCCGACTTGGCGCCCGAAGTCATCGGCTTGGGCAGAGTTACCGTGACGCCGGCCTCGTGGCAGGCGAGGATCTCCGGGCTGCTGAAGTAGCCGCGGTCGGCAACGGCCGCGAGGCTCTCGGTCTGCAATACAGCCTTTGCCTGCCTGGCCATATTGGCGAGTTGCGCCCGATCCGAGCCGCTGTTCGTCACCTCATGAGTAATGATCAGGTGATGATCGGTATCCACGGCGACCTGCACGTTGTAGCCGACGACACCCGAACCGCGGCCGCTGGTTGCCATCGAGCGGCTGTCGGGATCGGTCAGAGATACCTGCTGGTCGGGCGAAGCCAGCATCTGCTTCTCGTAGACGGCAAGCTTGCCCATTTGCTCCTTCACCTTCGTCAGCTTCTCCTTGAGCCTTGTCACTTTCGCGGCCAGCGCTTGGGTCGGCTCTTGCCGGTCGGCGGTGTCAAGCTGGCTCAGATAGCGGGCGACGCTCTCTTCCAGTTGGGCACGCCGCCGCTCCACCTTTGCCCGCGTAAAGTTCCTGTCCCGGTTGTTGACGGCCTTGAACTTGCTCCCATCGATGGCAACGCTTGCGGTCGCGAGCAGACCCATCTCACGGCAGAGCTCGACAAAACGAGCACAAACTTTGCGCAGCCCAAGGCCGTTGTCCTACGGAAGTCCGCGATCGTCTTGTGATCAGGCACAAGCCGGCCCAGCAGCCACATCACCTCGACATTGCGCCCGGCCTCTCGCTCCAGCCGTCGGCTCGACTGCACCCGATTCAGGTAGCCGTAGATGTAAAGCTTCAGGATAACCGAGGGATGGTACGACGGCCGTCCGGTCGCCGCCGGGTCCACTCCATCGGAGCCCGTTTCCGCCAAATCGAGCGCATCGACAAACACGTCAATCACCCGAACCGGGTTGCTCTCGTCAATGAAATCATCGAGGGCATTCGGGCAGCAGCGTCGATTGCCCACGATCCGCCTCTTCAATGAAGCGCCTCATCAATTCTCTCCCGAGAATCATCGAGAGAATCATAACAGCGCAATCGCGTTTTCACACAGCCAGGGTCAATCGCGTCGGTCCGGCTCGACCAAACCTGCGTCCGGTTCCCCCCCACGACCGACTTAGAGGAGTCGAGCGGAGTCCGTCGCGATGGGCCACAATCGGACTTGTCGTGCATAAAAGAGGCCGCGAACTTAGCGAGCCCTACCCACTCCGGCGCTGCTGCTCCAGCGCCCGCAGCGTCTTCCCCGCTCGATCTAGAACGGCAGTGCTTTTGGCGAGAACGGAGTAGCTGCTAGCCAGAGCTTCGAGTTGGGACCGTGCGACTGGGTCGCGAGCGGCATTCGCAGCTCGGGCGAAGCGGTCAGCATGCGCCAAGTAGTCCGCGGCCGTCATCGTGGGCGCCAAACAAACGCGGGTTCAAAGCGTTCCTACGGTGGGCTTGGCAGGGCCCAAACTTCCTCGCGACAGCCATAGGGTCGATAGATTGGCACTAGGCCGTCGCGCTTCACGTCCAGGATAGACATCGTGTAGCGAGAAGGCATTTTGCACTTCGGACATGGCGGCCCAGCTGCGGGGGCAGAGGCGACGACGGCTCAGATTCCCTAGTTTCGGACACGACCCACCTCTGCAAAGGCGAGTTCCTATGTACCAAAGTGGACATATGTCTCTCAAACCCTGGCCAAGCGACTAACCTAATTCCGTTTGTGAACGACTGCTCGCCATACTAGCCTAGTGGAAACTCCCGAGGTGCGACCGGTCAGATGAACCTTGAAGACTTGTACCGGCTTCTGCGCAGCGAGCACGTCCAGGCGCAGGGGATCGTTGACACACTTGAAGAGCCCCTCCTTGTGCTTGACCAGGGCGGTTGTGTCCTCACCGCAAATCGTGGGTTCTACGAAACCTTCAGGGTGGCTCGGGATGACACCGTCGGACGCAGTCTATTCAGCCTTGGCGACGGTCAGTGGGACATACCCGAGCTGAAGCGCCTTGTGGGCGAGATCATACCCCGGACTACCGCTATCGTTGGTTATGAGGTGACTGCCGATTTCCCGACGATCGGTCCGCGTACAATGCTGGTCAGTGCGCGTCGCCTCGTTCACCCTGACAATAACAGCACGAGCATCCTCATCCTGTTCGAGGACGTGACCGAAAGGCGGCACAGCGAGGCCCAAAAAGACATTCTCCTCGCCGAAACGCGCCATACGGATGAAGAACCTGCTCGGGATCATTCGCTCTCTGGCCAATCAGACCGATGTGGAAGGCCGGTCAGCCAAGGAGTTACGCGATGCTTTCTTGGGACGGCTCCAAACTGTGTCCGAAGCCGAGACCCTCGGGCTGGCCGGCGGCACCGAGACCGATCTGAGTGTTCTGGTGGAGCAGTCGTTGAAGGTCGCGAGCCCGGAGCAATGCCGGCTGGTGGCGGGGCCAGCAGTTCGGCTCAGACCACGGCAGGTCGTGCCGATGAGCCTCATTCTGCATGAACTCGTCACCAATGCCTTCAAATATGGTGCTCTCTCCAAGCCCGGAGGGCTGATACACCTCAGCTGGCGCACCTCGGACGATCAGGGCAAATCCTTGCTGCACATCGACTGGCGAGAGGAGAACGGCCCACCCGTCACGCAGCCAACTCGCTCCGGCTTCGGCTCCAAGCTGATCGAACTCAGCGCCACGCAGGACCTACGCGGCTCCGTGGAACTGAAGTATGAGCCAGCCGGTTTGAGGGTGTACATCACCGCGCCTGTGGAGGCTTGAACCCTGAGGCCCAATTGCACGACGCTCCCCAAATCCTGGTTGTCGAAGATGAGTACCTCATCGCACTGGAACTCGAAAACCAGTTGAGAGCGGCCCGATGCGGCCATCCTCGACGTCAACCTTGCCGGGGATTGGGTCACCCCGGTAGCCGAAGTGCTCAAGGCGATGTCCGTACCCTTCGTTCTTGCCAGCGGCTACGTGACTGCCGATCTCAAAGGCGTCCCATTATTGCGCGATGCAGCCAATGTCGGGAAATCGTGGAGGTCCGAATATCTGATCAAGACCCTCCAGAGCACCTTGGACCGGACGTAGGGAATCTTGCTGCGAGGCTGGTGGGATCTTCATCTCAATCGACAATCCTGGCTCTGGGTCACCGGCCGCTTATCACTGGCTCGAAGCACATCGGAGTCGGGCCACCTGTTGCGCCTCGCTGCAACCCGGCGAGAACTGGCATCTGGCGCCAGAGCCCCCCTCTAGATCCGACGCATTCTAACATGCCTGAACCTCAGACCGGCAAACTCGACTAGAATGCGACTTTCCCTGATTGGGGGCATCTCATGTTCGACACGGCAACGACCGCGGTTTTGCGCGCGGTCCTCAATGGAGTACGCGAAAGCGTCTCGCAGCGCGAGATTGGTGCACGCGCTCACGTCGCATCGAAGATTCTGGAAGCAGCATCCAGAGGCGAAGTTTCTCGCGAGGGGCTTAGGCGGGTTGGCCGGGAAGCCTTGTCGCGCGCGCCCACGATGTGGCGCTGATCTGATCCGAAGTGGGGCGTGAACTTCCAGGTTACGGTCCTGAAGATCCTCGTGGCCTACCCCGACCGTTTTGCCGTCATGGCGGACCTCAAGAGCGACATGGCCATCCCGGCGACCGGCGGACGCGACTGGGCGGACCGGACCACGTGGGGCGCGGGTCGCCGACACGGTTGGAGCGGCACAAGGCGGGTGAGCTACCGTTCGGTTCGCCTGGCTGAAGAGGTGCCTCGCGCCAAGGCTGCCGGTCGAGACCCCTTCTGGGCTTCAGCTAAGCACGCATGCACAGCCGCTTTCAGTGAAGTGACGTAATCTGCACCGAGCCGCCGCTTGTTTCGCCGCTCGGCGCGTATGCGACGCCAACGAAGCAGAGATTCAATACGCCCGTGTAATGTAGCCTACACTCAGCAGGTCAAACCGGCAGCCGCGCCAAGCTCCAGCTCCAGCGGATCGCGCTCACCGCGCAGACTGAGACAAAGCAGATTGAGCGCAACCTGACGCCTGTTGCGAGGCGTGCGCATTCGGCTCGGAAGAGAGTCGACGACCAGATCGTAGATCGCTCCAAGTAACGACAATTCTTCAGGCGAAAGAACATTCCCTCCGAGCATCTCAATATGTCCACTGTCCCATCTGATGTCTCACCTCAATCACACGACCGTAGAGCGGGCGTTATCATTTGAGACTTTCGCATTGCGTTTCTACATCCACGGTTGGCCGCTACCACTTGTGTTAAGGAACGAGCCTCCTGTTCCACTCCGAGGAACGATTGTGTCTGCGTTGCTTTGTCGTTCGCAGAGTTCTGGTCGCCAAGGCTGCCATGGAGGACGATTGAATGCGCATCCTTCTGGTTGGGGGTACAGGGCTCATCGGGTCGGCCATCCACGCCAAGCTGTCCGCGGCAGGACATCATTGCATCCTGGTGTCGCGTCATCCGGCGGCGGCGAGCGATCAGCGCCACATCACGCTCGACGTCGCCCGGGCTACGGACGTGTCGAAATGGACGGGCCTTCTTGCCGGAATCGATGCCGTAATCAATGCGGCGGGCGCCTTGCAGGGACAGGACATGCGGGGCGTTCATGTCGCCGGAAGCGCGGCGCTCTACAGCGCCTGCGAAAGCGCAGGCGTCCGCCGCGTCGTCCTGTTCTCGGCCATCGGCAGCAATGTCGATGCCCCCAGTGATTTTTCTCGCACCAAGCGGGAGGGCGAAGCCGCCTTGATGGCGCGCGACCTCGATTGGGTCGTCCTGCGACCCTCCGTCGTGGTTGGTCGCGCCGCCTATGGCGGCAGCGCGCTGTTGCGCGGGCTGGCGGCCCTGCCGGTTCTTCCGGTCATGCCCGACACGGCGGCGATTCAACCGGTGCATCTCGACGACGTCGTCGAGACCGTCCTCTTCTTCCTGCAGCCCGGCGCGCCTTCGCGCGTCGCCATCGATCTGGCCGGCCCGCGGCAGATCGCCTTCAGCGACGCGGTCGCGCTGTTTCGGGCCTGGCTGCGCTGGAGGCCGGCGTACCGCCTGCAACTGCCCTCCTGGGTGGCTTCAGCCGCTTACCGGGCGGGAGACGTTGCGCAGATGCTGAGATGGCTAACGCCCGTCAACACGACGGCACAAGCGGAAATGCGCCGCGGAGCGACCGGCGATCCCGAGCCCTGGCGTCGGTTGACCGGCACTCCACCGCGCGATCTCGAAGCCGCGCTCGCGCGCGAGCCTGCGTCGGTACAGGAGCGCTGGTTTGCACGGCTGTATGCGCTCAAGCCATTGATCTTCGGCATCTTCGGCGCGTTCTGGATCGCCACAGGCATCATCTCGCTCAGCGCGGGCTGGAACATTGGCATGTCGTTGCTGCTGGAAGGCGGGCTGCAGGGCAACGTCGCGGCGGTCGTCGTCACCGCAGGCGCGCTCGCCGACCTCGTCATCGGCCTTGCCATCCTCTCGCGGCCTCTGAGCCGCTACGGGCTCTGGGCAGCACTGATCATCTCGCTCACCTATGCCGTGATCGGCACCGTCCTGGTGCCGCGGCTGTGGGCCGATCCGCTCGGCCCGATGCTGAAGATCTGGCCGGTGATCATGCTCAACCTGGTCGCCATGGCGATCCGCGAGGATCGCTGATGCTCTACTTCCTCGTGAAGATGGCGCACATCATCGGTGCCGCCGTGCTGCTCGGCACCGGGGCCGGGATCGCCTTCTTCATGCTGGTGGCACATCTGCGCGGCGACCCGCGCGAGATCGCGGGCGTCGCGCGGACAGTCGTGCTGGCCGACTTCCTGTTCACGGCGAGTGCCGTGATCCTGCAGCCGATCACGGGGACATGGCTCGCCTGGTCGAGCGGGTACTCCCTCGGCGAGGGCTGGGTGGCGGCGTCGATTGCACTGTATCTCGTGACCGGCGCTTTCTGGCTGCCGGTGGTCTGGATGCAGATGCAGATGCGCGATCTCGCCGTCGCAGCGGTCGCCAGCAACAGCGAGCTGCCCGCCCGGTATCACCATCTCTTCTGGTGGTGGTTCACCTTCGGCTTTCCGGCGTTTGCAGCCGTGCTGATGACCTTCTGGCTGATGATCGCCCGCCCGGCCGTTCCATTTTGGGATTAGGCCGGTCCACTCCAGCTTGATGGGCTGCTCATTGCGCCCGTTTCCAAATGTCCCGGGCCGGATTCGGCAAGCTGAAAGGCAAGCTTCAGGAACAGAACCCGACTGGCCGAGTTCGACCTGTTTAGCGCTACCGAGACCTGTTTAGCGCTACCAAGGAGTAACACGATGAGCCGCGGAATGCCGTCGATGACCGCACTTCTCGGACTGCTCGCAATCGCGGGGTATCAGAATCGGGACAAGCTGGCGGAGTTGCTCAGAGGCCCGGGGGCCGGATCCCTCGAACCGGCCAGCGCCCAGCAACCGCTCGGGGGCCTGCTCGGAAATCTGACGGGCATGCTGAGCGGGGCAGGTGTTGGAGGACTGTTGCAGGGAGGAATTGGCGAGCTTCTGGAGAAATTCAACGAAAACGGCCACGGCAATGCGGCCCGGTCGTGGGTCAGCTCGGGGCCGAACAAAGATATCTCGCCCCCGCAATTGCGGGAAGCGATCGGGCCCGACGTGCTCGACAAGCTCGAGAAGGAGACCGGGCTTTCGCAACAGGAAATTCTCGCGAGGTTGTCGCGCGAGCTGCCGCAGGCGGTCGACAAGTACACGCCGGAGGGGCGTTTACCGAGCTGACGGCCTTGTCATTGTCGCCATTGATTGATCAGAAGGAGTGGAGAATGAGCATTATTTGGACGATCGTTATCGGCTTCATCGCCGGCGTCATCGCGAAATTCATCATGCCGGGTGACAATGAACCCTCCGGGTTCATCCTCACGACGATCCTGGGCATCGTCGGTGCCTTCGTTGCCACTTACCTTGGCCAAGTCCTAGGCTGGTACCGTCCCGGAGAGGGGGCCGGGCTGGTCGGCGCGGTCGTCGGCGCCATCATCGTCCTCTTTGTGTATGGTCTGTTCGCCGGACGACAGCGGCGCGCGATCTGAAGAGCAGCAGGCCCGTCCGTAGCTACGTGCGTGCGAGCCGGTGCCAACATCCCAGCGAGCGAAGGGGCGCGCCATTGACGGCGAGCGTGCCCCTCGCCTTCGTCTCAAGGAAACTTCACGTCCACACGGGCAGCCGTTGCAGCGTCCATGCCGGCTTGCTTGACCTATCAACAACTTCTGCGCCGGTGTCGCTGATTTCTGCGACGACCGTATCCGAGGCTTCGCGCAGGGCCTGCGAGACCGCCCCGGCGCGCCGATTCAGGTCGGCCTTCACATCGTCGCTGACGTCGCCGATATATCTGTTTTCGAGCTGGGACGCGCGGAACGCGCCTGCAACGGCTGCACCGATCGCGACCCCTACGACACCGAGGACGAGGGGTTACCGTTCAAGCATATCGGTGAGTGACGATTTCGCGCTGTCGATCGCTTCTTGATCCGGGAAAGAATTGCCGAGCTTGCCGAATTGCTCCTGCGCGAAGGCGACGCCCTCGTCGAAGCGATCGCGGATGCTCTCGGCAGTTCCCGAGACCGCGTCGGAAGCGGCAGCTTTTGCGCCGCGAAACGCTTCTCCGACGCCGTGCGAGTCGTCGTCCATTTCAGGCGCGGTCGGACGCGCTACGGTCTGCTTGATCGCAGACGCCGCCGACCTCACACCACGCGACCCGGCCTCGGCGACGGGTGCGATAGCGTCGGCAGCCGAACGCGCCGCACTCTTCAGCGTCTGATCGCCGGTCAGCAACCAGAGCGCGCCACCTCTGATGAGCGCGGCGGCAAGCGGGTTTTCCCGGGCGGCGGTCACCAAACTGTCCATAAAGCTGATTTTTGTGCTGCTCATCGCACCATTCCCTTGTAGGCGCTGTTCAGCGGCCACCTACCGGATGACGGTGTGATCTGCGAGTCTGCGGATCGGTTTCGACCGTTAAGCTTAGAATGGACACAGTGCATACTGCTATCACGGAGCCGGTACGGCGGCTTGAAGTCTTCACTGGAGCCGGTCGTCGGCGGAAGTGGAGCGACGAGGACAAGGCACGGATCGTCGCGGAGATCGTGACGAGTGGCGACTCGGTGTGTTCGGTGGCCCGACGGCATGGATTGTCGCCTCAGCAATTGTTTGGTTGGCGCCGCCAATTGCGAGAAGCGGCAGGCGGTCATTCCGAAGAGGACGAAGTTCAGTTTGTGCCGGCGTTGGTGGACGCCGTGGTGCCGGCGCCCGCTGCTCGCCCGGAGCGCAAAGTGGTGCGCAAGGCAGATAGCGGGATCATCGAAATCGAAGTCGACGGCATCACGATCCGGGCCGGTCGTGGTGCGGACCCAACGATGATCGCGTAGATCGTCCAGGCGCTGAAGGCGAGTCGGTGATCGGTCCGTCGGGTGCGGTCCGGGTGATGGTGGCGACCAAGCCGGTAGACTTCCGCAAGGGAATGGAGGGGCTTGCGACCTTGGTGCGCGAGAGCATGGGGGCTGACCCATTCTCGGGTGCTGTCTATGTGTTCCGGGCCAAGCGGGCTGACCGGATCAAACTGGTGTTCTGGGACGGAACGGGTCTGTGCCTGTTCGCCAAACGGCTCGAGGATGGGATCTTCCGCTGGCCAAAAATCGAGGACGGCGTAATGCGTCTGTCGGCGGCGCAATTGTCGGCACTGTTGGAAGGGCTCGACTGGCGGCGTGTCCACGAGGTACGGGAGACGCCGGCGCCAACGCAAGCCGGATAGTCGTTGGTAGCGCCGCGGCGAAGTGAATCAGGGGCGTCGAGCGCGTCGCCAGATGACGGCGAATATGCTCTGAATTGGGTGTGAACGAAGCCCTGCCTGACGATCCCGAGACGCTAAAAGCGATGCTGCTCGCCGAGCGATGCGAGAGCGAGCGGCTGCGTCAGATCATCAAGGAATTGCAACGGCATCGGTTTGGCCGGCGGGCAGAGACGTTGCCCGAAGATCAGATGTTGCTGGGCCTGGAAGACGTCGAGCAGGTCGCCGCGTACAGCGAGACAGCACATGACGTCAGTGCACCCGAAGGCCCTGAGGCGCGGGGTCGCAAGCGCCGCGGCAACCGTGGTGCCCTGCCGGCGCACCTGCCGCGGATCGAGGTCGTCGTCGATATCGACAATAAGTTCTGCCCCTGTTGCCAGGGCGAGTTGCATCGGATTGGCGAGGATAGAAGCGAGCGGCTGGACCTGGTCCCGGCGCAGTTCCGGATTCTCGTCACCCGGCGTCCCAAATACGCCTGCCGGGCTTGCGAGGACGGCGTCATGCAGGCGGCGGCCCCGGCCAGGCTGATCGAGGGCGGGTTGCCTACCGAAGCCACGGTCGCCCAGGTCCTGGTCTCCAAATATGCCGATCACCTGCCGCTCTACCGGCAGGCGCAGATTTACGCCCGCCAGGGCATTGAGCTCGATCGTTCGACGTTGGCGGACTGGGTAGGACAGGCAGCCTTCCATCTGCGTCCCCTGCATGAGCGCCTCCTCGGCAAGCTCAGGCAACGGCCAAAGCTGTTCGCCGACGAGACGACGATGCCAGTGCTCGATCCCGGCCGTGGGCGCACCAAGACCGGTCAGCTCTGGGCCTATGCGGCGGACGATCGGCCATGGGGCGGCGTCGATCCGCCGGGCGTCGCCTACGTCTATGCCCCCGATCGCAAAGCCGACCGACCAATCGCCCATCTGGCAGGCTTCAAGGGGATCCTCCAGGTTGATGGCTATGCTGGCTATAGCAGGCTCGCCGAGCGTGGCAACGTTCAGCTTGCATTCTGCTGGTCGCACATGCGGCGTAACTTCTACGAACTGGCCACCCCCGGTCCCGCGCCCATTGCGAGCGAGGCGCTCAAGCATATTGCCGAGTTCTATGCCATCGAGAAAGACATCCGCGGCCGCAGCGCGGAGGAGCGTCGTCTTGCTCGACAACAGAAAAGCCGGCCGCTGGCGGAAGCCTTCGAGCGGTGGCTCCGCGCCAAGCTGGCGCTGATCAGTCAAAAGGGCAAGCTGGCCGACGCCGTCCGTTATGCGCTCTCACGCTGGGAGGGGCTGACGCGCTTCATCGATGATGGCCGCATCGAGCTCGACAACAACGCCGTCGAGCGATCCATCCGCCCGATTACGCTGAACCGGAAGAATGCACTGTTCGCAGGCTCCGACGGCGGCGCCCAGCACTGGGCCATCATCGCCTCTCTGGTCGAAACCTGTAAGTTGAACGACGTCGATCCGCTTACCTGCCTTACCGACGCTCTTACCAGGATCGTCAATGGTCATCCGAATAGCGAGATCGATCAGCTGCTGCCCTGGGCCTATCGCGCGCAATCCCTCAAAGCCGTGGCCTGAGAACGACGCTTACATTCCCTTCACGGTTTCCTTGTCCTTTTCGAGTTGGCCGATCGTTTCCTGGGGGGCCAGCTGACGCGCATCAAGCCGCTTGATGCCGATTGCGACCAGCACGGCGGCGATCGCCCCGCGATGATTGCCGAAGTCAGATAAGAGACGGGCTGCGACCATCCCGCCGAGATCAATGCGGCGGACAGAGCAAAAAGCGCCATCACGATCGCCGGGATCACCAGAACGGCGCCACCCACGATCAAGCCCAGCGCGCCGCCAATCTTCTGAAGCTTCTCGCCAACCTCCGCTTTGGCGAGGAAAGGCGGTAGCGCTCCAGTGACTCGAACCCCCGACGTGTGCCTGGACAGAAGCCCTTGGAACCCGAGCCGACTGGATTGAGGTCACGCTGCCCGCCGAAAGCTTTCTTGCTCCTCGCCGAGATTGTTTTGCTTCGATCGGAATTTGCTCACAGCTCTTCGGCTCGCCCGATGACCGAGCCAATCGATCAGAGCTCCCTGTTCTGTGCACAACTTACCGAGTGCGGAAAACACGACGGTACTGATAGCTTGTTGCTGGCTGCGCAGATGGTCCTCAACTAGCTTGTGTCGAGTGACATAACGGCACTATTTCCATCGGTCTCGGCTTGTCCGGCCTTTCCGTATACCGACTACCCGCAGGACAGCCGCCGGCTGTATTGGAATTGGGCACCTTGCCGTGAATCGTGGGTTTGACTCCCACTCTCTCCGCCAAGTTCAGCACCTAAGCAACTGATTTCAATAATGATTCCAAAAATGGAAAATTCGTGCCCCTACTTGTGCCCTATATCGGTTTGGCGGTGCTCCTTTTGCACTGCCAAAAATCGATAACGGGAATGTGAGCGTCGCCGAATATTGTTCGGGTCGGTACAAAAAGCCGACGGTGCGAATGGGGTGCCTCTGCCTATCGGTGCGCGCACGGCCACGCCGCCTTGCTCGCAACCAAAGCAAGAGTCGCGTAGCTCTGATGCATTTGCGATGGGTTGTTGTCGATCCATCGCGTAATCACCAGGATGATCGTAGCGCTGTCCGGTACGCAAACCCTCAGCGGCTCCTGATAATACTTTCCGAACTGCTTCAGCATTAATGCCATCCCCATACAGGCTCCGCCGAAGAAGTCAGTGGAACGCTGAAGGACCGCTGCCCTGCACTTGGGCTGCCAAAAATTGGCGCTGTTCGTGTCCTCTTCGCTGAATGCAGCGAATGGCCAAAACAGTGATACCAGCAGGATCAAAATCCACTTTGGACATTTTACCACTCCGCTAGCTGGAGGGTCCCGTCGATGATGGCTTTCGTGGTTTTGTCGCTGTTAGGCCTGTCGCCGCTTCTTGCTGCTTCCTCTGTCCGGCTATTGCCGCAAGTTCAGCCTGCTTAGCCGGCGCTTGATCTTCCTGGACCAACAAATAGCCCTTCTCCGCCATGCACCCGCGCTGCACCGTATCTGCGGCAGCCGATCGTTCCGTCGCCGCCGCTATGCCGGCCATCCCGCCTCCAGCAACGGTTACACCCGATAGGCTAGCCTTATTGCGCTCTCCCAAACAGGCGGTGCTATCCAGCTCGAATTGGGTCTGAAGAGATGGATTGTCGATTGCGCGCTGACCATCTGCGCGAAGCCAAAGCATCTTTGGTGCGGCGGCACAGCCAACCAACACAGCGCAAAACGCCGCAAGGATTAAAGTACGCATCTCCCCCCGAAATCGGGATATCCAAGCGCAACTTTCGAGCGAGGGCAAGACGCGGCTCAACATTTCAACTTAGGATTCGGCGCCTGTTGTGCGGCGTTTGCCGGATCGCCTTTTGAGCCTGACCCCAGCACCGCCACCGTTCTCCGGGATGAACTCGACGCCGGCCTTTTCGAGGGCAGCCACAAGCGCGTCACCGGTCTCGGCCCTGCCGCCAACGTCACCATCCGCAGCTTCCAATCTCTTGACGGTCGGAACCGATACGCCTGACTGATTGGCTAGATCATCCTGCGACCAGCCGAGCAAAGCCCTGGCCGCTTTAATCTGCCGAATTGATACTTTTAGTATTGAAATAGGCTTCGTCCTTGTGAGATACTTTTAGTATCAGATAACAGGTCAACGAGCAACCCAGATGAGCAACAGCACCTCCACGGTGAACGGCGAAGCTATGCCTTCAACCATCGTCATGGTTCGTGAGCCCTTTTTGGTTGCCAAGCCGCGATCGTCGGCCAACGCGCTCCGCTCCAAGATCATGATCGAGGCCCACGCCCGCGCGAAGGCCGACTATGCCGATGAACTGTCCTGCCGCGGTCGCGCCCATCACGTGAACCGCCCCTACAGCTATTACCTCGGCCTGCAGATGCGCAGCGGCTTCGCTGAGGCCCGCGTTGCGCGGACTGACATGGCGCCGGCCTTCGAGCTGCCCGCTCAGCGCTGGGCCTGAGGAGGCCCCCATGATCATCGAGACCACCGCCAACCAATTCTACCGCGTCACGGAGACCGGAAACCCGGACCTCGCTCACGTCTGGAATGGCGTGCAGGTCAAGCGCTCAAAGGGTGCTTGGGTCGACAAGGCCAAAGCCCGCATCGAGCTCGTCCGCAAGGCCGGCTCCAAAATCGTGGAGAAGTAGACCGATGCTTTCCCCTGTCACCAATACCTTCCGCGTTCGCGTTCCAGCTCGCCTGCTCCTCAAAGGCGACGTCATCAGCTCCGGTGAAACCGTGATTGCTGTGGAGAGAGGTAGCCGCACGCCTAGGGGCAAAGTTGAAGTCCTGCTGGAAAAGAGTGGTCGTCGCCGACTCGCCCTGTGGGGCGCGGGCACGACGATCAATGTTCAACGGGAGACCTCGAATATGACTACCGTACCAGCCACACAGGACACGTCCGCAATTCCGCTCTCTGACCGCTTGCCGACCTTTGATGAACTGGCAACCTTCGACGCGGGCGCAGCATGGGACCGGCTCTCACCGGAGCAGCAACGCACGATCGGCATGCTGGCGTTGCGCTTTGGCACCGTTGGCCAGTGCGAGGAATTTTATCACGAGACAATCGAGAGCGTCCGTAAGGGCTTCATGTCGAGCCATTGGACGCCCCAGGTTCAAGCAACTGCGGTTTGGCCGCGCTTGCATGTCCAACTGATCGCCAGCGCAGCGCAGGAAGCGTTCCAGTCGCTCTGCGATCACTTCGATCCCCTTTGGCCGGAACTGTTCGGCTGGCAAGCCAGAGATGAGGTGAAGTAATCGGCCTGCCATGACTCGCGACGGCTGAGCGAGGGCGGAACCATCCGCTCGGCCCGCGCACTTCACCCCACCACATGACAGCAGGATGACGCCAGCAAAGCCAGTACCGACGCGGACGATTGCGGCGCCCGCGTCGGCTTCACCACCGATTTTCAACCCGGATAGGATTTTCACGATGGCAATGGAAGCCAACTCCCAAAATGAGCAGAGTGCAATCAGCAACGTCATTGCATTCCGCCCGACGCGCCCGGCGCTGCCGACCATCTCGTGCAACGATACCGTCTATGTCCCTCGGAGCGCTCAGATCCGAGAATACACTACGGAGAGCGCGCGAAACCTCTTTCTGCGCCAAGAGCGTAGAAGGTCATGGCACATCGGAATGCTGCGGGTGGGCTACTATCGGGCAGCACTCGACATGGAGCACGCTATAGGCTGCATGCATTACTGGAAAGGGCCGGAGGCCCGCCATCATCCGAACTACGACAAGGCTGCTCGCGACGAGATTTCGCGCCGCCATCGCAGAGCAAATGCTGCGCCCGGCTTCAAGATTGTCCGATGTCGAGTGGAAGCGGAGACAGCTCGGCCAGAACCGGTTCAAATATTCCGGGCTGAGCGAGGAACGCGCTCGGCAGGCTATCAGCGAAGATATGGCATTTCTGGATGCCCATCCTGTGAAGAAAGCCAAGCGTGTCTAAGCCGGCCGGCGGCTCGGCTGACACGGGGGCGCCGCGAGGCGTCCCCGTTGCGGCTCACCGGCTTTAAGACTCATCACGAGCCTACGGGACTGCGCTTTTCTGATGGCGCGGCGTGCCGTCGGTAAGCCCCGACTCAGGCGGTCAATCAGCCGCCGGCGCTTCTGCCGGCATCACCCAATGAGAAAGGCTTGGCTATGAACATCGAACAGCAAACAAGCGCTCAGTGTGCGAGTGCTGCACCGTCAAAGAGCGGTGAGCAGTTTCTCTCCAATGTCTACGCGTCGCGCAGGGGCCGCTCCCCGAGCGAGCCCAAGGGAATGGCAAACGCTGACACCGTCATGGCTCGCCTTGAGAGTGGCCTGCCGTTGAAGGACGCGTTGATGCCCGGGGCCTCCTATGACGGTTGGCATTCTCACTGCAAGCTGTTTCCGGAATGGGCGGCGAAAGCCAAAGCGCTGGTGGAGCGCAACGCCGAGGCGGGCAAGGTGAGTAAGCTCGAGAAGTTAGGAGTTTTCCGCAAGCGCGCAATGACGCACTGCAAGCGCGGGCACGAGTTCACGCCTGAAAATACGCTGCTCAGGAAGCTGGGTCGCGAATGCAAAGCCTGCAAGATCGAGCAGCTTACCACTAGGGGGCCATCGCTAAGTCCCGCGCAGAGGGCAAAGGTTATCGAGGCCATGAGACGCGGCCTAACGTACTGGGCCATGAGAAAGCTAGTCGATATGAACGCATTCTATCGCACTCGGCGTCGCGACCCAGAGTTCGATGCCATTTGCCGCGAGTGGGCGTCAGGCGCCCGTAAGCGGATGCTCAGGCGCAAAGTTGCGAAGAACGGTCGTCAACAATACGAATGGATCTTGGCACTGATCCCGCAGCATCTGCCGCGAGATCATAAGGACGAGATCGTCGGGTTGGTGATCGAGGCGCACAAGCGCCGAACCTTCCGGAAAAAGCCGTTCGGCATTAGGCGCACCAAAGAGCGGATGAAGGAATTTGTCTCAGAGTTTTACAGGCAGAACCCCACGCAGGCTTACGGCGGGATAGACTCGCCTTGGTCGTTAGATGCGCCTATCGGTCGCGAGACGGATACCAAGCTTGGCGAGACCGTTTCGGAAGGGCTCTGGTAGAGCTCCCGCACTCCGTCAGCCTCAACCGTCCAAACTTACTCTTCACATCCGGGCACTGGCCTGTCGGCCAGTGCCTCACGCCGGTCTTTCAGTTCCGAGACACGATGGTGTCTCGCATTGTATCGCATGGCGCTCCGTGGCGAGGCCGCCGCCACGGGATACGGGAGTGTGCATGGCGGCGGCCACTGACCGGCACCACTGGGACGGCCCGGCCGGCTGGCCATCCTATCGAGCTCGTGGGGCCTGTCCACCTCAGCCGGCCCGCCGTTCAGAATCGCGCGCGTTGTGGCCTGGACGATCGCAAACATACGGGAGTGATCGTTCAACTCATTGCTAACCATCCCAGTCGCGGGCCGTATTTGCCCGGCTTTACTCGACCCTGTTTGACGGTTCTCCTTACGCTTCGGCTGCATCGCCAGCTCAATTGCGGGTAGGAAAAGTTTTTGAAGCCTGGGATGAAGGGCGTAATCGCAATGGTTCGAGTGTACAGATACCTTCTGCAGGATGGGATCTTTCTCCTCGCTTTGGCTTTCATTGGCCTCGGCATAGTCGTGAACTTCGAGGTGTTTACCGGCGAAGCACAGATGACCACGGCATTAGTCCAGTTTGATGAGGCTCTCGCTGTTGGTCTCGTGGTTTGCTTCGGTCTATGTTGGCGTCTGTTTGCCGCACAGCGGCGCGAGATGATCCGACGCGCGAAGGCGGAGCGCCGAGCTCGGGAGCTGGCGCATCTAGACCTCCTCACTGGCCTTCCCAATCGCCGCCAGTTCGACAAGGATCTGAAAAGTGCCATTGCGGCTCCGCCGAGCGCGGAAGCGATTCATGCAGTATTCTTGCTGGATCTGAACGGCTTCAAGCGCATCAACGACGTGTACGGACATCATGTTGGCGATGATGTCCTTCAGCAAGTGGCCCTCAGATTGAATGCGGCCGTGCGACAGGGTGATCTGGTCGTCAGATTCGGCGGGGATGAGTTCGCCATTCTTGCGCGGCAGCTTAGCAGTGCCGAACAAGCAACGAGCATCGCGCGTCGAATCATAGCCGAGATCGAAGCTCCCCTGCGAATTGGCAATATCGAGCACAAGATCGGTATTGGGATCGGCATCTCGCTCTTTCATGACAGGAGAGACGAACCAGCAGAAGTGGTGCGACGTGCCGACGTCGCACTCTACAGGGCAAAAGCAGAGCACCGCTCGGCAATGCGCTTCTATGATGAAGAGATGGACGCGCGACTGCTGGAGCGAGATCAGATCGAACGTGACTTACGCGTCGCCGCGCTCAATGGACAGATCCATCCATTCTATCAGCCAATCGTGGATCTGCGAACCAACAGAGTTACCGGATTTGAGGCGCTTGCGCGGTGGTTCCACCCTGATCGCGGCGAAATTACGCCAGACCGCTTCATTCCAGTAGCGGAGTCGTGTGGTTTGATCGATAAATTGTCTATCGACCTTCTACGCGAGGCCGCCAAAACAGCGACGTCATGGCCGGCGGACGTCTATCTTTCCTTCAACATCTCCTTACACCAGCTGAAAGACCGCACATTCGGGCTCAAAGCGTTGCGTGTTCTGGGAGAAATGGGGCTTGCTCCGCAACGCCTGGAGATTGAGCTCACCGAATCTGCATTGGTGCAGGATCTCGAGGGGGCGCAGGCGGTACTCGGAACGCTTCGGGACGCCGGCGTGAGAGTTGCGCTGGACGATTTCGGGACCGGCTATTCCAGCCTTTACCACCTGCGCAACTTCCAAGTCGACCGGATCAAAATTGACCGAAGCTTCATCAGCGACGTCGCGGATGCGCCAAACTTCGTTCGTGCCCTATTAGGGCTGGGCCGTGGATTGGGGTTAGCTGTGACCGCAGAGGGCGTTGAGCAAGTTCATCAAGCTGAAGTGCTGCTAGAGCAAGGCTGCGAGCAGGCGCAGGGTTATCTTTTTAGCCGGGCTGTGTCTGCCCATGAGACAACCAAGTTCGTTCAGCTCGGCCGGAATGCCGCCTAAATCTAACTTGCTCCGTCGTTCAACGCATGGTCCCATATCTGAGCGTCGCATCTGCATTCGTAGAGGCACTCGGACCCATATGGCCGCGGATTGTTTTTCACAAGGCGTGGCCATCCCTCGCGCCGAGGGCACCTGAACTCTCGACGCCTCATCCGCCTACACTAAGAGACAACCCTTCGAACATCAAAGACATCGTTCGCTCAGTTGCAAGACGAATACAAACGAGACCGCCATCTTTGGCTATCCCTCGCGAGCGCAAAGAAGCGGGTCTGATCGACCTTGGCTATCTGCTACAGACGCCGCGGCGAGCGGCGGATGGCGATCTCTCCAGAAGAGATCGTCGTCGGCAGTTTGACGTTCCTGCATTCGAGCGCATTCTTTTTGTGCAATCCAGGCGCGCGGGGGTTCTGGCAAGCTATTTGCTAATCACACAGGATGCCCAACTTCCACTTCAAGCTCACGGATACCAGGATTGTCTCGGATCACGGCGTTCACGATCTGGCAGACAACACCTCAGCTCAGATTGAGGCAATCGAACTAGCTCGCTCGTTGCGCGCGACACGGCCGGAATTGGCAGGCCGCGGCTGCTCCGTCTCAGTCGTTGACGAAACCGGCAAAACGATCTGCCTCATCCCTATTGATGATATCTGATGCACAATCCTCCAGCGCGCCGCGGGCCAAACGCAGACGTCGCTGGCAGTTTCGATGTTAACGCCATTCGATTTCATATGCATCAATGGGCTGCTGAAAGCCTTTGAGATGGTGGGCGCCCAAGCTTGACACTTGCACGCGATCCTGGATGCAATCCTGCACAGCCTTTGACACCAGAATGGCATCGGGTTTGGCCAACTGACACAAACGAGCAGCCAGTTGAACGGTCGCACCGAAAAGGTCATTGCTGTCAGCAATCGGCTCGCCGACATCGATGCCAATTCGCACCTGAAGCTTCTCCTTGCTCGCCAGATTGAAGGCTTCAAATGCGCGCTGGATGGCGCGGGCGCATTGCACGGAGGCAGATGCGTCGGCAAAGGATGCCATGATACCGTCTCCAGTATGCTTCACCACATGACCTCCCTCGTCCTTCAAGGCCCGGCGCACCAGCGCGTCATGAGCCCGAACCATCTCCACTGAACGGGCATCGCCAAGTCGCTCTGTCATGCTGGTAGAGCCAACTATGTCGGTGAACATGATAGCTCGCAGCGCCGAATCGAATTTGACATCGTCTGCCCCGCCGCTAGGTGCCGGGTCGGACACCCTTCCCAGAAAAGCCTGGACCGCCGAGAGGTCTACTTCGATGACATCTTTCGCTACGTCGCCGTGAGCTTCGTCATGAACCCTCATCGCCGTTCGGATATCCGGTGCGTCAATGAGACAGAAGCCCGTACCGCGCGATTCATCAAACCAGTACGTTAGAAAACGAACGCCGTATCGATCTTGCACTTCCAAATCTTTGCGATGGGCCTCGGCGATATCGGCAGCGGTCAGCCCCGAGAGATCATGTCGGTCAAGGAAAATTGGCATCGGCAGCACCGTATCCAATTCTTCGAAATATGGCCTGAAGTCTGCACCAAGCTTGGAGTACCGAAAGTGCCAATCCCTGCGTCCTGATATCAGCTCGGGCCACATGGTGCCTATGATAGCCCATGTGACGACTCCATGGCGGACCTACCACAAGAGCCCACCCGATGATCGCCCGCTCTATACCCGGCGCTGAACGATCCAGCACGTACCGGGGAAGCGGGCGGGACTTGAAGACTTGCCTGGCTCAGGTGCCAAGCGCCGAAGGTGGCCGCTGTCCAGCTCTATGACGATCCGACAGGCTGAAGAGTCACTCACCAACGTCTTGAGGACCGTTCCGTCTCCTAGAAGAATCGGCAGGTCCACGCCACGAGGTGGGACAGTCTGGCCTTTCGCGGCGGAGATGAGCCATACCGATGCACCGGTCTCAAGCGTCCAATGATGCGTGTGCGCCGACCAATTCAACCGCATTCCTCGATCGTGTCCCCTGGCGTGGTGTAGCTGGCGGCGGGTTACCGCGTTCTCCGGCGAGAGCCGGGCTGGTCAGCTGGCGATAGCCTGAAGGCTGACGGTGGGATCATCGCTCAAGGGCGCGATGGTTT
>Ga0268291_1039_pt1 | contig 125136 bp, 126 predicted proteins | sample MetcocultureBM_FD_191347 | JGI IMG/M metagenome (GOLD analysis project Ga0268291, IMG submission 191347) | Soil microbial communities from Anza Borrego Desert, Southern California, United States - Methanotrophic co-culture BM | ecosystem: Environmental > Terrestrial > Soil > Desert | place: USA... | reverse complement strand
AGGGGCGTATCGCGATCGTCACGAACGCGGACCGGGCGGCGGTGGACGCAGATGGCGTTGGCGCGAACGGGCTTGCAGGGCGGGCAACCGTGAGCAAGGTCGTCGCGCATACGACCGGTGCCATCAGCGTACGGCAAAATCGTGTGGTCCTGGCGCCCGGGGTCTGTGCGCCAAGTCTTGCGGTGACGTTGCGGCCCGACCGGGCTCGCAGCGTCAGTCATCCGCAAGGCGACGGGGGCAATAGTGCATCGCTCCCCGGGGAGATCACGACATAAGCCGTAAAACCACTGCGCAGGGAAGGCCGGGATGTCCTGGCTACACCTGTATGCCGCTGTGCAGCTTCTTGTTACGCAGATTCCGCACAGTGGACCTCGGGTGCCAGCGGGCTCCCGGCCTTCCCTGCGCCCTCTTTCATTTGAGGGTGAGACGACAAGCAAAGCTCGGGCGAAGTGCGCCGCGAGGATGCGAGGGCGTGTCTGCATGAAGGTGAGTACGTTGCAAACCCTATGCATCACCGTCACCCTGAGGTGCGCGCGCTGCGGCGCGATAGCGTCGCAGAGCAAGCCTCGAAGGGCGACGGCCCCCCTGCATCAGCTCGGCCGCAGCGTAAGAACGCTGCAGCGCGTCCGGGACACGAGAGAGTGACGGCATCCCTCCCCGACCCTCTTGCATCGGCGGCAGGCCTTGTAACACAACCGTCATGCAGCAAAACTAAACGAAGCCAGGGCCGCGGTCGCGGCCACGCCGCCTTCACCGCGAGGAGATCCTGATGCGCCGTTCACTGGTGTTGCTATCCGCCGGACTGACCGTGCTGTCCACCGGACTGGCCTCCGCCCAGAACAGCACGCCCCGCAACCTGATCCTGTTCATTCCCGACGGTCTGCGCGCGCTGAAGGTCACACCGGAAACCGCGCCGGCGATGGCTGAAGTCCGCGACAAGGGCGTCAACTTCAAGAATCCGCATTCGCTATTCCCGACCTTCACCATGGCCAACGGCTCGGCGATGTCGACCGGCCATTATCTCGGCGACACCGGCGTGTTCTCCAACACGATCTGGACCAACTACACCTCCGCACCTGCGGGTAACACCGTCGTCCCCTTCATCGAGAACGACGCCGTGCTCGGCGACATCGACGAGCATTTTAGGGGCGACTACCTCAACGAAGAGACCATCCTGAAGATGGCCCGCGACAAGGGGCTGAGCACCGCGGCGATCGGCAAGGTCGGGCCGACCTACCAATTCGACCACACCGACAAGCCTGAAAAGCCCGGCCAGCATTCGATCGTGTTCGACGATTCCACCGGCGGCAAGAACGGTGTCGCATTGTCCGACGAGGTGAAGGACGCCTTGACCAAGGCCGGCCTGCCCCTCGCCACGCCGCCGCGCGGCGACAACTCCAAGGCGGGCGATGCCAGGACGCCGGGCACCACGGTCGCCAACGTCGCGCAGCAGGCCTATTTCGCCGACGTCGCCACCAAGGTGGTGCTGCCGATGTTCAAGGCGCGCAACAAGCCGTTCGTGCTCGTTTTCTGGTCGCGCGATCCTGACGGCAGCCAGCACAATACCGGCGACAGCCTCAACCAGATCATGCCCGGGATCAACGGGCCGACCTCGATGGCCGGCATCAAGAACGCCGACACCAACCTCGCCCAGCTCCGGAAGGCGCTCGACGAGCTCGGGCTCACGGCCTCGACCAACATCATCGTCTCCGCAGATCACGGCTTCTCGACCATCTCCAAGGAGAGCAAGTCCAGCGCGTCGGCGAAGGTCGGCTATGACGACACGCCGAAGGATTTCCTGCCGATGGGATTCCTGGCGCTCGACCTCGCGAAGGCGCTCGATCTGCCCCTGTTCGATCCCAACGACAAGAACGCGAAGATCGAAGGCAACAAGCATCCCAGGGCGGGCAACGGCGTGCTCGGCAAGGATCCGGAGAAGCCCGATCTCGTCGTCGCCACCAATGGCGGCTCCGACCTGATCTATCTGCCGAACAAGGACAAGAAGCTGGCGGCGAAGACGATCAAGGCACTGCTCGAACAGGATTACGTGTCCGGTCTGTTCGTCGAGGACTCGCTCGGCCGCTTCCCCGGCACGCTGCCGCTGTCGAGCATCAACCTGCGCGGCAAGGCCGCGACGCCGACGCCCTCGATCGTCGTCAACTTCCGTTCCTATGCCAGCGATTGCGGCGAGGCGCCGACCAACTGCTCGGTGCAGGTTGCCGATACCGTGCTGCGCCAGGGCCAGGGCATGCATGGCAGCTTCAGCCGCGGCGACACCATGAATTTCATGGCCGCGATCGGTCCGGACTTCAAGGCGGGCTATGTCGACGAGATTCCGGTCAGCAATGCCGACGTCGGCATGACGGCCGCCCGGCTGATGGGCCTGCGCGGCTCGCAAAACGGCGGCCTGATCGGCCGCGTGATGTCGGAAGCCATGCCCAACGGCATCGTGCCGAAGGCTTTGGTCGGCACGCTGAAGTCGAAGCCCGCCGAGGGCGGCCTGATGACGGTGCTGAACTTCCAGCGCGTCGGCAGCCAGCGCTATTTCGATGCCGCAGGCTTCCCCGGCCGCACGCTCGGGCTCGAGCCTGATGCCGTCAAACAAAAAACGGCGGGGAAATGACCCCGCCGTTCTCTCGCGTCCTCGAGTGACGCACAAATCTTACATGCCCGGTTTGTTACATCCCGATGTCGAACACGTTCGGCAACTGACCCGCCAGAGGCAGCGCAGTGGCGCCGACGAAGGTCGCCACCATTGCCATCAGGCGACGGTTGTTATGGCGCTTGCCGCGCATCTGGCCGGCGATCCACTCCAGCATCTCGCTGTTCACCTTAGAGGCATAGGACGGCGCCCAGCTCTCGATCTCGGTGTCGGCCGACAGCGCCACGCTGCGCGGCGGCACCTTCAGGCCCGAGGCGCTCGCGGCATAATGGGCAACGGCCTTGGCGAGCAGGTCGTCGAAGCGACCACCATCGGTGCGCTCGGTCGCGGCTTCGTTGATCTCGAACAGGCGTTCGGCTTCAGCGCGGCTGACCGGCTGGTCGTTGACGGCGGTGGCTGTCAGGATGCGCATGCACCAGGCGGTGTCATCGGCATCCAGCGAACGGGAGAAATGCACCCTTCCCTTGGTCGTGGGGCCTTCGCCCGTGATCACGCCGTCGCGCACGATGCTCAGCGCATGGGCCGCGGTATCGCGGCAGGACGGTTCGAGGGACGACGACTCAACAGACTTCTCAGCGGACTTAGGCGCAGCGGCAGACATAGTTCACTTCCAGACTTCTTCTGATCGGCCAGCATTTCCATGCCGGCGTAAAGGGGTGGTTAACGATTCGATACGGGGATCGCGACTTCTCGAGATGGTTGCCAATTGGTCGCTGTCAGGACCATTTTGGTTCCAGGACGCGCCGGGCGAGCGTGATGGAAGTCATAAAAGGAATTATCGGGGCGAGCGAGACCGTGTGACCCCGGATGGGGATGTTTCGCCGCAGGTGCCGCTGTAACAATAAGTTGCTAGGAAATCGGCCCTTCAAGCAAAGAATTCACATTTTACTTGAGCCGGTTCAGTTGGCGTTCACTTGGCCTGGTAAGGGCCCTATACTGAGGATGACGGCCAGAGACGAATCTTCCTGTAAATTCAATGTGATGAGGTAAAATCATGACACTTCCGATCGGCGCCCCCGCACCCGACTTCGAAGCCGACACCACCGAAGGGAAGATCAAGTTTCACGACTGGATCGGCAACAGCTGGGCGCTCTTGTTTTCGCACCCGAAGGACTTCACGCCGGTGTGCACCACCGAGCTCGGCGCGCTCGCCAGGCTGAAGCCGGAATTCGACAAGCGCGGCGTCAAGCTGATGGGGCTCTCGGTCGATCCCGTCGACAACCACGCCAAATGGTCGGAAGACATCAAGGAGACCCAGGGCGCCGCGCCGAATTACCCGATGATCGGCGACACCGATTACAACGTCTCGAAGCTCTACGGCATGCTGCCGGCCGCGATCTCGGGCGATCCCCTCAAGCGTACCGCCGCCGACAACCAGACCGTCCGCAACGTCTTCATCATCGGGCCGGACAAGAAGATCAAGCTGGTGCTGGTCTACCCGATGACCACGGGGCGGAACTTCCAGGAGATCCTGCGCGTCATCGACTCGCTCCAGCTCACCGCCAAGCATCGCGTTGCCACGCCGGCCGACTGGACCCAGGGCGATGACGTCATCATCGCGGGCTCGGTCTCCAACGACGAGGCGAAGACGATCTACCCGCAGGGCTGGAAGGAGCCAAAGCCCTACCTGCGCATCGTGCCGCAGCCGAAATAGTCGACAGTCATTCCGGGGCGGTCCGAAGGACCGAGCCCGGAATCTTGAGATCCCGGGTTCGGTGCTTCGCACCGCCCCGGGATGACAACGCTGAATTACGCCGTCCGCACGCGGTCGAGGAAACCGTCGACCTCGGCCTTCAGATGCAGGCTCTCGCCGGACAGCGCCTGGGCCGAGGCAAACATCCGGCTCGAGGTCTCGCCCGTCTCGCCGGCACCCTTGGCGGCGTGCCGGACGTTGACGGCGACCTCGGCCGTGCCTGAGACCGCCGCGCGAACGCTCGCCACGATGTTGTGGGTTGCGCTTTTCTGCTGCTCGACCGCAGCCGAGATCGAGCCGGCAATGCCGCTGATGCGCTCGATGGTCTCGCTGATCGCCTTGATGGCAGCGACCGATTCCTCGGTCGCAAGCTGCATGCTCTCGATCTGGTTCGATATCTCGTCGGTCGCTTTCGCGGTCTGGCCGGCGAGCGTCTTGACCTCCTGGGCCACCACCGCAAAGCCGCGGCCGGCATCGCCGGCGCGTGCGGCCTCGATGGTGGCGTTCAGCGCCAGCAGGTTGGTCTGCTCGGCGATCGAGGTGATCAGCTTGACGACGTCGCCGATGCGCGTGCCGGCCTCCGAGAGCTGCGCAATCCGCTGGTCGGTCGCCTCGGCCTGCCGCACCGCGTCAGCGGAAATCTGGTTCGATTCCTGCACCCGGCGGGTGATCTCGGAGATGGATTGAGACAGCTCCTCGGAAGCCGACGCCGCCGAACGCACATGCTCGGAGGCGGTTTCGGACGCTCCGGCCGATTGCGCCGACAGATCGGCCGTGGCGCGCGCGGCGTCGGTGAGTTGTCGCGCGGCGCGCTCGAACTCGCCGGACGATGCGAGCACCTTGTCGAGAATGCCGCCGACGCTGCCGCGGAACTCCTCGACGAAGCTGCGCAGCTCGGCCTTGCGCTGCTCGGCCGCGGCAGCGGTTGCCGCCGCCTGTTCGCTGCGCAGGCGCGCCCGCTCCTGCGAATTGCTCCTGAACACCGCAACCGTGCGGGCGATCTCGCCGATCTCGTCGGCCCGGTCTTCGCATTCGATCGCGACGTCGCTCCGGCCCTCGGCAAGCGCGGTGAGTGAGCGCGTGACCGAGGTGAGCGGCCGGGTGATCCGGCGGACGACCAGCAGGGTCAGAGCCAGCACCAGAAGCGCGGCAAGCCCGGCGGCCACCGCCATGCTCTCGATGGCCTGGGCCAGCATATTCTCGTACTGGATCATCGGGATGCCGACATAGAGAATGCCGGCGACCTTGCCGGTCGAGTCCAATATCGGGAAATAGGCGGTCATGAACGTCTTGCCGAACAGCGTGGCCGGCCCTTTATAGGCCTCGCCACGGCGCAGCGCGGCCTGCCCCGGATGATCGGCGGCAAGCTGGGTGCCGACGGCGCGGTCGCCGTTTTCCTTCTTCACATTCGTGGAGCGGCGGACGAATTGCCCGCTCGCCGCGTCGAACACGAACAGGGTCGCATTGCCGCCGACATAGGACACCGCGCGATCGACGATCGCATGGTCCTTGAAGTCGGGCATCTTGGGGATCTCCGCGCGCACGACCGCGCCGTCCTGGATCGTGATCTTGGCCTCCGGAACGGTCTCCGCGAACGCCAGCGCCAGCGTGCGCAGGCTGACGTCGATGTCGCGGAGGGCGCGATCATTGAAGGCGGCGGTCAGCGACCAATAGCCGGCGCCGACCACGAGCCCCGTATTCATGGCGATCAGCAGCACGGCGCACAGGACGGCCTTGGTGCCCAGCTTGAACTGCGGCAGGAACTTCGAAGCTTTGAACATGGATGGAATGGCCCCAGTAATTCCTGCATATTGGTGCAATAGGCTTACGGCGGCATTAACGACCATGATACCGCTGCAGGCGGAACGCCTTTCCAAATCGTAAACGAGGACACCCCTGACCGCGCCAAACGTGCCGCCCGTCATCGTCTGGTTTCGCGACGATCTCCGCCTGTCCGACCACCCCGCCCTGCACGCCGCCGCGAAGACCGGAGCGCCGGTGGTCTGCCTCTATGTGCTCGATGAGACGACCGGGCGGGCGCCGGGTGGCGCGGCGCGCTGGTGGCTGGCGCAGTCGCTGCGGGCGCTCGGGGCCGAGATCGCCGAGCGCGGCGGGTCGCTGTTCCTGCGCAGGGGACCGGCCGCCAGGGTCATCCCCGAGGTGGTGCGCGCGAGCGGCGCCCGCGCCGTCTACTGGAACGGGATCGCCCAGGCGCCACATCAGTCGGTTGAGCGAGCGCTCGAAGCGGCGCTGGCAAAGCTCGGAGCAGACTCGCAAAATTGTCCTGGCGATTTGCTCGTCCCACCCTCGGCGATCCGCAACAAGGACGGCCGGGGCCTGCGCGTGTTCACACCATTCTGGCGGCGCGTGCTTTCGCTCGGCGATCCGCCAAAGCCGCTGCCCGCACCGAAGGCGCTGCACCCTGCACCAAGGATCGCCGGAGATCGTCTGGAGAGCTGGAAACTCGAGCCCGCCAAGCCCGATTGGGCGGGTGGCCTGCGCGAGGCATGGAGTCCCGGCGAAGCGGCGGCACGAAGCCGCCTCCGCGACTTCCTCAAGCACACCGCACGCGTCTATGCCGGCGACCGCGACCGTCCGGACCGGGAGGGCACCTCGCGGCTCTCGCCGCATTTGAGGTTCGGCGAGCTCAGCCCTCGCCAAGTCTGGCACGCCGCGCGGTTCGCCGCGGCCGAAGATCCGGCGCTCGGGCCGGGCATCGAAAAATTCCTGAGCGAGCTCGGCTGGCGCGAATTCTGCCGCCACCTCCTCCACGACCATCCCGACCTCGCCACTGAAAACCTGCAGACCAACTTCGATGGCTTCCCCTGGACGCGCGATGACAAGGCGCTCGCTGCCTGGCAGCGCGGGCGCACCGGCTATCCGATCGTCGATGCCGGTCTGCGGGAACTCTGGCACACCGGGGTGATGCACAACCGGGTCCGGATGGTGGTTGCCTCCTTCCTGGTCAAGCACCTGCTGATCGACTGGCGCGAGGGCGAAGCCTGGTTCTGGGACACGCTGGTCGATGCGGACCCCGCCAGCAATCCCGCCAACTGGCAGTGGGTCGCCGGTTGCGGTGCAGACGCTGCCCCCTATTTCCGCGTGTTCAATCCGGTGCTGCAGGGCGACAAGTTCGATCCGGATGGCGCCTACGTTCGGCGCTGGGTGCCGGAACTGAAGAACCTGCCGGCCAAGATGATCCACCAGCCCTGGCAGGCAACGCCGATCGAGCTTGCGAGCGCGGGCATCACGCCCGGCAAGACCTATCCGCAGCCGATCATCGATCATGCCAGGGGGCGCGAGCGTGCGCTCGCCGCCTACGCAAAGATCCGCAGAGGTTGAGCGCCGCTTTGACACAATTTCGAAACCCGCTATCGTCATCGCCTCAATCAAACCGCGGGGGACGATATGGACGACGAAAAGCCGATCACCGAACAGGCGATGGACACGATCACCAGCGCCGTCGATGCAACCAAGGACGCGGCGGTCGCCGCCGTCAAGCAAGTCAGGAAAGCCGCCAAGAAGGTCGCGAAGAAAGTAGGCCCGAAGAAGACGTCCAAGAAGAAGGCCAAGAAGAAGGCGAAGGCGTCCTCAAAGAAAGCGGCCAAGAAGACCGCGAAGAAGGCCGGCAAGACATCTGCGAAAAAGGGCGTCAAGAAAGCCGGCAAGAAGAAGAAGGCCAAGAAGGCGAAGCGCTGATCACGACGCTCAGAACAGGTCTCCGGGAGTGGACATCCGCCTGGAGACCTGCCCCAGGATACCCGACCCTTGCCGCGCGGCGGCCGGCTGCGCACTTTTCCGGATCATGCTTCAGAAGCGCCGGTTGACGACGAACACCGCCGCCGCGCACATCGCCATGCCGGCAATCGCCAGCGCATCGAGTCTCTCCCCGAACAGCAGATAGGCCATCAGCGCGGTGACGGCGGGCACCAGGTAGAACAAGCTCGCGACCGAGGTTGCTGCAGCGTGGCGGATGAGCCAGTACAACAGCCCGATCGAACCGATCGAGAGCGCCACGGCGAGCCAGGCGAGCGCGAGCACGAACTCCTGTGTCCAATGCACCACCCGGTCTTCGAACAGGAATGCCCCGATCGCGAAGAAGATGGTGACGGCAACGTATTGCACGAGATTGCCGGTTCGCCAGTCGATCTGGTTGCAGTAGCGGCGCTGATAGAGCGTACCGAGCGTGATGCTGATCAGCGAGACCACCGAGGCAAGCCAGCCGAACCCGGCTTCGCCGGTCATGGGACGGTTGTGCAGGATCAGCACGACGCCGCCGAGGCCGAGGACGAGGCCGGCCCATTGCACCGGCGTCACCTTCTCGCCGAGCCAGCGATTGGCGATGGTCGAGGTCAGGATCGGCTGCAGTCCCGGAATCAGCGCAGAGAGCCCGGCGGGAATCGAATGCGCAATCGCGATCGCCGTGCCGCCGAGATAGAAACCGTGGACGAGGATGCCGGCGACCGCGCTGTGCGCGATACCGATCCGGTCGGGCCATTTCGGCCGCGCGATGCCTGCGATGATCGCCATCAGCCCGACCACGATGGCCATGCGGATGGCGAGATACGTCAAGGGATCAGCATTGTTGACCACGTATTTGGTGCCGATGAATCCCGTGCTCCAGAGCAGGACGAACAGGATCGGCGCGGCGCGGGCGGTCAGGTTTTCTTGATTATGGTTCATTGCCGCCTCATTGCCTCAGCGAAGGCTAAGCGGCAATGCGAATTTCGTCCGGACGATGCTGCGCTGCGGCGGATGACAGCGGTCTAGCTCAGCTCATCACCATTCTTCCGGGCAGGGATCGATGATCTTCCAGAGCTCGACGCCGTTCTTGATCTTCTTCATGTCGGTGGTGAGTCCACCATTGCGACGAATCCAGTCCTTTACCTTGTCGGGGTAGTAGGACATGAGATCGGAGGTGCCTTCGGCGCTGGTGACCTTGATGCCGAAGGTGAACGCCTTGTCGTAATAGGCCTGGTGGAAACCGAGGCTCGCGCGCGGCGTCACGCAGATCTTGTTCATCGGCACGATGCCGAGCACGAGCGTGCAGGCCGAATTGCAGATGCCGTCGATGATGACGCGCTCGCCTTTCTCGCGCACGCGCTTGTACTTGGCCTTGTACTCCTCGACATAGCCGCCATGGTCGCGGGTAATGTGCAGCTCGGCGCGCGCCGGCGTACCGGCAGCGACGGAGAGCAACAGCAGGCTCAGAAGCGTGATGCGCATGGCGAGGTAACGGCGATGGCCTTCAGGAATGCACCGACCTTGAAGGACCCGCAAGTGATCCCGTGGGGACGGCGGCAGGATTCTTGAGCAAATACTCTTTGGTCATACTTGTGTGGGGAATTCGTTAAGCATCCGGAAAAGGCCAAAAATGGGCAGCTTTCGACCGCATGTCCGGCAATTCTGTCACACCCACCCGGAAATCTGCAGGACTGGCCATGATTTCGGGCCTCCGCAGCGATGCCTAACCGGCCAAAATTGCTATAGATGGCTGATCTGTTCGAGCGGGTTCCGGAGAATCGAGATGAGCAAGTTGACGCTTGTAGCCGCGGTTGCGGCCCTGACGGCTGCAATCCTGGCCCCTGGCCTTGCGGAGGCGAATGGATATCACCGGCACCACCGCTCCTATGCCAACCCGCTACCCTACCCGATCAGCTATCTGCACAATTACGGACCCGGCATCACCCCCGGCACCTTCGCCTATTACGACGGTCCGTCGACCAACTACTGCTACCGCAGCGCGGCCGCTTACATCGGCCAGGACGGCCGGCGGCACCCCTGCTACTGAGGCGCCGCGCCCTGTGCGGGTGCCTATTTCGCGGCACCCGACAGCAGCAATTGCTTCTCGATCTCGTAGACCGGCAGCTTGACGAGGTCCTTGCTGACCTCCCCCTGAAGCGCCTTGCGCACGGCGTCCGAATAATCGGCGCGGATCATGCCGAGCGCGCGCGGTGAGGCCACCATGGTCAGGGCCTTGGTCTCGCCGGAGTTGATGGCAGCGTCGAGCCGGCCCGCCAGTCCCCGCAAGAAGGCGCGCTCGGCCTCATCGTGCCAATCGGTCTGCTCGACTGAGCTGCGCGCCCCGCCGACCGCCGGGTGCAACCGGCCCGGCGCGTCGCTGCCTTGCGCGGTAGTCGAGGGGTTGGACTGCTCATGCACTTCCCTGGTGTGGAGATTCGGAAACTTGTCGTCGCCGAGGTTCTCCAGAATCAGCGCCTTGCGCCCGTCGCACACGACCAGCCAGTCGCCCTTGGCCATTCTCATCTTGTCCATCACACCTTCTCCTTGATACTCGCAGATGCCGCTTCGGCATCAGAGCTGCTCTTCGAATTCCTCGAAGGACTTGCCGAATTGCGCCATCGCTTCTTCCAGATGATCGGCGAGCATGGGCGTGCCGATCAGGTAGGATGCCGTGCGCTGGTTGTGCGCCTGCGCGGCCTGAGCGCGCAGTTCGCGCCAATCGGAGAGATCGCCGTCGCCGCGACCGAGCCAGGTCAGCGCCACGAGATCGATCTGCTCGTCGACATTGAGATCGCCGATGAAGCCCGCAAGCTCGGCACGATCGGTGGTTTCGCCGCGTCCACCGCGGCCGAAGCTCATGTCGTCGTCACCGGACTCCAGGATGACACCGTTCCCGACCGCTTCGCTGTCGGACCGGCGCGCCTTCGAGATGACGAAGAAGACCTTCTCCGGCGAGATCGACAGATTTGGAATGACTCGCATCCAGCTCACCTTGTCCGGCAGCACGCACAACGCCGCTGCCATGTCGTCGACACTAAAAGCCAAGGCAAACTTGCGAATTGCGCAGGATCAAGGTCCAAGTCACGGGCATGCCCTCGTGGCCCAAGCCAGCTGGCCTGCTGGGGTCGGGGCCGGGCCAGCTCGCTGAAGATTTATTCATCAGCATTACATTTCGGGTCCGCCACAATTTGATCCGAACAACTTCGATATCCTGCATCGCGTAAGCGGAGGAAGACATCATGAACCTCAAGACTGGCCTCGTCGCCACGTCCCTGTTCGGCGCCCTCGCGGCGGCGTCGGCGGCATCCGCCATGCCCATCGCTCCCGCACCGGCGACACCGCAGATCTCCGGCGTCGAGCAGGTCCGCATGGTCTGCAACGCCTGGGGGCGGTGCTGGTGGCGCCCGAACTACTACGGGTATTACGGGCCGCGGCCATATTACGGCCCACGGTACTATGGGCCGCCGCGCTATTACGGCCCGCGCTATTATGGTTACCGCGGCTATCGCCGCTGGTGACGTTTGAAGGGGTCCTCAGGGCCCCTTCGCTTTTGCAGAATCATTTCTTGCGCGGCCGTCCCCGCCCGGATCTGATCCAGATCAAAGATGAAATCAGCCGATACCGTCATTCTACATGGTGACGTAGCGACGGGGTTTCGTCCTTCGCCAGTGACGCCTGCATGCAGCATTTCATCGATCTCGCCTCCGGCGAATCGATGAGTCGAAACGTGGCGGTGACATCGATCCGGTGGATCCGATGGCATGATGTCCGCAATACTACGGTCCGGAATCCGGTTTACTGAAACGCGATGTTTCGCCATTGATGGCGATGCATCGACATTCATTTGATTTTCTCATTTCAGCCGGCCAGAACCATGTTGTTCGACGACCTCGCTCCGTCCTCCGCGCTTCAACTGATCGGGTTTTCCGATATAGATGCGTTTCGGCCGATCGAGACGATGGAAGATGCGAGAAGCATTCCATTGGACATTCCGAACTTCGCGGCGGCCCGTGCCGTCGTCTCCCTGCCGGCGTGCCGCATCATCATGATGAGATCGTTCGCACGCATCCTCGATACCGCCTATCGCATGCCGGGTGGGATGGTGATCCTGTCCATGACCGACGACCTCCAGGTCAACTTCAAGGGAATGGATCTCGACGCCCGCTTCTTCGTTGCGCTCCGCGGCAACGATGAGTGCCATTTCGTCGAGCCGCGGACCAATCATCATGCCATGATCATCTTCTCCCCTGCGCTGAGAGACCGGGGCTGGTTCGACCACGTCGACGATTTGCGGGCGCATGTCGCGAACCGGCCCGCCCTCCTGCACACGCGACAACTCTTGCTCGACATCCTGCGCACCGCGTCGGTGCAGCCGGGCCTGTTCGAAACCACCGAGGTTGCCGCCCATCTCCAGGAAGGCCTACTGCTCGCTCTCGACGACCTGTTCCGAATAGATTCGATCCCGGATCGGAGTACCTCGGTCCAGGGCGAGCGAGCGATCAAGCTCGTGCAGCGCATCGACGACTACGTCGCGACCTATCCGACCACGCCGATCTATACCGCCGATCTCGCCCGCGCGTTTGGCGTCTCGATCCGGACGCTCGGCGGTGCCGTCAGCATGGTGCGCGGCATGAGCCTGCACCAGTACATTCGCCTTAAAAGGCTGTGGGCGACCCGCTCACGCCTCCTCAAGGGCGGCGGCGTCACCGTTGCCACCTGCGCACGCGCCCACGGCTTCCACCATCTCGGTGAATTTGCCGCAGCCTACCGCGCGATATTCCACGAGGCGCCCTCCGACACGCTGTCACGCGGCCGGCGAAGCGGTGTGTCGGCAGGCTGATTGACGCCGCGGGCACCGCGACCGTGACCGGCATTAGCGCCGTTTCGGAACATATCTAGAACACCAGGGGATGGCGCGCTCGGAAGGATTCGAACCTCCGACCCTCGGAATCGAAATCCGATGCTCTATCCAGCTGAGCTACGAGCGCCCTGGCCCGGGCAGCGGGCCACCGAGATTCGCCAGACCGCGCTGGTGACGAACCAGCACACCGGACGGCGTTCGGATTGCTTCGAATTAGCAGAGAGCCCGGCCAATAAAAAGCCCTTCCGACCTCGATCGAGGCGGGTCGAAGGCGCTGTCACCAGGTCGTGTTGAAGAGACCGAAATGCGGCTGCTGAGCGATCTGCATCGGCCGGCCGGGCTGCGGCGCCGGATGCGTCCTGACGATCTTGCGCTTGGGTTGAGGAGCCGGCACAGGAGAAGCTTGAGCCTGGGCAATCTGAGATTGAGTGGCCCCTACCTTCTTGGCGGCGGCGGTATTGGTCCTCGGCTCCGGCGTGAACTGGGCGAAGGTCTCGCGTACCCGCGTCTTAGCCGAGATCTCAGCTAATGCCGGCGAGACGCCGTCCTGTACCGGCGGCTGGGGAGCCGCAACAGCGGCAGTCTGCACCGCAGGTGCAGCAATCGTCGGCTGGCTGGTGTCGAGCACAACACGCTCGGGCAGATGCCGATTGGACCGGATTCGGATCATTGGCTGGTCGTTGCCCGCGGTCGTCGCGACGGCTTGTGCTACGGGCGCCGCCGGGAAGACGAAATCCGCCGCGAACAACAGTGCGAGCAAGGCTCCACCGACAAAAATGAAATACCTAAAGATGGGCATCGGCCGCGCTCCGCCCCCCGCATCCCCGCGTGGGCTCTCCGCCTCAACAGGCGATCTCTCAATTGGTTCCTGACCCAGCCATTTGGTTCAAATGGCAATGCATAGTTTCTTGGCCAAGGTGCGCGTAGAGTAACTTTTCCGCTACTGGAACGTACCGCCTTTAGGCGCGGCGCGCTGCGACCAGCGAACATCTCGCCTGATCGGCATTCACGTTAACGAAGCCGACGGGGATACGCGCAAAGGTCTTGCGGCTCTTCATGCTGACTGCATCCGCCAGCACCCGGCTGCGGTTGGTCAGATGACTGCCGTCGCGCCGCGTAAACGCGCAGACGATCTCGACATCCTTTACGGCATAGTCATTGTCGTTTCGCAGCGTTAACGTCACCAGGGCTTTGGAGCCGAGGCCGCCGCGGCGCCAGGTCTGCGACGAAATCCTGAGCCGACTGAGTTCCGCCGTCGCAGGTGCCGGAGCTTCGGACGCCGATGACACCACCGCGGACGCATCGCCCGAAGGAGCCGACTCAACAGCCGCCAGCTCCGGCCTCGCCGCCTCAGCACTATTGCCTTTGGAAAGGGGCAGCAGCATCCAGATGCCGCAGCCAACGATGATTGCCGCCAGCAGCCACAGAAGACCACGGCCAAACGAGACGCTCGCGATCGTCACGGCCCGCGCCGATCGTTCGCCGGTTCCGGCGAAGCGCCCCAATGCGATCTGGTCGAGCCTGGCACTCATGGTTGCAGCACCGATCGCAGCCGAGCACCATGAACGTTGGACTGGGCCACTGCTACCTTAATCCGGGCGAGGAACTAAGGTTCCCGCACGTGAGGCGAGTCGGCAAGGACGGTGGCGACCACCGGCCGAGGCCGCTAACATGCGCCGCAAGATCGGAAGACCCCGTTGGGAGAATATGAAATGCCAATCGCCGTCACTTGGGATCACGTCCATCTGCGCAGCCCCGATCCGGAGGCCACCGCGGCCTGGCTGCGCGACATCCTTGGTGGCGAGATCGTGCGCGTCCCCGGACGGATCGACGTGAACCTCGGCGGAGCCAGGATCTTCATCGCACCACTCGAGGGCGACGGCGCCGTCAACCCGCCGCCCCCGCATCCGCATCAGGGTCTCGACCATTTTGGCCTGACGGTGAAGGACATCGACGCCGTCGCCGCCGAGATCAAGGCCAAGGGCGTCACCTTCACGCGCGAGCCGACGACCATTCGGCCCGGCGTCCGCATCTGCTTCATCCGCGGCCCCGAAGGCATCTCCATCGAGTTGCTCGAGCGCGACAAGAAATACACCTGACGCGACGCCGGCCGCCTTAGGCATACCACCGGAACGCCGTGAGCCCGCGCGGCGCTAAGTCATGCTACCGGGCATAAAGCAGCGGATGGTGACGCCCATGTAGCCGTAGATCGGCCAGACCATGGTGCGCCCCACCCGATTCGGCTCCGAGATCACGGCCTCCTCGGGCACATCGACCCAGACGAGTTCCTGCTGCTGTCCGTCGAGCGCGTAGCCGTAGCGTGGGACGCGGACGCGATAATGCCCGTCCTTGCTGTCCCAGTCGGAGTCCGAGAGCGCCGAACCGTCGGCATCGGAGCAGCAAGGCCCCTTGCCGCTGCGCAGACTGTCGAACCAGGCCTTCAATTCGGGATTGGTATTGGCGAACTGCCCGCGGTCGCGCGCGTGCCCTGAAGAGGCTGCGAGCGCGATCAAAGCCAAGGCGGGCGCCAGCCGCGTCAGGTTTCGCCGGTGTATCGCGTCGCCAATCCGCCGTTGTTCGCTTTTGCAATTCGTGGGACGCACGCTGTACAGACGCAGCTCATTGCCGCCGGAATCGATCCAGTTGGTCACGTTCGTCTTGCTCCAGCACCCCGCGGCCAGTGCAACAATGGTTATGCATTTCGCGGGCCAACTCTGATTCGCAACGTCGGGCCTCGCCTCTCCATCAGAGCGTCATGATGGTGTCACTGACAATCCGGGACAACTACGGCTCGCAGGTCGGCGCGCCGACCGGCAAACTGCCGCGTTGCGCGAGGAGATGGGCTTTGGCATAAAAGCCGGACCGGTTACGCCATTGGGCGATGGCGGCCGGCCTACGGGACGTTATGAAGAACGGCCTCTATTCAATTCACGTCACCCTGCTCGATGGTCGAGTCGGCAAGGGCAGCGGCGTGATTCTTTTCCGCGACGGCAAGATTCTCGGCGGAGACGCCTACCTCTATTACACCGGCAGCTACACGGTGAAGAACAACAACACCTTCAAAGGCGAGGTGCTGGTGCAACGGCACACTTCGCCTCGGGGCGACGACAATCCGCTGTTCGGCGGCCCTGCCCCGGTCGGCATCGGCGTCAGCGGCACCTACACGGACACGCGCGCGGAGATGACGGGCACAGCGCTGGTCGGCAAGGCCAGCCTGATTTTCGGCGCCACCCTGCACAAGCTCGCAGAGGTCGATTAGCTATTCCGCAGCCTGCTCGAGCGGCGCCACGCGCGGCAGGATGATCTGGATACACGTGCCGCCGCCCGGTTCGGAATCGAGATCGAGCCGTCCGCCGAGCCGGTTCGTAACGATGCTGTAGACGATGTGCAGCCCGAGGCCGGTGCCGCCCTGGTCGCGCCGTGTCGTGAAGAACGGATCGAAGGCACGGCGGCGGACATCGAGCGACATGCCGCAGCCGTTGTCAGAGAAGATGATCTCGACATTGTCCTTGCCGGACTCGCGCACCTGGATCTCGATGGTCCCCGGCCGGCCGTCCGGGAAGGCATGCGCCACCGAATTGAGAAACAGGTTGGTCAGCACCTGGCCGTACGGGCCGGGATAGCTGTTCATGGTCAGGTCCGGCTGGCACTCGACGTTGAGCGTCAGATTGTGCTTGCGCAGGCCCGGCCGCAGGCTCATCACCACCTGCTCGGTGAGGTCGCCGAGATCGAAAGTCCGCTGGTCCGAATAGTTGCGGTCCGCTGCGACCTGCTTGAACGATTGGATCAGCTCGGCGGCACGGTTGAGATTGGAGACGAGCTGCGAGGACGCGTCGCGGCTGGTGTTGAGGAACTCGTTGAGCGTGGAGCGGCGCAGCTCGCCGCGCTCGACATCGGCGGTGAACATCGCGGTCTTGCGCTCGAGCGCGGAGGCGACGGTAAGGCTGATGCCGACGGGATTGTTGACCTCGTGGGCGACACCGGCGACCAGGCGCCCGAGCGCGGCGAGCTTCTCCGCCTCGATCAACGAGGCCTGGGTTTCTCGCAGATTGCGCAGCGCGGTTTCGGCGGCTTCCTTGGCCTTGCGCATTTCCTGCTCGCCGCGCTTGCGCTCGCCGATGTCGAGCGCGACGGTCACGATCCGCTCGATCTCGCCCTCGGCATCGAGCAGCGGCAGCTTGTTGACCAGCCATTGCCGCATGTTGCCTGCCGCGTCCTTGTACTCCTCCTCGTAGAAGCCGAGCCCCTTGCGGAGCTTGATCACCCTCTTGTCGTTCTCGTCGGACTTGGCCGCGCCATAGCGCGACATCAGATCGGCCGTGGTGCGGCCGAGCGCATCGCCGGGCTCGATGCCGAAGATGCCCGCCATGTAGCGGTTCATCAGCACGTAGCGCAGCTCGCGGTCCTTGACGTTGATCACCGCGGGCACGGTGTCGATGACCTGCTGGAGCAGGCGCCGGCCTTCGGCGATGGCGTCCTCCGCGCGCTTCTGGTCGGTGATGTCGCGCAGCGTACCCTCGTAGCGGACGATGTTGCCCTGCTCATCCCGCACGCCCGTGGCGCTGTCGGAGAGCCAGAGGATGTTGCCGTTGCGTTGGCGCACCTGGTACTCGAATTCGCGCACCATGCCGTCGCGCGCCATCAACCGCTGGTATTCGGCACGCGCCTCGGGATGGACGTAGATCGTATGGGCGATGTCGTTGATGCTGTCGATCAGCTGCTGCGGGCTGTCATAGCCCATCATCCGCGCCAGCGCCGGATTGGCATTGAGGAGGTCGCCGGCCGGCGTCGTCACATAGATGCCGTCGACCGAGCCCTCGAACAGTTTCCGGTAGCTTTCTTCGGCGAGGCGCTGCTCGGTGAGCGCGTGTACCGCCGCCTCGCGCGCCGTGTCGGCCTCCTCCAGCGCGCGGCGGAACACTTCGGCCGCCCGCGCGATGTCGCCGATCTCGTTGTCGAGCTCGGCCGACGGAATCGAGGTGTCCTTCCGGCCGGCCGCAAGCGCGCGGATGGATCGCGCGATCTGGGCGAGCGGACGCACCGTCCTGCGTACGACGAACAACGCAGCGGCGATGCCGATCAGCACGCCGATCGTACCGAGCACGATGCTCTGCCACCGCGCCTCGGTCAGGGTGCGGGCAAAGTCGCGCGACAGCACGTGGCCGCGCCTTGCGCTAACCTCGCGCAGCAATTCGGTGACGCGGCCGATCAATCGGCCCTCGGTGCCCAGCACCTCGCGATCGATGTCGGCGATCTGCCGTTCGCGGACGGCGACGGCCATGATGGCCTCGGCATAGTCGTTCACCGCCGACTTCAGCTTGGCATCGCCAATATCAAGCGCCCGCATCCCCTGCGCGGCTTGCTCGGCCGCGGACGGGTTGCGCGCGAGCAGCCCGACCGCGATCCGGCTCTGCGCCTCGGACAGGCGGGATGCCAGCTCGCGGTCCGCAGTGCCTGCGATGGCTGCATCGAACCGTTCGCGCAGCGGCGGCAGGCCGGCGAGCAGCTGGGCGCGGCGGTCGATCAGGGTCGAGATCCGCTCCAGACCGTTGCGATAGGTCGCAAGCCGCTCGGTGACCCCGTCGATCATATCCTGCTGTTCGGGCGCGAGCTCGATGCGGGTCTTCTTCAGGATGTCGCTCAGGGTCGAGGCCGCCTCGCCCACCTGCTGGAACTGGATGCCGGCGCCGGGATCCGTGACGAAGTCTCGCGCGGCGACGCGCAGCTCGTTCATGCGGCGATCGATGTCCTCGGCGAGATCTCCGACGCTCTGGAGCCGCTGCAGCTCGGCGAATGTCGTGTCGATATGCCGGATCGCGATCACGCTCGCGGTCGAGGTGACGATGATCACCGCCAGCATCAACAGAAAACTGCCGAAGGTGAGCTGGCCGATGGAGAGCGAAAATGTTCGCCTTTTCTCAGGGGGCGGCGTCAATTCGGCGGACATTGCTGGTTTGAGGACCGGGCTGCTGGAGACCCAATATACGACGTATTGCCGCCCGGGGGGAACATGCCTCGGGGCGCGGAGTATCGTTAATATTGGGACCTGCCGCCCTCTCCAACCTCGGCCCTACGACAGTTTGACGCTCGCTGCCCTGCGGGCCGGGATGGTCATGGCGGCAACGCCGAGGACGACGCAGGCAAGGCCGATCCAGGCGGTCCGGCTCAAGGTCTCGCCGAGGAAGGCGACGCTGATGGCGACCCCGATGGGAACGCGGAGATAGGCCTGCGCGGTGGTGCCGACCGATCCGAGAGTCTGGATCAGGCGGAAATAGATGGCGAACGCTGCCGCGGTCGAGAACACCGCGAGCGCCGACAGTGCCAGCATGGAGCTCAGCGAAGGTGACAGCGTCCAGGGCTGCTCGAGCGCCAGCGAGGCCGGGATCAAGACCGCGGCGCCTGCCAGCAGCGAGCCGGCAGCAGGCGCCATGGGATCGAGGCCCTTGAAGCTGCGGCCGAAGATCGCGGCGCAGGCGTAGCAGATGGTGGCGGCGACGATGGCGGCCTCGGCGACGAGGCCGCTGCCGATGTCATGAAAGGCATCGGCCCCGACGATCAGTAGGATGCCGGCCATTCCCGCCACGACCCCGAACAGCTTCCGCGGTGTCGTCGTCTCGTGGCGGGTGACGGCCGCCGTGAGCAGGAAGGTGAAGATCGGCCCAGCCGAGTTGAGGATGGTGGCGAGCGCGGCATCGACATGGCGCTCGCCCCAGGCGATCAGCGTCCATGGGATAACGCTGTTGAGCACGGCCTGGAACGCGAAGCGCTGCCAGGTCGCCCTATCCCTCGGCATCCTGATGCCACGTATCCACATGACGGCCAGCAGTAACAGCCCGGCAATCGCGGTGCGCGCCGCGATCAGCGTGATCGGCGGGATGGTGGCAACGCCGAGCTTGATGAAGGTGTAGGAGCCGCCCCAGAGGGTTGCGAGCGCAACCAGCAGGGCCAGCTCGACGGCAATATTGGTGTCCTGACGGTCGTCCATGGCGCGCATTCCTTGCTTTCGCGGTGGAACCTAGCGCCAGTGCGGTCGTCAATACTTCGTCGAGCGTCGAAGTGTTCTAGCCGACAGCCCCCACCTCGAACACCTCTCCGTCATAGCCGGCTTCGCGGGGGATGCGGAGCTGGCGGCCGGCTTCAGTCTTGGTCATCACCGGCATGACCGTGACGATGGACAGGCCGCGGGCGTGCTCCAGCGCCGCGCTCACATTTGGCTGCTTCGCAAGCCGGATCAGATTGCGCGTGGTCGGAAACGGCAGCTTGAAGCGGCCGCTCTCACCGCCCTCCACCGCCTCGCGCGGCGAGACCCAGATCGAATCCGTGGACTCACGGCCATCATGGGCGCCGAGCTGATCGGGCGGAGCTGCCGCGAGGAAGAACCACGTGTCGAACCGCTTTGGCATGCCCTCCGGCGTGATCCAGTGTGCGTAGGGCACGAGCGTGTCCAGCGCGAGCCGGAGGCCATTGTCGGCGAGAATGTCGAGAAAGCTGATCTTGTGCTCGTTGAGCGCGATCCGATGCGCGTCGGCGATCTCGCCGGCACGCTTGGCGTCGACCGGCGCGCCGATATCCTTCGATCGCGCCAGCAGGATGCCGCTCTCTTCAAATGTCTCGCGGATCGCGGCGATACGAAAGCCGCGGTCCGCTTCGCTGAGGCCCTCCCCGCCGGAATACAGGTCCGAGCGCGCGACGATCTCCTTGTCGCCGGCATCGACGCTGCCGCCGGGAAACACCAGCGCGCCCGAGTTGAACTCGATCTGATGATGGCGGACCATCATGAAGACCTCGATGTCCTGTGCGGCACCGTCGCGCAGCAGGAGGATCGTCGACGCGGGGCGCGATGCTGATGTCTCGGCCATTCGACTAACCTGCGGCGCTGGATTGCGGGCCGAGATTGGCGCGCTTGTCGACGCGGGCCACGCGCGACAGCAGGTACTCGACCTCGGCCTTCGCCGTCGCCGTGATGGTAGCGCCGGGCTTGCGCTGGGCGCTGGAAGCGATGACGCCGCGCTTCTGCAGCACGTATTTGCGCACGGCAAGTCCGGCGCCGGGCTGCTGCTCGTAGCGGATCAGCGGCAGATGCGCGTCGAACAGATCGTGCGCGGCGTCGCGCTTGCCTTGCTTCGACAGGCGCACGACATCGATCAGAAGCTCGGGGAAGGCATAGCCGGTCATGGCGCCATCGGCGCCGCGCTCCATCTCGAAATCCAGGAAGAGCCCACCATTGCCGCAGAGGATCGAGAGTGGCCGGAGCGAACCGTCCTTCTGGAAGCTGCGCAGCGCCGAGATCTTCTCCAGGCCCGGCCAGTCCTCGTGCTTGAGCATCACGCAGTTCGGATTGTCCATGACGATCTTGCGGATCACCGCGGGCGTGAACACCACCGACAACGTCAGCGGATAATCCTGAAGCACCCAGGGCACGTCGGGGCCGATCGCTTCCGCCGCCTGCTTGAAATAGCCGATAATCTGATCGTCGGTGCGCAAGCTGGGCGGCGGCGCGATCATCACGCCGGCCGCGCCCGCATCCATCGACGCCTTTGCCAGCGAGCGCATGGTGGCGAAGCCCGGCGCGGAGACGCCGACGATCACCTGCATCTTCTTGGCGCGCTTGACGAAGCGCACCGCCACCTGCTCGGCCTCGGCCGCGTCGAGCTTCGGGGCTTCGCCCATGATGCCGAGCACCGTCACGCCGTCGCAGCCGACCTCCTCGTAGAAATCGGTCAGGCGGTCGATCGAGCGCTCGTCGATCCGGCCGTCGTCGTGGAACGGCGTCGGCGCGATTGCGAAGGTGCCCTTGGCGTCGGCGGTTAGTTTCATCGTCTTTCCTTGTCTCTCTCTATTCGTCATTCCGGGATGGCCCGAAGGGACAGGCCCGGAATCCATAACCACAAGCCGGGGTTATGGATTCTCAGATACGCAATTGCGTATCATAGCTCGCGACTTCGTCGCGCCCCGGAATGACAGCGTAGCTAAAACCGCCGCGCCCCCATCCTGATCTGCTCCTCGGAGAAGAAGATCTCCTTGGCATGATCGGCGATGTCCTGGGCTTTCCAGCCCGTGTGCGGCGGTTTCCAGCCTTCCATTTCCATCATCCGCATTTCGCGCACGCCGCGGGGCCCGGACACGCCCAGCACCTTGCCGGTCTGGTCGCCCGACAAATCGCTGACCATGTATAGCACGGCCGGCGCGATGCCGTCCGGCCCCAGCGCCGCGCCGGGGTTCTCCTTATAGCGGGGCAGGTCTGCGGTCATGCGGGTCAGGGCCCCCGGCGCCAGCGTCCAGACCCGGATGTTGTACTTGCGGCCCTCGATCGCCAGCACGTTGGACAAGCCCCAGATGCCGCCCTTGGCCGCACCGTAGTTGCTTTGGCCGAAATTGCCGATCAGGCCCGAGGTCGAGGAGGTGTTGACGATGACGCCGCCGCCGTTTTCCCGCATCCAGCGAAACACCGGCAGGGTGCAACAAAAGGTGCCCTTCAGGTGGACCTTGATGACCTTGTCCCAGTCGGCCTCGGAGGCCTTGGCGAAGGTCTGGTCGCGCAAAATGCCCGCGTTGTTGACGAGGATGTCGGCACGGCCGAAATGCTTGATGGCGTCGTCGAACACCGACTGGCCGCCCTCCATGGTGGAGATGTCGGCGCCGTTGGCGACCGCCTTGCCGCCCTCGGCCTTGATCGCGTCCACCACAAGCTGCGCCATTGACTTGTCGGCGCCGGAGCCGTCGCGAGGCCCGCCGAGATCGTTGACGACGACCGAGGCCCCTTCCCGCGCGAACAGTCTTGCGTAGGCCTCACCGAGCCCCCCGCCCGCGCCCGTGATCAGCGCAACCTTGCCAGCGAGCAATCCCATGGTGGCTTCTCCCTGTTTGTTCTTCTTCCTTCGCCTCTCCCCGCTTGCGGGGAGAGGCCTGAAATCAAGCGCAGCTTGATTTCAGGGTGAGGGGGAGCCTCCGCGTACTCGCCTGTCACCGTCCCCGGGGAGACTCCCCCTCACCCCACCCTCTCCCCGCAAGCGGGGCGAGGGAACGCGCCGCCGGTGTCCGCCTAACCCAGCACCGTCTTGCCGTTCTTGATCACGGTGACGCCGCGCGACTTCACCTTGGCTTCGAACGAGATCACGTTGCCGTCCTTCCAGAGGTCCATGGTCACGGTCTCGCCGGGATAGACCGGGGAGGAGAACCGCGCGACGTGCTGGCGGAAGGCGCTCGCGTCGTAATCGGCATAGGTCTGGAGCACGCCGCGGCAGGTGATGCCGTAGGTGCACATGCCGTGCAGGATCGGGCGCGGGAAGCCGGCCTTCTTCGCGAACTCCGGATCGGAGTGCAGCGGATTGCGGTCGCCGCAGAGGCGATAGACCAGCGCCTGGTCCGGACGCGTCGTGATGTCGATGGTCTTGTCGGGGCTGCGCGATGGGATCTTGTGCGGATCGGGCTGGGTCAGGTTCGGCCCGCCGAACCCGCCGTCCCCGCGCGCAAAGCGCGAGGCAACCAGCGTCGCCAGCTTCTCGCCCTTTTCGTTCTTCAGCACGGTCTGGTGAACGATGACGACGCCCTTGTCCTTGCCCTTGTCGTAGACTTCGAGCACGGAGGAATCGGCAGTGATGTTGGCGGCGACCGGCAACGGCTGATGAAAGGTGATGTCGCGCTCGCCGTCGACCACCATCACGCGGTTGAGATTCATCTCGCCCGGCCCCGAACCCCAGGCTGCGACGGAGGCGAAGGTCGGCACCACCTTCAGCGGCCGCGGCGTCAGCGTGCCCTCGTTGACGAAGGCGAGCTCCTTCTCGTCCATGGGATCGGCGCCGAGGCCAATGCCGTAGGCGTAGAGCATCACCTCGCGGTCGGTGTAGGCGTATTTCTGGCCGATGTTCTTGAGGGCTTTGAGCTCTTCGTATCTGGCGGACATTTTGTTTGTTTCCTCCCGGATTCTTATGCGCCGCTGCCAGTCGAAGTGCCCTCTCCCCTTGTGGGAGAGGGCCGCGAGAGCCGTGCGGCAAACTCGTTTGGGTGAGGGGTTTGCTCCGCAGTGAATGTCTCTCTGTGGAGAGAAACCCCTCATCCGGCGCTTCGCGCCACCTTCTCCCACAAGGGGGAAGGGAAGATGGCTAGGCTGGCGTGAAGAACGGCAGCGGGGCGCCGTCGGTCGGCTTGAACACCACCTTCACCTTCTGGCCGATCTTCAGCTTCTCGAGATCGCAGTCGACGAAATTGGTCTGCACCGACGGCCCCTCCTTCAGCGTGACATAGCCGATCGCGTAAGGCCCGGTCGGCGATTTCCGCATCAGGCTCCAGGAGTAGATCGTGCCCTCCCCCGACGCCTCCTCCCACACCGTCTTGTCGGAGTAGCAGAACGGGCAGATCGAGCGCGGGAAGTAATGCGCTTCGCCGCAAGCGGTGCAGCGCTTGATCATGAACTTGCCCTCTTTCGCCGCGTCCCAGAACGCCGCGGTTTCCGGGTTCGTCACCGGAGCCGGATATTTCTTCGCTTCACTCATCACACGCGCTCCAGAATGGCCGTCGAGGCGGCGTGGCGGACGCCCAGGAGGCCACCGGTGCCGTGGGCGATGGCGAGATCGCAATTCTTGACCTGCACCTTCGGATGCGCCTCGCCGCGCAGCTGGCGCACGGCCTCGAGGATCTTGGTCATGCCGCCGCGATTGACCGGATGGTTGCTGCAGAGGCCGCCGCCGTCGGTGTTGAACGGCAGCTTGCCGACGCCCGAGATAAGGTTGCCGTCGGCGACGAACTTGCCGCCCTCGCCCTTCTTGCAGAAGCCGAGGTCTTCCAGCTGCATCAAGACCGTGATGGTGAAGCTGTCATAGATCGAAGCGTACTTGATGTCCTTCGGCGTGATGCCGGCTTCCTCGAACGCGCGGGGGCCGGACCAGACGCCGGCGGAGTAAGTGAGATCGAGATCCTTGCCGCCGCGCGGGCCCTTCATCGCCTCGCCATGGCCGATCAGGCGCACCAGAGGCTTCTTCAGGCTCTTGGCAATCTCGGGCGTCGTCACGATCATTGCGCCGCCGCCATCGGAGACGACACAGCAATCCATGCGATGCAGCGGATCGGAGATCATCGGCGAGTTCAGGACGTCCTCGACGGTGACGACGTCCTTGAGCATCGCATGCGGATTGTATTGCGCGTGGTGCGATGCCGCGACCTTGATCCAGGCGAGTTGCTCGGAGGTGGTGCCATAGTCGTGCATATGGCGCATGGCACACATGCCATAGGCATTGTGGGTGGTCGCACCGTAAGCGGATTCGAAATCGACCTCGGCGCCCGCCGCGCGCGGCGGCATCGCGCCGGTGCGCGGCTTGCCGGCGAGCGTAACGAGCGCGATCGAGCATTTGCCCGCGGCGATCGCCTCGGCGGCATGGCCGAGATGGATGATGTAGGAGCAGCCGCCGGTCTCGGTGGAATCAATGTGACGAAGTTTCTTGGTGTTCAGGCCGAGATAATCGACCATCGGCCAGGCGCCGCCCGGCGCGTCGCCCGCGCAGAAATAGCCGTCGATATCGTCCTTGCTGATCCCGGCATCCTCGATCGCGCCCTTGGCGACCTCGGCGTGGAGCTGGGCGGTGGATTTGTCCGGCGCGTGCCGGGTCGGGTGTTCGTAGATCCCGGCAATGTAGGCCTTGCCCTTGATGGTCAAACTTCAGGTCTCCGCTTGCGCTTCTTCTTGCTCGGGTTTTTCTGAACCGCGATGGCCTGATTGGCAAGCGCGGAAATATTCCGTCGCGCGAGAGGGCAGCGGGTCGGCGCAAGTGGGGGCAATGTCTCGTGGCCCGGACGCGCAGCAACGCCCTGGCGTTGCTGCGCAGAGCCGGGACCCATGGGGTCGCGCACCGTCGTTGCAACGTGGGCCCCGGCTTTCCAGCGCACTGCCAAGAGCGCTGCGCTGCGTCCGGGGCACGAGAGATTGCTTTGCAGACACACTTCCGCATCCTCGCGGCATATTTCGCCCGAGTCTTGCGTCCGTCTTGCTCCCTCGGAAAACAGAGGGCGCAGGGAAGACCGGGTGCCGGCTGGGCACCCACGGTCCGCTGTGCGCGAATTGCGCGAAGAACAGATGCACAGCGGCATACAGGTGCGGCCAAACATCCGGCCTTCCCTGCGCAGTGGCTTTACGGCTTATGTCGCGCTCTCCTCGGGGAGCGTTGCACTATTGCCCCCGTCGCCTTGCGAGCGATCGCAAGTCTTGACGCACAGACCCCGGGCGTCAGGACCACACGATTTTGCCGTACGCGAGACCGCGCCCGTCGTGCACGAGAGACAATCGCTCGCGCGACGCAGCCCGCGTCCACCGCCACTCACCCCGCGTTTCGTGACGATCGCGATACGCCCCTCTGAGAGGGATGAGGTGACGGACGAATACGACGATTCCGAATTTCGGTAAAGCGGAATGTTTTTGCGTGCCCGGCTTGACCATGGCATGGGTGTTTTGCCCGACGGGTAGCGCTAGGGATGGTGCTGTAGGATGGGTAAGCCGAAGGCGTAACCCACCGCTTTGTTCTCAGCGGAGGCAGAAGCGGTGGGTTACGCCTCGCGAACGCGCTTTGCGCATTCACAAGGCTAACCCACCCTACAGAACGGGCTACTCCGCCGCGATCTGCCTCGGCGCAGGGGGCGGATTGGCCAAGTCCGCGGCGAGCTGGGCGTAGCGCACCTTGGCGTCCTGAACCGCCTTCTCCTTCACCGGGCCGTAGCCGCGGATGCGGTCGGGCAGCGAGAGCAATTCGACCGCGATGTCGATCGTGACGGGGGACAGCAGGCCGAGCACCGTGGCGACGTCCTTCTCGTAGCCGGTGATCAGGTCGCGCTCGAGCTTGCGATCGGTACTGCGGCCGAAAATGTCGAACGGCGTGCCGCGCAGGAATTTGAACTTTGCCAGCACGCGGAAGACGCTCAGCATCCACGGGCCGAACGCGCGCTTCTTCGGACGTCCCAGCGCATCGACGCCGCGGCTGAGGATCGGCGGCGCCAGATTGAAGTTGAACTTGAAGTCACCTTCGAACTGGTCGCGGAGCTGCTGCTCGAAGGCTCCGTTGGTGTAGAGGCGCGCAACTTCGTACTCGTCCTTGTAGGCGAGGAGCTTGGCATAGTTCACCGCGACCGCCCGCGGCAGGGCATCGTCATAGCCGCCCTGCTTGGCAGCATCGCGAACCTGGTCGACCAGCTTGCGATAACGTCTAGCCAGCCGGCCGTTCTGATAGGCGGTCAGGTGCTTGACGCGATGCTCGATCACCTCGTCGAGCGTCATCGCATCCAGCGTCTTCGGCGCGAGCGCCTCGTCCGTTCCCTTCAGCATGTCGGCGAGACGCTTCGGATCAGCGACCGCGAGGCGGCCGAGGCGGAAGGCTTCCTTGTTCATCTTGATCGAGACGCCGTTGACCTCGATGGCCTGCTCGATCGATTCCGCCGACAGCGGGAACAGCCCTTTCTGGTAGGCGTAGCCCATCATCATCATGTTGGTGGCGATGGCATCGCCGAGCAGCTGCTCGGCCGGCCTGCTGAAATCGAAGAAGACGGAGTCCTTGTGCAGCGCTGTCTCCAGCAATCCGTTCAGCTTGCGGGTCTGGAAGTTGAAGTCGCGGTTGAGGACGAAGTCGGCGGTCGGGATCACGTGGCTGTTGATGATGCCGCGGGTGCGGCTGGTGTCGCAGAGCGAGATCGTGTCCTTGGCGACGGCGACCACCTCGTCAGCCGCGAGCACGAGATCGGCCGTGCCGGTGACGATGCGCGAGCAGGTCACCTCTGCCGGATGATCCGACAGGCGGACATGGCTGAGCACCGCCCCGCCCTTCTGCGCAAGGCCCGACATGTCGAGGATCATCGAGGCCTTGCCCTCGATATGGGCGGCCATGCCGAGCAGCGCGCCGATGGTCAGCACGCCGGTGCCGCCGACGCCGCCGACCGCGATGTTGTAGGGCTTGTCGAGAGTCGGCCGCGAGGCCGGCTCGGGCAGCTCGCCGATCTCGCTGAGCTCGGCCGGCGCACGGTGACGCGGCTTGCCGCCGTCGACGGTGACGAAGGACGGGCAGAAGCCCTTGAGACACGAATAGTCCTTGTTGCAGGAGGACTGGTTGATGGCGCGCTTGCGGCCGAACTCGGTCTCCAGCGGCTCCACCGAGATGCAATTCGACTGCACCGAGCAGTCGCCGCAGCCTTCGCAAACAGCCGGGTTGATCATGACGCGGCGCGCCGGATCCTCCATCAGGCCGCGCTTGCGACGGCGGCGCTTCTCGGCGGCGCAGGTCTGCACGAAGACGATCGCCGAGGTGCCCTTGTACTCGCGGCACATCTTCATGACGCTGTCGAGCTCGTCGCGGTGATACTTCTTCACGCCGGGCGCGATGGTGTCGGCCGGATAGGCCTCGGGCGCCTCCGAGACCAGATAGATCTCGCGGATGCCTTCGGCGTGGAGCTGGAAGGTGATCTGCTGCGGCGAGAGATCGCCGTCATGGCGCTGGCCGCCGGTCATGGCGACGGCGTCGTTGTAGAGGATCTTGTAGGTGATGTTGGTCTTGGAGGCGACCGCCTGGCGAATGGCGAGCAAGCCGGAGTGGAAATAGGTGCCGTCGCCGAGATTGGCGAAGATGTGGTTCTCGTTGGTGAAGGGCGCGATGCCGACCCAGGGCACGCCCTCGCCGCCCATGTGCGTAAAGGTCTCGGTCGAGCGGTCCATCCACAGCGCCATGAAGTGACAGCCGATGCCGGCGAGCGCGCGGCTGCCTTCGGGGACTTTTGTCGAAGTGTTGTGGGGACAGCCGGAGCAGAAGTAGGGAGTGCGGGAGACAGGGACGACCGCCTGCATCTGGGTCGCCTGACGGCCGTTGAACCAATCGGCCTTGACGCGGAGCATCTCCGCGATCTCAGGGTTGAGATTAAGTCGAAGCAGGCGTTCCGTGAGCGAGGTCGCGAGCGAGGCGACGCTGAGCTCTGCGGCGAAGGTCAAAAAGCGCTTGTCGTGCTCGTCCATCTTGCCGACGATGCGCGGGCGAACGTCGTCACGCCAGTTGAACAGCTCCTGCTTGACCTGGTTCTCGACGATCTCGCGGCGCTCCTCGACAATGAAGATCTCTTCGAGCCCGACCGCAAACTGCCGTACGCCTTCCGGCTCCAGCGGCCAGGGCATGCCGATCTTGTAGAGGCGAAGGCCGATCTTGGCGGCGACCTCCTCGGTGATCCCCAACTCGCGCAACGCCTGGCGCACGTCCTCATAGCTCTTGCCCGACGCCATGATGCCGAAGCGGGCGTTCGGCGAATCCATGGTGACGCGGTTGACCTTGTTGGCACGCGCGAAGGCGATGGCGGCAAAGCCCTTGTAGTCCTGCAGGCGCCGGTCCTGCTCGAAGCGGTCGTCGGGCCAGCGCAGGTTGAGACCGCCGGGCGGCAGCTCGAAATCGGTGGGAATGATGAAAGGCTTCATCTCGTCGGTGAGGTCGATCTCGGCCGTGGTCTCCACCGTCTCGGTGATCACCTTCATGCCGACCCAGCAGCCGGAATAGCGCGACATCGCGATGCCGAGCAGGCCCATCTCGATCATCTCGTGGATGCTGGAGGGATAGAGATAGGGCATCAGCGCCGAGATGAAGGCGTGGTCGGACTGATGCGGAACGGTGGAGGATTTTGCGCCGTGGTCGTCGCCGGCAAGGCACAGCACGCCGCCGTTCTTGGCCGAGCCGGCGGCATTGCCGTGGCGGAACACGTCGCCGCAGCGGTCGACGCCCGGGCCCTTGCCGTACCAGATGCCGACCACGCCGTCGTATTTGGCGCCGGGCGAGAGGTTGAGCTGCTGCGAGCCCCAGACGGCGGTGGCCGCGAGGTCCTCGTTCACGCCGGGCTGGAACTTGATGTTGTACTGTTCCAGATGCTTGCGGGCCGCAAAAAGCTGCTGGTCGTAGCCGCCCAGCGGCGAGCCGCGATAGCCGGAGATGAAGCCCGCGGTATTGAGGCCGTTGGCGCGGTCGCGCCGGATCTGGGCCATCGGCAGGCGGACCAGGGCCTGGATGCCCGTGGTGAAGACGTGACCGGTTTCCTGGGTGTATTTTTGATCGAGACTGATCGGACCCTGGTTGATGCCCATGCTGTCCTCGTTTGGCCCTGCTCAGGCCTTTGTTACTTAAGCTCGCTTAAGCCGTTGCCTTCCCGTCGTTTTTAGCTAGGGCGCGCCGACCATCACCGCCACTCTATGTCGGATATTTCATGATCCGCACCACAAATCTGGATGAAAGGGCGCGCCGGGTGAAAATCGCAATTTCGTGGCCGCAAACACGCCGGGCATTTTCAATTTGTGTCACCATACCCCCGCCGTCGCGAAATGAATGGCCGCCCCCGTGGCGCCGATGACGGCGATTGGTCGCAGGAGAGGCCGAGCATGCGGACGATTCTGGCTGTGATCGCGTTGTGCAGTGCAGTTGCTGGCGCGGCCCTTGCCGCCGAGCCATCACCGGAATTGATCGCCTATGGCAAGGCGCTGGTCGAGGCCGGCGACTGCGCGGGCTGTCACACCGCGGATCCGGCCAAACCGTTCGCGGGCGGCAAGCGCATCGACACGCCCTTCGGTGCGATCTATGCGCCAAACCTGACGCCGGACCGCGACACCGGCATCGGCGCCTGGGGGGATGCCGATTTCACCCGTGCGCTGCGCTACGGCATCGCGCCCGACGGCTCGAACTATTACCCGGCCTTCCCTTATCCCTACTTCACCAAAATGACGAAGGACGACACGGTGGCGATCCGCGCCTATCTCGCCACGCTGGCGCCCGTGGCGAGCCGCAACAAGCCGCCGGAACTGCGCTGGCCGTTCGGCTATCGCGGCCTGATGCGGCTGTGGAACGCCATGTATTTCAAGCCCGGCCTGTTCGAGCCGGACCAGAGCGAGAGCGCGGCCTGGAACAGAGGCGGCTATCTCGTCACCGGGCTCGGTCATTGCGGCGCCTGCCACACGCCGAAAAACTATTTCGGCGCCGACAGGGACACGCAGGCGCTATCCGGCAACGGGGTCGGAGGCTGGTTTGCCCCCCGCCTCGATGGCGCCGTCCGCACCGGGCTGAAATCGTGGAGCGAGGAGGACATCGCGGAGTATCTGCAAAGCGGGCGCAACGCCAAAAGCCATGCCGGCGGGCCGATGGCGGAGGTCGTCGTCAACTCGACCGCGAAAATGAGCGATGCCGATGTGCGCGCAATCGCCATTTACCTGAAGAGCCTGCCGTCGACGCGACGCGAGACGATCGTGACGCCGCCTGACGATGCCGAGATGAAGGCCGGCCAGGCCGTCTACGCAAAACTCTGCATCGCCTGCCACGAGGCCGACGGCTCCGGAGCTCCGCGGATCTATCCGCCGCTGCCGGGCAATGCGCTGCTGCAATCCAACAACCCATCCTCCACCTTGCGCATCATCCTCGACGGCGCCCACACCGTGACCACGCCGCGCGCGCCCAACACCGGGGAGATGCCGGGTTATGCCAAACAACTGTCCGACGACGAGATCGCGGCGGTGACGAATTACATCCGCAATTCCTGGGGCAATGCGGGCCTGCTGGTGACGCCGGCCCAGGTGGCGAGGGCGAGGAAGCGAGAGGCGAATGGGGAATAGTGAGTAGCGAATGGCCCAGAACCATTCGCTATTCGCCATTCGCGCTCGACGGCGCTCACCTCTCCTCATCCCCAGTGAACACGAATTTCGGCATCTCCCATCTGTAGTGCACCGCGAGCAGGCGGAAGCTGAGGCCGAGCACGAAGGTCAAGATCGTCCAGAGCTCGGCATGGAGATTGAAGCCGAACGCCGTGGCGTAGAACAAACCCGTGACGACCGAGACGCTGGCATAGAGCTCGGATCGGAACAGCAGCGGCACGTCGTTGCAGAGCACATCGCGCAACACACCGCCGGCGCAGCCCGTCACCATGCCCGAGACGATCACGATCGGCAGCGAGGCATCCATCTGCCAGCCGACGTTGCAGCCGATCATCGTGAAGACGACGAGGCCGATCGCATCGAGCACGATGAAGGCGAGGTGCAGCCGATGCACGAGGCGCGCGATCAGGATCGTCAGCAGCGCCGCCCCGCCCGGCAGTGCAAGGTAGATCGGGTGGGCCACCCATACCAGCGGATAGTGACCGAGGAACAGATCGCGCAGCGTGCCGCCGCCAAGCGCGGTGATGCAGGCGAGAAGACAGACGCCGACATAATCCATGTTGCGCCGCCCCGCGGCCAGCGCGGCCGTCATGCCCTCCGCCGTGATGGCGACGAGGGCCAGAAAGTGCAGCACGCTATCGGTCGGCGGCAGACTCCACATCGGCTTCGTTCCCTCGTCGCGGCCATGGAACTCGCGTCCAGTTCCCGAGCGAACAGGTTCCCGATTCCCGACGTGAGAGCAACATGCGACGAAAGCATTGGGTGGCGCGGAACGGAATCTCGCACCTGAGGGTTGTCTCGACGTCATAACCCGAGGAGATCCAATCGATGGCTGACGACCGTTTTCCCAACGATCCGTACCGCCCGAACCTCGCCGACGATGAGTTTGCTCGCGCGGCGCGCCAGGATGCCGACCTTCAGGCCGATCCCGAACTCAGGGAAGGCCCTGCCTCCAGCGGCAGGATCGCGCTGTTTGCGGTAGCGATCGCCCTGGTGCTGGGCGCCGTGTTCTACGGCTTGAACAATACCACCACGACCAACGAGGCCAGCAACACACCGGCCTCGCAGACTGCGCAGACGCAGCCGACCAATCCGGCGGCGCCTCCCGGCATGCGCGACGTGACCCCGCGCAACAACACCGAGCCGGGCGTGACCACGGGTGCCGCGCCGAGCAGGCCTGCTGCCCCGGCTCCCGATACGCCTGCTGCAAAGCCGGCGCCGGATGCACAGACGCCGGCCAGTGGCGCGAAGTAACGGTTCACAATGAGACGTGAGAGCGGCGGGATGCAACATCCCGCCGCTTTTCGTTTGCCTAGCTGAACATCTTGTTGAGCTCGCCGCCGGAATAGCCGCCGGCAAGCTCTGTGAACGTTCCCTTCTCCGCCATCTCCTTTGCTGCGCGCATGAAGCCGCCCCAGGCGGCGCGGGCGAGCGAGCCCCCCACACTGATGCGGCGCACGCCGAGATCCCGGGCTTCCTGCAGCGACAGGCCGGACGCGCCGATCAGGAGATTGAACGGCTTTGGATGCACCGCCTTCACCACCGCGGCGATGTCCTCGCGGCTCTTCAGGCCCGGCGCGTAGAGACAGTCGGCGCCGGCATCGGCATAAGCGGTCAACCGATCGATGACGAGCTTGAAGTCGGTGACGCCCCACAAGTACGCCTCGCAGCGGCCGACCAGCAGCGTGCCGCTGTCGCCGATCGCCTTGCGCGAGGCCTTGATGCGCTCGACCGCAAGCGCGCTTTCGTAGAGCGGCTTGTCCTTGTCGCCGGTGGAATCCTCGATCGAGAGGCCCGCGACGCCGGTACGCACACAGCGCTCGACATTGTCGGCGACCCTGTCCGGCTCGATCGCAAAGCCGCCCTCGAAGTCGGCGTTCACGGGGATGTCGACGGCCGAGCTCAATGCTGCCAGATGCTGACAGACGTCCTCGACGGTGACGTGATTGTCGGCCTTGCCGATGGTCCAGGCAAAGCCCGCGCTCGAGGACGCGATCGCCTTGAAACCGAGATGCTGCAACGCCTTCGCGCTGCCGACATCGACCGGATTGGGCAGGATGAAGCAGCCGCTCTCGTGCATCTTCCTGAATGTCGCGCGCTTGTCCGCGGTCGTCACGTGCATGTTTCTCTCCCTCGTTGCTGCGCAGAGATAGGCGCGCGTCTTCAAGTGCGCTAGTGGGCGTCGTGCACCGCGCGACTGTCCTTCGGAGCCTGCTCGCGGTCGGTCATGCTGTAATCCCGGATCACGCTGGCGATGCGCAGATGATAGTCCGCGAAGATCTTTGCGCGGCCCTTCGCCTGCGTGTGGCGATGCTCCATCGTGTTGCGCCAGGCCTGCACGGCAGCCTCATCCCGCCAGAACGACACCGACAGGATCTTGCCCTTCTCGGTCAGGCTCTCGAAGCGCTCGACCGAGATGAAGCCGTCGATGGTCTGCAGCAATGGCTTCAGGTCGGCCGCGAGGTCGAAATAGTCCTGGCGGTGTTCCGGCTTGGGCCAGACCTCGAAGATCACGGCGATCATGGGCATCTCCTTGCATTGATGGCCTACAATACCACCTTGCGCAGGAACGTGCGCTCTTCCGCGAGGATGAATTTCTCGGCCTCCGCGAAGTTGAAATTCGCCGTGCCGTCGAGATCGGCGCGCAGCCGTTTGCGATAGGATTCGTACGCTGCAAGGCTCTCAAACGAAATCAAGGCGAACGCGATGTTGTTGGTGCCCTCGTGCGGCATGAAGTAGCCGATCAACTCGCCGCCACATCTCGGGATGATGGTGAGCCAGCGCTTCGAATATTCCTCGAACTGCGCGCGCTTGAACGGATCGAGCTGGTAGCGGATGAAGACGGTGACGGGCATGATGAATCCTGATTTTCTCGTCGAGAACGCAAAGCGACGCCGTCGCCGCTGAAGCACTGGATTGCTTCGCTCTGCTCGCAATGACGTGTTTGCAGATTCACGTTACGCGCTTGCCCGCCCGCGATGCTTCGGCTACCATCGAAGCATGAAATCCGGACCCGACATCGCCATGGTCGCTTCGCTGGTCGGCGACCCCGCCCGCGCCAACATGCTGACCGCGCTGATGAACGGCCGCGCGCTCACCGCGAGCGAGCTGGCGCAGGAGGCCGGCATCACGCCGCAGACCGCAAGCTCGCATCTGTCGAAGCTCGAGGCCGGCGGCCTCGTCGAGCCGGAGAAGCAGGGCCGCCACCGCTATTACCGCCTCACCGATGACGACGTCGCCGGCGTGCTCGAGGGCCTCGCGGGCCTCGCCGCGCGGACAGGCCACATGCGCGTGCGCACCGGACCGAAGGATCCGGCGCTGCGGCGGGCGCGGATCTGTTACGACCATCTCGCCGGCGATCTCGGCGTGCAGATGCTCGACACCATGCGCGAGCGAAACCTGGTCAGGCAGAAGAAGCAGGACATCGAGCTGACGGCCGAGGGCGAGCGCTTCCTCGCCAAGCATCTGCAGATCTCGCCCGAGATGCTGGCTCATCCGCGCCGTCCGGTGTGCAAGGCCTGCCTCGACTGGAGCGAGCGGCGGCACCATCTCGCCGGCACGCTGGGCGCGGCCTTGATGCAGCGTTTCGCCGAGCTGAAATGGGCCTCGCGCGATGCCACGCCCGGCAGCCGCGTGGTGAATTTCACCCGCACCGGCGAGAAGCAGTTCGCCGCGCTGTTCGGCAGCGTGCAGGACTGATCCCGCGGCGCGCGAGGGTTCGCACGTTTGCGTGTGAATGCGCGCTCCTGTCGTGGCCGGGCTTGACCCGGCCATTCATGCGTTTATGGCCACGTCATTCCTCGCAGAGCCGAACCTGGAATCTCGAAGTTCCGGGTTCGATGCTTCGCATCGCCCCGGAACGACATGGCCAACCACGAGACCCCCATGATCCGCATCCTCTCCGCCGCACTCGCGGCCGCCCTCCTCGCTTTCCCCTTCATGCCCACGCGCGCCGCTGACACGCCGCCCCGCGAGCCCTATGGCATCGCGCTCGAAGGCTTTGCCTATCCCTACCCGGTGCATCTCCTGCCTGTTATCAACGACGGCGAGCAGCTCAGCATGGCCTACATGGACGTGTCGCCCGCGCAGCCGAACGGCCGCACCGTCGTGCTGCTGCACGGGCGCAATTTCCCGTCGAGCTATTGGGCCCCCGTGATCAAGATGCTGAGCGAGGCCGGCTTCCGCGTCGTGGTGCCGGACCAGATCGGCTTCGGCAAATCCTCCAAGCCGCAGGGCGAACTGCATTTCGACAATCTGGCGCGCAACACCATCGCGCTGCTCGATCACCTCAAGATCGACAAGGCCGAGATCGTGGCCCACTCGCTCGGCGGCATGCTGGCCGTGCGCATCGCGCGCGCCTATCCCGACCGCGTCGCCCATCTGGTGCTGACCGCGCCGATCGGGCTCGAGGATTACCGCCTCTACGTGCCGCCAACACCGACCGCGAAGATGATCGAGACCGAGGACAAGCTCACGGCCGAAGGCTACCGCAAGCAGCTCCAGACCAATTACGCGATCAAGCTGCCGGCCGAGGCGATCACGCCGTTCATCGATGCCCGATTCAACATCAAGGGCAGCCCCGACTATCCGCGCTGGCTGCGCGCCTTCGTCAGTTCCGGCCAGATGATCTACCGAGAGCCGGTGGCACACGAGATTCCGCTCATCGCGCTGCCCACGCTGTTCATCATGGGGGCCGACGACCACAACGCGCCGGGCCGGCCACTCGCGCCCGAGGCGCTGCGGGCCAAGATGGGGCAGAACGCCGAACTGGCGAAGGCGCTTGCCACCAAGATGCCGAATGCGCGGGCCGAAGTGATCCCGAACACCGGGCATCTCGTCTTCCTGGAGGCGCCCGAGAAGTACAAGGAGCTGGTGCTTGGCTTTCTCGGCCGCTAGCGACACTTGCGTGTCGTCTGAGGCAGGATGTGCAGACCGTTCATGCCGCATTCAGGTCATGATTGGCAGGTTTGGATCGCAACGTGTCGGCACGCCCCAGATTTAACGTGTCGAATCGTGTCTCTTGATTCATTGTGCGCCGCAAGCGCCATTCCCCTAGCCTGCCTAAGGACGAGAAGGAAGATCCAATGAAATACTTGTTTGCCGCCGTCATGCTCGCCAGTGCGGTCGTCGGTTTCAGCGAGGTGGCCAGCGCCGCCGGCGGTTGCGGCCCGGGTTGGTATCGCGGCTCCTATGGCGGCTGCCGTCCGATGCGCGGCCCCGTCGTCGTTCGCCGCGCCCCGGTCGTGGTCGCCCCGGCGCCGGTCGTCGTTGTGCCTCGCGCACGCGTGTGCCCCTACGGCTTCCGCTGGTACGCCGGCCGCTGCCGCCCGTTCTGAGCTCGTCCATTTGCGTTACTGAATGGCCGCGCGGCGGAAGCCTGCGCGGCCATTTTTTTGAGTTGCTGCCAACGCTTCGTCGCCATGGACTTGGGGCGCCTCCAGAATCGAAACGGGGACCGCCTGCGGCGATCCCCGTCCAACCCACGAACGTCGCGAGCTTACCAGTGATGACGGCGGTGCCAGCGGCGGCGATGCCGGCGCCAATGACGGCGGCGCCAGCCCCAGTGGCGGTGATGGCCGTAGTGAACCTGCTCCGGCGCCAGCTTGGCGGCTTCCTCGCTGGTGGTGACCGCGGGATGAGCGTCGGAATTGCCCTGAGGCGTACGGGCGGGATCACCGACCGGCTGCGGTGACAGCGGCGCGGCCTGCGCGGCCGTTGCGGCGAAGGCCGCGGCGCCCGCTGTCACCCCCAATGCAAGTTTCAAAAAGTTCCGGCGCTCCATCATTTCTTCCTTTGGTCATCGTGACTGTGATGCAGAGGAAGTGTCGCGTTCACGACATGAACCGAAGCTGAATCGCGCGTTCAGATTTGTTGAGCCGCGGATGTCCCGCTTATTTCGCAAACTCCTGCGCCAGCACCAGCGTTTCGCGCGCGCGCTTCACGTCGGGCCAGTCGCGATTGAAGTCGGCGACGAGCTTTTGTAGCGCGTCACCTTTCAGCATCGCATTCAGCTTGGCCTCGTCATCGAACTGATACATCGCCTGGTGCAGCGAAGGATCGTCCAGGCTCCAGAACCGCCAGGCCTTGCTCACGCCGAACGCCTTCACCGCATCGGGCAGGTGTTCCGTCTCGTACCATCGGTCGAAGGCGGCGCGCTTGCTGGCGTCGGTGACGGTGGCGCGGACGACGAAGAAGGCAGCGGGCATCGGGTTTCCTCCTGTTGCTTGAGGCAAGCTTAGCCGGTTGAGCCGACGACGACAAAAAATGCCGGCCCCGATGTCGGAACGGGCGCCCTTCGCTCGTCCTTTGCTTCGAACACGGAGACAGCAAATGACCGACCTCACCCTGACCACCTTCAATTGGGTTCCCGAAGCACCGCGAGGCTTTGTGCGCGACCTTCGTGTGCGCTGGGCCCTCGAAGAGGCGGCGCTGCCCTATCGCGTCGCAAGCGCCCCGTTCGACGATCGCGGGCCTGCGCATTTCGCGCACCAGCCGTTCGGCCAGGTGCCGTGGCTGACCGACGGCGACATCTCGATCTTCGAGACCGGTGCGATCCTGCTGCATCTCGGTGGGCTCAGCGAGAAGCTGATGCCATCCGATCCGCGCGGCCGCGCCAAGACAACGGAATGGGTGTTCGCGGCGCTCAATTCAGTGGAGATGGCGAGCCTGCCCTGGGGAATGTCGCAGTTCATGGGACATCCGACCGACACGGCAGCGTGGAAATTCGTGGACGACTTCCTCAAGCTTCGGCTGAAGCATCTCGAGCCGGTGCTGGCCGGCCGCGAATGGCTGGCGGGCTCGTTCTCGGTCGCCGACATCCTGATGGCGGACGTGCTGCGCGTCGTCGATGGCTTCGGCGGCCTGGCGGACAGTCCCGCCTGCCGCGCCTACGTCGCGCGTGCCATCGGCCGCCCGGCGTTCGCCAAGGCGCACGCCGACCAGATGGCGCATTTCGCCGCGGCGGATAAGGTGCGGGGAACGTGATGTGTCTCACACAATTGATTTAGGGCCCGGCTTACAGTCGTCGCCAACGGAAGGACGCCATTCGACAGGTGATACATGACCCGCATCGAATATCTCAAGCAACAGATCGCCCGCGCCGAGCGGCTGGCAAAAGCCATCCTGGACCGCCAGACCTCCGATCGGCTTCAAGCTTTCGCCGCCGAATGCCGCGCGGAATTGTCGGAGATGACAGTCAAGCAGGCCGCGTGAGAGGTGCCGGGGAGATACGTAGGGCGGATTAGCGCTAGCGTAATCCGCCGCTTTTCCATCCCGGTGATGCATACCTTGGTGGATTACGCTGTCGCTAATCCGCCCTACGCGTCACACCAACTTCAGCGGCGCATCGGCGACGACCCGCAGATCGATGCGCCCGATCAACGCCGCACGCCGCGCCTCCGCAACACTGATGGCCTCGTCCGTCTGCCGCAGCGTCGAGACGTTCGAGCCGAGGGAGACGATCCCGCCCAGCACCAGGGCAATTGATCCCAGGGCCGCGGTCTGACCGAAGCCGAACAGACCGAGGATCGTAACCAACAGCAGCGCGGCACCAACACCGATGGCAATCTTGGAAGCCAGGATGTACTTCCGGCACCGCTCGGCGATCTCGGCGAGTTGCTCGATGCGATCTTCGATGTCGGAGATTTCGTCGGTCGGATCGTCTTCGGTCATAGGGCTTCGGATCTGGGAGCTTGCTTACGAATAAGGCCAGCGCCAAGGGTTGTTCTTAGCTGGGTAGTTTCCCGCCAACCGATCTATAGAATTCCGCGAGTTGGTTCGCCAACAATGAGGCCAGCAAATCTTCCATTTTCGAGACATCGATCCGGCCACCATCGCGAAAAGCCAAATCGGCCGCATCCAAGGCATCAAAATAGGGCCGCCGGTTGTCGACTATTTGATCTGGAATCGTCGGGGTGCCCGGCAAAAGAGTGCCAGCCCGAATTGAGAGCACAACGTACGAGACAATTCGGGAAGTGCGCCCATTCCCATCCGCGAACGGATGAATCCAATTTAGCCGCCACATGACATAAGCAGCTAGATGAATCGGCGTGCTGAGTTCCCAGTGATCATTGACGTAGTCGCACATATCCTCAATGAGCTCTGGGACCAGATGTGCGCCGACAGGCTCATGCTTGCTTCCCTCGATGGCAACGCCACCAGGGCGATAGTTGCCGGCGTAAGAGCTGATACCCGCCAAGGCTTCCCGTTGCAGACCGAGGATGAGCGAGGGACGAAGTTTGAATGAGCCCCGTTCAAGGGCAGTCTGGATCACGCCAATAGCCGCGTCGTACTGACGGAACCCATTCCGGGCTTCCGCCGCAGCCTTCGCTTGCGGATCTGTAATCAACTCAGGTTCGAGCGCCCGGCTATCACGCCGTTCGCGCTCGTCGCTTGTCACTTCTTTTCCTTGGCCAATTTCTCGGCCTCACGATCCACCATTTCTCGCGTTATGAGCGCATTTTCGAAATGGGTATTGCCATATACGAAGCTGCGCCGCTGCTCCTCCCGGTGTTCCGGGGATGGATTCGCGGTTTTTGCAGCCTCGATGAGTTTCTTGAGAGCGTCGGTCATGCCGTCAATATAGTCGAATCGGCTCGACCGCACCACGCCATTTTTCCAGCGGGCCGACTCCCCTCACAACGGCAAATTGTCGTGCTTCTTCGCCGGCGCTTCCACCTTCTTGTCCTTCAGCATCGCCAGCGCCCGCGCGATCCGCTTCCGCGTCGAGTGCGGCATGATGACGTCGTCGATGTAGCCGCGCTCGGCGGCGATGAAGGGCGAGAGGAAGCGGTCTTCGTACTCCTTGGTGCGCGCCGCGATCTTGTCGGGGTCGCCGATGTCGGAGCGGAAGATGATCTCGACCGCGCCCTTGGCGCCCATCACCGCGATCTGGGCGGTCGGCCAGGCGTAGTTCATGTCGGCGCCGATCTCCTTGGAGGCCATGACGTCGAAGGCGCCGCCATAGGCCTTGCGGGTGATGATGGTGACGAGCGGCACGGTGCACTGCGAGTACGCAAACAAGAGCTTGGCGCCGTGCTTGATCAGGCCGCCATATTCCTGCGCGGTGCCCGGCAGAAAGCCCGGCACGTCGACGAAGGTGACGATCGGGATGTTGAAGGCGTCGCAGAAGCGGACGAAGCGGGCCGCTTTCCGCGAGGCGTCGCTGTCGAGCACGCCGGCGAGCACCATCGGCTGGTTGGCGACGAAGCCGACGGTGCGGCCGGCGATGCGGCCGAAGCCGGTGACGATGTTCTTGGCGAAGGCTTCCGCGATCTCGAAGAAGTCGCCCTCGTCCACGACCTTCAGGATCAGCTCCTTCATGTCGTAGGGCTTGTTCGGATTGTCGGGGATCAGCGTGTCCAGCGACATGTCGACTCGCCCGATATCGTCGAAGCTCGGCCATTCCGGCACGCCGTCCGTGTTGTTGGACGGGAGGAAGTCGATCAGACGCCGCATCTGCAGGAGCGTCTCGACGTCGTTCTCGAAGGCGCCGTCGGCGATCGAAGAGCGCGTGGCGTGCACCGAGGCGCCGCCGAGCTCTTCGGCGGTGACGACCTCGTTGGTGACGGTCTTCACGACGTCCGGGCCGGTGACGAACATGTAGCTGGTGTTCTTCACCATGAAGATGAAGTCGGTCATCGCAGGTGAATAGACGTCGCCGCCGGCGCAGGGCCCCATGATGACGGAGATCTGCGGAATCACGCCCGAGGCCAGCACGTTGCGGCGGAAGACGTAGGAGTAGCCGGCGAGCGCGGCAACGCCCTCCTGGATGCGGGCGCCGCCGGCGTCGTAGAGGCCGATGATGGGCGCCCTCGCCTTCATGGCCATGTCCTGGAGTTTTGTGATTTTCAGCGCGTGCGTTTCCGAGAGAGAACCGCCGAACACGGTGAAATCCTTAGCGAAGACAAACGTCTTGCGGCCGTTGACGGTGCCCCAGCCGGTGACGACGCCGTCGCCGGGCACCTTGGTCTTCTCCATCCCGAACTCGGTGGAGCGGTGCTCGACGAACATGTCGAACTCTTCGAACGACCCCTTGTCGAGCAGCAGTTCGATGCGCTCGCGCGCCGTCAGCTTGCCGCGGGCGTGCTGCGCCTCGATGCGCTTCTCCCCGCCGCCGAGTTTTGCGGCGGCGCGACGGTCTTCGAGGGCGTCCAGGATGTGTTTCATTTGCTCCCGCCAGTTCTTAAGTGATGCGGGGTTCTAACACGGCATTTTGCGGGCCGGGAAGCGGCTTTCGGCGTCGCAGGGCTGCCCTGCCGCAGCGTGAAAGGGCAAGGAATTACAGAGCTTTGCCTAGGAGACGAACATGAGTGAAGGGATGGCCGAGACGGGCGCGGCGACGGGCAGCGTCAACATCCTGTTGCGGCTGGAGGGCCTGACCCTGTTCGCAGGGATGGTGACGCTCTACGCCGCCTGGGACGGGTCCTGGCTGGTTTTTGCCTTGCTCTTCTTCGTGCCCGATCTGAGCTTCCTGGCATACCTGTCCGACGCCAGGTTCGGCGCGATGGTCTACAACGCCGCTCACAGCTACATGGCGCCGGTGGCGCTGCTGACGCTGGGCTTCGGCCTCGCCTCGCCCCTCACTTTGTCAATTGCCTTGATCTGGCTTGCCCATATCGGCATCGACCGGGCGCTCGGCTACGGCCTGAAATATTCCGCCGGGTTCGGCTTCACCCATCTCGGCCGGATCGGCCGGCAGAAGGACGCCTGACCGGTGGCGCCCCCTCGCAATGGCGTTGGCGAGAGAGCTGCGCTCGCAATGACGAGGACTTCTTTGCGGTCCGCAATAAGGCGCGATCACCGCGTCTGTTAGACCGCGCCGATCTCGGCAAGGCAAGCCTGTGTCAGCGGCATGCGCTCGCCGACGAGACGCGGCTCCTTACAATCCATGTTGAGCGCGAACACGGTGTGCGCCTCGCCCTTCTCGGCCCAGCCGACCATCCAGCCGAGCGACGGCTCGCCGCGCTCGGCCCCGAGCAGGCCCGACTTGGCGCGGATGATGCTGTCGCCGACCTTGGTCACCGGCAGGATGTCAGCGACGAGATCCTGGCTGCGCTTTGAGATCGGCAGCACGCGGCGGCGCAGCCGGTCGACGAAATCGACCTGCTCGACCGGATCGATGCGCAGGGCGCCGGTCAGCCAGAACTGGTCGATGCCGCCGCCGATGTCGCGATTGCCGTAGTCGAACTCGTCGACATATTTCTGCATGCGTTCCTGGCCAATGCGCCGTGCAATCTCCTGAAAGACCGGCACCGCGCTCACCGCGATGGCGCTGCGCAACGTGTGATCCTTGTTCCAGACTTCGATCGGGCGCTTGACGCCATCCCAGGGAAACACGTCCTTGTCGGGGTCCGCGACCACGCCGGTCTCCAGCGCAATCAGCGCGTTCGGAATCTTGAAGGTCGAGGCCGGCAGCTTGCCCTCGCCCGAGCGCTCCTTGTCGCTGGCGACGATCAGATAATCCTCGACCTTGTAGCCGACGAAGGTGCCGGAAGTGCCGAGATCGGTGAAGCGTTTTGCAAGACTCTCACGGATTTCATTACGCGGCGGCGCGACGTGGGCGCGCGCGCGGGATGGCAGCACCGCGGCTGCGGCGAGAAGACCGAGGGTGGAACGACGGGACAGCAAAGCGATATCCGTGAACTGTGAGAAGCCGCGCGACCATGCAGCCGCTACGTGGTGAAACGATGACAGGTTATGCTTACCGCCCCCGACCCGACAGCCGCAGCACGAACACCAGCACCTCGGCGACGGCCTTGTAGAGATCCGGCGGGATCTCGTCGCCGAGCTCGACCCTGGACAGCGCGCCGGCCAGAATCTCGTTCTCCTCGATCGGGATGTCGTGGGCCTTGGCGATCTCGACGATCTTTTCACCGATCGTGCCCTTGCCCTTGGCGACGACGACAGGCGCGTTGGTGCCCTTCTCGTAATGGAGCGCGATCGCAAGCTTGGATGGATCGCTCATGTCGCGCGATCCAGGAAGTGCCCGGCGCGGGCCGGCGCCGGCTGCGGCGGCGTGCCGTCGCGGACCACGATGTCGCCGGGCTTGAGCTCGGCTCTCGTCAATGCCTGGCTGAGCTCACCGACGCCGGCACGGAGCTGCTGCGCCGTCGCCGGCCGCTCCGCCCACATCCGCACGAATGTCTTGTCGCCGTTCAGCGTGATCAACGCATGCACGGGTCCGGCCGGCTCCACATTGAGGGAGAAGCGCGCGCGCCAGGTGCGCTGGGCGGGATCGCCGGACTCATTGCCGCCGTCGCGCGAGATCTCGAACTGCGCCATCGCAGTGCCCTGCTGGGTCGCGAACGGAATCTCGAAATTCCACTGCGGCACGGCCGGATCGATGCGGTGCCCGCTGGCATCGATGCGATCGGGGAGCGAAGCGATTTGCAGCAGCGTCTGCCGCGCGAGCGCCGCATCGGTGTCCTCGAGCAGGCGATGCACGGTCGCAGCGAGCGGCGTATCCGGCGCGAGCGATGGCGCGGCGATGGTCTGCGGCGCCGGCAGCGCACCGCGGAACGGCGGCGGCGTCGCGTGTGCGGCAGCCTCGAAGACGTGGCCATCCGGTACGGCCTTGTTGGAGCCCGGCAAGTTGCCGGTCAGGCGCGGCAGGTTCTGCGTGACCTCTTGCAGCAGGCTCGCGGCAAGGCCGGCGGACATGATCCGCGACGTCGCCGCCTGCGAAGCCCCGTCGGCGAGCACGGCAGCGGCGGGATTGGCGCGGCCCGGCGTTTGCGGCTGTTGCGCGATTTCGGCTGATGGAGATCCGGCCTGCGCCGCCCCACCTGCTGCCGGAGCCGGCGAGGCGCCTTGTGTCGGTGGCACGGCCCTCTCAATCGTGGCCAGCGCCTGGCGCAGCACCAGCAGCGCCGCCTTCAGATCGGGCATTGTGCCTGACGACGGCGTCGCGCCTGCCGCGAGCGAAGCCTCGAGGAACAGCCCCGACTTCCGGAATGCGGATTCGATATCGCCGCCGGCAAGCCCGGTATCGAGCGGCGTCTGCTGAGACAGCACGGCCAGCACCGCCTGCTTCAAGCCCGCGGGCAGATCGCTGCCGGTGACGACGGCGGCCAGATTGGCAAACAGCGGCGCCTGGCTGCCCTGCCTGGTGACGGCATCGGTCGAAGCCACCGTGACGGCGACTTGCTCCGGAGGTGTCAGCGTGTTGCGCGTGGCGCCCGCCGACGGCGCAAGCGGCGGGCTCTCCACCAGCGAGGCCGCACGCGGCGTCAGCGTGACCACGTCGGCGGCCGCCTCGCCTGCCCCGCCCATGACGGCAAGACGGACGGTGCCGTCGTTCCGCGACACCGCCAGCTGGAGATTTTGCCCGGGCGACAGCGCGACTTCCGACATCACGTCGAGCGATAGATTTGCGATCGCGATCCGCACCAGATTGTCGGCGAGGACGCTGACGACTCTCGCATCGACGACACTGCCGGCCTGAAGCACAAGATCGGGCGTCGCCGCATCAGCCGAGGGGCTGGCGGCGCTGACGGGAGCAATGGAAGTGACCGGCGTCGGCATCTCAGCGGCCTCAGGGAGCGCCGGCTACCGTAACGCTGCGCCGTAAACCTCCCGTTAAGGACCTGTGGTCCCGGCCGGGCTTGCTGCCGCCAGCACGGCCACGGCGGCCTCGAAATCCCTGAGGCGGGTGGCCCGGCGGCTGGCTGCCTCCTCGTCCACGCCCCATTGCTCGGCGTTCCAGTCCTCGTCGACATGGGCGGCGGTCCAGACCTGGTCAGCGTCCCGCGCGCCATGGGCCAGCGCCAGCGCCAGCAACGCCGAGCCGGTCAGGGTCGTCACCACATGGAGAGCGCCGACCGACCAGGCATCCTGCGGTAGCGCGGCGCGAGCCGCCCGAAGCGCCTGGTCCGGCTGCTTCACATGCATGATGCCCTCGGACAGGATGAAATGCGCACCCAGCGTCTCCGCCGCCCAGAACAGCACGGGATCCCAATGTGCGGCCTCGCGGGCGACCAGTCCCTCGGGGTGACCGGCACGGTAGAACAGCAAATCGGACTCGAAGTATCTGGCGAGGTCGTCGCTGACGAGCTCGATGCGATCGACGACACCCTCCACCACGCTGTTGGCCATCCGCGTCAACGGCATGGTCACGGGGTCGATCGTCTCGTCCTGGGCCGCCCATTCCGCGGCCACCGCTTCGGCAAGGTCGCGCGAAGGGATGATCACCTGCCGACCGGACGGCGTACGGATCGGCTTGCCGTCGAGCACGACGGCATACCCGCCATCGGCCTCGCTCACGCCCGCCTCCTTGTAGAAGCGCTTGCGCTGCGGTAGACGCGCCGACTGGCGTGCCGCCTCGCGCGGATCGGGCGGGGTTTGCCCCGCAGCTTCATCGAACAATTCGCGCATCTCGGTTTTTCAGTCTCTGCCGCTGATTGCCAGGCTTTTAGGATAAAACCGGCAGCCGATAAAGCGAGCGGCGGGCATGAGGGAACTTGGCCGGCGTTGCGACCCTGTTGGCCGGGGCGTTGGCCGCTAGCGGACAGGAGATCCAATCGACCCTAGTTCGCGCATCTGAGCGCATAGGTGCCGCGGTGAGCGGGACCCAGCCCCGCGCCAGCGGCGTCCTCGAGGCACTTCGAAAAGCGATCACCGAACGAATTACGCGGGAGCGGCCGGTAGTTGTAGCTCGGCTGCGCATCGATCCGCGGCATCTTCGGCACCTCGAGCTTCGGCGGCGGTGGCGGCGAAGGCGGCGGAACGACCTGCGTGGGGCCCGGCAGCAAAAGCTGTGCCTGAGCCGCCTGCCCCAAGAGCAGTGCGGTCAAAACCATGAGACAGAGCGAGAACTGTTTCATGGTCGATATGTTGTACTCCGGCCGCCCCCGTTCAACCTGACTTAACTATTCTTCAGGCGCGTTCTCGATCGGATCAAATCTGGCTGCATCCAGGCCGAGCAAGTTCCACGACTGCTGCATATGTGGCGGCAACGGCGCGGTGGCGTCGATCACGCCGCCGCGCGGATGCGGGATGACGATGCGGCGTGCCAACAGATGCAGCCGGTTCTGCAAGCCGCCCGGCAGCTGCCAGTTCTCGATGTTGAAATATTTGGGATCGCCAACGATGGGATGGCCGATATGGGCCATGTGGGCGCGCAGCTGGTGGGTGCGGCCCGTCACCGGCTTCAGCGAGACCCAGGTCAGCTTGTTGCCCGCGGTCTCGACCACCGCATAGTACGTCACCGCGTGGCTCGCGCCCTCGTCGCCATGCTGAGCGATGCGCATGATGGTGTCGTCCTCGCTCTCCTCTTTCGCCAGGAAGGTCGAGATGCGGCCCTGCTTGGGCTTCGGCAAGCCCGGTACCAGAGCCCAATACACCTTTCGCGCCGACCGCGAGCGGAATGCACCGGTCAGGTGCGAGGCGGCAAAGCGCGTCTTGGCGATCAGGAGACAGCCCGACGTCTCCCTGTCGATGCGGTGCACGAGCCGCGGCTTCTGGCCCTTGGCGTCGCGCATCACCTCCAGCATCTGGTCGATGTGCCGCGTCATGCCCGACCCACCCTGCACGGCAAGGCCGGCCGGCTTGTTCAGGACGAGGACGTCGTCGTCCTCGTAGATCGTCATCTCCTTCAGCGCCTTGAGCGTTTTTTGCGCAGCGTCCGAGAGCTCCCCGACGACCTTCGGTGCGTCGAGCTTCAGCGGCGGAATGCGGACGCTCTGGCCCTCCTCGAGGCGATCCTTGCTGTCGACGCGCTTGCCATCGACGCGCAGTTCGCCTTTGCGGACGACACGCTGGATGTGGGAGAACGACAGGCCGGGAAAGCGCGCCTCGAGGAAGCGGTCGACACGCATATTGTTCTCGTCCGCCGTCACGGTGACGGTCTGGACCTTGGTGGGCAGCAGCGCTTCGACCGGCTTTGCCGGAACGGCCTTTTCCAGCACGGCTTTGGGCGCGCGCCGCTCGGCCCGCTCGCCCGCAAAGCGCGGCGGCTTGCTGCCGGGCTTGCCGCCCGGCCGCGGCCCGGCCCTCTTCGCGCTCCGCGCCTGATGCGGGCGCGAGTCGTCGCGCTCGTCACGCGAGCGCGGCTTTGGGTTCATTCTCTTGATGCGGCGGCTCATGCGGTCTTTCCAAGCTTTCGTATCGACTGCGCATCGGCGCGGCGGGGCAGCGACGCAACCTGCGCGCCCACCTCCTTCTCCGCCAGCCGCAGCTCATATTGCTGTTGCAGGTTCATCCAGAATTGCGGGCTGGTACCGAACCAGTGACCAAGGCGCAGCGCCGTATCGGCAGTGATGCCGCGCTGTCCGTTGATGATGCCGGTGATGCGATTGACCGGCACATCGATCTGACGCGACAGTTCTGCAGCTGTGACGCCGAGTTCACGCAACTCTTCGGCGAGCTGTTCGCCGGGATGGATGGGCGTACGGGGCATAAGCTTCCTTCAGTGATAGTCGACGATCTCTACATCAACTGGACCAGGCGATCCTTCCGGCCAATTGAAGCATATCCGCCATTGGTCGTTGATCCGGATCGAGAACTGTCCTGCACGATCGCCCTTAAGGGCTTCCAGTCGATTGCCGGGCAATGCCGCCAAGTCGGTTAAGTTCGTTGCCGCGTCCAATCGATCGAGGCGGATCTCAGCCTGGCGGGCAAACCCCGAGAAATCCTTGACATGCTGACCAGCGGCAAATCGCTCCGTGCGCTTGTCGCGGTAGCTGACAATCATTCCCAGCCAGTAACAGGATTTACGAGTTACGTAAATAGTAAAATCGCCTGGAGATCCTACGTCCCGCCCCGCTCCTTCCGAAGCTTGGCCCAGTAATCCAGCCGCTTCCTGATCTCCCGCTCGAAGCCGCGCTCGGGCGGGTCGTAGAAGGTCTGGCGACCGAGAGCCTCCGGAAAGTAGTCCTGGCCCGAGAAAGCGTCGGGGGCGTCGTGGTCGTATTCGTACGCTGCACCGTAGCCTTCCGACTTCATCAGCTTGGTCGGGGAATTGAGGATGTGCTTCGGCGGCAGCAGCGAGCCGGCCTGCTTGGCCACCTGCATCGCCGTGCCGAAGGCGGTGTAGACCGCGTTCGATTTCGGCGCGGTGGCGAGATAGACGACGGCCTGCGCTATTGCGAGCTCGCCTTCGGGATGGCCGAGAAAGTCGAAAGCATCCTTGGCCGCATTGGCGATGACGAGCGCCTGCGGATCGGCAAGCCCGATGTCCTCGACCGCCATGCGCACGACACGGCGGGCCAGGAACAGCGGATCCTCGCCGGCATCGAGCATGCGGGCGAGGTAATACAGCGCGGCATCGGGGTCGGAACCGCGCACCGACTTATGCAACGCGGAGATCAGGTTGTAATGGCCGTCGGCCGACTTGTCGTAGATCGGCGCGCGGCGTTGCAGGATGTCCTGCAACTGCGCGGCATTGAAAATCTCGTCCGCCCGCGCCGAACGCCATACCTCTTCGGCAAGCGTCAGCGATGCGCGGCCGTCGCCGTCGGCCATGCGCACCAGCACCGCGCGCGCCTCCGCATCGAGCGGCAGCTTCCTGCCCTCGACCGCCTCGGCATGTGCGAACAGCTTTTCGATCGCGGCGGCATCGAGCGAACGAAACACCAGCACGCGCGCGCGGGACAGGAGCGCCGCGTTGAGCTCGAAGGACGGGTTCTCGGTGGTGGCGCCGACCATGACCACCGTGCCGTCTTCCATCACGGGCAGAAAGGAATCCTGCTGGGCGCGGTTGAAGCGATGCACCTCGTCCACGAAGAGCAGCGTGCCCTTACCCATCTCGCGGCGGGCGCGCGCGGCATCGAAAGCCTTCTTGAGATCGGCGACGCCGGAGAATACCGCGGAGATCTGTTCGAAATGCAGATCGGTGGCATCCGCCAGCAGCCGTGCCACCGTGGTCTTGCCGGTGCCCGGCGGGCCCCAGAACACCAGCGAGCCGAGCGTGCGCGTCTCCAGCATGCGCGTCAGCGCGCCGTCGGGGCCGAGGATGTGGTCCTGGCCGACAACCTCCGACAGCGCGCGCGGACGCAGCCGGTCCGGCAGCGGATGCGGCGCCTCGTGGTCGAGCCCCGCCGCGGCAAAGAGAGTCGGCGTCTGCTGTGGTCGCTTCGGACTCATCCGCCCAACGTGACGTTGATCTGCTGGCCGCCGCGCACCAGCGTGATGCGCCAGATCCGAGGCCGCTCGCCTGCGGCCTTCTCGAGATCGCCGGTCTTGCTGATCTTCTGGTTGTTGACGGCCAGGATGATGTCGCCTTTCTGGAAGCCGACATTGGCCGCCGCGGTATCGCCGCCGATATCGGTGATCACGACGCCTTCGGTGTCGGCGTCCAGACGCAGCTCGTCAGCGACCGCGGGGGTGATGGTCGAGACCTTCGCGCCCTGGAACGGCGAGCGAGCGGTGACGACGAGCTCGCTGCGTCCGGTATCGGGCGCAGTCTCCAGCGCCACGGTCAGCTTGACCGGCTTGCTGCCGCGCTGCACGTCGACCTGCGCGGTGCCGCCGAGCGGACGGGTTGCGAAACGGTAGTCGAAGGCGTTGGGATCATCGACGGTCTGGCCGTCGATGCCGGTGATGAGGTCGGAGGATTTCAGACCGGCCTTCGCTGCGGGGCCATTGGGCACCACGCTTGCGACCAACGCACCGGTCGGCGAGCGCAGGCCGAGGCTTTCCGCGATCTCCGGAGTCACCGCCTGCAATTTTGCCCCGAGCCACGGCCGCTTCACTGCCTTGCCGCCGCTCTTGGCTGATGCGACGACGACGCGCACCATGTTGGCGGGAATCGCAAAGCCGATGCCCTGCGAGCCGCCGGAGCGCGAATAGATCGCCGTGTTGATGCCGGCGAGCTTGCCGCTCATGTCGACCAGCGCGCCGCCGGAATTGCCGGGATTGATCGGCGCATCGGTCTGGATGAAGAACTGGTAGTCGGTGATGCCGACTTGCGTGCGTGCCAGCGCCGAGATGATGCCGTGGGTCACGGTCTGGCCGACACCGAAGGGATTGCCGATCGCCAGCACGACGTCGCCGACCAACAATTCATCGGAATTCGTGAAATCGAGGGTCGGAAATTTTTCCTTGGCGTCCTTCAGGCGCAGCACGGCGAGATCGGTACGCGAATCCTTCAGCAGGATCTCGGCCTCGAACTCGCGCTTGTCCGACAGCGATACTTTCACCTGGTCCGCGCCTTCGATGACGTGGACGTTGGTGACGACGAGACCGGAGGCATCGACGATGACGCCCGAGCCGAGCGAGCGCTGCATCTGCTCGGGCTGCTGGCCCGGCACGCCGAAGAAGCGGCGGAAAATCGGGTCGTCCAGCAGCGGATTGCGGTTCTGCACCACCTTGGCGGCATAGACGTTGACGACCGCGGGCTGCACCCGTTGCACGATCGGCGCATAGGATAGCCGCAGCTCGGCCGGCGACGACGGGACGCGGCGGTCCTGCGCTGAGGCCGGATTGAAATGGGCCGAAAAGGCTATGCACAAGGCCGTGACGACGGCGGTCCAGGTCGATCGAAACATTCCTACCTCTCGGAAAAGACGCCGGAATATAGGCGCGTTCGCCCCTCAATAGAAGGGCGCGGGGCGGCAATAATCGGCCCTTCGCCGCCGTGTCCGGCATGCAAGGGTGCCGTGCGAATCGGCAATTTGCCCGGGGCGGCGGATTGGCATGATGTGCGTGCATCTTGCATGGTGGTGTGAAGCGGATTCGGTTGCGGCGAATTTGCATCAGTGGGAACCCACGCAACCGATCGCAGCGTCGCGGGGCAGTCATCGATCACACTTAGGCTCTCCGTTCGCAACTTGGGGAAGATAGTCAGATGATGGAGGCGTACGTGAGCACAACACGAATTGCGGCTGCAGCGATTGGTCTCGCCGGTGCGCTGGCGGCCTCGCAAGCCCAGGCCCAATCGGCAAGCAGCAGCGAGCAGGAGATCGCACTGCTGAAGCAGCAGTTGAAGATGCTGGAGCAGAAGCTCGACAGGCTCCAGAGTCAAACCGCGGCGAACACGGCGGCCGCGGCGAAAGCCAGGGCCGAAGCGAAGGCTGAAGCGAAGGCCGAGGCGCGTTCGGAGGCAAAGGCCGTCGTTGCCAACGCCAATGCGGCGATTCCGGTCAAGGGGCCGCCGCCGGCATCCGGCGTCGTCGTCACGATGCCGAACAACCGGCCGACGATCTGCACCGCCGACCAGGCCAATTGCGTCGCCATCACCGGTCGCCTGCACTACGATGTCGGCGGCTATGACTATCGCCCCAACACCGCGGCCACCGTGCCGCAGAAGCTCGACAGCGGCCAGAACGTCCGTCGCGCGCGCATCGGCGTCGCCGGCAAGTTCTTCAACGACTGGAACTTCGCGCTGATCTACGATTTCGGCGGCTCCTCCGACGGATTTGGCGGCGCCGCGCCGGGATCGCTGCCGGGCGGCGGCCTCTCCGGCGTCGAGAACGCGTATATCAGCTACACCGGCCTGAAGCCGTTCGGCGGCAAGATGGCGATCGAGGCCGGCATCATGGATCTGCCTTACACGCTCGACGAGGCGACGAGCTCAAACGACATCATGTTCATGGAACGCGCCTCACCCGGTATTATCGCGACCAACATCGCCGCCGGCGACTTCCGCTCCGCGGCCGGTGCGCGCTGGTTCAACGACCAGCTCTGGATCGGCGGCTATGTCACGGGACCGTCGACCGGCGCGATCCATTCCGCCTCGAGCGCTTCGCCGCCGGGCACCAGCGAGCAGTACGGCGCGGTGGCGCGCGTCGCCGGCAATCCCATCAGCGGCAAGGACTATTCGGTGCACATCGGCGCCGACGCGCAATGGCTGATCCAGCCGCCGCGCAACCTGATCGCCAACACGCAGACGGTCACGCTCAGCGATCGTCCGGAATTGCGTCTCGACCCGACCACGCTGGTCTCCACCGGCGCCATCGCCAATGTCTCGGGGGCGCAGGTCTACAGCATCGAAGCGGCCGCGACCTACGGGCCGCTCATCGTCCAGGGCGAGTACTTCTGGTACAACGTCGATCGCACCGCCAACACCGGCGTGCCGCTGGTCGGCGCACCGAGCCTGAAATTCCAGGGCGGCTATGCGCAGGCCGGCTACGTGCTGACCGGTGAGGGGCGCAACTATAACGCGGCGAGCGCGGCCTATAGCGGCGTCAAGCCGGCGCATCCGTTCTCGCTCGACGGCGGCTGGGGGGCGTGGGAGATCGCGGGGCGCTTCTCGACGATCGACCTCAATGACCAGCTCGCGACCGCGACCGGCGTCGCCGGCGGCCGGCAGACGGTCTACACCCTCGCGCTCAACTGGTACGTCAACGGCAATGTCCGATTCATGCTGGACTATCTGCACGGCACCGTGTCGCGACAGGCTTCGCCGGTCTCGACTGCCGATGTCGGCTCGAAGTTCGACGCGGTCGCGATGCGCACGCAGTTCGCGTTCTGACGCTCACCTTATCCGGGAGCGGTACGATCCGCTCCCGGAGGCTCACGCCGCGTGCTTCGGCTTTCTCACCACCACCGGCGGCGGCGCGCAGGACAGCCGTTCCTGATGACTCTCGCCCCAGGCCTTCAGAATGTCGATGACAGGCCTGAGGCTCTCGCCGAGCTCGGACAGGCAATATTCCACGCGCGGCGGCACCTCGGCATAGACCTTGCGGAGGACGAGCTTGTCCTCCTCGAGCGCGCGGAGCTGCTTCGTGAGCATGCGCTGGGTGATGCCGGGCATCCGGCGGCGCAATTCGCCGAAGCGCTGGGTGCCGCTCTGGAGGTGGTAGAGGATCACGCCCTTCCACTTGCCGTCGATCAGGTCCAGCGTCGCCTCGACCGAGCAGCCGGGACGACGGGCAAAATTGCGCCGCTTCATGCGTGTTTTCCCAATAGTATCCAAACAGGGACTATATCCCCGAATTTACAGTACTTGCCAATTTGAAGCCAGGACGACAGTTAGAGCTGCAGGCGAACAGCCCATCTGATGGAGACAAGCCATGAAGGCCGTCGGCTACAAAAAATCGCTTCCGATCGAGGATGCGGATTCACTGATCGATTTCGAGACCGCCAAGCCCGAGCCCGGGGCGCGCGACATCCGCGTCGCCGTGAAGGCGATCTCGGCCAATCCGGTCGATTACAAGGTGCGCAAGCGCGCAGCTCCGCCCGAGGGCGAGACGAAGATCCTCGGCTATGACGCGGCCGGTGTGGTCGATGCCGTCGGCCCCGACGTGACACTCTTCAAGCCGGGCGACGAAGTGTTATACGCCGGTTCGATCCTGCGCCAGGGCACCAACGCCGAATTCCACCTGGTCGACGAGCGCATCGTCGGCAACAAGCCGAAGAGCCTGTCGTTCGCGCAAGCCGCCGCCCTTCCGCTCACCTCCATCACCGCCTGGGAATTGCTGTTTGACCGGCTCGGCGCGATACCTGGCAAGAGCGTCGATCCGCGCACGCTTCTGATCACGGGCGGCGCCGGCGGCGTCGGCTCGATCCTGATCCAACTTGCCCGCCGGCTCACCGGGCTGACCGTACTTGCCACCGCGACGCGGCCGGAGTCGCAGAAATGGTGCCTCGATCTCGGCGCTCATGCGGTGATCGACCACGGCAAGCCGATGAAGGAACAGATCGAGAATCTGAAGCTGCCCCCAGTCGCGCTGGTGGCGAGCCTGACCTTCACCGACCAGCACTACAAGGCGATTGCGGACTTCATGGCCCCGCAGGGAAGGTTCGGCCTGATCGACGATCCCCCGGAATTCACCATGAGCACCTTCAAGGGCAAGGCGATCTCGGTGCACTGGGAATCGATGTTCACGCGCTCCTCGTTCCAGACGCCAGACATGATCGCGCAGCATCATCTGCTCAATGATGTCGCCGACCTCATCGACAAGGGCGTGCTGCGCACCACGCTCGACCAGACCTTCGGCACGATCAACGCCGCCAACCTCAAGCGAGCCCATGCGCTCTTGGAGAGCGGCAAGTCGCGCGGCAAGATCGTGCTGGAGGGGTGGTAAAGGCTTCGTCGGGTGGGTTAGCCGAAGGCGAAACCCACCCGCCTTTGAAACCGCGACACGGATAAACCTACCCGACACCTTCGCTGCTACGTCTTCGCCATACCCCGCTCGATGAAGCCCTTGGCGAGCGCGTGATAGATCCCCTCCTCGCAGACCAGTCGCGAGACGAGATGCGCGATCAGGGCGGCCGCCATCAACGGCACGACCATGCCGTGATTGTCCGTCATCTCCGTGACGATGACGAAGGCGGTGATCGGCGCCTGCACCACCCCGGCGAAATAGGCGACCATGCCCAGCAGCATGATTGCACCGAGCGGCGCCTCGTGGAAGAAAGAGGCGACATTGCATCCGATCCCGGCACCGACGGCGAGCGAGGGCGCGAAGATGCCGCCAGGAATGCCGCTGATCGCGGCGAACGTCGTCGCCATCATCTTGAGGATACCGAAATCCTGCGGCAGCGGCGCGCCCTGCTCCAGCGCCGTCTTCACCTGCTCATAGCCGGTGCCGTAAACGGTGTCGCCGGAGGCGAGGCCGCAGAGCGCGACGGCGAGACCGCAGGCAAAGGCGAACCAGAGCGGATGGCCCTTCATCGCGCGCCCGACCGGCCCTTTGAATCCCCGCGCCGTGGCGATGACGATGCGGCTGAACAATCCGCCTGCGAGGCCCCCGATCACGCCACAGACGGGCACGGCCAGCCAGTCGATGCCGCGCGCCAGCGACATCGCGCTACTGCCGAAATAGGCGTAATTGCCGGCCAGCGCGAGCGACGTCAGGCCGGCCGCGATGACCGCAGCAATGATGAGGCTGGATGTGCGGGTCTCGAAAGCGCGGCTCATCTCCTCGATACCGAACACGATCCCCGCCAGCGGCGTGTTGAAGGCGGCGGCAACGCCGGCGGCCGCTCCGGCCAGGATCAGGCCAGGCTGGCGGCGCGGCGACACGCGGCCAAGCGCGAACATGATGGACGCGCCGACCTGGACGGTCGGCCCTTCCCGGCCGACCGAGCCGCCACAGAGCAGGCCGAACAACGTGAGGATCACCTTCCCAACCGCGATCCGCATCGAGACCAGACTTTCGCGCGCGGACTGGTCGGTCAGATGCCGGGCGGCGATCGCCTGCGGGATGCCGCTGCCCTGCGCATTCGGAAACAGGCGGATGGTCAGATAGGCCGACAGCATGAATCCGAGCGGCGTGATCGCCAGCACGATATAGCGCGACTTCGCCAGCAAGAACGCGAAGGCCTGCTGGGCCAGATCGGCGGCCTGCGCCAGCGCGACGGCCGCTGCGCCGACGGCCATGCCGCCGAGGAGGAAAATCGCCCGCTGGCGCCAGCGTGCATAGGTCAGGCGGACGCGCCGCTTGTCGCGAGTGGAGAAGGTCCGGAGCATGGAAGCTTAATCTAGCCGATCATGCCCCAAACAAAAAGCCAGACAGCTGACGTGCGGGTCAGGCAATGGTGTTGACGATGCCGCCTTCCGCCCGCAGCGCCGCACCGTTGGTGGCGGATGCCTCCTTCGAGGCGACGTAGACCACCATGTTCGCGATCTCGTCGACACTCGCAAAACGCTGGATCAGCGAGCTCGGGCGGTGCTGCATGACGAAATTGGCGGCGGCCTCGTCCACGGACTGACCGTTCTGCCTGGCGAGATCCTTCACGAAGGTCTCGACGCCCTCCGACATGGTCGGGCCCGGCAGCACGGAATTGACGGTGACGCCGGTGCCGCGGGTGAGCTGGGCGAGACCGCGCGCGATCGAGAGCTGGGCCGTCTTGCTCATGCCGTAGTGGATCATCTCGACGGGGATGTTGAGCCCGGACTCCGATGAGATGAAGACGATGCGCCCCCAATTGCGCTCGAGCATGCCCTTCATGTACGCGCGCGATAGCCTCACGCCGCTCATGACGTTGACCTCGAAGAAGCGGGTCCAGTCCTCGTCCGGAATCTCGAAGAAGTCCTTGGGTTCGAAGATGCCGGCATTGTTGATGAGGATGTCGACCTCGGGCAGAGCAGCCACCAGCGCCTTGCAGCCCGCAGCGGTCGAGACGTCGGCGGCGATGCCCCGGACCTTGCTGCCCGTCCCTTCCAGCTTGCGCACGGCGGCATCGACCTTGTCCTGGCCGCGGCCGTTGATCACCACGCTGGCGCCGGAGGCTGCCAGGCCCTTGGCGATGGCGTGGCCGATGCCGGCGGTCGAGCCGGTGACGAGGGCGGTCTTTCCGGACAGGTCGATGTGCATGTGCTGCCTCCAAGGCTGATGACGGAGATATCGGGAGCGACCTGTGATGCCGCAATCGGGCTCACCGACGCGTAAGGAAGCGCCTGTACACTGGCGAATCCACCCAACGCATCCAAAAAAAACGGCGCCCGGATAGGCGCCGCTGTCAATTCATAGCCGCTGACTGGCTTAGGCCGCCTCGGCTTCCTTTTCCTGCACCGGACCGGAATCCTGGCCCTTGGCGTCGACGTCGCGATCGACGAACTCGATCACGGCCATCGCGGCGTTGTCGCCGTAGCGGAAGCCGGCCTTGATGATGCGGGTGTAGCCGCCCTGCCGGTCCTTGTAGCGGGTCGCCAGCGTGTCGAACAGCTTCTTGACCATGTCGACGTCGCGCAGCTCGGAGATGGCCTGACGGCGCAGCGACAGGCCGCCCTTCTTGCCAAGGGTGACGAGCTTCTCGACGATCGGGCGAAGCTCCTTGGCCTTGGGCAGCGTGGTGACGATCTGCTCGTGCTTGATCAGCGAGGCCGCCATGTTGGCGAACATCGCCTTGCGATGCTCGGCCGTGCGGTTGAGTTTCCGATGAACCTTGCCGTGACGCATGTGTGTAGTCCTTCTTCGCTTGTGTCGCGGTGGTTCAGCGACTGGTTTTCAGGTGGGCTTCCTGCGTTCGCCCGGTCGTCATTCCGGGGCGGCTCGCAGAGCCGAACCCGGAATCTCGAGGTTCCGGGTTCGATGCTCCAGGGCCACGCTTCGCGTGGTCCTTCGCATCGCCCCGGAACGACGAATACTCAGTAATGATCCTCGAAGCGCTTGGCGAGCTCGTCGATGTTCTCCGGCGGCCAGCCCGGCACTTCCATGCCGAGATGCAGACCCATCTGGGCCAGAACTTCCTTGATCTCGTTCAGCGACTTGCGGCCGAAGTTCGGGGTGCGGAGCATTTCCGCTTCGCTCTTCTGCACGAGGTCGCCGATGTAGACGATGTTGTCGTTCTTCAGGCAGTTGGCCGAACGCACCGACAGCTCGAGCTCGTCCACCTTCTTGAGGAAGGCCGGGTTGAAGGCGAGGTCCGGGATGATCTCCTGGGCGACTTCCTTGCGCGGCTCTTCGAAGTTGACGAACACGTTGAGCTGATCCTGCAGGATGCGGGCGGCATAGGCCACCGAGTCATCCGGCGTGATCGCGCCGTTGGTCTCGATCGTCATGGTCAGCTTGTCGTAGTCGAGGATCTGGCCCTCGCGGGTGTTCTCGACCTTGTAGGAGACCTTGCGGACCGGCGAGTACAGGCTGTCGACCGGGATCAGGCCGATCGGCGCGTCCTCGGGACGGTTGCGTTCGGCGGGCACGTAACCCTTGCCGGTGGAAACCGTGAACTCCATGCGGATCTCGGCGCCCTCGTCGAGCGTGCAGATCTGCAGATCGGGGTTCAGCACGACCACGTCGCCGACGGTCTGGATGTCGCCGGCGGTGACGACACCCGGGCCCTGCTTCTTCACGACCATGCGCTTGGGGCCTTCGCCCTGCATCTTGATCGAGATATCCTTGATGTTGAGCACGATGTCGGTCACATCCTCACGGACGCCCGCGATCGAGGAGAACTCGTGCAGCACGCCGTCGATGTGCACCGACTGCACCGCCGCGCCCTGGAGCGAGGAGAGCAGGATGCGGCGCAGCGCGTTGCCGAGGGTCTGGCCGAAGCCGCGCTCGAGCGGCTCGGCGACGATGGTCGCGAAACGCGAGGAATCGCTGCCGGGCGTGACCTGGAGCTTGTTCGGCCGAATCAGTTCTTGCCAATTTTTCTGGATCGTCACTGTTTCACCCATACAGGCCAGTCAATTTGAGAGTTCAAATACTGGCGTTGGAGAAAGGCCGCAGATCATTCCCGCGGCTTCTTACAAAAGTCATCGCGGGCGCCGATGCGCCCGCAACTTGGTATCAAACGCGCCGACGCTTACGGGGACGGCAACCGTTGTGCGGAATCGTGGTCACGTCACGGATCGAGGTGACGGTGAAGCCCGCGGCCTGGAGCGCGCGGAGCGCCGACTCACGGCCCGAACCGGGGCCGGCGACTTCGACTTCCAGCGTGCGCATGCCGTGCTCCTGCGCCTTCTTGGAGACGTCTTCGGCGGCGACCTGCGCGGCGTACGGGGTCGACTTGCGCGAGCCCTTGAAACCCATCGTGCCGGCCGAGGACCAGGCAATCGTGTTGCCCTGCGCGTCGGTGATGGTGATGGTCGTGTTGTTGAACGACGAGTTCACGTGCGCGACGCCGGAGGCGATGTTCTTGCGCTCACGACGACGAACGCGGGTGGCTTCCTTGCCCATTGAGTCCCTTTCCTGAAGATCTCAAACGCCGCCGTAATGCCAGCGGCTACACCTGTGGAAGCAAATAGTGAGTAGCGAATGGCGAATAGGGATGCTCCCTACTCGCCATTCGCAATTCCCTATTCGCGAGTTTACTTCTTCTTGCCGGCGATGGCTTTGGCCGGACCCTTGCGCGTGCGCGCATTGGTGTGGGTGCGCTGGCCGCGCACCGGCAGACCGCGACGATGACGCAGGCCGCGATAGCAGCCGAGGTCCATCAGACGCTTGATGTTGATACCGACCTCGCGACGCAGATCGCCCTCGACGAGATAGTCGCGGTCGATGACTTCGCGGATCTGGAGCACTTCGGCGTCGCTGAGCTGATTGACGCGACGATCCACGGGGATCTTCACCTTCTCCAGGATCTCACCGGCGATCTTCTGACCGATGCCATGGATGTACTGGAGCGCGATCAGCACGCGCTTGTTGGTGGGAATGTTCACGCCGGCAATACGGGCCACGGCCTTCTCTCCTGTCGCCGATCCTCGTCAGGATCGGGCTTTAAGTGCTTGTGTTCTCGGGCAGGTGTTCACAAACGCGAACACGACGCCCACCCCCGGTCTTCCTGGGGCCCGGCATCGTCTGAAACTATCCGACTTGGATGCGGGGCTTATTAGGGGATTCCAGGGGCTTTCGTCAACCGCTGCTAGCGCTTGGCTCGCTTTTTCGTGACCTTTTTTGCGGTCTTTTTGGCACCCTTTTTGACTGTCCTCTTGGTGATCTTCCTGGCTGCTTTCTTGACGGTCTTCTTGGTGGCTTTCTTGGCCGCCTTCTTGGGACCTTTCACCACCGATTTGGCGGCCTTTTTGGCCGATTTTGCGGCCTTTTTGGCCGTTTTCGTCGGCTTTGCGGCCGCCCTCTTCCCCGCCTTGGCCTTTTTGGCCGGCGCCGCCTTGGCGGCGCTCCGGGCATGCGTCTTGGGCTCGACCGCCCCCAGCGCCAGAAGCTGGCGGTGGATGGCGCGGGTGACCTCGTCGATGGCCATCATGCCGTCGATGGTCGAGAGCTTCCGACGCTCGGAATAGTAGTGAATCAGCGGTTCCGTCTGGCTACGGTAGCTGGCAAGCCGCTTGGTCAGAACCTCCGGGGTGTCGTCGAGCCGAACCTCCTCGCCCCGCTCCCGCATCTGGGCGACGCGGGTCTCGACGCGGCTCAGGAGTGCACTCTCGTTGACGCGGAGCTCGATCACGGCGTCGAGCTTGAGATGCTTCTGCTTGAGCAGCTCGTCCAGCGCCTCGGCCTGCGGCACGGTGCGCGGGAAACCATCGAGGATGAAACCGTTCTTGGCGTCCGGCTGGTCGATGCGGTCGGAGATGATTCCCACCACGACGTCATCGGGCACGAGGCCGCCGCTGGCCATGATCTCCTTGGCCTTCAGCCCGACCGGGGTGCCGGCCGCAACCGCAGCACGCAGCATCTCGCCGGTCGAGAGCTGGACGATGCCATAGCGCTGCACCAAGAGTTGCGCCTGGGTCCCCTTGCCCGACCCCGGCGGTCCCAGAAGTATAATTCTCATCGGCGTACGCCCCCCGGATTGGTGAGCGATACGTCGCGCACCTGCGTTTGAAGATCAAGAACAGTGCAAACCATAATCGGCGCCGCACCGCTACCCATATCATAGGGGAGCGAATGCCCGGACGCCAAGAAGGCCTTTGAAATCAGTGATTGCATCGACGTGGGAGCGTCTCTGCTCATGCGACCGAGCCGCTGACTGATCGCCTCTGCAGCGCCGCGCGTTGCTCGTGCGGCGAATCGGCGGCGCAGTCGCGCCGCCTCTCGAGCGACTCCGTACTTAGCGGCGGCGGCCGCGCAGCTTGGACTTCCGGATCAGGCCTTCATACTGATGGGCCAGAAGATAGCCTTGGACCTGCGCCACCGTATCCATGGTGACACTGACGACGATCAGCAGCGAGGTGCCGCCGAAATAGAACGGCACCGACGCGTAGGAGATCAGGATCTCGGGAATCAGGCAGACGATCGCCAGATAAATCGCGCCGAGCACGGTAATGCGCGACAGCACGTAGTCGATATATTCGGCGGTGCGCTCGCCAGGACGGATGCCCGGAATGAAGCCGCCGTGCTTCTTCAGGTTGTCCGCGGTCTCGGTCGGGTTGAACACGATCGCGGTGTAGAAGAAGGCGAAGAACACGATCAGCGCCAGATACAAGATCAGGAACAGCGGGCGGCCATGGCCGAGCTGGGTGTTGATCCACTGGAACCATTCCGGCCCGCTGCCTGCATTGAAGTTCGCCACCGTGGTCGGCAGCAAGAGCAGCGAGGACGCGAAGATCGGCGGAATCACGCCCGAGGTGTTGAGCTTGAGCGGCAGATGCGAGGACTGGCCCTCGAACATCTTGTTGCCGACCTGGCGCTTCGGATACTGGATCAGGAGGCGGCGCTGCGCACGCTCCATGAACACGATGAAGGCGATCACGGCGACGGCCATGATGATGACGACCAGGATCAGGCCGGTCGACATCGCACCCTGCCGGCCGAGCTCGAGCATGCTGGCGAGCGCCGCGGGCAACTCGGCGACGATGCCGGCGAGAATGATCAGCGAGATGCCGTTGCCGATGCCACGCGAGGTGATCTGCTCGCCCAGCCACATCAGGAACATGGTGCCGCCGGTCAGCGTGATCGCCGTGGACAGGCGGAAGAACATTCCGGGATCGCTGACGACGTTGCCGGCGCCCTCGAGGCCGACCGCGATCCCGTAGGACTGGAATGCGGCCAGGATGACCGTCAGATAGCGGGTGTACTGATTCAGCGTCTTGCGGCCCGCCTCGCCTTCCTTCTTCAGCGCCTCGAGCTGCGGCGAGACGGTGGTGAGGAGCTGGATGATGATCGAGGCCGAGATGTACGGCATGATGTTCAGCGCAAAGATCGCCATGCGGTGGATGCCGCCACCGGCGAACATGTTGAACATGCCGAGGATGCCGCCCGCCTGCGATCGGAACACCTGTTCCCAGATGTTCGGATCGATGCCGGGCAGCGGGATGTAGGTCCCGAGCCGATAAACGAGCAGCGCACCCAGGGTGAACCAGATGCGCTTCTTCAGTTCGTCGGCCTTGGCGAACGCGCCGAAATTGAGATTGGCTGCCAGTTGTTCCGCTGCAGAGACCATCTTGGACTTTCTCCCGCCGCCTGTTGCGCCGTCATGCCCGCGGCCGGGCTACTAAAGCGCGATGAAACCAGGATGCCTCATCATTGCGCTCTAGGTTGTCATTTAAGCATGATCTTCTCGGAAAACCGCTTCACACTTTTCCGGATCATGCTTGAGCGGACGCCGGACATTATCTGGGGCTCGGCTTCGATAAGTCCACGTCCCGCATGCGTAAAGGCCCGCGAGCCGCGGGCCAATGACGCAGTTGTTACGCCGCCTCGCCTTCTTCCTTGGCAGGGGCGAGGATCTTCACCGAGCCGCCGGCCTTCTCGACCGCCGCGATTGCGGTCTTGGTGGCGCCATGCACTTCGATGTTGAGCTTGGACTTGAGCTCGCCGCGACCGAGCAGCCGCAGGCCGCCCTTGGCGCGGCGCAGTACGCCGCCCTTCACCAGGGCCTCGACGTTCACGACGCTGCCGGCGTCGATCTTCTTGGCATCGACCGCTTCCTGGAGCCGGTCGAGATTGATCTCGGCGAACTCGATGCGGAAGATGTTATTGAAGCCGCGCTTGGGCAGACGGCGATGCATCGGCATCTGGCCGCCTTCGAAACCCTTGATGCGCACGCCCGAACGCGCGGTCTGGCCCTTGCCGCCGCGGCCGGACTGCTTGCCCTTGCCGGAACCGATGCCGCGGCCGACGCGCATACGCTTCTTGCGCGAGCCGGCGTTGTCGGCGATATCGCTGAGCTTCATCGCCCTTCTCCTTGTGTCTTGCGCACGATCTTCACCGAAAACCGCTTCCCGCTCTTCGGGATCGTGCGCCTTTGCTTACTTCTCGTCGACGATGCGGACGAGATGGTGAACCTTCTCGATCATGCCGCGGACCGCCGGGGTGTCCGGCAGTTCGCTGATACGGCCGATCTTGTTGAGCTTGAGCCCGATCAGCGTCGAACGTTGCGAGTGATGGCGGCGGATCGCGCTGCCGGTCTGCTCAAGCTTGATCGTCTTTGCGGCCTTGGCCATCGTGGTCTACTCCGAAAAGCTTCCGTTAGTCGGCAGCCGCCTCTGCGTCGCCACCGATACGGCGGGACTGGAGGGTGGACACCTTGATGTTGCGGCGGGCAGCGACCGAGCGCGGCGAATCCTGATGCTTCAGCGCGTCAAAGGTCGCGCGCACCATGTTGTACGGGTTCGACGAGCCGATCGACTTCGCCACAACGTCCTGGACGCCGAGCGTTTCGAACACCGCGCGCATCGGACCGCCGGCGATGATGCCGGTACCGGCCGGAGCTGCACGCAGGTAGACACGGCCCGCGCCATGACGGCCGGCAATGTCGTGATGGAGCGTGCGGCCCTCGCGCAGCGACACGCGCGTCAGGTTGCGCTTGGCGGACTCGGTCGCCTTGCGGATCGCCTCGGGCACTTCGCGCGCCTTGCCGTGACCGAAGCCGGCACGACCCTTCTGGTCGCCGATCACGACCAGCGCTGCGAACCCGAAGCGCTTGCCGCCCTTGACGACCTTGGCCACGCGGTTGATGTGGACGAGCTTGTCGACGAACTCGCTGTCGCGCTCCTCGCGCTCCCTGCGTTCACGTCCGCCGCCGCGTTGATCGCGTCCACCACGTTGTTCGCGTTCAGCTGCCATGGTTTTTCCAATCCTTCAGAGGCTTGCGCCCCAATCCTCAAATTCTGTTAGAAGCTCAGCCCACTCTCACGCGCTGCATCGGCCAAAGCCTTGACGCGCCCGTGATAGAGATAGCTGCCGCGATCGAACACGACTTCCTTGACGCCCTTCTCGGCGGCGCGCTCGGCCAGCAACTTGCCGACCGCCTTCGCCGCATCGATGTCGGCGCCGGTCTTGCCACCGTCGCGCATCGACTTCTCGAGCGAGGAGGCGGAGGCCAGCGTCTCGCCCTTCAGGTCGTCGATGACCTGGGCGTAGATGTGCTTGGACGAGCGGAACACTGACAGGCGCGGACGGCCGCCGGCGGAACGGCGCAGCTTCAGCCGCACACTCCGCTTGCGCCGGGCATTCGTAACCTTGGCTTTCGACATGACCGGCTCCGTTACTTCTTCTTGCCTTCCTTGCGGAAGATGAATTCGCCCACATACTTTACGCCCTTGCCCTTGTAGGGCTCCGGCGGACGGTAGGAGCGAATCTCGGCGGCGACCTGGCCGACGCGCTGGACGTCGCTACCCGCCACCGTGATCTCGGTCGGCTTCGGCACCGTGATCGTGATCCCCTCGGGGATCGGATAGATCACGTCATGGCTGTAGCCGAGCGCGAGCTGCAGGTTCTTGCCCTGCATCGCGGCGCGATAGCCGACGCCGGTGATCTCGAGCTTCTTCTCGAAGCCCTTGGTGACGCCTTCGACCAGATTCGCGACCTGGGCGCGAGCGGTACCGTACAGCGCCCGCGCGCGGTTGGTCTCGGTCCGCGGCTTCACCTTGACCTGGCCGTTCTCGAGCTTCACCTCGACGTCGTCATGGACGATGAACTGAAGCTGGCCCTTCGGCCCCTTCATCTTGACGGTCTGGCCGTCGACGGTCGCGGTAACGCCCGACGGCACCGGGACAGGCTTTTTGCCAACACGTGACATGGATCGAAAATCCTTCTCAGAACACCGTGAAGAGGACTTCACCGCCCACATTCGCGTCGCGCGCGCTGTGGTCGGCCATGATCCCCTTCGGCGTCGACAACACCGAAATGCCGAGTCCGTTGTTCACCCGCGGCAGGTTCTTCACCGAGGCGTAGACTCTGCGCCCGGGCTTGGAAACGCGCTCAATCTCGCGGATGACGGGCTCGCCGTCGAAATACTTCAGCTCGATCTCGATCTCGCTGCGTCCCGAGGAATGCTCGAGCGTGGCGTAACCGCGGATGTAGCCCTCGGCCTTCAGAACCTCGAGCACGTTCTCGCGCATCTTCGAGCCTGGCGTGGAGACCTTGGACTTCGAACGCATCTGCGCGTTGCGGATACGGGTGATCAGATCGCTGATTGGATCGTGCGTTGACATCTAAACGACCCTCCTTACCAGCTGGACTTCACGAGGCCCGGGACCATGCCCTTGGAGCCAAGGTCGCGCAGCGCGATACGGGACAGCTTGTTCTTGCGGTAGTTCGAGCGCGGGCGGCCCGACAGCTCGCAGCGCAGGCGGATGCGGGTCGCCGACGAATTGCGCGGCATTTCCGCCAGCTTCAGGGTCGCGGCGAACCGCTCCTCCATCGGCAGCGTCTTGTCGGCGATGATCGCCTTCAACCGCTCGCGCTTGGCGGCGGCGTTCTTCACCATCCGCTTGCGCCTGTTGTTCTTCTCGACTGAACTCTTCTTTGCCATGCTTGGCTCCTGGGTATCCGCGTTTGAGAGGCTCTAGGTCAGCGTCTCACTGCCGGAACGGGAAATTGAAAGCGGTCAACAAGGCCCTCGCCTCTTCGTCGGTCTTGGCCGTGGTGCAGACAGTGATGTCCATACCGCGGGCTTCCGTGACCTTGTCGAAGTCGATCTCGGGGAAAATGATGTGTTCCTTGATGCCGAGCGAGTAGTTGCCGCGGCCGTCGAAGCTCTTCGGGTTCAGGCCGCGGAAGTCGCGGACGCGCGGCAGCGCGACCGTCACCAGGCGATCGATGAACTCGTACATGCGAGCCTTGCGCAGCGTGACCTTGCAGCCGATCGGCTGGTTCTCACGCAGCTTGAAGGTCGCGATCGCGATACGCGAATAGGTCACGATCGCCTTCTGGCCAGCGATCTGGGTCAGCTCGGCAGCGGCGGTCTCGGCCTTCTTGCGGTCGTTGACGGAATCGCCAACGCCCATGTTCAGCACGACCTTGTCCAGGCGCGGGACCTGCATCACGTTCTCATAACCGAACTTCTCGGTCAGAGCCGTGCGGATCTTCGCATCATATTCCGCGCGCAGGCGCGGGGTGTAAGCGGCCTCAGCCATCGATCTCAGCTCCCGAGCTCTTGGCGATGCGGACCTTCTTGCCGTCCGCCAGAATCTTGAATCCGATGCGGGTCGGCTTTCCATCCTTGCCGACATACGCGATGTTGGACAGTTGGATCGGCGCCTCTTTCGAGACGATGCCGCCCTCCTGGGCCTGCGTCTGCTTCTGGTGACGCTTGACCACGTTGATGCCGCGCACGAGCGCGGTACCGGCGTCGGGGCGCACCTCGAACACTTCGCCGGTGCGGCCCTTGTCACGGCCGGTCAGCACGACGACCTTGTCGCCCTTGCGGATCTTCGCAGCCATCACAGCACCTCCGGCGCGAGCGAGATGATCTTCATGTGGTTCTTGGCGCGCAGCTCGCGCGGCACGGGCCCGAAGATACGGGTGCCGACCGGCTCGGACTGGTTGTTGATCAGCACGGCGGCGTTGCGGTCGAAGCGGATGACCGAACCGTCGGCGCGGCGGATGTCCTTGCGGACGCGCACCACGACGGCCTTCATCACGTCGCCCTTCTTCACCTTGCCACGCGGAATCGCTTCCTTGATCGACACGACGATTATGTCGCCGATCGTGGCGTAGCGCCGCTTGGAGCCCCCAAGCACCTTGATACACATGACACGGCGTGCGCCAGAATTGTCGGCCACGTCGAGGTTGGTCTGCATCTGAATCATTGATGCACCTCGTCCTCTTTCTCTTTGCGCCAGCCCAGCCGGCGCTCAACATTTCCCTGAAGTCAGTCGGCTAGAGCCAACAGATCAGGCGCTTTTCTTGTGTTCGCCCCGGATCACGACCCAGCGCTTCAACTTCGAAATCGGCTTCGTTTCCTCGATCCACACCATGTCGCCCGGCTTGAACTCGTTGCTCTCGTCGTGCGCATGGTAGTTCTTCGACCGGCGGATGGTCTTCTTGTAGATCGGATGCGTGAAGCGGCGATCGACACGCACCACAATGGTCTTGGCTTGCTTGTCGCTGACGACCACGCCCTGCAAAGTACGTTTCGGCATCTTCGTAAGCCTCTTACTTCTTCTTGGCGCGCGTCTGCGCGGCGACGGTCTTGATCCGGGCGATGTCACGGCGGGCCTCGCGCAGGCGCGAGGTGTTCTCGAGCTGCCCGGTAGCGCGCTGGAAGCGCAGATTGAAGCGCTCCTTCTTCAGGTTCAGGATGGCGTCATCCTGCTGGTCGGGGCTCATCGCGCGGATGTCTTCGATCTTCATCTGGGCCATGGCCATTACTCCGCAATGCGCTCGACGAAGCGCGTCTTGATCGGCAGCTTGGCTGCCGCCAGGGTCAGCGCTTCACGCGCGGTCTGGGTGTTGACGCCGTCGATCTCGAACAGCACCCGGCCCGGCTTGACGCGCGCGACCCACAATTCCGGCGAACCCTTGCCGGAACCCATGCGGACTTCGGCGGGCTTCTTGGACACCGGAACGTCGGGGAACACGCGGATCCAGACGCGGCCGGCGCGCTTCATGTGACGGGTCAGCGCCCGACGGGCGGCTTCGATCTGGCGCGCGGTGACGCGCTCAGGCTCGGTCGCCTTCAGGCCGAACTGGCCGAACGCCAACGTCGCGCCCGAAGACGCAACGCCGTGGATGCGGCCCTTATGCGCTTTCCGGAACTTCGTTTTCTTAGGTTGCATCATGGCTTTGAGCCCTCAAATTCCTGTCTGGCCTTAGGCAGCGGCCGTCTCGCGGCGCTGACGGCCACCGCGATCGCCACTGCCGCCGGTCTCGCCTTCGGCCATTCTCTTGTCCTGGGCCATCGGATCGTGCTCGAGGATCTCGCCCTTGAAGATCCAGACCTTGACGCCGCAGGTGCCGAAGGTCGTGAACGCGGTCGCAACGCCGTAGTCGATGTCGGCGCGCAGCGTGTGCAGCGGCACGCGACCTTCGCGATACCACTCCATGCGCGCGATTTCCGCGCCGCCCAGACGTCCCGAGCAGTTGATGCGGATGCCTTCCGCGCCGAGACGCATCGCCGACTGCACGGCGCGCTTCATGGCGCGGCGGAACGCCACGCGGCGCTCCAGCTGCTGCGCGATCGACTCGGCCACCAGCGTCGCGTCGAGTTCCGGTTTGCGGATCTCGACGATGTTGATGACGACGTCGGACGACGTGATGTCCGCGACCTTCTTGCGCAGCTTGTCGATGTCAGCGCCCTTCTTGCCGATCACCACGCCCGGACGGGCCGAGTGGATGGTGACGCGGCACTTCTTGTGCGGACGCTCGATCACGATGCGGGCGACGGCCGCCTGCTTGAGCTCCTTGTGCAGGATCTCGCGGATCTTGACGTCCTCGTGCAACAGCTTGCCGTATTCCTGCTTGCCGGCGAACCAGCGGGAATCCCAGGTCCGGTTGATGCCGAGACGCAGACCGATCGGATTGATCTTTTGACCCATCGTGTTCTCCTGCGCCCTTAAGCGGCTTCAGCTTCGACCTGACGAACGATGATCGTCAGCTGCGAAAACGGTTTGTAGACACGGCCCGAGCGGCCACGGCCGCGGGCGGCGAAGCGCTTCATCACGAGGCCGTTGCCGACAAAGGCCTGCGCCACGACGAGATCGTCGACGTCGAGGTCGTGGTTGTTCTCGGCATTGGCGATCGCCGATTCCAGGCACTTCTTGACGTCGACCGCGATCCGCTTGCGCGAAAACTGCAGGTCGGCGAGCGCGGCAGACGCCTTCCGGCCGCGAATGAGCTGGGCGACCAGGTTGAGCTTCTGCGGGCTCACCCGCAGCATCCGGGCGACCGCCTTGGCCTCGTTCTCGGCGAGGCTCCGTTCGCGCTTAGGTTTGCTCATCGTTTAATCCTCAAGCCTTCTTGGCTTTCTTGTCGCCGGAGTGGCCATGGAAGGTCCGGGTCGGCGAGAACTCGCCGAACTTGTGACCGACCATTTCCTCGTTGACGGCCACCGGCACGTGCTTCTGACCGTTGTAGACGCCGAAGGTCAGGCCGACGAACTGCGGCAGGATCGTCGAGCGACGGCTCCAGATCTTGATGACGTCGTGACGGCCGGACGCGCGCGCGGCATCTGCCTTCTTGAGCAGAGAACCCTCGACGAACGGGCCTTTCCAGACTGAACGAACCATGTCCGGCGTTCCTTACTTCTTCCGCTTGTGGCGGCTTAGGAGAATGAATTTGTTGGTCGACTTGTTGGTGCGGGTCTTCTTGCCCTTGGTCGGCTTGCCCCACGGCGTGACCGGGTGACGGCCGCCCGAGGTACGACCTTCACCACCGCCGTGCGGATGGTCGATCGGGTTCATCGAAACACCACGGTTATGCGGCTTGCGGCCCAGCCAACGGTTGCGACCGGCCTTGCCGATCGAGGTGTTCATGTGATCCGGGTTCGACACCGCGCCGATCGTGCCGCGGCAGCGGCCGTGAACCAGGCGCTGCTCGCCCGAATTCAGGCGGATGATGACGTAGTCCTGGTCGCGGCCGACGAGCTGGGCGTAGGTGCCGGCGGACCGGGCGAGCTGGCCGCCCTTCCCGATCTTGAGCTCGATGTTGTGGATGATCGTGCCGACCGGCATGTTGCCGAGCGGCATGACGTTGCCCGGCTTCACGTCGACGTAGTTGCCGGCGATGATGGTGTCACCCACGGCGAGGCGCTGCGGCGCCAGGATGTAGGCCTGCTCGCCATCCTGATACTTGATCAGCGCGATGAAGCCGCTGCGGTTCGGATCGTATTCCAGCCGCTCGACGGTCGCGGGAACGTCGATCTTCTCACGCTTGAAATCGACGGTGCGCAGCGTCCGCTTGTGACCGCCGCCACGGAAGCGCACGGTGATGCGACCGGTACTGTTGCGACCGCCCGAGGAGTGCTTGCCTTCGGTGAGCGCCTTGACCGGCTTGCCCTTGTACAGGGCCGAACGATCGACCATGACCAGCTGGCGCTGGCCGGGCGTCGTGGGATTGAATGTCTTCAGTGCCATCGTCGTACGACCTTACAGACCGGTGGTCACGTCGATCCGATGACCCTCTTCGAGGGTCACGATCGCGCGCTTGGAGTTCGACTGCGAGCCGAGATTGCCGCGGAAGATCTTGGTCTTGCCCTTGCGGACCAGCGTGTTGACGCTCTTGACCTTGACGTCGAACAGCTTCTCGACCGCTTCCTTGATCTGCGGCTTGGTCGCCTTCGCGGCCACCTTGAACAGCACCTTGTTGTGCTCCGAGGCAATCGTCGCCTTTTCAGTCACGACCGGCGAGAGGATCACGTCGTAGTGGCGAGGCTCGATGTTCTTCGTCATTTGAAGCGCGCCTCCAGCGCATCGATGGCGGCCTTGGTCAGAACGAGCTTCTGACGGCGCAGGATGTCATAGACGTTGATGCCCTGGATCGGCAGCACGTCCATGTTCGGGATGTTGCGGGCCGCAGCGGCGAAGCCGTTGTTGAGCTCGGCGCCGTCGATGATCAGCGCGTTGGTCAAGCCCAGACCCGAGAAGTGACCGAGCAGCGCCTTGGTCTTGGCGGCTTCCAGCGCGGCCTTCTCGATCACGACGAGATCGCCGTCCTTGGCCTTGGCCGAGAGCGCATGCTTGAGGGCGAGCGCGCGGACCTTCTTCGGCAGGTCGGTGGCGTGCGAACGCACCACCGGACCGAAGGCACGGCCGCCGCCACGGAACTGCGGCACGCGGGCCGAGCCGTGACGAGCACCGCCGGTGCCCTTCTGCTTGTACATCTTCTTACCGGTGCGCCAGATTTCGGCGCGACCCTTGGCCTTGTGCGTGCCGGCCTGACGCTTGTTGAGCTGCCACTGCACGCAGCGCGCGATGATGTCCTCGCGCGGCTCGAGGCCAAAAATGGCGTCGGAGAGCTGGACGGAGCCCGCTTCCTTACCTTCGAGGGTGGTGACCTTCAATTCCATCTCACGCCTCCTGAGCAGCCGGAGCGGCTTCCGCATCGCCAGCAACCTTGAACTTGCCGGGCTTCGGAGCTTCCTTCGGCAGCGGCTTCTTGACGGCGTCGCGCACGCGGATCCAGCCGCCCTTGGAGCCGGGAACGGCGCCTTCGACGAGGATCAGGCCGCGCTCGACATCGGTCTGGACGACGCGAAGGTTGAGCGTGGTGATGCGGTCGACACCCATGTGGCCGGGCATCTTTTTGTTCTTCCAGGTCTTGCCGGGGTCCTGACGGCCACCGGTCGAACCGATCGAGCGGTGCGAGATCGACACACCGTGCGTGGCGCGCAGACCGCCGAAGTTCCAGCGCTTCATGCCGCCGGCGAAGCCCTTACCGACCGAGGTGCCGGTGACATCGACGAACTGGCCGACGACGAAGTGGTCGGCCTGGATCTCGGCGCCGACCGGGATCATGGCGTCCGCGGTGACGCGGAATTCCTCGACCCGGCGCTTCGGCTCGACCTTGGCGACCGCGAACTGGCCGCGCTCGGCCTTCGGCATGTAAACGGTCTTGCGGCTGCCCGAACCGAGCTGGAGCGCGACGTAACCGTTCTTCTCTTCGGTGCGGTGGCCTACGACCTGGCAATTGCCGAGCTTCAGCACGGTCACGGGGATATGTTCGCCGGCCTCCGTGAAGACCCGCGTCATCCCGACCTTTTGTGCGATCACTCCGGAGCGCATCGGCTTGCTTCCTGTTCTTTCTGTCCTTGCGGACTAGCTAATCTTCGTAGTGAGCAAGTCCCGGTCCGAGAACCGGTGCCCACTCCTCGGGGTCTTGCTCAGAGCTTGATCTCGACGTCGACACCGGCGGCCAGGTCGAGCTTCATCAAAGCATCGACGGTCTGCGGGGTCGGATCGACGATGTCGAGCAGGCGCTTGTGGGTGCGCATCTCGAACTGTTCGCGGCTCTTCTTGTCCACGTGGGGCGAACGGTTGACGGTGAACTTCTCAATGCGGGTGGGCAGCGGAATGGGTCCGCGGACCTGCGCGCCGGTGCGCTTCGCCGTGTTCACGATCTCACGGGTCGACGTATCGAGGATACGATGGTCGAACGCCTTGAGACGGATACGAATGTTTTGGCCGTTCATTGCCGTGCTTTCTCTAGTGAGTGGCGAGTAGCGAGTAGCGAATAGAATCCCCTATTCGCCACTCACCATTCCCTATTCGCTTGTTACTCGATGATCGAGGCGACGACGCCGGCGCCGACGGTGCGGCCACCTTCGCGGATCGCGAAGCGGAGCTTCTCTTCCATCGCGATCGGCACGATCAGGTGCACTTCCATCGCAATGTTGTCGCCCGGCATCACCATCTCAGTGCCTTCCGGCAGGTGCACGACACCGGTCACGTCGGTGGTGCGGAAGTAGAACTGCGGACGGTAGTTGGTGAAGAACGGAGTGTGGCGGCCGCCCTCTTCCTTGGTGAGGATGTAGGCCTCAGCCTTGAACTTGGTGTGCGGCTTGACCGAACCGGGCTTGGCCAGAACCTGGCCGCGCTCGACGTCCTCGCGCTTGGTGCCGCGGAGCAGCGCGCCGATGTTGTCGCCGGCCTGGCCCTGATCGAGCAGCTTGCGGAACATTTCAACGCCGGTGACGGTGGTCTTCTGGGTGGCGCGGAGACCGACGATCTCGATTTCCTCGCCGACCTTGACGACGCCGCGCTCGACACGGCCGGTCACCACGGTACCGCGGCCCGAGATCGAGAACACATCTTCAACCGGCATCAGGAACGGCTGGTCGATCGGACGCTCCGGCTGCGGGATGTACTCGTCGACGTTGCGCATCAGCTCGAGGATGGCGTCGTGGCCGAGCTTCTTGTCGGAGTCTTCGAGAGCGGCGAGCGCCGAACCCTTGATGATCGGGATCTTGTCGCCCGGGAATTCGTACTTCGAGAGCAGTTCGCGGACCTCGAGCTCGACGAGCTCGAGCAGCTCGGGATCGTCGACCATGTCGCACTTGTTGAGGAACACGACGAGCGCGGGGACGCCGACCTGGCGGGCGAGCAGGATGTGCTCGCGGGTCTGCGGCATCGGGCCGTCAGCGGCCGACACGACCAGGATCGCACCGTCCATCTGGGCGGCGCCGGTGATCATGTTCTTGACGTAGTCGGCGTGGCCGGGGCAGTCGACGTGGGCGTAGTGGCGGTTCTGCGTCTCGTACTCGACGTGCGCGGTCGAGATGGTGATGCCGCGAGCCTTCTCTTCCGGCGCCTTGTCGATCTGGTCGTACGCGGTGAACGTCGCACCGCCGGTCTCGGCGAGGATCTTGGTGATCGCCGCGGTCAGCGACGTCTTGCCATGGTCGACGTGACCGATGGTGCCGATGTTGCAGTGCGGCTTGTTACGTTCAAACTTTGCTTTGGCCATTTGACTCTCCGTTCAATCGTCAGCTTGAGACCGACGACAATCAGGCAAACTTCTTCTGGACTTCTGCCGACACGTTGGCCGGCGCTTCTGCGTAGTGGTCGAACTGCATGGTGAAGGTCGCGCGACCCTGGCTCATCGAGCGCAGGTTGTTCACGTAACCGAACATGTTCATGAGCGGCACCATCGCATTGATGACGTTGGCGTTGCCGCGCATGTCCTGACCCTGGATCTGACCGCGCCGCGAATTCAGGTCGCCGATGACCGAGCCGGTGTAGTCTTCCGGCGTCACCACTTCGACCTTCATGATCGGCTCGAGCAGGACGGACTTGCCCATCTGCAGCGCTTCGCGGAAGCAGGCGCGCGAGGCGATTTCGAAGGCGAGCGCCGACGAGTCGACGTCGTGATACTTGCCGTCGACGAGCTGCACCTTGACGTCGACCACGGGGAAGCCCGCGACCACGCCGGACGACAGCACGCTCTCCAGGCCCTTCTCGACGCCGGGAATGTATTCCTTCGGCACCGCGCCGCCGACGATCTTCGACTCGAACTCGTAGCCCTTGCCGGGCTCGTTCGGCTCGACGATGAACGACACGGCCGCGAACTGGCCGGTACCGCCGGTCTGCTTCTTGTGGGTGTAGCTGTGCTCCACCCGCTTGGTGACGCGCTCACGGAAGGCCACCTGCGGCGCGCCGATGTTGGCGTCGACCTTGTAGGTACGCTTGAGGATGTCGACCTTGATGTCGAGATGGAGTTCGCCCATGCCCTTGAGGATGGTCTGGCCGGACTCGTGGTCGGTCGACACGCGGAACGACGGATCCTCCGCGGCCAGCTTGGCCAGCGCCACGCCCAGCTTCTCCTGGTCGGCCTTGGACTTCGGCTCGATCGCGATCTCGATGACCGGCTCGGGGAATTCCATCTTCTCCAGGATCACCTGCTTGTCGGGATCGCACAGCGTATCACCGGTGCGCGCTTCCTTCAGGCCCGCCAGCGCGACGATGTCGCCCGCATAGGCCTCCTTAATGTCCTCGCGGTTGTTCGCATGCATCAGGAGCATGCGCCCGATGCGCTCCTTCTTCTCGCGGGTCGAGTTCACGACGCCGGTGCCGCTCTGCAGAATGCCGGAATAGATGCGGCAGAAAGTGATGGTGCCGACGAACGGGTCGTCCATGATCTTGAACGCGAGCAGCGCCAGCGGTTCCTTGTCGTCCGCCTTGCGCACGACTTCGTTGCCCTTGTCGTCGGTGCCCTTGATCGCAGGCACGTCGAGCGGCGACGGCAGATAATCGACGACGGCGTCGAGCAGCGGCTGCACGCCCTTGTTCTTGAAGGCCGAGCCACACAGCACGGGATAGAACGCGCCAGTCAACACCGCCTTGCGGATCAGCCGCTTCAGCGTCGCCTCGTCCGGCTCCTTGCCGTCGAGATAGGCGGCCATGGCGTCGTCGTCGAGCTCGACCGCCGCTTCCACCATCTTCTCGCGATATTCCTTGGCCTGATCGACGAGGTCTTCCGGAATGTCGACGTAGTCGAACTTGGCGCCGAGCGATTCATCGTTCCAGACGACGCCCTTCATCTTCACGAGATCGACGAGACCCTTGAAGTTGTTCTCGGCACCGATCGGAAGCTGGATCGCGACGGGCTTGGCGCCCAGACGGTCGACGATGTCCGCCAGACACTTGAAGAAGTCCGCACCGATCTTGTCCATCTTGTTGGCGAAGACGATGCGCGGAACCTTGTACTTGTCGCCCTGGCGCCAGACGGTCTCGGTCTGGGGCTCGACGCCCTGGTTTGAGTCGAGCACGCAGACGGCGCCGTCGAGCACGCGCAAGCTGCGCTCGACCTCGATGGTGAAGTCGACGTGGCCAGGCGTATCGATGATGTTCAGGCGCTTGCCGTTCCAGAACGCGGTTGTGGCAGCCGAAGTGATCGTGATGCCACGCTCCTGCTCCTGCTCCATCCAGTCCATCGTCGCGGCACCTTCGTGCACTTCGCCGATCTTGTGGCTCTTGCCGGTGTAATAGAGGATGCGCTCGGTCGTCGTGGTCTTGCCGGCGTCGATATGCGCCATGATACCGAAGTTACGGTAATCCTCGATGGCATGTTGGCGTGGCATGGGTCGTTCCTTGCGAGTCCGAGTGTGGCGCCGTTACCAGCGATAATGCGAGAAGGCGCGGTTGGCTTCCGCCATACGGTGCACGTCTTCGCGCTTCTTGACGGCGTTCCCGCGATTGTTCGATGCGTCCAAGAGCTCCGCCGAGAGCCGTTCGGTCATCGTCTTCTCGTTGCGCTCGCGCGCGGCCGCGATCAGCCAGCGAATGCCGAGGGCCTGGCGGCGGGTCGAGCGAACCTCGACCGGAACCTGGTAGGTCGCGCCGCCGACGCGGCGGGAGCGGACCTCGATGGTCGGCATGACGTTCTCGAGCGCCTGCTCGAACACGCCGAGCGGGTTCTGCTTGGTCTTGCTTTCGATGATGCCGAACGCGCCGTAGACGATACCTTCGGCGACCGACTTCTTGCCGGCGTACATCACCGAGTTCATGAACTTCGTGACGATGATATTCCCGAACTTCGGATCGGGAAGGACTTCACGCTTTTCAGCAGAATGGCGACGAGACATGGACCTGGTTCCCGCTTACTTCGGACGCTTGGCGCCGTACTTCGAACGACGCTGCTTACGGTTCTTGACGCCCTGGGTATCCAGAACGCCGCGGAGGATGTGGTAGCGCACGCCCGGCAAGTCCTTGACGCGGCCGCCGCGGATCATGACCACCGAGTGTTCCTGAAGGTTATGGCCCTCGCCGGGGATGTAGCCGATCACCTCGAAGCCGTTGGTCAGACGCACCTTGGCGACCTTACGAAGCGCCGAGTTCGGCTTCTTCGGGGTCGTGGTGTAGACGCGGGTGCAAACACCACGCTTCTGCGGCGACTGCTGCAGCGCCGGCACCTTCTTGCGCGACTTCTGCACTTCACGCGGTTGAGCGATCAGCTGGTTGATCGTCGGCATCCTGGCCTTACCCTTTGTTCTGCCGCGGCCCCTTCCGGGTCCGCTGTCTTGCCGCGGCCCGTTGCCGGAACCGCAAATTCTTTCGAGCCACCCGCCCGACGAGGCCGCCGCATGCGAACAATCCGCACAAAGCGAAATTGCGCCAACCACTCCATCACCGAGCGGAAAGCGCTTCGACGCCACAGAGGACCGCAGTGATAAGGCCATTCGGCGTAAAGCCGCGGCCCGCGCACTGAGGTCATGCATCCGAATTCGATCTCAAGAGAACTTGCTCAAGAGAACTAAAGTCGCACTGGCATTGCCTAGCTATGATCGACAGCGTTTGAGCGGCATTCGTCGAGGTTGGTGCCCGCCTTGCACGATCCCTCGTGGACTTGGTCCTTTGGGATCAACGGGTGGCCCGTTCCGACGCTGGCGATGCTCACCGCCTGTCGTTAAGTGAGGCGCTTTCTATAGGCGAGAATCGGTCTAGTCAAGGCGAAACGACAGTCAGAAAGCGCTTCATGCGCCTGCAGAACAAGCCTCTTCGGCGCCCTCACCGCGCCAGCCCGATCGGGGAACGAAGGACCGCGCAGTCAGCTCCGGCGACATTATACCCGGATTAAATATACTTTTATTACCAAAACGAAGCTCTTGTCCCGGCTTATGAACAAATCCGCCTTCTGCGGCGGAGATCCAGGGCAATCGCCTGCCCTGACACCCGGTCGCGCAGCGATCTCCCGGCAGCGTGGATCAATCGGCGGGAGTTGCTGCGGCCAACCTAAGAAACCAAGAATCAGCGGCCCCGCTCCGGCCGAACGATTTGCGTCCGGGAATCACCGAGCCGGAGCTGCAGTCTCCGGCCACGATCACTCCTCTTCGTCATCGTCATCGTCGTCGCTTCTGTCGCCGTCGTGAACCGGCGCGCCATGCGGCTGATGGATCTGGTCGCTCCACAGCTTGCGATAGGTGCCGTTCTTGGCGAGCAATTCGGCGTGGGAGCCGCGCTCGATCGCCCTGCCCCCTGAAATCACGATGATCTCGTCCATCTCGACCACCGAGGTCAGGCGGTGAGTCGACCAGATCATGGTGCGGCCCTTGGCGATCTTGAGCAGCGTCCGGTTGATCGCGGCTTCCGTGGTCTGGTCGAGTGCCGACGTGGCCTCGTCCAGGAGCAATACCGACGGGTTGCGGATGATTGCGCGTGCGATTGCGACGCGCTGGCGCTGGCCGCCAGACAGCGTGTCCCCGCGCTCGCCGACTGGCGTGTCGTATCGCTGCGGCAGGCTCATGATGTAGCGGTGGATCTCGGCCTTCTTGGCGGCGTCCTCCACCTCCGCGTCGGTCGCCCCCTCCTTGCCGAGCCGGATGTTCTCACGGATCGACATGTTGAACAGCATGTTCTCCTGGAACACCACCGCCATGCTCCGGCGCAGCGAATCCAGCGTCACCTTGCGAACGTCGACGCCGTCGATGGTGACGCGGCCTTCGTCTGGCAGGTAGAGCCGCAGGATCAGGTTGAGCAGCGTGCTCTTGCCGGAGCCGCTCGGACCGACGATCGCGATGCGCTTGCCGGCATTGAGCTTGAGGCTGAGATTGTCCAGCACCGGCGTCTGACTGCCCTCATACCGAAAGGTGACGTGATCGAAAGTGATGTCGTTGGTGATACGCGGCAGATCGGGCGCGCCGGGACGATCGGCGCTCCGGGTCGGCTCGTCGAGCAGTTCCTGCATGTGGCGGATCGCGGCGGCCGAGGAGATCGACACCGGGATGAAATGCATCACGTGAGCGATGTTGTAGGAAACCTCCCAGAACGCGCTCTCGAAGGTGACGAAGGTGCCGATGGTGATCTGGCCCTTGGTCGCGAGATACGCGCCGATCGCGAGCACCACGAGGTGCAGGAGGAGCACCGAGATGGTGACCGTCCGCTCCACCATGGTCGAGAGGAACGCGGCCGAGGCGATCTTGTTGCGGGTCTCGTCGTTGCGCAAGGTGAAGAAGCCGAACATCTTGCGTTGCAGGCTGAACGCCTTGATCACGGCCTGGGCGGCCACGTTCTCCTGCACCATGCCGAGCAGCGCCGACTCGTTGAGCTTCTGCTCGTAGTTGGCCTGCACCGCCTTGGACGTCAGGATCCGCGGGCCGATCAGCGTGATCGGAAACACCAGCAGCGCGACGACGGCGAGCTGCCAGTTCAGGAACAGCATCAGGATGATGCCGGCAACCAGTTCCAGGAACGGCAGCGCGGCACTGTTGGCAAAGGTCTTGACCGAGCCTTCAAAGGCCGAGAGGTCGACCGAGAAGCGCGACAGGATCTCGCCGCGCCTGGTGCGGCCGAAATAAGCCGCCGGCAGGTCTTGGACGTGCTCGAACAGGCGCTTGCGAACGTCGGAGATGATGCAGGCGGCGAGCCGCGCATCCCAGCGCTCGTACCAGACGGCAACGATCGAGGTGAAGATGCCGGCGACCGCAAGCACGCCGAGGATCTTGTACAGCGCCTGGAAATCCTCCTCGCCGAGCGCTTCGTCGATCAGGAACTTGAGACTTAGCGGCATGATGACGTTGAACAGCGTCTCCACGAAGACGCCGAACGCCACGAATGACAGCATCCGCTTGTAGTTCGTCAGATAGGGCCTGACGAACCCGACGATGGTCGCGAGCGCGCCGGCGGCTTCGCTCGCGGTAAAGACGACGAGATCCTCGTCCTCATCGTCCTCGTCGCGCTCCAGCTCGTCGTCCCCCTCGTCTTCGCTGTCCTCGTCGTCTTCGAGGTCCGGCTTGGCAGCGGAGGCGAGCTTGTCGTCGAGCTCGGCCGCCTCTTCCGCGGCGAGCCTCTGTTTGTCGGGCGAAGGAGGCTTAGACGCCATGAGACCAACCGATGCTGACGGCCGGCATGACCGCAGAGAATGCAGGAATAGCGGCAACCGCTATTGCACCGATTCTATGCGATCAAGATGAATTCGGCAAAACAATTGGCCAATCAATCCGCGCCCCGCGGCTAGTCCTCGTCCTCGACCTTATCGAAGAAGGAATAGCGCAAACTGTCGGCGTCGGCGTACCACTGCCCCGGCCCCTTGTTGGCGGCGAGTGTCGCCTCCCAGAGCGCATCGGTGCAATCCTTGCGGTGCATCGACAGGTCGAAGCCGTTGCCGAAGAACAGTTCGGACCACTCCCACCAAGTGCCGAGCTTCTTGACTCCGCGCAGCAGGTCGTAGCGGTCGATCAGCGCCGGCGCCATGTCCGAGGTGATCGAGCCGAACACGAGGCCGGTCTTAACCACGCGGTTGAGCTCGCGGATCGCACGGGTCACCTGCTTCGGGGAAACGTGGCAGAGGCTGGTCTCGAACACGAAGTCGAACGTGCCGTCCTTGAACGGCATGTCGGTGATCGAGCCGAGCTTGTTGTACTTCTTCAGCGCTTTCGGCGTCTTGGCGTGGATGGCGCGGTTGTTCTCGATTCCCCACGCATCGATGCCGCGATCGCGCAGCGCGCCGACCAGTTCGCCGCTGGCGGACCCCGCGACCAGCAGCTTGGCGCCCGTTACCTTGCCCCAGACGATCCCGATCAGCCTGCTGAGGTAATCGGGGTCGGTGAAGTGCCGCCACGCCTCGTGGTAGGGACCGAGGCCGCGATAATTCTCGAAATAATCGCGGTCGATCTTGTCCGACAGCGGCTTGTCGTCTTGTGCGCGCTCGCGGCGCAGGCGCATCATCTCGGTCAGGATGATGTCGGTCGCCGCATCCGAAGAATCGAGCAGGCCGTTCAGCGTCGAGTCGAACAGATAATCGCCGACCACCACGATGCCGGGATGCTCCTTCGGCTCGGGCCGGTGGTTGGTCATCACGTCGCGCACGGGCAGACCGCCGGGAATCGCGTTCACCGACGAGAGCCAGCGGTGGATCTTGCCTTCCATGAAATGCGAACGCGGATCGCCGAGAGAAGCCGGCAGCGATTTCAGGGCGACATCGATCAGTTCCTGGTCCGACAGATTGGCGAAAGCCAGCGCGTCGGAGCCCGGAATGAGCCAGTTCAGAACGCCATGCTTGCCGACGTCGTGGCGCGCGCCCTCGTTGTAGACGCAGCAGCCGCCGAAAGCCTCCGACATGAACCAGGCGCCCGGAATCTTCTCGCCCCAGAACGGCTCGTCGAACAGGATCGAGACGCGCAGATAGTGCGCGGGGCGATCGAAATAGGCGACGTGCTTGACCATCGACTTGCGCAGCTGCTCGCCCTCCCAGCTGAGGGTGGCGAGCCAGGAATGCGGCAGGCAGACCAGGACGAGATCGAAGTCGCGAGTCTCCGGTCCCTTGCCGTTCATCATCTTGAGCTGATAGCGGCCGGTCGGCGCCTTGCCGACGGTGAGCACGCGGTGATTGAGCTGGATGTCGGCGTTGACCTCCGACTGCAGGCACTCGATCAGCTGCTCGTTGCCGTTCTGGATGGAATACAGGCCGATATAGCCGTCGACATCCATCAAATAGTTCTTGAGCGCGTTGAGACCGTTGGTGTTGTGGCTCTCGGTCGCGATGTCAGAGCGGGCCATGACCTTGAAGAAACGCTTTGCCGTCTCGTCCTCGACCTCCTCGTCGAGCACCTGCTCGGCGGTCTTGTAAGCCCAGGGATTCTCGTTGTCGTGCGCGCCGACGCCCTCGTAATATTCAATCGGCGACATCATCTCGGTGCAGCGCTCGCGAAATGCCTCGATCGCGGCCGCGGTCTTGGCGCCGTATTTGCGGCGCATGCCGGGCACGTCATTGAGGAGCTCGCCGCCGAAATGGATCTGCTCGGCGTCCATCGGAATGGTCTGGAGGCCGAAATGCTGGATCAGCTCGCGCAGCGGGTCCGGGCCCGTCATCGAGTAGTCGTAGATCTCGGCAACGCCGGCCTCGTACATCGCGGGCGCCGAATCGAATTTGCGCGTGACGATCTTGCCGCCAAGCCGGTCGGAGGCCTCGTAGATGGTGACGCGGCAGAGATCGCCGAGCTTACGCTTCAGATACCAGGCGCTCATCAGCCCGCCGGGGCCGCCGCCTACGATTGCGAGATCAAGCATGTGAGTTCCGTGGTCCTCCGGCGCTCCCCCATCACGGGACCACCGGTCTAAGCTCTCCTAGCAGAAGCGCTTTTACGGCTGAAGGAAAGATGAACAAAGGCTGATCTGCATCGCAGCAAGCAAAGAAAGCAGCAAAAAGGCCGGCAAAAGCCGGCCTTTTCATTGTCCTCGGTATTCCTACGGATGAACCATCATTCCGCAGGCGGCAGCGCAGGAAGCTCGGCTTCCGGTGCCGGCGACACGACGGCCGCCTGCTTCTCGCGCTCGTCCAGGATCAGCTTGTCGCGCTTCATGGCGACTTCGCGGATCTTGGCCATGGAGGCGCCGGTGCCCGCCGGGATCAGCCGGCCGACGATGACGTTCTCCTTGAGGCCCTCGAGCGGATCGATCTTGCCGTTGACCGCCGCCTCGGTGAGGACGCGTGTGGTCTCCTGGAACGATGCCGCCGAGAAGAAGGACCGGGTCTGGAGGCTCGCCTTGGTGATGCCGAGCAGAACCGGCGTTCCCGTGGCGGGCTTCTTGCCCTCTTCCTTGGCCTTCTCGTTCAGCGCGTCGAACTCGATCTTGTCGACCTGCTCGCCGGAGATCATGTCCGTATCGCCCTGGTCGGTGACTTCCACCTTCTGGAGCATCTGACGGACAATCACCTCGATGTGCTTGTCGTTGATGAGCACGCCCTGCAGCCGGTAGACCTCCTGGATCTCGTTGACCAGATAGGCCGCGAGTTCCTCGATGCCCTTCACCGCAAGGATGTCGTGCGGTGCCGGATTGCCCTCCACGATGAAGTCGCCCTTTTCGACGACGTCGCCGTCCTGAAGGTGGATGTGCTTGCCCTTCGGGATCAGGTACTCGCGCGGCTCGTCGGTCTTGTCCATCGGCTCGATCGAGATGCGACGCTTGTTCTTGTAGTCGCGCCCGAACCGGATGGTGCCCGCGATTTCGGCGATGATCGCCGCATCCTTCGGACGCCGAGCCTCGAACAGTTCCGCCACCCGCGGCAGACCGCCGGTGATGTCACGCGTCTTGGCGCTTTCGGTCGAGACACGGGCGAGGATGTCGCCCGGCTGTACCTTGGCTCCGATGTCGACCGAGAGAATGGCATCGACCGACAGCATGTATCGGGCATCGCCGCCACGGGCGAGTTTGAGCACCTTGCCGTCCTTGCCCTTCACCACGATGGCGGGACGCAGGTCCGCGCCGCCGCGCGTCGAGCGCCAGTCGATGACCACGCGCTTGGCGATACCGGTGGCTTCGTCGAGCGTTTCCGAGATCGACTGCCCCTCGACCAGATCCTCGAAGCCGATGGTGCCTTCGACTTCGGTGAGCAGCGGACGGGTGTAGGGATCCCACTCGACGATGCGCTGGCCGCGCTTGACCATGTCGCCTTCGTCGACGTGCAGGCGCGAACCGTACTGGATACGGTGCGTCGCACGCTCGGTGCCGTCGGCATCGACGATCGCGACAACCATGTTGCGCACCATTGCGATCAGGTGACCTTCGCTGTTGCGGGCGATGGCCTTGTTCCGGATCACGATCTTGCCGTCGAAATTGGCTTCGACGAACGACTGCTCGTTGAGCTGCGCCGCACCACCGATGTGGAAGGTGCGCATGGTGAGCTGGGTGCCCGGCTCGCCGATCGACTGCGCCGCGATGACGCCGACCGCTTCGCCGTGGTTGACCGGCGTGCCGCGGGCGAGGTCGCGGCCGTAGCACTTGCCGCAGATCCCGTTGACGAGCTCGCAGGTCAGCGCCGAGCGGATCTTCACCTCCTGCACGCCACCCTGCTGAATGGCCTCCAGATGGCTCTCTTCCATCAGCGTATCGCGCTTGATGATCACCTTGCCCGAGCTGTCACGCACGTCTTCGCAGGCCGTGCGTCCGAGGATGCGCGAGCCGAGCGAAGCGACCACGGTGCCGGCATCGACGATGGCACGCATCTTGATGCCGAGCTTGGTGCCGCAGTCGCTCTGCGTGATGATGCAGTCCTGCGCCACGTCGACGAGACGACGCGTCAGGTAGCCGGAGTTCGCGGTCTTCAACGCGGTGTCCGCGAGGCCCTTGCGGGCGCCGTGGGTCGAGTTGAAGTACTCGAGCACTGAGAGGCCTTCCTTGAAGTTCGAGATGATCGGCGTCTCGATGATCTCGCCCGACGGCTTGGCCATCAGGCCGCGCATGCCGGCGAGCTGGCGCATCTGGGCCGGCGAACCGCGGGCACCGGAGTGAGCCATCATGTAGATCGAGTTGATGTCGGCGTCGGCTCCGCTCGCCGTCTTCTTGGTGGCGGAGATCTCCTTCATCATCGCCTTGGCGATTTCTTCGGTGGCCTTCGACCAGGCGTCGACGACCTTGTTGTACTTCTCGCCATGCGTGATCAGACCGTCATTGTACTGCTGCTCGAAATCCTTCGCCAGCGTACGGGTGGTGTCGACGATCTTCCACTTGCCGTGCGGCACGACCATATCGTCCTTGCCGAACGAGATGCCGGCCTTGAACGCGTTGTAGAAGCCGAGCGCCATGATGCGGTCGCAGAAGATCACCGTCTCCTTCTGTCCGCAGTGACGGTAGACCTGGTCGATGACGCCGGAGATCTCGCGCTTGGTCATCAGCTTGTTGATGATCTCGTACGAGATCCGCGGGTTCTTCGGCAGCAAATTGCCGAGCATGACGCGGCCGGCGGTGGTCTCGATCCAGCGCCTGGAGACCTTGCCGGTCTCGTCCATGCCTTCCCACCGGTACTTGATCTTGGTGTGGAGGTGGATGACCTTCGCGTGCAGCGCGTGCTCGAGCTCGGCCATGTCGCCGAACACCTTGCCCTCGCCGGGCAGGCCTTCGCGCATGATCGAGACGTAGTACAGACCGAGCACGATGTCCTGCGACGGCACGATGATCGGCTGGCCGTTCGCCGGATGCAGGATGTTGTTGGTCGACATCATCAGGACGCGCGCTTCCAGCTGCGCTTCGAGCGACAGCGGAACGTGCACGGCCATCTGGTCGCCGTCGAAGTCGGCGTTGAACGCGGAGCAGACCAGCGGGTGGAGCTGGATCGCCTTGCCCTCGATCAGCACGGGCTCGAACGCCTGGATGCCGAGGCGATGCAGCGTCGGTGCGCGGTTGAGCAGCACCGGATGCTCGCGGATCACTTCGTCCAGGATGTCCCAGACCTCGGGCCGCTCCTTCTCGACCAGCTTCTTCGCCTGCTTCACCGTGGTGGACAGGCCCTTGGCGTCAAGCCGCGAGTAGATGAACGGCTTGAACAGCTCGAGCGCCATCTTCTTCGGCAGGCCGCACTGATGCAGGCGCAGCTCGGGACCGACCACGATCACCGAACGACCCGAATAGTCGACGCGCTTGCCGAGCAGGTTCTGACGGAAGCGGCCCTGCTTGCCCTTGAGCATGTCGGCGAGCGACTTCAGCGGGCGCTTGTTGGCACCCGTGATGACGCGGCCGCGGCGGCCGTTGTCGAACAGCGCGTCGACCGCTTCCTGAAGCATGCGCTTCTCGTTGCGGATGATGATGTCGGGCGCGCGCAGCTCCATCAGCCGCTTCAAGCGATTGTTGCGGTTGATGACGCGGCGGTAGAGGTCGTTGAGGTCCGAGGTCGCGAAGCGGCCGCCGTCGAGCGGCACCAGCGGACGCAGGTCCGGGGGGATCACCGGCACCACGGTCATGATCATCCATTCCGGCTTATTGCCGGAGTGGCGGAACGCTTCCACGATCTTCAGGCGCTTGGCGAGCTTCTTGTGCTTGATGTCGGAGTCGGTCTCCTGCATCTCGACACGCAGGGACGCCTCGAGCTTCTCGAGGTCCATGCCCTTGAGCAGCTCGCGGATCGCTTCGGCGCCGATCATGGCGGTGAAGGAATCCTGGCCGTACTCGTCCTGCGCTTTCAGATACTCGTCTTCCGACAGCAGCTGACGGTCCTTGAGCGCGGTGAGGCCCGGCTCCAGCACGACGTAATATTCGAAGTAGAGGATCCGCTCGAGATCCTTCAGCGTCATGTCGAGCAGGAGGCCGATGCGCGAGGGCAGCGACTTCAGGAACCAGATGTGGGCGACGGGAGCTGCGAGTTCGATATGGCCCATGCGCTCGCGCCGGACGCGCGAAAGCGTGACCTCGACCGAGCACTTCTCGCAGATGATGCCCTTGTACTTCATGCGCTTGTACTTGCCGCACAAGCACTCGTAGTCCTTGATCGGCCCGAAGATGCGGGCGCAGAACAGGCCGTCGCGCTCGGGCTTGAAGGTGCGGTAGTTGATGGTCTCCGGCTTCTTGATCTCGCCGTAGGACCAGGACAGAATCTTCTCTGGGGACGCGATCGAGATCCGGATCTGGTCGAAGACCTGAGCCGGCGTCGTCGGATTGAAGAGATTCATAATTTCTTGGTTCATCGTCTTCTCCTCGCGTGCCGGTCGCCTCCGGCCGCAAATTCGAAAATCATTCAACGAGGCGCCCTGCCCTCAAGGCCTCGGGAAGGGCGCCGATGCCCGGCCGCGAAGGCCGGGCATAAAAGGTCGAATTACTCGGCCGCCTCCGACGTCGGCGCCGGTCCCATCTTGGAGTTGTGCAGGTCGACGTTGAGGCCGAGCGAGCGCATTTCCTTGACCAGCACGTTGAACGATTCCGGAATACCGGCCTCGAACGTGTCGTCGCCGCGCACGATCGCCTCGTACACCTTGGTACGGCCGGCGACGTCGTCCGACTTCACCGTCAGCATCTCCTGGAGCGTGTACGCCGCGCCGTAAGCCTCGAGCGCCCACACCTCCATTTCGCCGAAGCGCTGGCCGCCGAACTGCGCCTTGCCGCCCAGCGGCTGCTGGGTGACGAGCGAATACGGACCGATCGAACGCGCATGGATCTTGTCGTCGACCAGATGGTGCAGCTTGAGCATGTAGATGTAGCCCACCGTCACCTTGCGATCGAACGGATCGCCGGTGCGGCCGTCATAGACGGTCGACTGACCCGACGCGTCGAGACCGGCAAGCTTCAGCATCTCCTCGATGTCGGTCTCCTTGGCACCGTCGAACACCGGCGTCGCGATCGGCACGCCGCGGCTGAGGTTATGGCCGAGTTCGAGCAGCTCGTTGTCGTTGAGCGACTTGATCGTCTCGTCCTCGCCGTAGACCTTCTTCAAGGTTTCCTTCAGCGGCTTGATGTCCTGCTTCGACAGGTACGCATCGACCGTCTGGCCGATACGCTTGCCGAGACCGGCACAGGCCCAGCCGAGATGGGTCTCGAGGATCTGTCCGACGTTCATGCGCGAGGGCACGCCGAGCGGATTGAGCACGATGTCGGCATGCGTGCCGTCTTCGAGGAACGGCATGTCCTCGATCGGCACGATCTTCGACACCACGCCCTTGTTGCCGTGGCGGCCGGCCATCTTGTCGCCGGGCTGGATCTTGCGCTTCACCGCGACGAAGACCTTGACCATCTTCATCACGCCGGGCGGCAATTCGTCACCACGCTGAAGCTTCTCGACCTTGTCGAGGAAGCGCTGTTCCAGCCCCTTCTTCGACTCGTCGTACTGCTTCCGCATGGCCTCGATTTCGGCCATCAGCTTGTCGTTGGGCGAAGCGAACAGCCACCACTGCGACTTCGGGTACTCCTCGAGCACCGCACGGGTGATCTTGGTGTCCTTCTTGAAGCCCTTCGGACCCGCAATGCCCTGCCGCCCCTCGAGGAGCTCGGCAAGACGGTTGTAGACGTTGCGGTCCAGGATCGCCTGCTCGTCGTCGCGGTCCTTGGCCAGGCGCTCGATCTCTTCCCGCTCGATCGCCAGCGCACGCTCGTCCTTGTCGACGCCGTGACGGTTGAACACGCGCACTTCGACGATCGTGCCTTGCACGCCCGGGGGGACGCGCAGCGAGGTGTCGCGGACGTCGGAGGCCTTCTCGCCGAAGATGGCGCGCAGGAGCTTCTCTTCCGGCGTCATCGGGCTTTCGCCCTTCGGCGTGATCTTGCCGACCAGGATGTCACCGGCCCGCACTTCCGCGCCGATGTAGACGATACCGGCTTCGTCGAGGTTCTTCAGCGCTTCTTCCGAGACGTTCGGAATGTCGCGGGTGATTTCCTCAGGTCCGAGCTTGGTGTCGCGGGCCATCACCTCGAACTCCTCGATATGGATCGAGGTGAAGACGTCTTCCTTCACGATCCGCTCCGACAGCAGGATCGAGTCTTCGAAGTTGTAGCCGTTCCACGGCATGAACGCGACCAGCACGTTGCGGCCGAGCGCGAGTTCGCCGAGATCGGTCGACGGACCGTCAGCGATGATGTCGCCCTTCTTGACGATGTCGCCGACCTTCACCAGCGGACGCTGGTTGATGCAGGTCGACTGGTTGGAGCGCTGGTACTTCATGAGGCGATAGATATCGACGCCCGACTTGGTGGGATCGAGATCTTCCGTGGCGCGGATGACGACGCGGGTGGCGTCGATCTGGTCGATCACGCCCGAGCGGCGTGCCGCGATCGCGGCACCCGAGTCACGGGCAACCACGCCCTCCATGCCGGTGCCGACGAACGGCGCCTCGGCGCGAACCAGCGGCACCGCCTGGCGCTGCATGTTCGAACCCATCAGCGCGCGGTTGGCGTCGTCGTTCTCGAGGAACGGGATCAGCGCCGCGGCGACCGAAACGAGCTGCTTCGGCGACACGTCCATGTAGTCGACCTTGTCGGGCGTCATCGGCACGACGTCGCGGGTCCCGCTCGAGCGGCAGACCACGAGGTCTTCGGTGAAGCGGCCCTTGGCGTCGACCGGCACGTTGGCCTGGGCCACCGAATAGCGCCCTTCTTCCATCGCCGACAGGTACACCACCTCGTCGGTGACGCGGCCGTCCTTGACCTTGCGGTACGGCGTCTCGACGAAGCCGTACTTGTTCACGCGCGCGAAGGTCGCGAGCGAGTTGATCAGGCCGATGTTCGGACCTTCCGGCGTCTCGATCGGGCAGATGCGGCCATAATGTGTCGGATGCACGTCGCGCACCTCGAAGCCGGCGCGCTCGCGGGTCAGACCGCCCGGTCCGAGCGCCGACAGGCGGCGCTTGTGGGTGATCTCCGACAGCGGGTTGGTCTGGTCCATGAACTGCGAGAGCTGCGAGGAGCCGAAGAACTCGCGCACGGCGGCGGCCGCCGGCTTGGCGTTGATCAGGTCCTGCGGCATGACCGTGTCGATGTCGACCGAGGACATGCGCTCCTTGATCGCGCGCTCCATGCGCAGGAGGCCGATGCGGTACTGGTTCTCCATGAGCTCGCCGACCGAACGCACACGGCGGTTGCCGAGATGGTCGATGTCGTCGATCTCGCCCTTGCCGTCGCGCAGATCCACCAGCGTCTTGATGACGGAGAGAATGTCTTCCTTGCGCAGCGTACGCTGGGTGTCCGGCGCATCGAGGTCGAGGCGCATGTTCATCTTGACGCGGCCGACCGCGGACAGGTCGTAGCGCTCGGCGTCGAAGAACAGCGACTGGAACATGGCCTGCGCCGATTCCAGCGTCGGCGGCTCGCCCGGACGCATCACGCGGTAGATGTCGAACAGCGCATCCTCGCGCGTCATGTTCTTGTCGGCCGACAGCGTGTTGCGGATGTAGGGGCCGACATTGACGTGGTCGATGTCGAGCAGCGGCAGCTCCTTGTAGCCCTGCTCGTTGAGCGACTTCATCAGCTTGTCGGTGATTTCCTCACCGGCCTCGGCGTGGATCTCACCGGTCTTCGGGTTGACGAGATCCTCGGCGACGTAGTTGCCGACCAGCTCCTCGTCGGCCATGCGCAGCGCCTTCAGCCCCTTTTCCTGGAGCTGGCGGGCGGCGCGGACGGTGAGCTTCTTGCCGGCCTCAAGCACGACCTTACCGGTATCGGCGTCGATCAGGTCGTTGACGGTCGAGTAGCCGCGGAAACGATTGGCGTCGAACGGAACGCGCCAGCCTTCCTTGGTCCGCTTATAGAGAATCTTCTTGTAGAATGTGGACAGGATCGCCTCGCCGTCGAGGCCGAGGGCGAACATCAGCGACGTCACCGGAATCTTGCGGCGACGGTCGATACGCGCATAGACGATGTCCTTGGCGTCGAACTCGATGTCGAGCCAGGAGCCGCGATACGGGATGACGCGGGCGGCGAACAGCAGCTTGCCCGAGGAATGGGTCTTGCCCTTGTCGTGGTCGAAGAACACGCCGGGCGAACGGTGCATCTGCGAGACGATGACGCGCTCGGTGCCGTTGACGATGAAGGTGCCGTTCATCGTCATGAGCGGGATGTCGCCCATGTAGACGTCCTGCTCCTTGATGTCCTTCACCGACTTCGCGCCGGTTTCCTCGTCGATATCGAACACGATGAGGCGCAGCGTCACCTTGAGGGGCGCAGCGAAGGTCATGCCGCGCTGGCGGCACTCGTCGACATCGTATTTGGGCTGCTCGAACTCGTAGCGGACGAATTCCAGCATCGATGTGCCCGAAAAGTCGGAGATCGGAAACACCGAGCGGAACACCGCCTGCAGACCCTCGTCGAGACGGCCGCCCGGGGGTTCGTCGACCATCAGGAACTGGTCATAGGACGCCTTCTGAACCTCGATGAGGTTCGGCATCTCGGCGACTTCCTTGATGTGTCCGAAGAACTTGCGAACACGTTTGCGACCGGTGAATGTCTGCTGCGCCATCGTGGCCTCTCATTTTCGTCGCCCGCTCTGGGCGCGCCGTCCGGAACGCGGCTGCCACCGCTCTCCGGGTTGAATTTTCGAACCCGCTTTGGGGCCAGAGACGCAGCTTCAGGCTTAAATGTCCTGAATCTGTTCTTCAGACCTTCAAAACGCAAAACGACGCGCGGGGCGCAAGAGCGCACCCGCCCGTCACAACGATCGTCTTCACGGACTGCAAAAGCCCGAAATAGCCTGCTCTCCCAACGGCTTACAGGGAAATCCGGTATCCCTGTCCACCGCGCTTTCGTGCTGCCGACCCGATATGGGGCGACAATAGTGTAGATTCGAGGGGTAAACCCTCAAATCCCCACACTTTTTCGTGTTCGGCCTGCGCCGGGACGTTCCGTCGCACGCCTTTTGCATCTGACGCCGGTCCTTCCGATCGTCATGGCCGGGCTTGACCCGACCATCCACGATCTTGGGACGAGATCCCGGGCCCCGCTTCGCGAGCCCGGGAATTCGCTGAAGTAACTTGCGTTACTTCAGCTCAACCTTGGCACCAGCCTTCTCGAGCTGGGCCTTGATCTTGTCGGCTTCGTCCTTGTTCACGCCTTCCTTGACAGGCTTCGGCGCGCCCTCGACGAGGTCCTTTGCTTCCTTCAGGCCGAGACCGGTGATGGCGCGGACTTCCTTGATGACCTCGATCTTCTTGTCGCCGGCGCTGGCGAGAACGACCGTGAACTCGGTCTTCTCTTCCGCCGGAGCGGCAGCGGCGCCACCAGCAGCCGGGCCGGCCACGGCGACGGCCGCGGCGGCCGAAACGCCCCACTTCTCTTCGAGGAGCTTCGCCAGTTCGGCAGCTTCGAGCACGGTGAGGCTCGAGAGGTCGTCAACGATCTTCTGCAAGTCAGCCATTGTTCAGTTTCCTTGAGTGTAAGTCTGGTTCGGGTTTGAGTTTTGCGAAGGGCGTCAGGCCGCTTCGCCCTTTGAGGCATGAGCCTGGATGACGCGCGCGAGCTTGCCCGCGGGCGCGTTGGCGAGCTGGGCCAGCTTGGTCGCCGGGGCCACGATGAGGCCGACGATCTTGCCACGCAGTTCGTCAAGCGACGGCAGCGAGGCAAGCGCCTTCACGCCGTCGACATTCAGGACGGTCTTGCCCATCGACCCGCCAACGATGACGAACTTTTCGTTCGCCTTGGCAAATTCGATGGCGACCTTTGGCGCCGCTACCGGATCGTTGGAAGTTGCGATCACGGTCGGCCCCTTCAGCATGGGGCCGATGGCAACGACGTCAGTGCCTTCAAGAGCAATTTTGGCGAGACGGTTCTTCGAGACCTTCACCGACGCACCCGCCTGCTTCATCTGCTGGCGCAGCTTCTGCATTTGGGCGACGGTGAGGCCGGAATATTGAGCAACGATCGCGACGCTCGTGGTCTTGAAGACCTCGTTGAGCTGTTCGACCGCCTCTTTTTTTGCCGCTCGTTCCACAGCAAGCTCTCTCCGGTTGGCGGTCATCGCGAGAAGCGGGACCGCCGGGTTGCACCCATCGTCCCACCCGAACCTGAACCTCCGGGCCAAAAACCCATCGGACACGCCGGGCAAGACGACAATTCAAAGCCTGCCCTCCGGGAGCCCCCCTTTGGAGGCCCACGGCGTGTCGAGGTCCGAACCAGACCCGTTTCGCGAACCCAACCGTTAAAGCTGGGCGCGAAGTGAAATCCGGTCTTCACCCGTCTATGCAGGCCATGCGATTAAGCCGTTGAGAAATCGAAATTTCCCGCAGGCGCCTGCAGTCTTGGACAGGACGAGGCCAGCCGGCGAACCGCCCGACCTCTGCCCGCACCCCAGCCAACCGACGGGTTTTCCTTCCTTTTCGGGCAAATCCTTGCGGACGTCCTGAAAAGGAATGATCTCCTGTCATGCCGGTTTTTCGGAATGCGTGCACGAACGCGCCAGCCGAGGCCGGTACGTTCGGAGGCGGTTCTTTAACCGCTCCGGGCCTGCTTGCCAAGAGCAAAATTCACACCAGTTCCAATCGATTGCCGGCCAGGCTTGATCTCGGTTGACAAGGCCCGATTCAGGACGATTTGACCGCGTAAGGGAGCGGTTTGCCCTCGAAGAACGCGGTCAGGTTGGCCAGGACGCAATTCTGCATGGCAACGTGCGATTCTAGGGTGTGGCCGCCGATATGCGGGGCGAAAACCACGTTCGGCAGCGCCGTCAGCGCATCGGGGACGTGCGGTTCCTGCTCAAAGACGTCGAGGCCGGCGCCGGCGATGGTCTTGTCGGCGAGCGCCGCGACCAGAGCTTTCTCGTCGATGACGGAGCCGCGGGAAATGTTGACGACATAGCCGTCCGCGCCGAGTCGCCGAAGGATATCGGCATTGACGACGTGCTGGGTGTCGGCCCCTGCCCGGACCGCGATCATCAGGACGCTGCACCAGTCGGCCAGGGCCTCCAGAGAGGAAAAATATCGATAGGGCAGATCATATCTGGTGCGGCTGAAATAGCCGACCTCGCTCTCGAAAGCCGCGCAGCGCACGGCGATCTTGCGGCCGATCTCGCCCATGCCGTAGACGCCGATGCGACGGCCGGGCATGCCGGCCTGAGGCCGCATCATTGGCGACTGTTTTGACGCGGCCCAGTCGCCACTGCGGACATATTGGTCGGCGACCAGGAGCCGCCGCGTCGCCGCCAGCATCAAGGTCATCGCGATATCGGCGACCGAAGCCGCATTGGCGCCCGGGCTGTGGCCGACGGCGATGTTGCGCGCGGCGGCCGCCTTCAGATCGACGCCGTCATAACCGGTACCGTAGCAGATGATGGCGCCGAGCTTTGGAAACAGGTCCATCGCCTCCGCGCCGAGCGGGGTCCCGCCCGCGGTCAGCATCGCGCGGATACCCCTGAGTTCGTCCGCCGGAAAAACCTCGTGCGCGGGCTTGCCAGCGGTGTCGAGCAGTTCGAACCGCTCGGCGAAACGCGCCATCATCGTCTTGGGAAAGCGCGAGTAAATCAGGACCTTGTCAGCCATTGTTTTTGTTTCCAGTGAGCGCCGCCACAAACGACGAGGGGCGGAATCGGTTGCCCAATTCCGCCCCTCGCCTCATGCAATTTCCAAACCTTAGCCGAGAATGGTGCCCGGCTCGACCTTCACGCCCGGGCCCATGGTCGAGGACACCGCAACGCGCTGGATGTAGGTACCCTTGGAACCAGCCGGCTTCGCCTTGGAGACGGCATCGGCCAAGGCCTTGATGTTCTCGACCAGCTTCTCCTCGGAGAACGAGGCCTTGCCGACGCCGGCCTGCAGGATGCCGGCCTTCTCGACGCGGAACTCGACCGAGCCGCCCTTGGCACCCTTCACCGCGCCGGTGACGTCCATGGTCACGGTGCCGATCTTCGGGTTCGGCATCAGGCCGCGGGGGCCGAGCACCTTACCCAACCGGCCGACCAGCGGCATCATGTCGGGGGTGGCGATGCAGCGGTCGAAATCGATCGAGCCGTTCTGCACCTTCTCGACCAGGTCCTCTGCGCCGACGACGTCAGCACCGGCCGCCTTGGCTTCGTCGGCCTTGGCGCCCCGGGCGAACACGCCGACGCGGAGCGTACGGCCGGTGCCGTTCGGCAGGGTCACGACGCCGCGAACCATCTGGTCGGCGTGACGCGGATCGACACCGAGATTGATCGCGACCTCGATGGTCTCGTCGAACTTCGCCTTGGCGCGCTCCTTGACCATCTTGATGGCGTCCGCGAGCGGGTAAAGCTTTTCGCGATCAATGCCTTCGCGGGCTTTGTTCAAACGCTTTCCGATTGCCATGACCGCTTACCCCGCAACTTCCAGACCCATCGAACGGGCAGAGCCCTCGACCATCTTCATGGCCGATTCGATGGTGTCGCAATTCAAATCCTTCATCTTCTTCTCGGCGATCTCGCGCACCTGCGCCTTGGTCACCTTGCCGGCCTTGTCGCGGCCCGGCGCCTTCGAGCCGGACTGGATCTTGGCAGCCTGCTTGAGGAAGAAGGACATCGGGGGGGTCTTCATCTCGAACGTGAATGAACGATCGGCGTAGATCGTGATCACGACGGGAATCGGGGTGTTCTTCTCTTCCTTCTGGGTCTGGGCGTTGAATGCCTTGCAGAACTCCATGATGTTGAGACCGCGCTGACCAAGCGCGGGACCGATCGGGGGCGAAGGATTCGCCGCACCGGCCGGGACCTGAAGCTTCAGGTATCCGGTCACTTTCTTTGCCATGTATCACTCCTGTTGTGCCGGCATGTCGCCGGCGGTTTCAGGTTCGTGGTCGGGATCGATGTGCGGCTGGCAACCGCCCTCGTCCTCCCACGGCCTCTTGTCGCGCAAGGCCTGAAGCCTCACGCCTCGTCCGGTCAGACCTTCTCGACCTGACCGAATTCCAGCTCGACCGGCGTTGCGCGGCCGAAGATCGACACCGCGACCTTCACGCGCGAGCGCGCCTCGTCGATTTCCTCGACGACACCCGAGAACGAGGCGAACGGGCCGTCGGCCACGCGCACGTTCTCGCCGATCTCGAACGAGACCGACGCCTTCGGCCGTTCCACACCCTCCTGCACCTGGTGCAGGATGCGCATGGCCTCGGCCTCAGAGATCGGCATCGGCTTGTTTTCCGCGCCGAGGAAGCCCGTTACCTTCGGCGTGTTCTTGATCAGATGGAACGCCTCGTCGGTCAGCTTCATCTTCACCAGCACATAGCCTGGGAAGAACTTGCGCTCGGCATCAATCTTGCGGCCGCGGCGCACTTCCGTGACCTTCTCGGTCGGAACCAGCACCAGCTCGAACAGATCCTCGAGGCCGCGCTGCTTGGCCTGCTCGCGGATCGATTCGGCGACCTTCTTCTCGAAGTTCGAATAGGCGTGAACGATGTACCAGCGCTTGTCGGACACTTGAGCGGTTGCCGTTGCCATCAGTGAATGCCCAGGAGGAAGGTGATGAGGTAGCGGATGATCTGGTCGGCGGCGAAGAAGAAGATCGAGGCGACGGCGACCATGACAAACACCATGATGGTGGTGATCGTGGTCTCACGACGGGTCGGCCAAGTGACCTTGGCGGTCTCCGAGCGCACTTCCTGCAAGAACTTGAACGGGCTGACTGCCATCGTTTGATGTCCAACGTCCGTCGACAGACGCGAATGAATTTCGGGGATCCGAACAGCCGCCGTTAGCCCAGCCCTCTGTCTCGAAGGATGAGCCGGAAACCGGGCTCGATTGTTCGGGGATTTCAAGGCCGCGCCGGAAATCCGCGTCTAACGGGCCGGCTGCGAGTGCGGGGTATCTACTGCGGATGGGGCCAAAGGTCAAGGTAAAGAGACTTCGCGCGGCAATCCGCCCTCCCCCGCCCCCTGGGTGCGGAAGCCATGCGGATCAAGGGGTTATCCACCGCCCGCAACGTTCGATCCCTCAAAGGAGCATCAGCCGGGAACGGTCAGTCGGCCCGGTCGATCATGGAAATACCCGGCAGCGGCACCACGAACTTCCCGCCTTCGGCGAAATAGCGGGCGTGCTTGGCTCGAATCGGGTCGACGTAGCGCCAGGCGAACACGACGACGAACGCCGGTTTGCGCTCGTACAGGGCAGCCGGCGGCAGAATTGGAATGTCGTATCCCGGGCCGGCCATCACGTTGCCCTTGTTGGGATCGTCGTCCACCAGGAAGTCGATCTTGTTCTCCAGGCCGAACTGCGGCAGCAGGGTCGTGGTGCCGACCGAGACGCCGTAGCCCGCGACCTGTTGGCCCCGCGCATGGGCGGCATCGGCCATCGCGACCAATTCGTCGCGGATGGCGGCGATCCTCTTCACATAGGGCGCGTAGTAGGCCGGCTGGTCCACGCCGAGCCGGTCTTCCTCGGCGATGAACCGCGCAACCTCGGCCGACGGCTTCCGCGCCCCGCCCGCCCGCTGGACCGTCACGCGAATGGAGCCGCCCTTGGTCCAGATGTGCTGGACGTCGATCACTTCCATGCCGAGCCGGGCGAAGAAGCGCGTCAGCGGCTTGATGTTAAAATACGACAGATGCTCGTGATAGACGGTGTCGAGCAGGTTCTTCTCGGTGACGTCGACGCCGTATTGCGTTTCAAAGACGAACAATCCGTCCGGCGCGAGCACGTCGCGCACTCCGATCACCAGCGGATCGAGATTGTCGACATTGGCGATCATGTTGTTCGCGATCACGACGCTCGCCGCACCATGGCTCTGAAGGATGCGGCGCCCGATGGCGTCGGTGAAGAAATCGCCGATGGTCTCGATACCCGCCTCCGTCGCGCGCCGCGCGATATCGACGGCGGGGTCGACCCCCAGCACCCGCATGCCGCGCTCTTTGAAGAAGCCAAGTAGCGAGCCGTCGTTGCTGCCGAGTTCCAGGATCAGCGAGCCAGGCGCCACCTCGAAGCGGCTGACGACGTCGTTGGCATAGCCGGCGAAGTGTTCGCGCAAGCCGAGCGACAGCGAGGTGGTATAGACGTAGTTGCGGTACTGGATCTCCGGATTGCCGACATGGAGAATCTGGAGGTGGCCGCAGTCCCTGCACAAATAGAGCGCCATCGGCACGGCGGCGCGAAAGACGGGGTCGTCAGCACTGGCGTTGGGCACCTGGAAGTTCGGCGTGCCGATGGGCATACCGGCCATCGGGACGACCAGCTCTTGCTTGTCCGAATGACAGAGGCGGCAGGTATTGCGGACGTAGAACAGGTTTTTCATCGTGGAACCGAGATGTGAGATACGCGAGCGAATGAGATAATCCCATCCTGTGAAGACCAGATCGGCAATGGGCTTACGCAGGTCATGAGTGGCTCGAGACTTCCGTGCCCTGCCCCAGCGCGAAACCGGGCGCTTCCTCCGCCGCCCTGGCGGCCTTGTCAGCGGAATACGACCCGCGCTCCGGACTCGCCAGCCAGATCACGCCGCCGACGAGGCCAACGATCACGCTGATGGCACCCAAGAGGAGTGAAACCGACAGCGCTTCCTCGGACGGCACACCCGCAAGACCGAGGCAGGCGACCATCGCCCCTTCGCGAACGCCCCAACCGCTGATCGAGATCGGAACGGCCGTCAACAGCACGACCGGCGGGATCAGGATGCCTGCGTCCAGCACGGAAAGCTGCGCTCCGACTCCGCGCGCCAGGGTGTAGCAGGCCGCCGCCGTCACGAGATGGATGAGAAGCGCGGATCCGAACAGCAGACCACGGCGCTCGGATTGCAGCAGAAGAAACCTGACGAGCGTTCCGAACCGGACGAAGCTTGCGATCGCGGGAAGCGCAATGAGGCGTTTCGGCAGACGGTCGAGCGTCAGCAGGACCACGGTGCCGGCGACGCCCGCCAGCGTCAGTCCGCCGATGGCGAGGATCGCGGCCGGATTGGACACGCGTGACAGCAGAAACGGCAATCCGGCCACCATCAGCACGATCAGCCCGATCAACGCCGTGAAGCGGTCTGCCGCAACGCCCTTGACCGCCTCCGACCACTGCACGCCACGTTGGCGGAGCAGCCACATCCGCACCGCGTCCCCGCCGACCGACGACGGCAACACCTGATTGAACCAGAGGCTGATCATGAGGATCCGCCAGCCCGCGAGCCAGTTCAGCGGCACGCCGAGCGCACGCATGATCAGCTCCCACCGGCCGTTGAGCACGAAGGTCTGGAAGAAGATCAGCGCAAACGCGACGACGAACAGGACAGGATCGACCGAGACGAGATGAGTTCGCAATTGGCGCAGGTCGAGGCCGCGCGCGATATAGACCAGCACCGCGACCGACAGCAGCAGCTTCACCGAAAACAGGGCCGCATGCTTGAATCGCGACTGCATCGGATGCCCGCCTCAGGACGCCGGATATTCCGCACGACCGATGACGAGGTCGATTGCGGCCATCATCCAGAACTGGTGCGTGGTCTCGACAATGTTGTAGCTGCGGCTGTCGACCCAGAAATTGACGTCGCCGAGGTTGCGCAGCGGATTGTCAGCATTCATGCCCGACAGCGTGATCACGTCGAGCTTCATCGTGCGCGCCTGCGCAACCGCATTGAGGATGTTCTTCGAACGTCCGGACGAGCTGATCGCGACGAGGCAATCGCCGGCGCGGGCATTCAGGCGTACTGCGTGCGCGATCCAGTCCTCGAAGCCGTAGTCGTTGGCAAGGCACGACATCATGCTCGCATCGCTGAAGCAAAGTGCAGGCACCGACGCATTCTTCGCCAGATCGATCGCCAGATGCGAGGCGATGCCGGCTGAGCCGCCATTGCCGATGAAGATGACGCGACCGCCCTGCTCCCGCGTGCGCAACCAGAACGCGCGCGTGGCGGAAATCCTGGCAAAAATACCGTCGTCGATCGCCGTCGCGCGATGCAGGCGGCCCACGTAGTCGTCGAGAAAGGCCTTGTGGTCGGGATCGACGGACTCGGCGGGCATGGGCTGGCGGCTCGATTGCAACATGTCCGGGTGATACCGGCTATTACCAAGGATTGCAAAGGTATAATACTTGCAAAGTTTGCGAGCGGCTGGTAGTCGGCTTTCGGGTTTCACTCAACATTGGCGAGCCTGTTTCGCTGGGCATTCGCGTCACGGATGTTCCCCATGAAATGCATCGTTACTGGCGGCGCCGGATTCATTGGCAGCCACCTCGTCGATCGCCTGCTCGACGATGGCCATGAAGTTATTGCGCTCGATAATTTCGTTATCGGACGCGCCGAAAATCTGGCCGCGCGCGCCAGTTCGAGCCAGTTGAAGGTCGTACGGGCGGACGTCACCGACCTTGACGCGATCAAACCGTATTTCCACGGTGTCGATTGGGTCTTCCATCTCGCAGCACTGGCTGACATCGTTCCCTCGATCGAGTCCCCTATCCCGTATCACCGCGCCAACGTGGACGGCACGGTCAACGTTCTCGAGGCTGCGCGGCACGCGGGCGTCCGCCGCTTCGTCTATGCGGCGTCATCGTCCTGCTACGGTATCCCCGACGCCTATCCGACGCCGGAGAGCGCCGAGATCCGGCCGATGTATCCCTACGCACTCACCAAGAATCTCGGCGAGCAGTGCGTCATGCACTGGTGCCAGGTCTACAAGCTGCCTGCCGTGGCGCTACGCCTGTTCAACGTGTACGGGCCCCGCCATCGCACCACGGGCACCTACGGTGCCGTGTTCGGCGTGTTCATGGCGCAGAAGCTCGCGGGCAAGCCCTTCACCGTGGTCGGCGATGGCGAGCAGACCCGCGACTTCACCTTCGTCAGCGATGTCGCCGATGCTTTCGTGACCGCCGCGCGCTCCGATGTCTCACATGAGATATTCAACGTCGGTTCGGACAACACCTACAGCGTCAACCGGCTGGTCGAACTTCTCGGCGGCGACAAGGTCCATATTCCCAAGCGTCCCGGCGAGCCCGATTGCACATACGCCGACATCACCAAGATCAAACGGGTCCTGAAATGGGCGCCGAAGGTGAAGTTCGAGGATGGCGTCGCGACGATGCTGAAGTCGATGGACCAGTACAGGGACGCGCCCCTGTGGACGGTGGACAAGATCGCCGATGCCACCAAGGACTGGTTCAAATATCTCGGCGACGGCGGCGATGCGGCGTCCGGCACTGCGCAGAAGGCGGGCCGTTGAGCAGACTCGTTCGACCCCGACTTTCGTGCCGCCAACCGATCATTTCCGGGCCGGCCAGACCGACCCGCGCTTTGGATAATTCACATGGGTAATGTTCCGACCGACAAGCCGACCATTCATCCGGCGCCGCACCAGAAGATCAAGACGGTCGAGGAACTGGGCGAGATCGCGCGGGCCGCGCAGGCCGAAGGCCGGACAGTTGCGCTCTGCCATGGCGTGTTCGATCTCGTGCATCTCGGCCACGTCCGGCACATCCTGGCGGCACGCAATGAGGCCGATGTGGTCATCGTGACCGTCACGGCGGACCGCTTCGTCAACAAGGGCCCGGGACGGCCGATCTTTCCGGAGAACATGCGCGCCGAGATGCTGGCCGCGCTCGGCACCGTCGACTGGGTCGGCATCAACCGGACATCCAGCGCCGAGCCGATCCTCGATACCGTGCGCCCAGACATCTACGTGAAGGGCTCCGACTACGAGAATCCCGAGGATGACGTCACCGGCAAGATCGCCGTCGAGCGGGAGGCCGTCGAACGCCATGGCGGCCGCATCGTCTTCACCCGCGACGTGACCTTCAGCTCGTCGTCGCTGATGAACCGCTACTTCGACATCTACGACCCCCCTCTGCGCGATTACCTCCAGAAGGTGCGCGAAAGCGGTGGCGCCGAACGCCTGCTGAAGCTGATCGACAAGATCCAGGACATGCACGTCGTGCTTGTCGGCGATACCATCATCGACGAATACCAGTATGTCACGGCGCTCGGAAAGGCCTCGAAGGAGAACATTGTCGCCACTCTGTTCAAGAACGGCGAGCAATTTGCCGGCGGTGTCATCGCCGCGGCCAATCACGTGGCGAGCTTCTGCAAGTCGGTGGAGATCGTCACGACGCTGGGTGGCAAGGACTACCCGGAAGAGTTCATCCGCGCGCATGTCCGCCCGAATGTCACGCTCACCCCGATCCGCATTCAGGGACGCCCGACCACCCGCAAATTGCGGTACGTCGAGATGGGCTACCTGCACAAGCTGTTCGAAGTCTACACCATGGACGACACGCCGCTCGACGAGGCCGAGCGCAAGGAGATCGACCGCGTCACCGCCGAGCGCGTGCGCGGCGGCGACGTGGTCATCGTCACCGATTTCGGCCACGGCATGATCGCACCCAGCACGATCGACACGCTGATCGCGAACTCCAAGTTCCTTGCGGTCAACGCCCAGAGCAACAGCGGCAACCACGGCTACAATCTGATCACGAAATATCCGCGCGCCGACTACGTCTGCATCGACGCTCCGGAAGCGCGCCTGGCGGCCACCGACAAGTTCAGCGACATCGCTTCGGTGATCCAGGACCGCCTGCACCGCAAGATCGATTGCGACAACATGATCATCACGCACGGCTCCTTCGGCTGCTACCCCTTCTCGTCGAAGACCGGCGTCGCCCGCGTGCCCGCCTTCACCAAGACCGTCGTGGATACGGTCGGTGCCGGCGATGCCTTCCTGACGATTACGGCGCCGCTGGTGGCAGCCGGCGGCAACATCGAAGACGTCGCCTTCATCGGCAACGCGGCGGGCGCGATCAAGGTGGGCATCGTCGGCCACCGCAGCTCGGTCGAAAAGGCGCCGCTGGTCAAATTTGTCACCGCGTTGTTGAAGTGACGCGAACGGGAATCTGGAGAACGACAGTGATTGGTCAGAAATGGAATGTGATGGTCACCGGTGGCGCCGGCTATGTCGGCAGCGTGCTGGTTCCCCAGTTGCTGGCGGCGGGCCACAAGGTCACAGTGCTCGACCTGTTCATGTATGGTGAGGACGTCTTCAACGCCGTCCGCGACAATCCCAATCTGCGCCTGATCAAGGGCGACATCCGCGATGAGGCCGCGATCAACGAGGCCCTGCGCGGCAACAATGCGGTGATCCATCTCGCCTGCATCTCGAACGACCCCTCGTTCGAGCTGGATCCGACGCTCGGCAAGTCCATCAACTACGACTGCTTCCGTCCGATGGTGCGCGCTGCGAAGAAGGCCGGCATCAAGCGCTTCATCTATGCGTCCTCGTCCAGCGTATACGGCATCAAGGACGAGGCCGAGGTGACCGAGGAGCTGTCCTGCGAGCCGCTGACGGACTACTCGAAGTTCAAGGCGATGTGCGAGACCGATCTTGCCGACGAGGCCGCATCCGGCTTCGTCACCTGTACGGTTCGTCCCGCCACCGTCTGCGGCTACGCACCGCGGCAGCGGCTCGACGTCGTCGTCAATATCCTGACCAATCTCGCGGTCAACACCGGCCGCATCCGCGTGTTCGGCGGAACGCAGAAACGGCCCAACCTGCACATCGAGGACATGTCCGCGGCCTATCTGTTCCTGCTCCAGCAGGATGACGCGAAGATCGACGGCAAGACCTACAACATCGGCTACGAGAACCACTCGCTGATGAAGATCGCAGACATCGTCAAATCGGTGGTCGGAAACAACGTCGACGTGGCCGTCGAGCCGACCGACGATCTGCGCTCATACCACGTCTCATCGGAGAAGATCCGACGCGAGCTCGGCTTTGCGCCGACGCACACGATCGAGCAGGCCGTGTCCGGCCTCGTGGAGGCCTTCAAGGCGGGCCGCCTGCCGAACTCGCTCAACGACCCCAGGTATTTCAACATCAAGATGATGCAGAACATCAGCCTGAAGTGAGCGGCGTGCGGATCGGCATCGACTTCGACAACACGATCATCTGCTACGACAAGGTCTTTGCCGCCGTCGCGCGGCAGCGTGGGCTGGTGCCGGAGGGCTGGGACGGGCTGAAGTCCGAGGTGCGGGATTATCTGCGACCCCGCGCGGGCGGCGAGCTTGCCTGGCAAGGGCTGCAAGGGTTCGTCTACGGCAAGGGAATTGGCGGCGCCGAGATCTATCCTGGAGTCCGCGAGTTCCTAGCAACGTGCCGCAAGGCCGGCGCGAGCGTCTATATCGTCAGCCACAAGACGCAGTTCGGCCATCAGGATCCCGACCGCGTCGACTTGCGCGAGGCCGCGCGCGGCTGGTTGAGGGGAGCGGGTCTCATCGACGCCGCCGGTGCGGCGCTAGCCGTGGGCAATATCTATTTCGAGGACACGCTGGCGGCCAAGGTCGAGCGGCTTGCGAGCCTGCAGCTCGATATCTTCATTGACGATCTCGTCGATGTGTTCGAGCAGCCGCATTTTCCGAAGACGACGCGATCGATCCTGTTCACGCAGTCGCGGCCTCCCCATCCTGATCATTGCGAGCCGATTGCAACCTGGGCCGACATCCACCGCGGAGTGTTCGCGCAATGAGCGAGCCCGACATCAGCGTCGAGGATGCGATCGCGATCGGCGGCCGCCTCTCCGGCGCGCGGGTCGCGGCCGCCCAACCGGCGCGGTCCGGTGGCAACAACCGGGTGTTTCGGCTGGAGATGGCGGAGGGACCGCCCCTCGCCCTCAAGCACTATCCGTCCGACGGGCGTGATCGCCTGGGACAGGAATATGATGCACTCTCGTTTCTGTCGCGGCACGGCATCACGTCGACGCCGCGGCCGATCGCGAAAGATCCGGCTGCGTTCTGCGCGTTGTATCAATGGTTCGACGGGGATGCGGCAGTTCTGCATCCTCAGGACGATGATGCCGATCAGCTGGCCGATTTCCTGATTGAGCTGCAACAGCTGCGCAGCGCGGACGGCGCACAGAATTTGCGAAGCGCGTCAGCCAGCATCTTTTCGCCCGAGGAAGCCATCGCGCAGTACGAGCAGCGCCTGGACGGACTACGGCAGGCATCGCAGGATCATCCGGACCTGCGCGCGTTCATGGACAGCAGCCTGGTTCCCAGCACCGCCGTCGCAATCCGACAACTCCGTCGCCGTTATGCGGAACTGGGCCTGGATCCCGCAGCGGCCCTTGCGCCCGCCCATCGTGCATTGAGCCCGTCGGATTTCGGACTGCACAACGCACTGCGCACCGACGACGGCAAATTGCGCTTCATCGACTTCGAGTATTTCGGCTGGGACGACCCGGTCAAGCTCGTGACCGACACCGCGATCCATCCCGGCAGCGATCTGCCCGCTGCCGGCGCTAACCGATTGATCGAACGGCTCTCGCGCACCTTCGAAGCTGGGGATGACGCGTTTGCGATCCGCCGTGACGTACTGTATCCTGTGTTCGGGGCGATTTGGTGCCTGATTGTCCTGAATGTCTATTTGCCGGAAAGCCGCTCCCGGCGCGCCCTGGCTGCGCAAGGTGGCGATCTGACGGTCCGCCTCGCCGGCCAGTTCGACAAAGCCCGCCGGCTCCATCAAACGATTTGCCAACGTGATCCAGATCTCACCCCACGCTGAAGCCGCCCTCACCTGCACGCTGGACGAGCGCAGCCTTTATTTGCGCCGCCTGGTCCTCGGTTCTGTCCGCTCGGCCGGACGCGGACATGTCGGTCCGGCTCTGTCGTTGATCGAGATGGTCCGCGTGCTCTACGACGACGTGTTGCGGATCGATCCTAAGAACCCGCGAGATCCCGATCGTGACCGCGCGATCCTGAGCAAGGGACACGGTTGTCTGGCGCTCTATGCGCTGCTGGCCGATCGCGGCTTCTTTCCCCTGTCGGAGCTGGACGGCTTCTGCGGGTCCGACAGCATCCTGGGCGGACATCCCGAATACGGCATGGTGCCGGGCGTCGAGGCCTCGACCGGCGCGCTCGGCCACGGCCTGTCGATCGGTGTCGGACTCGCGCTCGCCGCGCGCATGCGCGAGCGCAGCTACCGGACCTTCGTCTTGCTCGGCGACGGCGAGATCAACGAGGGATCGGTGTGGGAAGCCGCGATGGGCGCGGCCAAGCACGGGCTCGACAACCTGGTCGCGATGATCGACTACAACAAGCTCCAGAGCTACGGGCCGACCGACTACGTGCTGCCGCTGGAGCCGCTTGCGGACAAATGGCGCAGCTTCGGCTTTGCCGTGCAGGAGCTCAATGGCCACGACGTCGGCGCGCTGCGCGCCGTCCTGAAGCAGGTCCCGGCCGTTCCGGGCAAACCCACCGCGATCATCTGCCATACCGTCAAGGGCAAGGGTCTGCCGCCGGCGGAATCCAACGCCGATTGGCATCACAAGAACAAGCTGACCGACAGCGAGCTAGACGCCATCCGCGTCGCCGTCGGCGATTTTTGATCGGCTCCCCATGCGCAACACAGCGATGAACATGGTCCACAAGCTCGCCGCGCGCGACGAGCGGGTGCTTTACATCGGCTCCGATCCCGGCGCGGGCACCTTGCGCGCAATGAGCAAGGAGTTTCCCAAGCGCCATCTGATCGAAGGCATTTCGGAAGCGCACATCATCGGCATGTCGGCCGGCCTCGCGATGGAGGGCTTCGTGCCCTACGTCAACACCATCGCGACCTTCCTCACCCGCCGCTGCTACGAGCAGGTGGCGGTCGATCTCTGCCTGCACAATCTGCCGGTCCGGCTGATCGCCAATGGCGGCGGGCTCGTCTACGCGCCGCTCGGCCCCACGCACCAGGCGATCGAGGACATCGCCATCATGCGCGCGCTGCCGAACATGACGGTGATCTGCCCGTGCGACGCCGACGAGGCCGCGCGCATGATGGAGCAGACGCTCGACTGGAAGGGTCCGATCTACATCCGGCTCGGCAAGGGCGGCGATGCCGTCGTTTCCAAGGCCGAGCACGGCTTTGAGATCGGCAAGGCCATCCTGATGCGCCCGCAAGGCGACGTCCTCATGGTGACCACGGGCATCATGCTCCAGCGCGCCCTCGCCGCGGCCGACCTGCTGGCCGCGCAAGGCATTCGCGCCGGCATCCTGCACATGCACACGGTGAAGCCGCTCGACACCGCGGCCCTGCTGCAGGCGGTCCGCGGCACCAGGCTCGTGGCGACGCTGGAGGAGCACGTGCCCTCCGGTGGCCTGGGCAGCGCGGTCGCGGAGGCCTTGATCGACAAGCTCGGCTCCGGCTTCCCCGCGATGCTGCGTCTGTCGCTGCCGGACCGCTTCATGCACAATTACGGCTCGCAGGACTCGCTCCTGAAGAAGCACGGCCTTTCCGCTGGTGCGATTGCGACCTCGATCGAGCACGCGCTCGCCGCCTCGCGCACCTCCTCCCCTCAACTTCATTCCACCTGACGGGTCACATGTACGACGTTCGATATTCCTACCTGCTCGAGCAATTCGCCGACCCCGCTCCGATCCTGGCCGAGATCGGCCGGCTGGTGGCAACCGGTGACTTCACCCTTGGCAAGCCCGTCGCCGAATTCGAAAAGCGCTTTGCCGAGCTGATAGGCGTGCGTCACGCCATTGGCGTCGGATCGGGCACCGACGCGCTCAAGCTGCCGCTCAAGGCGCTCGGCATCGGTCATGGCGACGAGGTCATCACCGCCGCCAACACGTTCATCGCCACCGTCGGCGCGATCGCGGAGACCGGCGCGACGCCCGTGCTGGTCGATTGCGACGATTCCTTCTGCATGAACGTCGACCATGTCGAAGCCGCGATCACTGAGAAGACCAAGGCGATCATGCCGGTCCAGCTGACCGGCGAGGTCACCGACATGGGCAAGCTGATGGCGATCGCGCAGCGCCATAACCTGCCTGTGGTCGAGGATGCCTGCCAGGGCATCCTGTCGGAATTTGCCGGAAAGCGCTCCGGCACCCACGGCATCGCGGCCGGCTTCTCGCTGCATCCGCTCAAGAACCTCAACGTCTGGGGCGATGCCGGCGTCGTCGTCACCAATGACGACGGCATGAACGAGAAGCTCCGCCTGATCCGCAACCACGGCATGAAGAACCGCGACGAGATTGCGATCCTCGGCTGCAACTCGCGGCTCGATTCCCTTCAGGCGGTGGTGGGCAACTGGCTGATCGGCCAGACCAGCGAGATCACGCGCCGCCGGATCGAGAACGCGGCCTATTACGACGCGGGCCTTGCCGGCCTGCCCGGCCTGCGCATCCCGCCGCGCCGTCCCAACGTGAAGCACGTCTACCACCTCTACATGGTGTTCGCCGAGCGCCGCGACGAGCTCTACAAATATTGCCTGGAGAACGGCATCGAGGCGAAGATCCACTATCCGATCCCGCTGTATCAGCAGGAAGGCCTCAAGCATCTCGGCTACGCGCCCGGCACCTTCCCGGTCACCGACCGCCACGCCAAGGAGGTGATCAGCTTCCCCGTCGACCAGCATCTGACGCGCGCACAGCAGGACCGCGTCATCGAGACCGTCAGGAAGTTCTGCCATGGACGCTGACACCGGCCGCCGGCGCATCGGCTACGTCAATCTTCCCGCACAATTCGAGGAAGAAAGCGCCGAGATCATGCAGGCGGTCGAGGGCGTCTTCCAGCGCGGCGATTTCATCGGCGGGGCGGCGGTTGCGAAGCTCGAGGAGGAATTGTCGGCCTATCTCGGCTCGCCGCATGTCGTGACGCTGAATTCCGGCACCGACGCGCTGATCCTCGCCATGCGGGCACTCGACATCGGCCCCGGCGATGAGGTCATCACGCCGCCGAATTCGTTCGTGGCATCGACCGCCGCGATCATCGCGGTCGGCGCCACGCCGGTGTTTGCGGACGTGCTGCCGGACCAGAACATCGATCCCGCCGCGGTCGAGGCTGCCGTCACGGCGCGGACCAAGGCGATCATGCCGGTGCACCTGACCGGGCGCATGGCCGACATGACCCCGCTGATGGCGATCGCGGACAAGCACGCGCTCGCCGTGATCGAGGACAGCGCCCAGGCGATCGGCTCGACCTATGACGGCCGGATGAGCGGCACCATCGGCACGTTCGGCTGCTTCTCCGCCCATCCCTTGAAGAACCTGAACGCCGCGGGCGATGCCGGCTTCCTCGTCACCGCCGACGCCGAGCTCGCCGGGCGAATCCGCCGGCTGCGCAATCACGGCCTCATCAACCGCAGCGACGTCCAGGAATGGGGCATCGTCTCGCGGCTCGACACGCTTCAGGCCGAGGTGCTGCGCATTCGCCTGCGTCACCTGCCCTCGGTCATCGAGCGCCGGCGGCGCAACGCCGCGCAATACCGCGCGGAGCTCGCGGGCCTGCCGCTGTTCATTCCGCCCTGCCGCAACATCGAGTTCAACACCTTCCACACTTTCGTGGTGCAGACCGAGCGTCGCAACGACTTCCAGAAATATCTTGCCGACAAAGGCATCGAGACCGCGATCCACTATCCGGTCCCCATCCACCTGCAGCCGGCGGCGGCGCATCTGGGTCATGGCCGCGGCGCGTTCCCGGTAACGGAACGGCAGGCGGACCAGATCCTCACCCTCCCCATCAACCAGTTCCTCTCGGCCTCCGACATCAGCTATATTTGCGCGACCGCCCGGGAGTATTTTGCATGACGGACACGGACTTCCTGCACGCCGACGAGCAGGCGCTGGCGCAGCGCTTCATCGACGATGGCTTCGTCACCACCCCGGCCGACGATCGCGCCGGGCTCGACCGGATCCAGCGCCGTGCCGCCGAGCTCGCGGCGGACTATCTCAAGCTGCCGCACAGCAACGATCCCTACGCGATGCTCGACACCATCCACACGCGGGTGAGCGTGGATGATCTCAACGGCCTGCGGCTGCACGTCTTCAACGGCCTCAACGCCGAACCGTGGTTCCGGCCGACCTACTTTCGTCTGGCGCGCTCGACGATCGAGACCATCGTCGGCAACGAGCTCTGCATGCAGCGCCGCGTCAATCTCAGCATCCAGCTCCCCGGCGACAGCTCGTCGCTGCTCGCCACACATTCCGACGTCTGGTCCGGCGATTCGCCGTTCGAGGTCGTGGTCTGGGTGCCCTTGGTCGATGTCCAGCGCAGCAAATCGATGTATCTGCTGCCGCCGTCCCTGAATGGCGAGATGCAGGACCGGATGGCAGCTTTGCGAAGCGCCGAGGAACTGTACAAGACCATCAAGCCGCACGCGACCTTCATCGAGATCCCCTACGGTCACGTGATGCTGTTCAACCAGACCCTGATGCACGGCAATCGCGTCAACGAGGAAGCCGGCACGCGCTGGAGCATGAACTGCCGCTTCAAGAGCATCATGTCGCCCTACGCGGACAAGCGCTTCGGCGAGTTCTTCGAGCCGATCCTGCTGCGGCCGGCGACGCGCGTCGGCATGCAGTACAAGCTGCCCGGAGGCTTCCATGGCTGAGCGAGCCGGCCATCGCGGCTATATCGGCGCCCGGCCGCTGAACGGCAGCCGCACCCCGCAGCACGTCCAGAACATCGTGATCCGCGACTACGCGCGGCGGAAGAACCTGCATTATCTGCTGAGCGCCGCCGAGCACACCATGCCCGGCAGCTACATGGTGCTCGAGGACATCCTGGACGAGTTGCCGCGGCTGCGTGGGCTGATTCTCTACAGCATCTTCATGCTGCCGCCCGAAGAGGCGCGGCGGCGGCAGATCTACGACCGCGTGCTGCGCGAGGGCTGTGACCTTCACGCCGCGGTTGAGGAGATCACGCTGGCGTCGCAGAAAGACATCCAGGCCATCGAGGACATCCTGCTCGTCAACAAATTCGCGACCATCCTATGACGATGCCGCGGACCGGTTGGCCCCCATGACCGAGATCAACCTGCTCCAGCCGATGCACGCGTCGACCAAGCGGAACTACGTCCAGCGCGTGGTGGAGCACGACAAGGCGGAATCCGCTGCCGTCGCGCGGCAATGGGGGCGCGACTACTGGGATGGTGACCGGCGCTACGGCTACGGCGGCTATCGCTATGACGGCCGATGGCGCCCGCTGGCCCAGACCCTGATCGATCGCTACGGCATCAAGCCGGGCATGAGCGTGCTCGACGTCGGTTGCGGCAAGGGCTACCTGCTCTACGAGTTCACCCAGCTCGTCCCCGGCCTCAGGATCGCCGGCATCGACATCTCCGAATACGGCATCACCAACGCCAAGGAGGAGATGCAGCCGCATTTGAAGATCGGCAGCGCCGTCGAGCTCCCCTACCCCGACCACAGCTTCGACCTCGTCGTCTCGCTCGGCGTGCTGCACAACCTTCCGCTCGAGGACGTGTTCCGCGCGGTGCCCGAGATCGAACGCGTCGGACGCGGCACCTCGAAATATCTGATGGTCGAATCCTTCCGCAACGAGCGCGAGAAGGCGAATCTGCTTTACTGGCAGCTCACCTGCCTGAGCTTCCACGGTCCGCAAACATGGGCATGGATCTATGACAAATGCGGGTATCGGGGCGACCATGGGTTCATCTTCTTCGAATGAAGCAGGCCAGCGCCGGCCGACCTCGTTGCGCACGCAAAATCCGGAAGTGTACTATTCGGACGACGCGATCGTCACGGCAGACGACGCCACGATCGCGGAGCTGAAGCGCATCGCCGCCGGCAACCCGCGCCTGCGCAGCCGACTGTGTACGCATCCCGATCCCTCGTCCGGCCTGCACGAGATGCTGATCGTGCATCATCGCGAGGCCTATGTCCGGCCGCACAAGCACCTCGGCAAGCCTGAATCGTTCCACGTGATCGAGGGCACCGCGCAGGTGGTGATCTTCGAGGACGACGGCCGCATTCGCGAGGTGCTCGAGATGGCGCCCTACGGTCATGGCGCCGCCTGCTATTACCGGATGCCCGAGAAGGTCTACCACTCGATCCTGATCACTTCGGAGTGGCTGGTGTTTCACGAAACCACCGCCGGCCCGTTCGATCCCGCCCGCACCGCATTCCCCGACTGGGCCCCCGATGGCAGCGACGCCGCCGAGGTTCAAGCCTACGTGACGAGAACTGGTACGCTCGCTGCGGAGCATTTGGACAGACGAGGCAAAGCTTAGGACCATGGCCATCCCTGTCGGGCTCGACGATGCTCGCATGAATGTAGATCCAAGAGCTGCCGCTCTCCGACAAGCAGAGCGGGCGGGCATTGGATACGTCTACGTCGCTCTGGTTCTCGCCTTTATTACGGCCGTGCCCGCGCTGTTCGCGCGTGAGATCTTCGGCGACGATTGGACTGTGTACTACATCTACTGGACTCAAGGTGCCGCCGGCGTCGCTCGCGTGCTGTGGGAGTCGGCACACGCCGGCTTCGCAATCCCGATGACGCTGTTTGTGACGCTTTTGAACGATACTCCCGATGTCTCTGCGCGGCTCGCGGGACTAGCCTGCCATCTGGTCAACGGCGTGTTGCTTCACTCCGTCTTGTCGCGATCATCGTATACCAGAAAGATCGCCGGTCTTGTCACGGCTCTATTCCTGCTCAGCCCGTTCTATGCAATTCGCCTGACACTCAACGCGGTCTACGACTTCTTCCTGCTCTTCTATCTACCGTCCTACGAGCTGTCCTATTCGAAGGTGCGCGCGCTTCGATGGAGCGCACCTTTCTGTCTGTTATTCGCGTTGTCGCTCGAGACTCTGATCGCTCTCGAACCGCTTCGCGTCGTGCTCGCCTGGTCTGGTCCCGAGCGCTGGAGGCAGAAACTCGCGCGTCTTGTACCGTTCTGGCTGGCCGTTGCAGCCATGATCGTTCTGCGACTGACAATTCTGGGGAAGAGCGGTCACTACGCCGGACAATACAGTTTCGCGAACGATTTCTCGATCATGGCCAATGCGCTCTATGCGCACCTCATGGCCTTCCCGAGCGGCCTGAGCTACGCATATGCTCACGGGGTCGCGCTGCTGGGGCTTCCTGTTTCCGCGGCAGTGACATTGGCCGCGGTCGCCGTCTTTGCCCGGTTCTCATCGACAGCATTGTGGACGCCCTGGCTGCTGAACGGCCGCTCGACCACGAATGCGATGCTTCTGCTGCTGGTGCTGGGAGCCGCGATTGCCCTCATCGGCGCGCTGCCCTACGCTGTTACCGGAGTTTATGGCGACGTGACGCGGGGCGAGTCCAGGCTACTCTTTCCCTCGCAGTTCGGCGTCTTGATCCTGATGGCGACCGTTGTACAGGCGATACCGGGATCGCGCATCCGCGCAGCAGTCGCGGGGGGGCTGGTCACGATCTTCGCCTTGTCGTCGGCTCACGATTCCAAATGGCTGCTTTACGACGGGTTGCTCAGCAGCGACATGCTGCGGCAGGTCCGAGCAGCCTTGCTCGCGGACCCCGAGCCAAAGGTCGTTAAGCTCCAGTTCGAGAACTCGCACGTCTTCTCGTTCCGCTCACGATGCCTCGGCGGCAATGACATGAACGTGGCACAGACGATTCTACGGGATGAAAATCGCGAGCGGTCGTTTATCTACACGGACTACTGCGGGGATTTTACTGATCCTCATTTCGTTGTGAACGGCAACTGCCCGGTTTCGTACCTTGAGACCTTTCCTTGCCCACCCCGTCGCGAGACCTGGCGCTATCGCGCCGCCCCGGGAATTCCACGACCCGACGACATTGGATTCATCGAGCTTCTGACGGCGATCCTCGGAAATAACTCCTCGGCCACGGAGGGCCGCGGTGAACTGATGCAGTTGAAGGATGGAGAGCCGGCCCCTGTGGCGAGAGCCGAGTATCGGCCGCCTTGCAGTCGGCCTGGCGTCCGAGGCGCAGCCTGGTTGCTGGCGCTGCCGGCCCCCGCATGTGAAGGTGCTGCCTCTGGAGTTCGCTAGAGCATGCGTCAGCCATGGAGGGTTCCAGCGCCCGTCATCCAGACACGAACATTGCCATGCCGGAGGCAACCACGGGCTTCGCGGGATTGTTCAGGGAACGCTGTGGTGATAGAAGGAACGCTGTGGTGATAGAAGCGCCTCGCAACGGGAAGTTCAGGCAATTGGGGACTGGACGTGATTTCAGAGAAAGTTAGATTTTGTGTTCGACGCAGCCTCCTCCCCGACTTCGATCGTAGCTAGCCTCGAGACCTCCTAGTGGAGTACACAAGGGAATTCTCGATCGCCGCCAGAGCTGTTGTGGCCGCCTTGCTGGGATGCGCCGTCGCCTACGTGCTGCTGCTGCTGGTGAAAAATCACCTTCCGTCATTTCAATCAAATTTCGTCGAAGGCTTCGACATGGCCTTGGCAGACAGGAATTGCGATTTCTGCAAGAAGGCGTTCTACGGCTCGTTCTTCCTATCTGGGCCGATTGCGGCAGCAGCGGCATTGTACGCGACGTATCGATCATCGGGCTCGCTCGCACTGAGCGCCATCACGGCGAGCTTCGTCTACGTTGCACTCGACGCCGCCAACGATGCGGGCAGCCCCGGGATCGCGATCGCCCTGCTAACGGCCGCGGCCATCACCGTCGCCCTCAATCGAGGCGGCAACAATTACTTTCCTGCTGCAAAACCCTCGACCGACACCCGGTTCAGCGTGGGGGCGGCCGATCTGCTAGCGATCATATTCCTTGCCCTGCTGCTGATCCCCTCCGATCTCGAAGGCCTGACAGCGGCCGTGAGGGACGAAGCGCACAAGGTAAGCTACTTCATCGGTCCGGCGCTTTATGGCTATGCCCCCGGTCTCGTTCCGGGATTGGACTTCCATTCACATTACGGCCCCGCGCTCGGCTGGTTCTTCCATCTCATCATGGGAGATGGCTGGAAATCGGCGGCGATGCGAGCGGTCGGATTGAACATCGCGATCACGCTCGCGACCTACGTTCAGGCCTACTTTCTTCTGAACTACTTGATCCGATCGAGGCTTGCCGCGATCGCCATCATCACGGCTCTCGCCGTGCTGGCTTTCTCTACAACCGGCCAGTTCTACTCGCCGTCTGCCTACCCGACGCGATTTCCTCTCTTGATCGTCTTTGCGCTCGCCATCAGCCTGCACTGCACCGCTCCCGGGCGCCTCACATGGCTGATCATGTCGGCCATCATGTGCGCCATCTCGCTGCTCTGGCAGACCGAGATCGGACTGTTCTTCCTTGTGACAGGCACCTTCGTCGCCGCGATCGCCGGAGGTTTTCCGAGCTATCGCAATGCCCTCGTGTTCGCAGTCACGTCGATCGTCACCGCAACCTTGATGTGCCTGGTGCTGTTCGGCGCGAGAGCCTTCTCCCTGGACTTTTTGATCGAGTGCTTCCGCCCACTCGTACTCTACGGAACGGGATGGGGAAGCACGCCCATCAAATGGGACTTGGGCTGGGGCATCATTTACAATCTGCCGCTCCAGATCGTCGGATGCATCACCGTCGGCTGGGCCGCGATCCGGCTGTCACGACCCTCTGATTCCTGGCATGACCGGTTCGTGACCGGGCTTCTACTGACGCTGTCGATGATTGGCATGGCGCTGATGATCAAATGGGTCAACCGGACGCTGGACGCTGTCTGGCACCAGAACGCGTTGCCGCTGGTGATCGTCTCGGCTTGGTGGATCCGCCAGTTTTCAACCGGGTGGCAACCGTCGTTCCGAAGAGCCGCCGGCGCCATAGCGGCCGTTGCGACCGTTCTTGCGCTGCTGTTCGTGCAAGACAAGAACAATCCCCACCTCTACGGCCTGAGATCCTATGCAACTTATCCCAGCCTTCTGAGATGGCCGTTCGTCTCGAACCCGCCAGTCACGTGGCAGGAGGACCTTGACCAGATCACCGAGGCTGATGCGAAGTTCATCCAGGACAAAACCAGGCCAGACGAGAGGGTCCTGGTCATCGCCCTCAGGGATTGGGCCTATCTGGCGCAGGCTCATCGGGCGCCAATGGCCTATTTCATGCCGTTCCTGGTGTCCTTTGACGCGCGGTTCCTGGATCGCTCGATGAACCCGGCGGACCGGCTGTTTTATGATAGCACGGTGGAGCGCAGGCCGGAGTATCCCTATGTCCAAGAGGTCATGAAGCGGATCAAGCGAGATTTCGTGGCAGTGGAGACCAGGGGTAATTTGACACTCTATGAGCGGCGGCATTGACCTCGGCCGTGCTCGCGGCTCTTGAGAGCGCACATAGCTGGCCGTATCCACCTCCGATTGATGGGTGGCGGCACGTCTTGCAAGACCCATCGACGGCTGCTACCTGCTTTGGCCGAGGACGCATAGGCCGGAGGAATGCTCCGCGTAAGCCGGATATGATGTGTCCGGGATCGTCTCGTTGCCGGCCGCGCCGGTTTTCATTGAAGGTCGCCTCGTCGGACCTGCCCAAATGCGAGAATAATCAGTGACCGATCATTGCCGCCTCTGCCATTCGACCAACCTGCGACCGGTCATCGACCTCGGGCAAATGCCGATCGCGCATCGGCTTCGGCACAGCCGGAACGAGCAGGAGGAGCGATATCCGTTCGAGGTGCTCGCCTGCGGCGAATGTGGCCTGCCGCAGATCGTCAAGCCGATTGATCCCGAAATTCTGTATCGCCAATTCAATTACAATTTCAGCAGTTGGAAGCCGGAGCCGCACCAGGCGGACGAGCTCGCAACGATCGCGAAGTTCTCGAAGCATCAGTCCGTGTTCGAGATCGGATGCAACGACGGCCTGTTCATGGACAAGCTGCGCGAGCGCGGCGCGAAGGTCCTCGTGGGCGTGGAGCCCAACCCCGTGTCGGGCAAGATTGCCCGCGAACGCGGCATCAAGGTCTATTCCGACATGATCAGCCCGGCCCTGTGTCACGACGCAGTCGCTCAGGCCGGCAAGTTCGATCTCGTGGTCTCGCGTCAGGTGCTGGAGCACATCGTCGACTTCGAGAACTTCTTCGACTGCGTAAAGATCGCACTGCGCGACGATGGGCTGCTGTTCATCGACGTGCCTGATTTCGCCCCCGGGTCGACGGCAGGCGATCTTTCCGTCCTCTGGGAGGAGCACGTCAGCTATTTCACCGAACCGACCCTGCTCGCTCTGCTGGCGCGCCACGGCTTCGAGGCGGTTTCCGTGAAGAAGTACAATTTCAGCGGCGGCAGCCTCGCGATCGCAGCCCGCCGTGCCGGAGGCAGCGTGACGCCCCCGCCCGCACCGTCGGGCGTCGGCGAGGCATTCGGTCAACGCGCAAGGGAATATGGCGCGCGCCTTCGTCCGATCCTCGCGAAGGCCCGCGACAATGGTGCCGAGATCGCCATCTATGGCGCCGGCTGCCGCGCCTGCACCTTCACCAATGCCCACGAGCTGGCCGATCTCGTCGACCTCTCGGTCGACGACCAGAAGGAGCGCCAGGGCCTGTTCCTGCCCGGCACCGGGATTCCGATCCGCTCGCCGGAGGATCTCGCCGGCAAGTCGGATCCGCTCGTCTGTCTTCTCGCCGTGAACCAGGAGAACGAAGCCAAGGTCAGTAGCCGGCTGCGCGAGAACGTGAAGCGGCCGCTGCACATCGTTTCGATCTTTGCGCCCTCCGACATCTGGAGCGAGCTCGATCGTCTCGAGGAGGCCGCAGGGTCGCGGCATGGCTGAGGACAAGCTCTTCAACTACTACGAACGTCAGGACGTTCTGCCGACGTTCGGAAATTTCAAGTCGTCCGCCGAGCTCGAAGCCTACGCCAGCCAGCGGCGCGAACTGTTCTCGGACAAGCTGGTGCTGCCGCCGCGGCTGTTCCGCAATGCCGAGGTGCTCGAATTCGGTCCTGATTCCGGCGAGAACGCTCTGGTGTTTGCGAGCTGGGGCGCGAACATGACGCTCGCCGAGCCGAACCGGCATGCACACCCGAAGATCCAGGCCTATTTCGATCATTTCGGCCTGACCGAACATCTCCGCGAGCTCGCACTGGCCGATGTCGAGGGATTCCGCAGCGACCGCGGGTTCGACATCATCGATGCCGAAGGATTCATCTACACGGTGCAGCCGACCGAAAATTGGCTCGGCGTTTTCCACCGGCTGCTCAACCCCGACGGTTACGCCGTCGTGTCCTATTACGAGCGCCATGGCGGATTCTTCGAGCTCGCGCTCAAGGCGATCCATGCAGCCGGCAAGGCATTGACCGGCCGTCCTGCGCTCGATACGGCGAGGATGCTGTTCGATGCGAAATGGAGCAGCATTCCGCACACCCGCAGCTTCGAATCCTGGCTGATGGACGTTCTCGAGAATCCCTTCGTCCGGTACCGGTATTTTCTCGATGCAGCAGCCCTCTGCACGGCCGCGCATGAGCAAGGCTTCGACATCCATTCGGCATGGCCAGCCTATCGCGACAGCTTGGACGTCTACTGGCACAAGAAGGTTCTGCCCGACGACGAGAAGCTGCGGCGCGCGACGCGCCATCTCGACCGCAGCCGCCTGAGCTTCCTTGGCGGACGAAAGCTCTATCTGGTCGGCAACGCCGCTACAGTGGAGGCGATCTCGGCATCGATCGAGGCGCTGGTTCTCGACGTCGATGCGATGATCGACGATCCCTTCGCCGACAGCCTGCCGCGCGTGGTCGCGAGCCTCGCGTCCCTGCGCGAGACGATCCGGACGACGGACATTCTCGCCGACGATGCTGCCGACATCGAAGCCATCACGGCAACGCTCGGCAGTTTCCATCGCATCTTTGGCGCGATCTTGCGACGGGAGGCGTCCGCGGTCACTGCCCTCACCCAGACGGATCCGGCGTTCATCAACACCTGGGGACAGCCGGCGCACTTCCTCGTCATCCGAAAGCGCTCCAAGGAATCATAGCCAGTGAAGCCAGGCATTGGCATCATCGGGACGGGCATGGTCGGCCAGATGTGCCACCTCGCCAATTTCGCTGCCAATCCCGCCTGCCGCGTCGTCGCGATCGCCGATCTCCGGCCGGATCTTGCTGCCGCCGCGGCGCAGAAGTTCGGCATCTCGCGGGTCTACGGCACGCACCGGGAGTTGCTTGCGGACAGCGAGGTGTCCGCCGTGGTCGTGGTGACGAAGCGGCGCGCGACCGGACCGATCGTCCTGGACGCGTTGAACAGCGGCCGCCACGTGCTGTCGGAAAAGCCGATGGCCTACACGACGGTTCAGGCCGAGACACTGGTCGAAGCCGCGCGGCGACAGGACCTCATCTACAGCATCGGTTATATGAAACGACACGACGCCGGCGTGGCACGCGCGCTGGCCGAGCTGGCGCGCATCCGCGCAGACCAGTCGCTGGGACGCATCGTCGCCGCGCGAGGCTGGTGCTTCGGCGGCGACACGGGCCGGGCGCAGGACAATTTCGTGATGACCGGCGAAGCGCGTCCCGACGGGCTCGAACTCTGGGAGGATGGTCCCGACTGGATGCCGCGCGCGACGCGCCCCGGCTACGACAATTTTCTGAATGTCTTCAGCCATATCATCAATCTGGCGCGCTACCTGCTCGGACCATCGCCGACGCTCGCCGAAGGCTCGATCGAGACCTCCGGAGCCGCGTGCATGACCCTCGACTTCGACGGCATCGCTTGCACGCTGGATCTCGTGAACGGAGCCGAAGGTGCCTGGCGCGAGGGGCTAACGATCGATTTTGAGCGCGGTGCGGTGACCATCGAGTTGCCCGCCCCCTTCGCCAAACAGGAGGCCCAGGTCATCGTCGATCATGACGGCGAGTCAACTCGGCTGGTGCGCGCGGCAAGCTGGGCATTTCGGCGCCAAGCCGATGCCTTCGTCACCGATATCGTCGAGCGGAGAATACCCTTGGCCTCCGGCGCGGATTCAGTGACCGACATCTCGCTTGCAGAGACGGTCTGGAAGCGGCGGGCTAGCGGCAAAGCATGATCGCGCTTTAGCTGCGGCACCCTTCGCTGTCGAGCGGATGGCCAGCGTCATTCAAATCGAGCTTAAGACTCTCGGACGGAGGAATGGCATCGCAATACACGATTCGCACGCCCGTGTGGCGACCGCAAGTCCGGGCCGCCGGGCTCTCTTGACCGGAAAAATGCGACCTCCTATAGACTTTCGCTCTGGCTGGGCCTGAGAGGCGTCCGGGGCGATTTACGCAATGAACATGCTACCGGGCCCGGCGCAGGCCGCTGCGATAGGTCTCAGCATCGCCTTTCCACTGCTGTTGCTGTTTTACGCGCGCATCGCCGCCACCGGCGGATCCGGCCGCCGCTTCCGGCTGGCCTGCGTCAGCGTCGTCGTGTTTTTCGTGATCGCCTGTATCGCGCTTCCAGGTCAACGCCGCGTCGACGACGTGCTTGGTGGTCTGCTCCTGTTGGCGACGGCGATGATGTTTTGCTACATCCTGTTCAGCCTGCTGGCCTGGGGCTTTACGGTCACGCTGCTCACGGCGCTGGTGAAGTCCGGACGTCCCCTCACTTTGGACCAATGGGCTGCGGCCTACATGCAGGGCGGCGACCTCGGCACCTTCGCGCACAACCGTCTGAAACTCCTGATCAGCTCGGGGCTGGTGGTGACGGCGGACGGCCGGCTGGCCCCGACGGCCAAGGGGGTCGCGGTCGCACATCTGGTCAAACTCGTTCGCCTGTCGACGGGTCTTCGGTGAGCGGCACAATGTCCTTCGCTGTCGGACTTGTCGCCGTCGTCGTCTTCGCCCTGCTGGCGCCCGCCTTGCAGCTCATGGCCCGCGCTCGCGCATGGGCGCTCGGACCCGTGATCCTGCTCGCGATCGCCGCGGTCGTCTCGCATGGTCTCGGCGTGATGCTCGGAATTTCAGCCGTCCCGCAATTTCAGTATTGGGACGCCGCGTCGATATTCGGATTTTGCGTCATAGCTTACGTTTTCGCCTTTGGCGCAGTGTATAAATCGGTTTCCCTGGACATCCTGCGCGGCCTCGTCGACCGGCCCGACCGGAGGCTCCCGGTTTTGGAGATCGCTGAAAGGCAGGTTCCAGATCTGTTCCGGGGACGAATTGGGAACCTGGTCGATGGCGGCTTGGTCGAACCGGTCGATTCGCACTTCAGGGCGACCGGCGAGGGCCGGAACATGGCAGGCCGCATCGGACGGCTGCGCCGCGCCTTCGGCATTGGCGATACCGGGCTCTACGATTTTTCCGACTAGTTGCATGAAACACACAGATCCCGGGTTTCGTGTCCGGTTGTGTGGACGATGTCCGGTAGCCACATTGTTCGCCCGGTTCAGATGACCTAGACTTGCGTGGGGGCCATCGGGACAGTCTGGCCCCGCCAACGGGCGGCATATGATGACACCTTCCAGAGCGGCGAAAAGGCTTACGATCGTCATCCCTGCACTGAACGAGCAGGACAAGATCGCCGACACCATCGGCGGTGTGCTGCCGCTCGCACGCGAGCTGCTCGACGATTTCGAGATCTTCCTGATCGACGACGGCAGCACCGATGCCACCGGCACGATCATGGACGAGTTCGCCGCCGGCGAGCCGCGCATCATCGTGCAGCATAACCCCGAACGGCGGGGTGTCGGCGCCGGCTTCGAATTCGCCCTGTCGCGCGCGAAGTTCGATGCCATCACGCTCATTCCCGGCGATCACGCCTTTCAAAACGAAGGGATCGCCCGGATGTTCAAGGCGGCGGGCGCCGCCGACATCGTCATCACCTATCGCGACAACCAGTCGGACCGCTCGATCAACCGCTCGATCCAGTCGCATTCCCTGCGGTTCATCCTGAACTGCCTGTTCCGCTTCTGGCTGTCCGACTACCACAGCATGATCGTCTACCCCGTGAAATGGCTGCGCCAGATCGCGGTCAAGGCCGACGGCTACGGCTATCAGATCTGCGCATTGATCTCGCTGCTCCAGCTCGGGCTCACCCACGTCCAGGTCCCCGTGAGCCTGAATGCGGAGCTGAAGGGATCATCCCGCGCGCTGCGGCTGCGCACCTATTTCGAGCTCGTCGGGACCATCGTCTCGCTGCTGCGTCGCGTTCCTATCCGGAATGTCGATCTCAGTCAGATTCCCCTCGACGCGGAACGCGCCCCCGCACGTTAAGCGACGCCTCGCAGGCCTCGGCGCCGGACTGCGGACATTTGGGCCGGCTTTTAGCTGTTCGTACGTGGGACGCCGTATCCCTATCCCGCCAGCATCTAATCTAAGTGACTGATTTTACTGGCAGGAGTGGCAGGGCTCGAACCTGCGACCCCCGGTTTTGGAGACCGGTGCTCTACCAATTGAGCTACACTCCTACGAACCCGCGTCACCGCGGATCAGGGGCGCTTTCAAGCACAAGGGACGGCCGGTTTGCAAGGGTGAACCGCGCCGGCTTCGCTTGTTTGTGCCGGGGTTTCCGGGCCACAGTCCGTTGGCGACAACAAAAACAACCGGGAGTGCCCATGACCGCGACAGCGACCGCCACAACCGCCCCACAGGCCACGACCGCGCTCCAGACCCCGCCTGTGCCGGACGCACGTCCCGAGACGCTCGGGCTGTCGCGTCCCCGTCTCCAGGCCATGTCGGACGCCTTCAAGCGCGAGATCGACAAGGGAACCGTTCCCGGCGTCACCGTGCTGGTGGCCCGGCGCGGCCAGATCGGCTGGTTCGAGGCACTCGGCAAGCAGAGCCCGGCGGGCGCCGCACCGATGGCGCGCGATTCGATCTTCCGTATCTTCTCGATGACCAAGCCGATCGTCTCGGTCGCCATCATGGCGCTGGTCGAGGACGGCCATCTCCTGCTCAGCGACCCCGTCGCAAAATTCATCCCGGAATTTGCGAGCCAGCAGGTCGGCGTCGTCAAGGACGGCAAGTTGGAGCTGGTGCCCCCGACGCGGCCCATGACCGTGCAGGACCTGCTCCGCCACACCTCCGGGCTCACCTACGAGCACCAGGGCGACGGCCCCGTGCACAAGCTCTACCAGGAGTCCCGCGTCCGCAGCCGCAAGATCAGCAACGCCGAACACGCCGCTCTGGTGGCGAGCTTCCCGCTGGTCTGCCAGCCCGGAGCGGAGTTCAACTACAGCCGCTCCACGGACATTTTGGGCCGCATCATCGAGGTGATCAGCGGTAAATCGCTCGGCGCGTTCCTCACCGAGCGCGTGCTTGCGCCGCTCCAGATGGCCGAGACCGGCTTCTCGACCAGCGAGGCCAATGCCGGCCGCCTGGCCGAGCCGTTCGCGGCCGATCCCTGGACCGGCGACAAGGTCGCGCTGTTCAACATGCTCGAGCAGCCGGTGATGGAATCCGGCGGCGGCGGCCTGGTCTCGACCACGATGGACTATGCCCGCTTCTGCCTGATGCTGCGCAATGGCGGCACGCTCGACGGCAACAGGATCATCGGCCGCAAGACGCTGGAGCTGATGGCGTCAGATCACCTCGGGCCAGGCGTTGCGATCAACGGCACCCTGCTCTCGCCCGGCCACGGCTTCGGCCTCGGCTTCGCCGTGCGCAAGGAGGCGGGCATCGCGCCCTTCCCCGGCAGCGTCGGCCAGTATTTCTGGAGCGGCATTGCCGGCACGTTCTTCTGGATCGATCCGACGGAGGATCTGTTCGCGGTGTTCATGAGCCAGGGCCCCGGACAGCGCGACTACACACGGACCTTGGTACGGGATCTGGTTTACGCGGCGGTGGAGTGAGGGCGGTCGCTCGCGCGTGGCGCTGCCGCACCACTCACTGTCATGCCTCGCGAAGGCGGGGCATCCAGCACGCCGCGGCAGATCTGGTGAGAGCGATCTCCCGAACGCCGGCCTCTGGGATACTGGATCGCCCGCCTTCGCGGGCGATGACACCGATGTTGCGCCGACGCGATCGCGCCTCGCCGTGCCTCAACTGATCGTCGCGCCGCCGTCGATCACCATGGTCTGGCCGGTCATGAAGTCGCCGGCCTTCGAGCCCAGGAACACCGCCGCGCCGGCGATCTCGTCGGGGATGCCGATGCGCAGCAGCGGCGAGCGCGAGGTCGAGGCTTTCAAATTCTCGGGATTGTCCCACAGCGCCTTGGCAAAATCGGTCTTGATCAGGCCCGGCGCGATGCAATTCACGCGGATGTTGTGCGGGCCGTATTCGCAGGCGAGGTTGCGCGCGAGCTGCATGTCGGCGGCTTTCGAGATCGCGTAGGCGCCGAGGATGGTCGAGCCCTTGAGGCCACCGATCGAGGAGACGATGATGATGGAGCCGTCTTTGCGCTCGATCATCTGCGGCACCACCATCGAGATCAGCCAGTTGTTGGCGACGATGTTGTTGTCGAGGATCTTCCTGAACTGATCGTCGGAGATGCCGGCGAGCGGACCGTAATACGGGTTCGAAGCGGCGTTGCAGACCAGCACGTCGATCTTGCCGAAGGCGCGGTTGCTCTCGTCGACGAGGTTTTGCAGATTCTCCTTCGACGAGATGTTGGCGGCGACCGCGACCGCGGTGCCCTTGCCGAACTTGTCGTTGATCCCCTTGGCGACCTGTTCGCAGACGTCGGCCTTGCGCGAGGAGATCACCACCTTGGCGCCGTGCTCGGCCATGCGCTCGGCGATCGCAAGCCCAATGCCGCGCGTCGATCCCGTGATGACGGCGACTTTTCCCTTCATGTCGAACAAGGTCATGGTTCTCTCCCAGATTTTGATCTTGGCATTCACATCGAGACTCCGGGTCTGGTCCTTCGGACCATCCCGGAATGACGGCCTACTCAGGCCAGCTTCTTGACTTCCGGCCCCGCCGGCTGGTGCATCGCTGCGTGCGCAGCATCCGCAATCCACGGCTGCTGGTTCACCATCGGCAGCCGCCAGACGGTGCGCTCGGGACTCGCAAAATAGTCCAGCCGCGTCACCGAGCAATTGTCGATGTCGAACGATAGCCCGCGCTCCGGCTGGCCGTCGAGCGCGAGACCCAGCGCCGCCTTGATGGTGCCGCCATGCGCGACCGCGATGATGTCCTGCCCTGCCGCCTCAGCGTTGATCCGCTCGATGGTGCGGCGTGTGCGGTTGTAGAGGTCCATGAAGCTCTCGCCGCCGGGCGCGGGCTCGTTGATGTCGGCGAACCAGCTGGCGCCGACGGGGCGGCTCGCGATGAATTGGGCGCGGTTCATGCCCTGCCAGCGGCCGAGGTTCTGTTCGGCGAGGTCCACCTCCCGCTTCATCGACGCGGGCCTTGGGAAGCCGGCCGCCCAGATCGCCTCGGCGGTCTGGTGGGTGCGCATCAGATTGCTCGAATACCAGAGCGCCTTGCGTGGCAGCACCTTGGCGACGGCATTGAACACGTAGGTGTCGCTGGTGTCGCAGGCGATATCGCTCTGCCCATAGATGTTGCCGCCGTCGTTGCGCACCGGCGCGTGCCGGACCCACCACCATCGCGTGACGACCACATTCGGCTTGTCTGCACCCGCCATCGAAACCCTTCCATCCCGTCTGATGTCGCTGTACGTCAGTAGCGAACGTGTCTCAAGACACTTTACCGTTTGAAATCTTGTTTGAAATTCCGTCGCGCGGCAAGCGTCGCGAGCGAGCAAAAGGGAGAATCGCATGGGCCGCCTGCAAGGCAAATCCGTCATCATCACCGGCGCCGGCAGCGGCATCGGCCGCGCGGCTTCGCTGCTGTTCACCCGGGAAGGCGCCAAGCTGATCGCGGTCGATCGCACCGAGGCGGTGAGGGAGACCGTCGAGGAGGTGAAGAAGGCCGGCGGCATCGCGGAAGCCATGATCGCGGATGCCGGCTCCGAAAACGACGTCATCGCCGTGATCGACAAGGCGGTGAAGACGCATGGCCGGCTCGACGTGATCTGGGCCAATGCCGGCATCTCCGGCGGACTCGTTCCGATTCCCGAGCAGACCGTCGAGCACTGGCAGGAGATCCTGCGCATCAATCTGATCGGGCCGTTCCTCGCGGTGAAGTATGCGATGCCGCACATGATCAAGCAGCAGTCGGGAGCGATCGTGCTGACGGCGTCCGTCGCGGGCCTCAAGGCCGGCGCCAGCGGACATCCCTATGCCGCGAGCAAGGCCGGCGTGATCAGCCTGGTGCAGACCACGGCCTATTCGCTCACCGGCACCGGCGTGCGCATCAACGCGGTCTGCCCCGGCCTGATCGAAACAGGCATGACCAAGCCGATCTTCGACCGCGCCAAGGAGCGCGGTACCCAGGACAAGATCGGCCAGCTCAATCCGCTCAAGCGCCCCGGCCAGCCGCACGAGCTCGCGGCGATGGGACTGTTCCTGGCGAGCGACGAAGCCTCGTATGTCAACGGCCAGGCGTTCCCGGTGGACGGCGGCCTCACCGCGTCGATGCCGTATACGGGCAAGCCGGTTTAGTGCGCACTCCTGTCCCAGCTGTCATTCCCCGAGAAGGCGGGGAATCCAGTACGCCGCGGCCCATCGGGTAAACCACAACCGTCTCGGAGCACTGGATCGCCCGGTTAAACCGGGCGATGACAGCGAATGTATCGTTGCAGACGTGCATGTTCAGCCTCGCGGCGCATCTCGCCCGAGCTTTGCTTCTTCGTCTCGCCCTCTGAAATGGAAGAGGGCGCAGGGAAGACCGGGAGCCCGCAGGCACCCGAGGTCCACTGTGCGAATTCTGCGTAACAGGAAGCTGCACAGCGGCATACAGGTGTAGCCAGGACATCCCGGCCTTCCCTGCGCAGTGGTTTGACGGCTTATGTCGTGATCTCCCCGGGGAGCGATGCACTATTGCCCCCGTCGCCTTGCGGATGACTGACGCTGCGAGCCCGGTCGGACCGCAACGTCACCGCAACACTTGGCGCACAGACCCCGGGCGCCAGGACCACACGATTTTGCCGTACGCTGATGGCACCGGTCGTATGCGCGACGACCTTGCTCACGGTTGCCCGCCCT
>Ga0268291_1036_pt1 | contig 147697 bp, 140 predicted proteins | sample MetcocultureBM_FD_191347 | JGI IMG/M metagenome (GOLD analysis project Ga0268291, IMG submission 191347) | Soil microbial communities from Anza Borrego Desert, Southern California, United States - Methanotrophic co-culture BM | ecosystem: Environmental > Terrestrial > Soil > Desert | place: USA... | reverse complement strand
GGCATCATCGACCAGAAAACATCAACGCTGCGGCGCTGCGCTAGCGCAGCGCCGCAGCGGACCGAACCATGAACGACTGTTACCTATCCATCCGGTCTGGTTTGTTACCCATCCATCCGCTGGACAGGAGAGGGCTCTCTCCTTGTAGGGACACTCCCCGTGTTGAGAAAACCCTCTCCCGGCGCTACGCGCCGACCTCTCCCGCACGCGGGAGAGGTTGCAGCGAGCCTGTGGCTGCACTGTTCAAACCCAAGTCCTGATCCTCGAACTGAACCAGTGCCTTGCGCATGGTCTCGACCAGGTCCAGCGCCACCGGTGAAGGACTGCGCTGCGCCGGAAAGACCGCGGAGAATTCGAAGTCGATGCGCGGCAGGAAGCGGCGCACGACGACGCCGCGCGTTGCAAATTCCTGCGCCGTGAAGGGATCGCAGATCGCGACGCCAAGCCCTGACGACACCATGCCGCACATGATCTCCGACAGCGTGGTCTCGACGCGCAGCACGCGGCGGACATCGTGGCGGTGGAAGACCTGATCGACAAGATGCCGGCTCGACGATCCCGCCGACAGCGAGATGAAGGTCTCGCCCTCGAAATCGCGCGGCTCCAGGACTTCCTTCTCCGCGAGGCGATGACCGGTCGGCAGCACTGCGACGCGCGCCGGCGCCGGCAGTCTCTGGCTCGGCAGACCGGAATGCGCGATCGGCACCTCGGCAAAGCCGACGTCACATTGATTGTTCAGCACCCAGTCGACGACGATCGGCGAGATGACACCGAAGAAGGCCAGGTTGAGGTTTGGCCGCTCCTTCAGGAAGTGACCGGTGAGCCGCGGCAGATAGCCGTTCGAGAGCGCCGGCAGTGCGGCGATGCGTAGCGAGCCCGTGCGGCGGCCGCGGATTTCTTCCGCCGCCGCAGTGATGCGTTCGAGGCCCACGAAGGAGCGCTCGACCTCGGTGTAGAGCGCCATCGCCGCGGCGGTCGGTACCAGACCGGTGCCGCGCCGCTCGAACAGCTCCATTTTCAGCAGGGCCTGGAGGTCGCGCAGCAACCGGCTGACGGCCGGCTGCGTCACCTTCATCAGCGCCGCCGCCTCGGTCACGCTGCCGGTCAGCATGGTGGCCCGGAAGGCCTCCACCTGCCGCGAATTGATCCGCGCCATTACCCACAATCCAATCATAACATTTTGGCATGCAGAGGGTGCCATTATTCATTGGACGATGGAAGTATAGGTTGCGATCTTTTTCATCAGAGCTGGAGTCAGCCCGCTTTTTCGGCAGATTGGAGGGGTTCGAACCTCCAGATCGCGCCAAAACCTGCCGAACAGGGGCCGGAGCCCTGATCGGAGAGGGATTTGCGCGGAAGGAAATGCGGAAGGCGCTTCGGCCGAGATTTGTCGGCACGTCACCTCATTCCGGTATTGGAGATCGGTCCATATGAAGACTCTTCGCCTTCTGACAGCGGTCAGCATCGCAGCGCTCATTGCCGCCCCCTCGGTCGCTTCGGCCCAGCAGAAAACGCTTTATGTCGCCGGCTACGGCGGCTCGTTCGAAAAGACGATCCGCGACGAGGTGATCCCGGCCTTCGAGAAGGCGAACGGCGTCAAGGTCGAGTACGTCGCCGGCAACTCCACCGACACGCTGGCAAAGCTTCAGGCGCAGAAGGGCAACCAGCAGATCGACGTCGCCATCGTCGACGACGGCCCGATGTACCAGGCAATCCAGCTCGGCTTCTGCGGCAAGCTCGACGGACTGCCGGCCGATCTCTACGACACCGCCCGTTTCAAGGACGATCGCGCGGTCGCGATCGGCATCGTCGCGACCGGCTTGATGTACAACACCAAGGTGTTCAAGGAGAAAGGCTGGGCGCCGCCGACCTCGTGGAACGACCTGAAGGACGCGAAATACGCCAAACAGCTCGTGATCCCGCCGATCAACAACACCTACGGCCTTGAGGCGCTGGTGATGCTGTCGAAGATGAACGGCGGCGGTGAGACCAACGTCGATTCCGGCTTCAAGATCTTCAAGGAACAGATCAATCCGAACGTGCTGGCCTATGAGCCGTCGCCGGGCAAGATGACCGAGCTGTTCCAGTCCGGTCAGGCCGTGATCGCGGTGTGGGGCACCGGCCGCGTGCAGAGCTTTGCCAATACCGGCTTTCCCGTCGACTTCGTCTACCCCAAGGAAGGCGCGGCGACCCTGCTGACCACGGCGTGTCCGATCAACAAGCCCAACGCTTCGCCGCTCGCAGCGAGCTTCGTCAAGATGCTGCTCGATCCGAAGATCCAGCTCGTGCTGCTGAAGGACTACGGCTACGGCCCGGTGCTGAAATCGCTGGTGATCCCGCCCGAGCTCGGCAAGATGGCGCCGATCGGCGAGCGCGCGGCCAAGCTCTACAATCCCGACTGGACCGTCATCAACGAGAAGCGCGAGGAGTGGACCAAGCGCTGGAATCGCGAGGTCGAACGCTGATCGGTCGCCGCGGAGACAGCGCCATGGCCTATCTCGAGCTCGATCGGGTCGCAAAGCAGTTCGGCACGCAGACTGTGGTCGACGACTTCAGCCTGTCGGTGGGGAAGGGGGAGTTCATCTCCTTTCTCGGCCCGTCCGGCTGCGGCAAGACCACGACGCTGCAGATGATCGCGGGCTTCCTCGATCCGACGCGCGGAGCGATCCGCCTCGAGGGCAAGGACCTGACTGCGATCCATCCGGCCAAGCGCGGCCTAGGCATCGTGTTCCAGAGCTACGCGCTGTTTCCGCACATGACCGCGGCGGAGAACGTCGCCTTTGGCCTCGAGATGCGTAACGTGCCGCGAGGCGAGCGGGCCGAGCGCGTTCGGGCCGCGCTGGCAATGGTCGGGCTCGCCGGCTACGAGGACCGCCATCCGCGCCGCATGTCCGGCGGCCAGCAGCAGCGCGTGGCGCTGGCGCGTGCGCTGGTGATCAAGCCGAGCGTACTGCTGCTCGACGAGCCGCTGTCGAATCTCGACGCAAAATTGCGCGAGGAGATGCAGATCGAGCTGCGCCAGATCCAGCGCACCATCGGCACCACCACGATCCTGGTCACCCACGACCAGAACGAGGCGATGTCGCTGTCCGACCGCATCGTGGTGATGAGCCAGGGCAAGATCGAGCAGATCGGCACGCCGCAGGAGACATATGAGAAGCCCGCTTCGGCTTTCGTCTCGCAGTTCCTGGGCAAGACAAATGATTTTCCCGGGATGATCGACCGGGTCGTATCGCCTACCCAGTTGGTGGCAGGCTCCTGGCGCGCGCCGGCGCCGGCCGGGCTCGGCGGACCCGTGACAGTGAGTGTTCGCCCCGAACGAATCGGCTTTGGTGATACGGGGCTCAGCGCCAAGATTATCACGCGCATCTTTCAGGGGAATCACTGGCTGTTTCAGTGTGATAGCGAATGTGGTCCGGCCATCGTGATCCGTCAAAACGATGGCAAGCCCCAGCCAGCCGAAGGCGAGGCAGTACGTCTCACGTGGCGGCCGGAGGACATGAGCGTGCGCGGCGGAGCCTCCGCATGAGCATGGCCGCCGACGAGCGAAACACCCGTGCGCCATGGGCGCTGACGGCACCCGCCTTGATGCTGTTCGTCGGCGTGCTGCTGATTCCGCTGGCGATGACGGTGATGCTGTCGTTCCACGATTGGGGCCAGTACAAGGGCATCGAGCCGGTCTTCATCCTCAAGAACTGGCACGAGATCGCGATCGACCCCTACTACGCCGAGATGTTCTGGCGGACGTTTCGCATCGCGATCCTGACCACGCTGCTCACGGCCTTGCTGGGCGCGCCCGAAGCGTACATCCTCAACCGCATGAGCGGCCGTTGGAAGAGCTTTTTCCTGCTGGTCATTCTCGGGCCGCTCTTGATCTCCGTCGTCGCGCGCACACTCGGCTGGGCGCTGCTGTTCGGCGGCAATAACGGGCTCGTCAACAAGCTCCTGATGTCGCTCGGGGTCATGCGCTCCCCCATCCCCTTCATGTTCACCGAAACCGGCGTGGTTGTCGCGCTCGCGCATGTGATGATGCCGTTCATGGTGCTGTCGGTGTGGGCCGCACTTCAGCGCCTCGACCCGCAGATCGAGAATGCCGCGATGTCTCTCGGCGCGGGCCCTGCGACCATCATCCGCCGCATCATCATGCCGCAGATCCTGCCGGGCGTGCTGTCGGGGGCCATCATCGTGTTCTCGCTCTCGGCCAGCGCCTTCGCGACGCCGGCGATCATCGGCGGCAGACGGCTCAAGGTCGCGGCGACGCTCGCTTATGACGAGTTCCTCAACACGCTGAACTGGCCGCTAGGCGCCGCGGTCGCGACGCTGCTGCTGGTCGCGCTGGTGCTGATCGTCGTTGGCAGCAACGCGTTGATCGAGCGACGCTACGCGGAGGTGTTCCGATGAGCCGGAACGGCCCGCTGGCGCTGATCTTCCACGCCATCTTCGTCATCGTGATGTTGGCGCCGATCCTGGTGGTCTGCCTCGTCGCCTTCACGCCGGAAGGCTTCCTCTCGTTGCCGACCAACGGGTTCTCGCTGCGCTGGTTCAGGACGATCGCAAACTATCCCGAGTTCATCCACGCCTTCTGGGTCAGCCTCGGGCTGGGCGCGCTCTCGTCCTTCGTCGCGCTTCTGTTCGCGGTGCCGGCGGCGCTCGCGATCGCGCGCTACCGCTTCCGCGGCCGCGATGCGCTGGCGGCGCTGTTCCTCTCACCGCTGATGATCCCGCATGTGGTGCTCGGCATTGCCTTCCTGCGCTTCTTCACGTCGGTCGGGCTGGGCGGCAGCTTCGCCGCGCTGATCATCGCGCATGTCGTCATCGTGTTTCCGTTCGCGCTGCGGCTCACGCTGGCGGCGGCAACCGGCATGGACCGCACCGTCGAGATGGCGGCGGTCTCGCTCGGCGCCGGCGGCTGGACATTGTTCCGCCGTGTGACCTTGCCGCTGATCCTGCCCGGCGTCATCAGCGGCTGGGCGCTCGCCTTCATCCAGTCCTTCGACGATCTCACCATGACCGTCTTCCTCGCGGCACCCGGCACCGAGACGTTGCCGGTGCGCATGTTCCTTTATATCCAGGACAACATTGATCCGCTGGTGACGTCGGTCTCGGCCTGCGTGATCGCGATCACCATGACCGCCCTCATTCTGCTCGACCGCTTCTACGGGCTCGACCGTGTGCTCGCCGGCAAGGGCGATAGGGGACGATAGGAGAATTCATGTCAGGAGAATACGACGTCGCCGTCGTCGGCGGCGGACTCCTCGGCTCCGCTATTGCCTGGGGCCTCGGCCGGCTCGGCAAGAAGGTCGCCGTTCTCGACGAAGGCGATATCACCAAGCGCGCCTCGCGCGCGAATTTCGCGCTGGTCTGGGTCCAGAGCAAGGGGCTCGGCATGCCCGCCTATACGGTGTGGACCGTGCAGGCCTCGCAGGCATGGGGCAGGCTGGCCTCCGAGCTGAAGCAGCAAACGGGGCTCGACGTTGCCCTTCAGCAGAATGGCGGCTTTCACCTCACGCTCGGCGAGGACGAATTCGGCCAGCGTACCGAGCTCGTCAAGCGCATGCACAACCAGGCCGGCGCGGCCGACTACAAGATGGAAATGCTGCGGCCGTCCGAGGTGAAGAAGGCGCTGCCGCTGATCGGGCCCGAGGTCTCCGGCGGCAGCTATTGTCCGCTTGACGGCCATGTCAATTCGCTGCGCACGTTCCGCGCCTTCCACACTGGCTTCATTGCGTTCGGCATCGACTATTTTCCGGAGCGCCCGGTCTCGGCGATCAGCAAGGGCGGCGGCGAATTTCGCTTGACCACGCCGCAGGGTGAACTGCGCGCCGCCAAGATCGTGCTCGCCGCCGGCAATGCCAACCAGAGGCTGGCGCCGATGGTTGGCCTTTACGCGCCGATGGGTCCGACCCGCGGCCAGGTCGTCGTGACCGAGCGCACCGTGCCGTTCCTGCCGCATCCGCTGACCACGATCCGCCAGACCGACGAGGGCACGGTGATGATCGGCGACAGCAAGGAGGACGAGCTCGACGATCGCACGCTGAAGCCGTCGATCAGCGGCGTCATGGCCGATCGCGCGCAGCGCATGTTCCCGCATCTGTCGCGACTCAACGTGGTCAGGAGCTGGTCCGGCATTCGCGTGATGCCGCAGGACGGTTTTCCGATCTACGACCAGTCGGAGACGCATCCCGGCGCCTTCGTCGCCTGCTGCCATTCCGGCGTGACGCTCGCCTCCAACCACGCTTTCGAGATCGCGCGGATGGTGGCGCAGGGCGCGCTCGAGCCGGAGCTGGTCGGCGCGTTCTCGGCCAGCCGTTTTGGCGGCGCAGGCGCCGCCAACAGCAGCGGTTATTGAAGATTTTGAGAAGGAGCCAAGGGGCATCCCCATGTTCAAGAGATCCGAACAGGACAAGCGGCCACAGGTGCAGATCTTTGTCGACGGCGTCGCCGTCGCGGCGCGCCAGGGTGACACCGTCTCGGCTGCGCTGCTGGCCTCCGGTGTTGACGCACGGCGTTCCACCGCAGTCAGCGGCGCGCCGCGTCTGCCTTATTGCATGATGGGCGTGTGTTTCGACTGCCTCGTCACCATCGACGGCGTCGGCAATCGCCAGGGCTGCCTCGTGCCGGTTGCAGAGGGCATGCAGATCGAAATCCAGAAGGGCAAGCGGGAGATCGGAAAATGACTGTGGCTCCCAAGCACGATGACTACGACGTCGTGGTGATCGGCGCCGGGCCGGCAGGCCTCGCTGCTGCCGCAACATCCGCCGAGGCCGGCCTGTCGACGCTGCTGCTCGACGAGAACATCGGCCCAGGTGGCCAGGTATTCCGCGCGATTTCTTCGACGCCGGTCACCGAGCGCAACCAGCTCGGCGCCGATTATTGGGTCGGGGCTGATCTCGTGCAGTCGCTGCGCGCGAGCAGCGCGGAAGTCATCCATCGTGCCACCGTCTGGAGCCTCGATCGCAATCTCGACATCGCCGTGTCGATCGGCGGCGCGTCGGCTTTCGTCAAGGCCAAGCGCGTGATTCTCGCGACCGGCGCGCTGGAGCGGCCGTTCCCGATTCCCGGCTGGACGCTGCCGGGCGTGATGACCGCGGGTGCGGCGCAGACCATGCTGAAATCGTCGGCGCTGGTCCCCGACGGCCGAACGGTGATCGCGGGGCAGGGCCCGCTGCTCTGGCTGCTCGCGGCTCAGATTTTGCGGCTCGGTGGCCGCATCGACCGCATCCTCGACACCACCGAACGCAGCAACTATTTCGCGGCGCTTCCGCATGCCTTTGCCTTCCTGACCTCGCCCTATTTCGCCAAGGGCCTGTCGATGATGCGCGAGGTCAAGGCGAAGGTGCAGGTCGTCTCGGGCGTCACGGAGCTCTCCGCATCCGGGGACGGCCAGCTCGCCAGCGTGAGCTATGTCGCGGGCGGTAAGCGCGAAGCCATCCCCGCCGATCTGCTGCTGCTGCATCAAGGCGTCGTTCCTAACGTCAATCTGGCGATGGCAGCAGGAATCGAGCATCGCTGGGATGATCTGCAATTGTGCTGGTCGCCGGTGCTGGATGCAAACGGTTCGTCGTCGGTCCCCGGCATTGCCATCGCAGGCGACGGCGCGGGCATCGGCGGCGCGAGCGCAGCCGTGGTCCGCGGCCGCATCGCGGCGCGCACGGCCGTGGAAGCGCTGGCGCCGACGGCGTCTGCGAAGCTTCCCGCGATGGCAACGCTCCGAGCCGATCTCGCCAAGGCCGAGCGCGGCCGCGTCTTCCTCGACACGCTGTTTCGTCCCGCGCGGCAGTTCCGCATTCCCTCGGGCGACACCATCGTCTGCCGCTGCGAAGAGGTGACGGCCAAGGACGTTCTCGACTCCGTCGCAATCGGCGCGACCGGGCCGAACCAGCTCAAGGCCTATCGCCGCACCGGCATGGGTCCGTGCCAGGGCCGGCTTTGCGGCCTCACTGTCACCGAGCTGATGGCGCAGGCGCGCGGCAAGTCCCCGCAGGAGATCGGCTATTACCGCCTGCGTGCGCCGGTGAAGCCGATCACGCTTGCCGAGCTCGCCGCCGTTCCCAAGAGCGAAGCCGACGTCAAGGCCGTGGTGCGCGGATGACCAAGAACATGGATGCAATCGTCGTCGGCGGCGGCATCCACGGATGTTCGACCGCGCTGCATCTGTGCCTCGCCGGCTTGAAGCCGGTGCTGATCGAGAAGGACTATGCCGGCCGCCATGCCTCGGGTGTCAATGCCGGCGGAGTCCGTCAGCTCGCACGGCATGTCCCCGAAATCCCGCTCTCGATCCGCTCGATGGGGATCTGGGAGAAGATTTCAGGTCTCCTCGACGACGATTGCAGCTTCGAGAGCCACGGCCAGGTATTGGTCGCGGAAGACGAGGAGGAGCTCGCGATCTGCCGCGCGCGTGTCGCCGAGCTCAACGCGCTCGGCTTTACCCATGAGGAGCTGATCGACGCGACTGAACTGCGGCGCCTCGTGCCGGCCGTCGCCGAGACCTGTCCCGGCGGCGTGGTCTCGCGCCGGGACGGAGCCGCCAATCCGGCGCAGACGACGACGGCATTCCGCCGCAAGGCCGAGCAGCTCGGCGCGACCGTGCGCGAGGGCGTGGCCGCCGGCAACATCCGCTACAACGACGGGCTCTGGCACGTCGACGTCGGCACGGACACCTATGCCGCGCCGGTGCTCGTCAACGCCGCAGGCGCCTGGGCCGGCAGGATCGCCGCCGCGCTCGGTGAGCCGGTTCCGGTCGAGACGGTGGCGCCGATGCTGATGATCACCTCGCGCGTGCCGCACTTCATCGATCCCGTCGTGATCCTGCGCGGGCGCAAACTCTCCTTCAAGCAATTCAAGAACGGCACCGTGCTGATCGGCGGCGGCCATCTGGCGACGCCCTATCAGGATCGCAACGAGACGGTGCTGGACTGGAAGAGCCTTGCGACCAGCGCACAGACCGTGTTCGAGCTGTTCCCGGTGATGCGCAGTGCCACCATCGTCCGCGCGTGGGCCGGCATCGAGGCGAAGATGAAAGACGATCTGCCCGTGTTCGGCCCGAGCAGCCGACACAGGGGTCTCTATCACCAGTTCGGCTTCTCGCTGCACGGCTTTCAGCTCGGCCCCGGCGCCGGCGCCGTGATGGCGGAGCTGATCGTCAACGGCGGCAGCCAGACCCGCGTCAGCGATCTCGGCATCGATCGCTTCCATCCCTCCACGCTCTAGGAACAAGAGGACATCATGAGCATCAACCGCAGCATCCGCACGCCCATCATGCACCGCGCCGTCGAGGCAGGCGGCTTCGTCTTCCTCGGTGGCACCATTGCCGACGACACCTCGGTCTCGATGGGCGAGCAGACCCGCAACATCCTCGGCAAGATCGCGGGCTATCTGAAGGAGGCCGGCACCGACAAGTCTCGCGTCGTCAGCGCCTCGATCTTCGTCACCGATCTCTCCAGGAAGAAGGAGATGGATGCGGCCTGGACCGAGTTCTTCGGCGACAATCTCCCCACCCGCGCCACCGTCGGCGTCGCCGATCTCGGCGGAGGCGCGCTGATCGAGGTGGTGGTGACCGCTTTGAAGGGTTGATGGCGCAGGGCGACGGAGGACGACGGCGCCTCCCGCGCTGTCGTCCTCCGCGCGCCCCGCCTTGATCTTGCCCTTCGATCAGACTACTTGGAGAGCTCCTCAATCAGGATACGTGCCGCCATGGATATGACCCCGACCGCAAAGCCCACCTGCCTTGCTCACGGGGAAATCCATGCCTGCTTCGATCATTCTGTCGAACCTGTCGCTGTCCACGCCTGACGGCCGCTCTCTTCTCTCCAGCATCGATCTGACATTTTCGGCCGAGCGTACCGGTCTGGTCGGCCGCAACGGCGTCGGGAAAACGACGCTGCTTGCGTCGATCCTGGGGGAACATGTGCCCCGATCAGGGCGCGTTCTGATTAGCGGCACCATCGGCTTGTTGCGCCAGGATGTGCAGGTTCTTGCCGGCACGACCGTCGCCGACCTGTTCGGCGTGCGGCGGGCGCTCGAACTGCTTCGCCGTGCGGAGCGAGGCGATGCCTCTGCCGATGACGTCGCAGCGATCGACTGGACGCTCGAGACCCGGCTTGAAGCCGCGCTGGCGCGCCTCGGGTTCGATCCATCTCCCGATACGGAGCTGTCTTGCCTGTCCGGCGGCCAGATCACCCGGGTTCGACTCGCCGCACTGATCTTCGCCGCGCCCGACTTCCTGCTCCTGGACGAGCCCACCAACAATCTCGACCGGGACGGACGCAAAGCGGTGACTGATCTGCTCGCCGCCTGGCGCGGCGGCGCGATCGTCGTCAGCCACGACCGGGGCTTGCTGGAGACCATGGATGCGATCGTCGAACTGACCTCGCTCGGAGCTACGCGATACGGCGGCAATTGGAGCCGGTATCGCGAGCAGAAGGCCGTCGAGCTTGCGGCCGTCAAGCATGACCTCGCGCATGCCGAGAAGCGTCTCTCCGAGATCGACGGCAAGGCCCAAGAGGCCGCGGAAAGGAAAGCGCGCAAGGACAGTGGCGGAAGAAAGAGGCGTGCCAAGGGCGACATGCCGCGGATCCTGGCCGGTGCACGCAAGGATCGTAGCGAGGACAGCGGCGGCAAGAGCGCGCAAATCGCCGAGCGGCGGCGCGCGGAGGCCATCGATGCTGCGGACACGGCGCGCCGGCGTATCGAGATTCTTCAGCCATTGTCGGTCAGGTTGCCCGCGACCGGCCTGCCGGCGGGCAGGGAGGTGCTTTGGCTCGACGGCGTCAGGGCAGGCTATCGGCCCGAGCGGCCGGTCTTCCAAGATCTATCGCTCATGATCGTTGGTCCGGAGCGCGTCGCCCTGGTCGGCCCGAACGGCTCCGGCAAGACGACGCTGCTGAAATTGATCGCGGGCGAGCTGCGCCCGCTCTCCGGCACCGTGCGGGTCAGGCCGGACTTCGCGCTGCTCGACCAGAAGGTCAGCCTGCTCGATCCCGCGACCTCCATCCTGGACAATTTCGGGCGTCTCAATCCGAAGGCGGGAGCGAATGAATGCCATGCCGCGCTGGCGCGGTTCATGTTTCGCGCCGATGCGGCCTTGCAGATCGTCGGAAGCCTGAGCGGCGGGCAGTTGTTTCGTGCAGGCCTTGCTTGTGTGCTTGGCGGGGTGGCTCCACCGTCCCTGCTCATTCTCGACGAGCCGAGCAACCATCTGGATGTCGAGTCCATCGAAGCCGTCGAAGCCGGCCTGAGAGCCTATGATGGCGCGCTGCTTGTCGTCAGCCATGACGAGGCATTCCTGCAGGCAATCGAGATCACGCGGCGGCTCGATCTCGCCGCCGGACGTGATTCCAGGGGCTCATCATTCGAATGACAAAAACCCGACGCCCTGCCCCCAGCGCGTCGGGTGGAAAAAATGAGTATCAATCCGTGATCGCAGTGCCGTTGTTGTGACGCTTATCTCGCCGGTTTTCCACTCCGGGAAACTACCGCGTCGGAAAAACTTCGCCTGGCTTCGATCTACGCGCCTCCGCCCGGTTCCAGCGCCTCGCCGATCTCCAGCGGGTGGGCCATGGTCTCGTGCAGGGCGTCGCGGTCGAGCTCGCCTTCGGAGATGCTGATGACGACGCAGGCGACGCCATTGCCGATCAGATTGGTCAGCGCGCGGCACTCGCTCATGAACTTGTCGATGCCGACCAGGATCGCGATCGACTGGATCGGAATGTCAGGTACGATCGAGAGCGTTGCCGCGAGCGTGATGAAGCCGGCGCCGGTGACGCCCGAGGCGCCTTTCGAGGTGATCATGGCGATGCCGAGAATGCCGAGCTCCTGCCAGATGGTCAGATGCGTGTTGGTTGCCTGCGCCAGGAACAACGTCGCCAGCGTCATGTAGATGTTGGTGCCGTCGAGATTGAAGCTGTACCCCGTCGGAATGACGAGGCCGACCACCGAGCGCGAGGCGCCGAGATGCTCCATCTTCTGGATCATCTGCGGCAGCACCGTCTCGGAGGAAGAGGTACCGAGCACGATCAGAAGCTCGTCCTTGATGTAGGCGATGAAGCGCAGGATCGAGAAGCCCGCCAGTCGCGCGATCGAGCCGAGCACGACCAGTACAAACAGCATGCTGGTGAGATAGAACGTGCCGATCAGCGCCGCGAGGTTGAGCAGCGAGCCGAGGCCGTAGGCGCCGACGGTGAACGCCATCGCGCCGAAGGCGCCGATCGGCGCGACGCGCACGATGATGCGGATGATGCCGAAGAACATCTTCGCGGCCTTGTCGATCGCATCCGCAATGGGCTCGCCGGCCTTGCCGAGGAAGGCGATGGCGAAGCCGGAGAGGATCGAGATCAGCAGCACCTGGAGCAGGTCGCCGCGCGCGATCGCGCCCAGATAGCTGTCGGGAATGATCGCCATCAGATGGGCGACTATGCCCTCTTCATGAGCCTTGGTGACGTAGGTCGCCACCGACTTCGGGTCGATCGTGGCGGGATCGATGTTGAAGCCGTGCCCGGGCTGGAGGATCTCGCCGACCAAAAGTCCGACCGCGAGCGCGACGGTCGAGACCGTCTCGAAATAGATCAGCGACTTCAGCCCGACCCGGCCGACGCGCTTGAGGTCGCCCATCGAGGAGATGCCGTGCACCACGGTGCAGAAGATCACCGGCGCGATCATCATCTTGATCAGCGCGATGAAGCCGTCGCCGAGCGGCTTCAAGGCCTTGCCGAGATCAGGATAGAAATAGCCGATGAGCACGCCGAGCGCGATCGCGATCAGCACCTGAACGTAGAGGATCTTGTACCAGGGCTGGTGCCGACGGTGAATGGCTGGCTGGATCGCGATTTGTGTCATGGAGTGTGCCCCGGAACGCATTGATCATGCATGATCTGAATCATGCATGACTTGCATCATGTGATGGCCGCCGCCGAAGCGACAATCACATTTTTGTCTGTTTGCACGAAGATCAATCGCAGAGCCCACAGGCGCGCTTGTTGTCGATGGCAGCCACCACGGCGCCGGTGACAGCCGGCGGAGGGCTCTCGATGGGGCGGGCTCGCGACCGTTCCGATGATCGGAGTGCTTGCCCTTGCAGCCCAGGCATGCGACGTCGCTGCCGGTCATCCTCGGTGCGATCGGCGGATGTCTCGGGTGCCTGGTGAACGACCTCGCCTCGGCATGCCGATCGACTCTACCCAGCTGCAGGCCGCGCTGTATCCAGGGATGCGTGCGGCGTATGCACAACCGGGTGGAACAAAACGCCGGTTCCATCCATGATGACGCATCTGGAGAGAACAAATGCCGCAAACCGAACGTTCAACCTCATTTCCTTCGCGCCTCGTCGGCCAATACGCCCTCGTGACCGGTGCCTCGCAAGGCATCGGCCGCGCCGTCGCCGTCCGGCTCGCCCAGGAAGGCGCAACCGTCGCCATCAACTATTTCGAGAACGTGGAGCGGGCCGAGGAGACGCTCGCGCTCGCTCGGGCAGCTTCGCGCTCGCGCGGCCACGGCGAGCCCGATCATTGCATCGTCAATGCCAATGTCGGCGATGAGCAGGACATTGATGCGATGTTCGAGACGATCCTTTCTCGCTGGAAACGTCTCGATTGCCTCGTCAACAATGCCGGCTTCCAGCAGGAATCGCCGAGCGAGGCGCTCGACGTCGAAACCTATCGGCGCATCATCGACGTCAATCTCAACGGTGCGGTGCTCTGCGCCCAGAAGGCGCTCGCTCACTTCGTCGCACGCGGCGGAGGCGGCAGCATCATCAATTGCTCGAGCGTCCACCAGATCATTCCAAAGCCCGGCTATCTCGCTTATTCGATCAGCAAGGGAGGCATGGCCAATCTGACGCGCACGCTGGCGCTGGAATTTGCCGGCCGGGGCATCCGCGTCAACGCGGTGGGACCAGGCGCGATCGACACGCCGATCAACGTGGCATGGACCGGTGACCCCGAAAAGCGCGGCGTCGTCACCAGCCACATTCCGCTGGGCCGCGTCGGCACGCCGGAAGAGATCGCCGCCGTGTTCGCCTTCCTCGCCTCGGAGGATGCGAGCTACATCACGGGGCAGACGATCTATGCCTGCGGGGGCCTGACGCTATTCCCCGAATTCCGGGAGAATTGGGCAAGCTGAACGTCAGCTTTGGACCACGCGCATCGGCGGCCGCCAGTGCCCGCGGAGAAATCAGGATGGGTTGGGGGCTGCGGCGCCGTGTGCTATCGACCGTGGACGACGCTGCCGCTATTGGCAAGCGCCGACACAAGACGGGCTCGTGACCACAACCATCAGCATCAATGCCTATAGCGACGCGCTCGTGGTTCTCGGCACCGCCGGCGTGGTGGTGCCGATCGTGCGCCGCTGGGGCATCAACCCCGTGCTGGGCTATCTCGGCGCCGGCGCCATTCTCGGTCCGCTCGGGCTTGGTTCGCTCGTTCAGAATCTCCCGTTCCTGTACTGGTTCACGGTGACGGACGCGCAGAATGTCGAAGGCATCGCCAATCTCGGCATCGTCTTCCTGCTATTCCTCATCGGGCTCGAGCTGTCTTTCCGGCGGCTCGTCACGATGCGGCGGCTGGTGTTCGGGCTTGGCGGCCTGCAGGTGCTGGCGACGTCCGCCATGATATTTGGCGCGGCGCTCCTCTGCGGGCAGAGTTCCGATACTTCCGTTATCATTGGCGCGAGCCTTGCGCTGTCCTCGACGGCGATCGTACTCGAGCTTCTCTCCGCCGAGAGGCGACTTGCGACCACAGCCGGGCGCGCCAGCTTCTCGGTCTTGCTGGCCCAGGACCTCGCCGTGGTCCCCATTCTCGTGTTCGTCTCGGTGCTCGGTGCAGGCGGCGGTGGTTCGGTCGTCACGCACATCTCCAGTGCGATCCTGAAGGCGGTCGTGGCGGTCGCTTTTCTCATTCTGATCGGACGGCTGCTGATGCGTCCGCTGTTCCAGATGGTTGCGGGAACCCATTCGACGGAGTTGTTTGTCGCGGCGACCTTGTTCGTCATCGTCGGCGCGGGGCTTGCCGCACACCAAGCCGGGCTGTCGATGGCGCTCGGAGCATTCGTTGCGGGACTGATGCTGGCGGAAACGGAGTATGGAAAAGCCATCGAGGCCACCGTCGAGCCGTTCAAGGGCCTGCTGCTCGGCATCTTCTTCTTCACCGTTGGCATGGCCATCGATTTCCGCGTGTTCATGCGCGAGCCCGGTTGGCTGCTGGCTGCCGTTATCGGCATTCTCGTCGGCAAGGCGATCGTGCTCATCATTCTGGGCCGCCTGTTCAGGCTCTCATGGCCGGCGGCGATCGAGATCGGCTTCCTGCTGGGGCCCGTGGGCGAGTTCGCATTCGTCAGCATCGGCATGGCGGCCGCCGCAGGCCTGATCGAGGCTCGCGTGTCGAGCTTCGTCGTCGCCATCACCGCCGTGACGATGGCGCTGACGCCGCCCTTGGGCGCGCTCGGACGACGACTTGCCGCCAAGCTGGCTGACGAGCGCATCCTCGATCCCGAACTGACGATTCACCCGCCAAGTGACCGAACACAGGCGATCGTGGTCGGCTACGGCCGTGTTGGAAAAGTGGTCTGCTCGCTGCTTACCTCCCATGGCGTAGACTACATCGCGGTCGATCACGATCCGATCGCCGTGGCGCGCGACCGCCGCGACGGCCATAAGGTCTTCTTTGGCGACGTAACAGAGCCGGGCTTTCTCGAAGCTTGCGGCCTGATGCAGACGACCGGCGTGATCATTACGATTCAATCGCGAACGGCGATCGATGCCGTCGTCGAGCGGATCCGTTCGGCGCGGCCGGATGTGTTGATCGTCTCACGTGCGCGCGACGCTGATCATGCCCGTCACCTCTATGCAATCGGCGCCACCGACGCGGTGCCGGAAACCATCGAGGCGAGCCTGCAGCTTTCAGAAGCCGCGCTGGTCGGCCTCGGAGTCGCGGTCGGGCATGCGATAGCCTCGGTGCACGAAAAGCGCGATGAGTTTCGGCGGACGTTGCAGCAAGCCGCCCACACGGCAGACCAGGAGAAATCTCAGCCATCGTCCATCGCAGGGCGTCCGTCCCGCCGACAGTGATCTGGCAAAGACCGGCCTCGCGACCTACATCTGGTGCCATGTCAAACCCTCCGCTCCAGGATTTCGTCGGCCGGCACGAACGTCTGTTCGTGCTGACCGGTGCCGGCTGCAGCACCAATTCCGGCATTCCCGACTACCGCGACAGTCAGGGCAACTGGAAGCGGACCCAGCCGGTCAATTTCCAGGCCTTCATGTCGGACGAGCATACGCGCCGGCGCTATTGGGCGCGCAGCCTGATCGGATGGCGGCGGTTCGGCCAGGCGCGGCCGAACGATGCGCATCATGCGCTGGCCCGGCTCGAGGCGAACGGGCGGTGCGGGATGCTGCTGACCCAGAACGTCGATCGGCTGCATCAGTCGGCGGGCCATCGGCAGGTGATCGACCTGCACGGCCGGCTCGATCTGGTCCGCTGCATGGGCTGCGGGGCGAAGATGCCGCGCGAGGAGTTTCAGCACGATCTTGGCCGCGCCAATGCGCAGTGGCTGACGCTCGATGCCGCCGATGCGCCCGACGGCGATGCCGATCTGGAGCACGAGGATTTTTCCTCCTTCGAGGTGCCCTCATGCGAAGCCTGCGGCGGCATCCTCAAGCCCGACGTCGTGTTCTTCGGCGAGAACGTGCCGCGCGATGTGGTGGCGACGGCGAAGGATCACCTGGAGCAGGCCGATGCCATGCTTGTCGTCGGTTCGTCGTTGATGGTCTATTCCGGCTTCCGTTTCGTGCAGGCGGCTGCGCAGCGCAACATTCCGATCGCCGCCGTTAATCTCGGACGCACCCGCGCCGACGATTTCCTCACGCTGAAGGTCGAGGAGCGCTGCGAGACGGCGCTTGCATTCCTGCTCTGATTGCGCCGGCGGCGAACACGCGCCTTGCCTATTGCATAGGTGCCGCGCAAAATAGCCGGGCACAGCGCTGCAGGCATGCCTCATGGCACGGGAATTGCTGCGCTTTTGGACCCAGTCTTTGACGATCAGCACGGAGAAATTGGAATGCATGAGGGAGCCGAGGTACGGCTTGCCGTCGATATCGGTGGCACGTTCACCGACATCGTGCTGGACGTGGGGCAGGATCGCAAAACCCGCAAGGTGCTGACGACGCCGCAGCGGCCCGAGCAGGCCGTGCTCGACGGCATGCGTCTCATTCTCACGGACGCGCGTGCCCATATCAGCGACATCGATGTCTTCATTCACGGCACGACGCTCGCAACCAACGCCATCATCGAGCGCCGCGGCGCCAAGACGGCCCTGATCGCGACCGAAGGCTTTCGCGACGTGCTCGACATCGGCACCGAGAGCCGCTACGACCAGTATGATCTCGGCATCGACAAGCCGAAGCCGCTGGCGCCCCGCTCCCTCCGCTTCACCGTGCCCGAGCGCATCGACGCGCACGGCGCCGTTCGTCTCCCGCTGGACGAAGCCTCTGTGCGCGCGCTCGCGCCGAAATTGCGCGAGCTCGGCGTCGAGAGCGTCGCGATCGCCTTCCTGCATTCCTATGCCAATCCCGAGCACGAGCGCCGCGCGGCCGCGATCATCGGTGAAGAGATACCCGGCATCTCGGTGACGGTTTCCTCGGCCGTGTGTCCGGAGATCCGTGAATATGAGCGCACCTCGACGGCGGTTGCGAATGCCTATGTGCAACCGCTGATCGACGGCTATCTCGCTCGCATGGCCGATGCCTTGCAGGTCGAGCAGTTTCGCGGCGCCATCTACCTCGTCACCTCTGGCGGCGGCGTCACCTCGATCGAGACGGCGCGACGCTTCCCGGTGCGTCTCGTCGAATCCGGTCCCGCCGGCGGCGCGATCTTCGCGGCCCAGATCGCGGCGCGTCTCGGCGAGAGCAAGGTGCTCTCCTTCGACATGGGCGGCACCACCGCGAAAATCTGTCTGATCGAAAAGTACCAGCCCGAGACCTCGCGCGTGTTCGAGGTCGATCGCGCCGCGCGCTTCCTCAAGGGCTCCGGCCTGCCGGTGCGCATTCCCGTCATCGAGATGGTCGAGATCGGCGCCGGCGGTGGTTCGATCGCGCATGTCGACGCGATGAAGCGCGTCACCGTCGGTCCCGAGAGCGCCTCCTCGGAGCCGGGGCCCGCCTGCTATGGCCGCGGCGGTCAGCGCCCGGCCGTGACGGATGCGGACGTCGCACTCGGCATGATCGATCCAGATGCGTTTGCGGCCGGCACGATCAAGCTCGACCCGGAGCTTTCGAAACAGGCGCTGCTGCGGGACGTCGGCGAGCCGCTTGGCCTGTCCGCGGAAACCGCGGCCTATGCTGTCCACGAGGTCGTCTGCGAGAACATGGCGAGCGCGGCGCGCGTGCATGCCGTCGAGCGCGGCGAGATTATCGGCCAGCACACGCTGATCGCTTTCGGCGGTGCCGCGCCGCTGCATGCGGCCCGCGTCGCCGAGAAGATCGGCGTCTCGCGCGTGATCGTGCCGTCGAATGCCGGTGTCGGCTCGGCCGTCGGCTTCCTGGCGGCGCCCATCGCCTATGAACTGGTGCGCAGCCGTCATGTCCGGCTCGATGACTTCGACACCGAGGCCGTCTCTGACCTCTTGCAGGAGATGGTGACCGAAGCGCGTGCGCTGGTGGAGCCCGGCGCAGCCGGTGCGCCGGTGCGGGAGCGCCGCGCCGCCTTCATGCGCTATGTCGGCCAGGGCCACGAGATATCGGTCGAGCTGCCGAACCGGCGGCTGGCGGCCGCCGATCTCGCCGGTCTGCGCCAGAAGTTCGAGGCGGATTATTCCGCGATGTTCGAACGGCCGATCCCGGGGGCTGCCATCGAGGTGTTGAGCTGGTCGGTGCTCGCCACCACCGAGGCGCGCAATCCGCCCACCGTCGCTTCCGTCGCACGCATGCCTGCGGCCAAGGCGTCCGGCAGCCGCAAGTTCTTCGACGGCCGTGCGGGCGAAGCAATCGAGATCCCGCTCTATCGCCGCGAGGACATGGCGCCGGGCGCGACGATTGCGGGTCCCGCCGTGATCGCGGAGGACGAAACCTCGACCTTCGTCTCCAACAGTTTTGATGCCCACATAGACGGTGCCGGCAGCATCGTCATGGAACGGAAGGCGGCCTGATCATGAGCAAGGCAAATGGCGCGAGCCTGATCGACCTTCAGATCATGTGGCACCGGCTGATCGCCGTGGTCGAGGAGCAGGCGCAGGTGCTGCTCCGTACCGCGTTCAGCCCGATCGTGCGCGAATGCGGCGACCTCTCCGCCGGCGTGTTCGACCTCGAGGGGCGCATGCTGGCGCAGGCGGTGACCGGCACGCCCGGCCACGTCAACTCGATGGCGGAATCGGTCAAGCATTTCATCGCTCACTTCCCGATCGAGACGATGAAGGAAGGCGACGCCTACATCACCAACGACCCCTGGATGGGCACCGGCCATCTCAACGACTTCGTCGTCACCACGCCGTGCTTCAAGGACGGCAAGCCGGTGGCGCTGTTCTCCTGCACCAGCCATCTCATGGATATCGGCGGCATCGGCTTCGGGCCCGACGCCACCGACGTGTTCATGGAAGGGCTCTACATCCCCATGCTGAAGCTGATCGACCAGGGCGTCGTCAACGAGACGCTGATGGCGATGATCCGCACCAATACGCGGCTGCCGATCGACACCGAGGGCGACACCTATTCGCTCGCCGGCTGCAACGACGTCGGCTGCGAGCGCCTGGTCGAGATGATGACCGAGTTCGGCATCGACACGCTGGACGAGCTCGGCGATTACATCTGCGACCGCTCGCGCGAGGCCGTGCTTGCCGAGATCGCCAAGCTGCCGAAGGGCAGCTGGCGCAATACCATGGTGGTCGACGGCTATGACGCGCCGGTGACGCTGGCTGCGACCCTGACGATCTCGGACCAAGGCATCCACGTGGATTTCGACGGCACCTCCGCCGCCTCGAAGTTCGGCATCAACGTGCCCTTGTCCTACACCACCGCCTACACCGTGTTCGGCCTCGGCTGCGTCGTCGCCTCGCAGATCCCGAACAATGCCGGCTCGCTCTCGCCGCTGACGGTGTCGGCGCCGGCGGGCGCGATTCTCAATGCGCCGAAGCCGGCGCCGGTCGCCTCGCGCCACATCATCGGCCAGATGCTGCCCGACGTGGTGTTCGGCTGCCTGCGCCAGATCATCCCCGAGCGCGTGCCTGCGGAAGGTACCTCGTGTCTGTGGAATCTGAATGTGCGTGGGCAAACCCGCTCCGGCGTCGGCGGCAATTACGGGTTCTCCATGGCGGTGACGTCCAATGGCGGCACAGGCGCGCGCTTCGGCAAGGACGGCCTGTCGGCCACCGCTTACCCAAGCGGCGTGCGCGGCACGCCGGTCGAGATCGCGGAGACGCAGACGCCGCTGATCTTCTGGCGCAAGGAGCTGCGTCCGGATTCGGGCGGAGCGGGGCGCACCCGCGGCGGTCTCGGTCAGATCATCGAGGTCGGCAGTGGCGTCGATGCGCCGTTCGACATTCTCGCGGCGTTCGACCGCATCGATCATCCGCCGCGCGGCCGCGACGGCGGTCGGGACGGCGAAGCCGGCTATGTCGGTCTCAAGTCCGGCAAGAAGCTGCGAGGGAAAGGCTTTCAGCAGGTGCCGCCGGACGACCGGTTGGTGGTGCTGACACCGGGTGGCGCCGGCATCGGCGATCCCGCCAAGCGCAGGCGCGCGGCAGTCAATGACGACGTCGAAAGCGGGCTCGTGTCCGTCGACAAGGCGGTCGCAGTTTATGGGTACTCGCGGTGACGCCTCGGGCGTCGTGCGCGTAGCAAACGGAGGGGTGTAATGATCACGCGACGGAACTTCACCACGGGCGCAGCGACGCTGCTCGCCGCCGGCCACATCTCCACCCGTGCGCGGGCGGCGACGGTAAGCTGGGACATGTCGACGGTGTGGCCTGACGGCAATTTCCACACCCAGAACGCCTTTGCCTTCGCCGAGGAGGTGAAGAAGCAGAGCGGCGGCACGGTCAACATCACCGTGAAGGCGGGTGGTCAGCTCGGCTTCAAGGGCCCCGAGCACTTGCGCGCCGTGCGCGACGGTCTGGTTCCGCTCGCCGACGTCCTCAACATCCAGCAGGTCGGCGACGAGCCGTTCATGGGCGTCGAGAGCATTCCCTTCCTCTGCGGCTCGGTGGAAGAGTTGAAGGTGCTGCACAAATACGTGCGGCCCGAATACGAGAAGATTGCGGCGCGCAACAACCAGAAGATCCTCTACATCGTGCCGTGGCCGACGCAGTATCTGCATCTGAAGGCGAAGGTCGCCGACGTCGAAGGCCTGAAGAACATCAAGATCCGCGTGCCCGACAAGAACGCGGTCGAGATGCTCAATGCGATCGGCATGGCGGCCGTGATGATCCCCTGGGGCGAGACGATTCCCGCGCTCGCTTCCGGCGCGGTGGCCGGCGTCTCCACCTCGTCGGTGTCGGGCGTCGACGGAAAGTTCTGGGAATTCCTGAAATACGTCTACCCGACCAACCACGTCTGGTCGTCGCAGATGCTCACCGTCAATCTCGATTCCTGGAAGGCTCTCTCCGCCGATCAACAGAAGCTGGTTGCGGATATCGCGACGAAGATGGAGCCTGGCTTCTGGGCCAACTCGCTCAAGGCCGACGTCGACAGCCTTAACCGACTGAAGGAAGGCGGCATGGAGGTGGTGCCGGTCTCGCAAGCCATGATGACGGAGATCCGGGCCAAGACTGCGCCGCAGCTCGATGCCTTCCTCAAGCGCGTGCCGGCGGCCGACAAGCCGGTAAAGGCCTATCTCGCCGAAATGAAGCGCGGCTGAGGATGATGTCGTGGTGAGCATCTCGCCCGAAGCTCCGCAGAGCCTGAATGCAGCGGCGCCGGCGCCGCTGCGCATCCTGCTCGACGGCATCGATCGCCTCGGCCGGCTCGACGGCTGGATCGGCGGCTTCTGTCTCTTGATGCTGACGCTGCTGATGCTGTGCGAGGTCGCAACCCGCTTCCTGTCGAACTTCCTGCCGTTCTTCCCGCCCAGCATCTCGATCGCGTGGGAATACTCTTCATATCTGATGGCGGCGTCCTTCACTTTCGGCGCCGCCATGACGCTACGTGTCGGCAGCCATATCCGCGTCGTGCTGCTCCTGAAGAACGCACCAGTGCCGGTGCAGCGCGCGCTCGAGATTCTCTCGGCGGCGGCCGGCTTCGCCTTCATGGCGTTCCTGACCTCGGCCATGGCGAAATTCGCCTGGGCCGCGTTCGTGCGCGGCCAGGTCTCCACCTCGAGCGACACGCCGCTGTGGTTTCCGGAAGCCGTCGTCACCTTCGGCATGCTGCTGCTCACGCTACAGTTTCTGGCACGCGCGATCCAGGCTGCGCTAGGCCTGCCGCTGGAGGATCATCGCATGAAGGCCTCGCCCGTCGAATGACCGCTTTGCTCCCTCCCGGATCCAAGATCGCATGACCATCGAAGTCGTCGCCCTGTTCGCGATCTTGTTTGCGCTGCTGGCCTGCGGCGTCTGGATCGGCCTGACGCTTGCGCTCACCGCGACGCTGCTGCTCGCGATGTTCCGCTCGATCCCGCTCGACAAGCTGCTGCCCCAATACGCCTGGAACATCCTGACCACGCAGGAGCTGCTTGCGCTGCCGCTGTTCATCCTGATGGGCGAGCTCTTGTTTCGCACCCGCCTGTCGCGCTCGCTGTTCCAGGGACTGGCGCCCTGGGCCGGTTTGCTGCCCGGCCGCCTGCTGCATGTGAACGTGATCGGCTGCACCATCTTCGCGGCGATCTCGGGCTCGTCGGCCGCGACCACACAGGTGATCGGCCGCATGTCGCTCAACGAGCTGTTGCGCCGCGGCTATTCGCGCGACATCGCGATCGGCTCGCTCGCCGGCGCCGGCACGCTCGGGTTCCTGCTCCCGCCCTCCAATATCATGATCATCTATGGCGTGCTCGGCGATGTCTCGATCCTGAAGCTGTTCACGGCCGGCGTGCTGCCGGGATTCCTGCTGGCCGCCACCTTCATGGCCTGGGTGATGCTGCATACGAGCCTCAATCCGGGCATGGTGCCGGAAACGGAAGCCAAGCTCTCGCAGGTGCCGTGGAGCGAACGCTTCGCCGCTCTGAAGGATCTCGCCCCGGCGCTGTTCCTGATCGCCTGCGTGCTCGGCTCGATGTATGGCGGCCTCGCGACGCCGTCGGAGGCCGCCGCCGTCGGCGTGCTCGGCGCGGCGCTGGTTGCCTGGGCGCAAGGTGCGATGTCGCAACAGGTGATGCGCGACGTGCTGGTCGGCTCGGTCATCACCTGCTCGATGATCGCGCTGATCGTGCTCGGCGCTTCGATCCTCGGCAATGCCGCAGCCTTCCTCGGCATCCCGCAGGCGGTGGCCGCCTTCGTCAAGGGGCTCGGCCTGTCGCCGTTCATGCTGATCGTGACGCTGATCGTCTTCTATCTCGTTCTCGGGTGCTTTCTCGACGGCTTCTCGATGATCGTGATGACACTGCCGATCGTGCTGCCGATCATCAAGGGTGCCGGCTTCGACGAGGTCTGGTTCGGCGTCTTCCTCGTGCTCGCCGTCGAGATGGCGCAGATCACGCCGCCCGTCGGCTTCAACCTGTTCGTGATCCAGGGGCTGACCGACGACGGTCTCGGCTACATCGCCCGCGTGACGATGCCGTACCTCATGATCATGATCGGCTTCGTGCTTCTGCTGACGCTGTGGCCGGGCATCGTCACGATCCTGCCGAAAGTGCTTTACGGATAAGCCACTTCGCTCCGGGTTTGGCCGATCGAGGTCGAAACGGTCAGTGCCGCTGCCGTTTCAATTCGCTCCGTGCGTCAAAGTCGTCTCCTGCGCGCGTTCCGTGTTTGCACGTCCTGTGATCCGTCGTAAGCTGCAGCGGCAAGCAGAAGTACAACAGCAATCACACCCGTGAACGTGGCTCCTTCGGCGCTATCCGCCGAGAGAGGGGATGTCTGTTGGCGACTCGGTCCGATGGAGGACGATCGACGCGTACTGAACTGCAAATGCCCCCTCGCGGCCGCGCTCACGAAACGCAATCAACAAACACAAGAGCGGGAGGAAGTGCAAATGAGAAAGCAGTGGCTCAGCTCGGCCTTGCCTGCCGTCGTCGTTGCGACACTTGCAGCATCGGCGGCGTCGGCCCAGGCCGTGGATACGGCCCGCATCGAGGCCGCCGGCCAGAACGACTGGCTCACCTATCACGGCTCGTACAAGTCCCACCACTACAGCCCGATCGCGCAGATCAACACGAACAACGTCGCCAATCTGGGCGTGGCCTGGATGCACATCCCCGGGCGATCGACGCGCGGTCTGCAGTCCATGCCACTCGTGGCTGACGGGGTGCTTTATTATTCGGGCTCTTACAGCCGGGTCTTTGCGCTGAATGGCGCGACCGGCGAGGTCATCTGGTCGTTCTTTCCGGAATTGGACGAGGTGCTCATCAGCCGGCAGACCCACTCTCCCTACAACCGCGGCGTAGCTCTCGGTGAAGGCAAGGTCTTCGTCGGCACGATGGATGGACGTGTCTTCGGGCTGGATGCGAAGACGGGAAAGGTCCTCTGGGAGACCAAGCTGATCGACTCGCAGAAGCTCACGGTCGGCTTTACCGGCGCGCCGCTTTACGCGAAGGGGAGCGTGATCATCGGCGCGCAAGGTGGCGAATGGCCGGGCCGCGGCCCGATCTTCGCCCTCGATGCCACGACGGGAAAGAAGAAGTGGGAGTTCCTGACGGTCGCGGGCACCGAAGAGGCCATGAAGACCTGGGGCAACGAGTCCTGGCGCACCGGCGGCGGCGGCGGCTGGATGCCGGGCACCTACGATTCCGAGACCAACACCATCCTGTGGGGCACCGCGAACCCTGCGCCGCTCTACGACTGGTCGGGCGCCGACTACAAGACGCAAGGTGCGCGTCCCGGCGACAATCTCTATACGAGTTCGGTGATCGGCCTCGATATCGATACCGGCAAGCTCAAATTCTATCATCAGGAGCTGCCGCACGACGCCTGGGACTTTGACAGCTCCGTCGGCGAGTTCGTGATGCTCGAGCGCGACGGTCAGAAATACGTGGTCCATCCGAACAAGGGTGGTTTTGTCTTCGTCTACGACCGCAATCTCAAGGTGAAGAACGTCTGGCGGCTGGTCGAGAACATCAACTTCGTCAAGGATATCGACCCCAAGACCGGCGCGCTGATCGGCCGCCGCGATTTCTCGGTCGGGAAAGTCACAGAACCGCCTCTGTGTCCGTTCATCGGCGGCGGCATCAGCTGGAACGCCGGCTCATACAGCCCGAAGACCGGCCTCTACTACAAGATCGGCCAGGAATGGTGCATGACGCTGGACATCCAGAAGACGACACCGATCACGACGCCGCAGGTCCAGCTCAACATCGGCGCCGATTTCAAGATGGCGCCTCCTCCCGGCGGTGAGATCTATGGCCATCTCGACGCGCGCGATCCCATAACGGGAGCGAAGAAATGGGAGGTCCGCTATCCCGAGCCGCCGCTTGGAAGCGTGCTGTCGACGGCGGGCAATCTGGTCTTCGTGCCGGACTCCCGCGGCGTCCTTCACGCCTATGATGCCGAAACCGGAGCCGAGCTGTGGAAGCACAACAACGGCACCGGTCATCAGGGCGGCATCGTCAGCTACTCCGTCGGCGGCAAGCAATATATCGCCGTGACCGCGGGCTTCGGCGGCATGCTGGCTGACGAATATGCGCCGAACTTCGGCGGCGTCTACAAGAGCATGCCACGTGACGACGGCGCGCTCGTCGTCTTCAGCCTGAAATAGTTGCCGCAAACGATCTGCAGGAGCGGGTGCAAGCCCGCTCCTTGCCGTGAACAACGGCCACCTGCTTCAGGAATGGAGTGGACGCGTTGAAGCTGCATTTGAGAACAGTTCCGGTGGGCGCCTCGTTGCTGTGCGCTGCAATGGCTCAAGCACAATCCGCGGCGCCTGCGCCCGAGAATGCGCCGTTCGAGGTCGAGCAGGTGTTCGCGGGGACTTGCGGGTTTTGTCACTCCGACGGCGGCCGGGCTGCCGGCAAGGGGCCGCAACTGATGAATTCGCCGCGCGACGACGACTTCATTCGCAGTCGCATCAAGCTCGGCAAGCAAGGCGCGATGCCGGCATTCGATGGCGCTTTCACCGACGCGCAGATCGACCTGATCGTCAAATACATCCGCGCCTTGAAACCACGCGAAGGCTGAACCAGACCGCGATGCGTCCAGATGAGGGTGTGCAATGAAGGCGATCGTACCGGTCATCGTCGCTGCCGCCATCGGGCTGCCGGGACCGGCACAGGCGCGAGCCCTGGACGCGATCCGCGCGAGCGGTGTGATCGGGCTGTGCGCGCATCCCAACTCGCTTCCCTTTGCCCGCAAGACCGGCGAGCCGCCCGGCTTTCAGGTCGAGCTGGGACAGGTGCTGGCCCGCGAACTCGGTGTGGCGCTGAGGCTCGACTGGATCATCACGCAGTACCAGATGCGCAGCGCCGGCTGTGACATTCTTCTGGACGTCATTGCCGACCGCGACGCGCAGGGCGAAACACGTTTGAGGATTTCGAAACCATATTATCGCACGGGCGTCGCGCTCGCGGTGCCGTCATCCAGCCCGCTCACCTCGTTCAAGAGTCTCAACGAAAGGACCAAGGTGGGAGTGCAGGTCGGATCGATCGCCGCCATGATCATCGGCCAGCGGCGCGTGCCCCTGTCGACGTTCGGCTTCGAGAGCGACAGCCTGGAGGCCGTGTCGAACCGCGAGATCGATGCGGCCGCGGTGACGCCCACCGCGGCCGGCTATTTCAATCTGACGCATCCGGACAATCCGCTCCGGATCCTGGATCGTGATGAGAGCATCGCCGATCTCAACTGGAATGTCGCCGTCGGCATGATCCGCCCGGACGATGCGTTGCGCGAGGCCATCGACCGGGTCCTGGACCGGCTGCGAAGCGACGGCACGATCGATCGGATCTACCGCCGCTATGGGATTGTGCTGCAGGCGCCGAGATAGCCGATTACATGCAACGCACGACGCCGCCCGGGCGAGCCGGGACGGCGTCGCTTGTCTTCCAGCCATTTCCGCTCCGATGAAGTCGGAAACGGCGACTCCGGATTCCCGTCTTGGCTGCTTCCGTTACGCCGCGGCCTTCTTCCGCGCGAGCTCGGCCTTGTACAACTCGAACTCCTCCGCGATCGCCCTGGCGATCGACGGGCGCTGGCGCAGGCGTTCGTAGTAGGCCTTCACGTTCGGCCATTTCGCTAGCTCGATCGGCGGCGTCGCCATGGTCCAGTTGATGATCGTGACGAGATAGGCATCCGCCACGCTGAAATGGTCGAGCAGGAAATCGCGGCCCTTCAGATGGTTGTCGAGATAGTTGAGCCGCGACAGGTTCTTTTCCAGCGCGTAGGCTTTGGTTTCCTGCGGCGCCTTGCGGTCGAGCAGGGGAAGGAACAGGCCCTTGTGCAGCTCGGTGCCCACGAAGCAGAGCCATTGATGCAGCCGGGTGCGCTCGATGCCGGCGGCGGCACCGAGGCCGGATTGCGGAAAGCGGTCGGCGACATATTGCAGGATCGCGGCGTTCTCGGTCAGCACCACGCCCTCATCGGTGCGTAGCGTCGGCACCAGGCCGATCGGATTGACGGCCCGGAAGTCGGAGCCGTCGCTCAGCACTGTCTTGGTCGGCGGATCGACTTCGAGATAGTTCGCGTCGGCGCCGGCTTCGTAGAGCGCGATGCGTGTCGCCATCGAGCAGGCGAGCGGCGAGAAATAGAGATCCATCTGTAGCCTCCTTGGGCAATTTCTCTTTGCGTGTTGCTCAACCTGGCCAGATTGATTTTTGTACCATCTTGCATAATATGGATGCGGTCAAGGATTAATTTGCGAAATGGTACAAAAACCAAAGCCGCCCGCAGGTGCCAATCAGCCCAAGCGCCGCGGCCGTCCCCGCGCCTACGAGCCCGATATCGCGCTCGGCAAGGCGCTCGATCTGTTCCGCAGGCAGGGCTTTGCCGCGACCTCGCTCGACGATCTCAGCGAGGCCACCGGCATGAATCGCCCGAGCCTCTACGGCGCCTTCGGCGACAAGCGCGAGCTCTACATCAAGAGCTACCAGCGCTACCGTGAGGAAGCGCGGGCCTCCATGGCCGCGATCTTTCGCGAGGAAATGCCGCTGCGCCAACGCCTGGAGCGAATCTTCGCCTCCGCGCTGAACATCTATCTCTCCGGCGAGACCGGCCCTCGTGGCTGTTTCACGGTGGTGACGGCGGCGTCCGAGGCGGTGAGCGATCCCGAGATCCGCGCCATGGTGCTCGACGGACTCACCGAGCTCGACAAGGCTTTTGCCGGCTGCTTCCGCCGTGCCAAGGAGAAGGGCGAGTTGCCGGAGAGCGCCGATCCGGCCGTGATGGCGCAGATCGCATCAGCTACCGTGCACTCCATCGCCGTCCGTTCGCGCGCCCGCGTTCCGCGTAAGGAGCTGGAGGCGATCGTGAAGGGCGCGATCGATATGATGGTCGGCGCGAAAGCGTAGGCTGCCGTCGCGGGCAGGCGGAGATGCCGAGCCTGAAGCGCCAGCGCTGGCGAAATCCAGGGGCTTAGTAGCCCCTTGCCCGATCCACCACATTCTCCAGCGCTCCGCCGGCCTCGAACCGTCCGATCTGCTCGGCGACATAGGCCGAGATCGCGTCCGCGTCGGTGTCGGCCGCGTTGTGCGGCGTCAACACCACCTTGGGGTGGGTCCAGAAGCGGCTGTCCGCCGGCTGCGGCTCCTGCACGAAGACATCGAGCGAGGCGGCGCCCAGCGTGCCGTCGTCGAGGCAGGCCAGGATATCGGCTTCGTTCTGAAGGCCGCCGCGGCCGGCATTGATCAGCACGGGCGCGCCGAGCGGGCTGTTGCGGTTGAGCTTTGTGAAGACGTCGCGGTTGAGGATGCCGTTTGTGTCAGGCGTCAGCGGCAGCAGGCAGACCAGGATGTCGGTCGTGCGCAGGAAGGCATCGATCTGCGCGGTACCGTGGAAGCACGCGACACCGTCGATCGTCCGCGGGCTGCGGCTCCAGCCGGCGACGCGGAAGCCGAGCCGCCGCAGCACATCGGCCGCATCGGCTCCCAGCGTGCCCAATCCCATGACGCCGACGGTGATCGCGCTCGCCGGCCATTGATATTTCGGCTCCCAGCGTTTCTCGCGCTGCGATTGCCTGAGGTAAAGCTCCTGGCGGTGGTGCATCAGCACGTGCAGCACGACATACTCGGTCATGCGATTGGTGAGATCGGGCACGGCGACGCGCACCAGCGGCACGTCGGGCAGGCTCTTGTCCGCCATCAGCGCATCGACGCCGGCGCCGAGATTGAAGATCGCGCGGAGATTGGGGAACGCGCCGAGATCGCCCGGCACCGGCTTCCACACCGCGGCATAGTGCACCTCCGCCGGATCGAGCCCGGCATCCGGCAGCAGCACCACGCGACGGTCGCCGCAGACCGCTTCGAACCGGGCCTTCCAGCGCTCTGGCAGCCAGTTCTGCTGCGTGCTGTTGATCAGGACGGCCAGTGTACCCAGGGTCATTCGAGGTGCCTCGTCGGTTCCGTTTGAGAAGGCCCTCCTTGGCACGATCTGCCGGATTTTTCTTGCAAATTTTTTCCGCAGCCATGTCGGCGCGGGGCATATTGGCGCGTCTTTGAAACAGACGAGGAAAGTGTCGCCCATGCTTTACGCCATTCTTTGCTATCACGATGAGGATTTCGTCGGCTCCTGGAGCAAGGAGCAGGACGAGGCCGTGATGAAGAAGCTCGCCGTGGTGCAGGAGAAGCTCACCAGGCAGGGCCGGCTCGGACCGGTGGCGCGACTGCTGCCGACGACCGCGGCGGCGACCCTGCGCAAGGAGGACCCGCCTCTGGTGCTCGACGGACCCTATGCCGAGACCAAGGAGCAGTTGCTCGGCTTCTACATCGTCGACTGCAAGAATCTCGACGATGCGCTCGACGTCGCGCGCGAGCTGGGCTCTGCCAATCCGGGCGGCGCCTACGAGGTGCGTCCCGTCGGGGTGTTCCGGCCCGGAGGAAACCTGACGTGAGCGAGGCCGATACCGCCTGGATCGAGACTGCGCTGACCTCGGCGCGACCCCAGGCTGTCGGCGCGCTGCTGCGCTATTTCCGCGATCTCGACACCGCCGAGGAGGCCTTTCAGAACGCCTGTCTGCGCGCGCTCAAGTCATGGCCGCAGAATGGACCGCCGCGCGATCCCGCCGCCTGGCTGATCATGGTCGGCCGCAACGCCGCGATCGACGAGGTGCGCCGCGCCCGCAAGCAGCAGCCGCTGCCGGAGGACGACCAGGCCATCTCCGATCTCGATGATGCCGAGGGGGCGGTGGCCGAGCGGCTCGACGGCTCGCACTATCGCGACGACATTCTGCGGCTGATGTTCATCTGCTGCCATCCCCAGCTGCCGGCGACGCAGCAGATCGCGCTGGCGCTCCGCATCGTCTCGGGCCTCACGGTGAAGCAGATCGCACGGGCGTTCCTGGTCTCGGAAGCCGCGATGGAGCAGCGCATCACGCGCGCCAAGGCGAAGGTCGCCGAGGCCGGGACGCCGTTCGAGACGCCCGGCGCGGTCGAGCGTTCCGAACGGCTCGCCGGCGTCGCCGCGATGATTTACCTGATCTTCAACGAGGGTTATTCGGCGAGCGGCGACGCCGCCGAGATCAGGAAGCCGCTCTGCGAAGAGGCGATCCGGCTGGCGCGGCTGCTGCTGCGGCTGTTTCAGAGCGAGCCGGAGATCATGGGCCTGACGGCGCTGATCCTGCTGCAACATGCGCGCAGCGCCGCCCGCTTTGCCGAGGACGGATCGCTGATCCTGCTGGACGATCAGGATCGTTCGCTGTGGAACGGCACCATGATCGCGGAAGGCCTCGCGCTGATCGACAAGGCGATGCGTCACCACCGCAGCGGTCCTTATCAGATCCAGGCCGCGATCGCCGCGCTGCATGCGCGGGCAGCGACGCCGGAGGAGACCGACTGGACGCAGATCGATCTGCTCTATGGCGCTCTGGAAGTGGTGCAGCCGTCACCGGTGGTGACGCTCAATCGCGCGGTCGCGGTCGCCAAGGTGCGCGGGCCGCAGGCCGCGCTCGATCTGATCGAGCCGCTGGCGCCGAAGCTCGCCAACTATTTCCATTTCTACGGCGTGCGCGGCGCCTTCCTGATGCAACTCGGCCGCAACGACGAGGCCCGCGTCGCCTTCGACCGCGCCATCGCGCTCGCCAATACGTCGGCCGAAGCCGCCCACATCCGCATGCATCTCGATCGCCTGATCCGGGACAGCCAGCCGAAGGCAAAGGAAAGCGCGAAGGCGAAGTGACGCGGGACGCGTCATTCCGGGATGGTCCGAAGGACCAGACCCGGAATCTCGAGATTCTCCGGTGCGCGATTGCGCACCGGAGTTCGGTCCTTCGGACCGCCCCGGAATGACGATCAAAAAACGTTCAGTTGATTGTCGGATCCCGCCGTTCGCGTTCGTCCTTTGCGCGTATCACCGGGAGTTGTCGATGCTGAAAGCCATTGCCATCGTCGCCGTCGTGCTAGCCATCGGGCTTGCGGGCATCCTCGTCTTCGCCCTGACCAAGCCCGACACGTTCCGCGTCGAGCGCAGTCTCGCCGTGAAAGCTCCGGCCGACGCGATCTATCCGCTGGTTGCTGATTTCCATCGCTGGACCGCCTGGTCGCCCTATGAGGAGCGCGATCCCGCCATGAAGCGGACGTTCGGCGGAACCGCGGCGGGAAAGGGTGCGACCTATGCCTGGGACGGCAACAACAATGTCGGTGCCGGCCACATGGAGATCCTGGAGGCGAACGGGCCCTCCAAGCTCCGCATCAAGCTCGATTTCGAACGGCCGTTCGAAGGGCACAACATCGCAGAATTCACCTTTGTGCCGCAAGGCGATGCCACTCTGGTCACGTGGGCGATGTACGGTCCGGCCCCATTCCTGTCCAAGGTCATGCAGGTGTTCGTCAACATGGACAACATGATCGGCAAGGATTTCGAGGCAGGCCTCGCCGGCCTGAAGAGGCTCACCGAGAAGCAATAAACCTCACTGCAAGCGAAGAGGAGCGAGACGATGCTTAATCCCTATCTGTTCTATCAGGACACTTGCGAAGCGGCGTTCAACTATTACGCCAAGGTTCTCGGCGGCAAGATCGATGCGATGATGCGGTCATCGGACGCGCCGCCGGACGTGCCGGCCGCTCCCGGCCGCGAGAAGATGATCATGCATGCACGGATGTCGCTGCCCGACGGCAGTGTGCTGATGGCCTCCGACGCGCCGGCCGAGCACTTTCACAAGCCGCAGGGCTTTTCGATCTCGCTCACAGTCAAGGATCCCGCAGACGGCGAGCGCAAGTTCAACGCGCTCGCCGACGGCGGCTCGGTCACCATGCCCTTCAGCAAGACATTCTGGGCCAAGGGCTTTGGCATGTGCGTCGACAAGTTCGGCATTCCCTGGATGGTGAACTGCCCGGCGGAGGGGATGTGACGGGCGCGACCGCGCCCACGTTCCGTTGAGTTGCGATCCTCTCTCTCCAATGCTGCGGGAGAGGGGACACGCATGGATTCCTTACGTCACGCACCGAGCGGCCGTGTTCTCTCACCGGATTGATCCGGTGACGTTCTCGCTCGGCGACGACTCCACGCAGCGAGGGCAGATCAGGAGCTTGGTGCCGAGCCGTCTGTCGTTCTCCGCTTGTATTTCGTCATGGACCACCCACCACGCCTGGGAATAGGGCTGCAAGGTGCCGAGCACGCGTTCCCGCTCCTGATTGGGATCCGGCGCCGGGGGCACGGGATTTGCCACGCGCCGCTTCGCGACGTGAGGACGGTTCGGATCCTTGCCAAGACCATCCCACGCGATGGGGCGACGTTCCTGCGCTGAAGCGCCTGCGCAAGCAATCAGCGCTGTGCAAAAACTGAGCAGGATGAAGCTGTATCGAATCATGCCGGGGCCTTTGCTGCGTAAGCGACGCGCAATCCGCGTGAACACTTCGCGTCACGTCAATCTAATGGAACTCAACGCAAACGGACCAGCCGGCATGGCCGAATACGAATCAGAATTTTACATCACTTTGCGCGCGGAGTGAGGCCGCTTCGTGAAGCCGACTGCACCGCACAACAATTGGCGCAATATTGGGCTGTGATCTGCACAACAGAATCGCTAACTTTGCTTCATAAAATCTAAAAAGCAGGGCGGGGCGACTTAGAAGGGGAGCGACCGATGGCGGCGGCGCTGCAGATCAACTTTGCTCTTTGGGGAATGGTCATTTGCGTGAGCATGAAGCTCGCGCCGGTGGTCCAGACTTTGTTCTAAGGCATGATCCGGAAAAGTGCGCGGCGGTTTTCCGAAAGATCATACTCAAACAACAACCTAAATCGCGACAACGATTCATCCTGATCGCATCGCGCTTTTGATCGCGAGCTCTCTGACGACATTGTGCCGCGGCTTTCGACGATGGTCGTCAGTGCCGGTCGCGGTTGATCGCGAGACTATGAACGACGACTTCGTCACCGACATCGCGGATAGATCGCGGCGAGGTCGCGCCCCTTCAACAGCAGCAGCCGTGAGCTCAGGCCGCCGCGGCGGCTGATCCAGTCGCGCACCGGGCCGGGATAGGCGGCAAGCACCGCGACCGATGCTTCCGGCTCGGCATAGAAGCGCCCGCGTCGGTCCACGGAGCGCGCGGCGTGGAAGCCCAGCACCGCGCGCTTGGTGACGCAGATGCGCTCGCCCGGCACGATGCTCAGCACCAGCGTGCAGGCGGACAGGCAGGGGCCGTCGATCACGACGCGTTCGCCGCTCTCGCGCACTTTCTCAAACAGATCGAGGAACGGCCCGACCTGTCCACCCGGCGACTGGATGATGCGGATCTCGGCCGCCGCGGGCGTGACGCCGAGCAGCGCGGATGCAAGCATCAGGGCTTTGAGGAAGGCGATGCGTCGCATGAAGCTCTCCACCAACTCGCTTTCGTAGGGTGGGTCAGTCGACGGCTGCGCGAAGCGCAGTCCGTTGGCGTAACCCACCATCTTTCTCGCCGCGTGAAAAGAGGTGGGTTACGCCCCGCGGCCGCGCTTCGCGCAGCCGCAGGGCTAACCCACCCTACGAGATCCTACCCGTTCCGTCGTTGTCCGCGGAGCGTTGGCAGGCCGATCCCCGCCGCATCGAAGCCGCCATCAACGGCCAAAATTTGTCCGGTGATATAGCTCGCGCGGCCTGAGCACAGGAAATAGATTGCTTCCGCGAGCTCCTCTTCCAGGCCGTAGCGGTTGAGCGGAATGGCGTCGTGATAGTCGGCGCGGATTTCCTTGGTGTGAACCTGCTTCGCCATCGCGGTGTCGACCGGCCCCGGCGCAACCGCATTGACACGGATGTTGAGGGAGGCGAGTTCGACCGCGAGCTGCTTGGTGAGGTGCGCAAGGCCCGCCTTGCTGGTGCCGTAGGCCGAGCGCAGCGTCGAGGCGCGCACCGCCGAGATCGAGGTGATGTTGACGATGGCGCCGCCATGGCCCTCGCGCATCAAGGGCACCGCCGCCTTGGTGCAGAGGAACGGCCCGGTGAGGTTGACCTCGAGCACGCGGCGCCAGTCAGCGTCGGACGTCTCCATCAGTGGTGCGAACACCGCGATGCCGGCATTGTTGACGAGGGCATCCAGCCGGCCGAACCGGCTCTCGACCGCCGCTATCGCATCGCTCACGGCAGCTCCGTCCGAAACGTCGCAGGTCAGCGCCAGCGTCGCCTCGCTCTTGCCGATTTCGGCGACCGCGCGGCTCAGCAACTCGCCCTCGATGTCGAGCAGCGCCACGCGCCAGCCTTCGGCCAGGAATTTCTTCGCGGTCGCAAGCCCGATGCCGCGTGCGGCTCCGGTGACGAGGGCGACTTTTTGCTGGGCTTGCGGCATTGGCTGATCTGTCCTGTGTCGGGAGGGGCGCGCGAGCGCCGGCCCCTTTTACTTCGCTTTGGTTCCGGCACGAAAGGCCCGCGCCATGCCTATCGAGCCCAATTGGGCTCCGAATGCCCCCTGCCGCAGTCGCGCTTGCGCGCCTCCAAATAATTCCTGTCCCGCTGTCGGCTCGGCAGAAGGTCGTTCGTCTTGGAGGGGAGCGCGGGCCAGCTGTTTCCGCCCTCGGGACAGACAGAATGACTGCGAGCAGCGAGGAAGTTCCATGCGGTTCATGATGCTGATGATCCCGCTCGGCTACGAGAACGCACCGCCGGACGTTCAACTCGATCCCGAACGTGTCGCGGCGATGATGCGCTACAATGAGGCGCTGAAGGATGCCGGCGTGCTGATCACGCTCGACGGCCTGCATCCGCCATCGATGGGCGCGCGCGTCTCGTTTGCGACCGGCAAGCCCATGGTCACCGACGGCCCCTTCACTGAAGCCAAGGAAGTGCTGGGCGGTTACTGGATGATCGAGGTCGCCTCGCGCGAGGAAGCGATCGCCTGGGCGAAGAAGTGCCCGGCCTCGGCCAACGAAATCATCGAGATTCGGCAGGTGCAGGAGGTGACCGACTATTCGCTTGAAGTGCAGGAGGTCGTGGCCGGGTTTGGCGACCTCAAGAAGTAGACGACAGCCGCGACCGTTTTCCGATCAACCAACCAGAGGAGATATCCATGAGCGCCGAACATACATTTCTCGCCGTCTATCTCGGCAGCACCACCGGTGCCAAGATGGCGGCCTGGCGCGCCCTGCCGGAGGCCGAACGGAAGACTAGGGAGCAGGAGGGCATGGCTGCCTGGCACGGCTGGGTCGAGAAGCACAAGTCCGTCATCGTCGAGATCGGCGGCCCGCTCGGCAAGACCCGCAGGATCGACGCGAGCGGCGTCACGGAGGTCAGCAATGCGCTGACCGGCTTCACGGTGGTACGCGCCGCCTCGCAGGAGGAAGCTGCCAAACTGTTCGAGAACCATCCGCATTTTGCGATCTTTCCGGGCGAGGCGATCGAAGTGATGCCCATTCTGCCCATTCCGCAGATGTAGCTTCGGTGCGAGTCCGTTCCGGGCTCGATGCCGACGCACCGGCCCGGCATGGCCGTGGAAGTACGGGGTTAATCCTGCCTCATCGCCGCTAGTGACCTTCACGCCCGGCTCATGTAAAGGTCGTTCACATGAGCTGGCGCAAGGAGCAGCGCCGCGCCGAGCGCGGCTATCACCACGGCAATCTGAAGGAAGCCTTGTTGCAGGCCGCTCTCGGGCTGATCGCCGAGAAGGGGGCGGCCGGCTTCACCTTCGCCGATGCCGCGCGCATGGCCGGCGTCAGCGCCGCGGCGCCTTATCGGCATTTCCGCGATCGCGACGAGCTGCTGTCCTCGATCGCCCAGCGCGGTTTCGAGCAGTTCGAGGCGCGCCTGAGCGCGGCTTGGGACGACGGGCGCCCCGACACGGTCACGGCCTTCGAGCGTGTCGGCAAGGCCTATCTCGCCTTCGCCCGCGAGGAGCCGGCCTTCTACAACGCGATGTTCGAATCGGGCGTGCCGGTCGATGCCAATGCCGCGCTTCAGACCGCCAGCGAACGCGCCTTCAACATCATTCGAGCCGCCGCCGAGCGGCTCGCGGCGCTGACACCGCCCGGCACGCCCCGCCCGCCGGCGATGATGATGGCGCTGCACATCTGGTCGATGGCGCATGGCGTGGCCTCGCTGTTCTCCCGCGGCGATGCCGCGCGTCGCAAATTGCCGATGTCGCCGGACGAGCTGCTGGAGGCCGAGGTGCTGATCTATCTGCGCGGCCTCGGCTTCCCGATCGACCGCCGCCCTCCGGCCAAGGGCGCCGAGCCGCCGCCGGTACCGCCGGAGGCTTCCTCCGGTTCGGGCGTGCCGCCGGGCGGCCCCTGGGGCAAGGCGAAATAAAGTTGCGCAAATAATTCCGCGGGCCTGTCAGGCGCTCGGCTTGACAAAATCGCGGGATGGTTTAGCTATGTAAATGTTATTTACATTCACAACGGCGCAGGTGCCGTGATGGAGATGGGAAATGGCCTACACCGCTGATGTCAATCGATGGCGCGGCCCTTCGGACCAATACCAACAGTACGAGCGTCCCCGCATGCTGGATACGCCCTGGCATCCCGGCTGGATTGCCGTAACCATCCTCGGCTTCATCATCTGGTGGCCGATCGGACTTGCCCTTCTCTTTTTCACACTCGGGAGCAGAAGAATGTCGTGCTGGAGCCACCAGGATCGCTGGCAGAACAAGATGGAGCGGATGCAGTACAGGATGGATCGCATGCGCGACCGCATGGAGCGCCGCGGCTTCGGCTTTGGCTTCGGCCCGCCGTCCTCCGGCAACCGCGCCTTCGACGAATATCGCACCGAGACGCTGCAGCGCCTCGAGGAAGAGCAGCGCGAGTTCAAGGATTTCCTGACCCGTCTGCGTCACGCCAAGGACAAGGAAGAGTTCGACCAGTTCATGGCGCAGCACAAGACGCGTCCGACCCCGCCGCCCACCGACCAGCAGCAGGGCTGACATCCAAGCCTGACGCCTCTCAAAGCCTTCAGGCGCATGCCCCCAAAGTCCTGATGGCCCCGAGCCGCCCGTTTGCGCAACCCGCAGGCGGGCGGTTTGGCTTCGACGTGTTCGCCCTAGCGCGAGAGGCCGGATAGCTGCGCGCGAGCGGACGCGCATCCCGTGGGCACCGCTGGCGCCTTGATCCGGACCGCCTATATTCGCCGTCACAGCTGCACGCGGATCGGAGGCGACAATGCCGGAAGCTGCGATAGACGCGAGCGACGACCTCTGGCCGGCGATCCGCCGCGAGGCGCAGCGTGCGGCAGCTGCCGATCCCTTATTCGGCAAGACGCTGGCCGGCGCCATCCTTACCCATGACGATTTCGCCGCGGCTCTGGCCGACCTGATCGGGCGGCGGCTTGGCAGCCGCGCCGAGCGCGCGCGCTTCACATCCTTTTCCCGCGACGCCTTTCACGACGAGCCGGACCTGATCGAAGCTGCCGGCCGGGACCTCGCGGCCATCGCGCGCCGCGACCCCGCTGTCGCCGACCTGCTGCCACCATTGCTGCACTACAAGGGTTACATCGCGCTGCAAGCCTGGCGCGTCTCGAACTGGCTCTGGCGTCATGACCGCCGCGACGCGGCGCTGCTGTTTCAGAACGAGGCGTCGAACCTGCTCCAGGTCAGCATTCATCCGGCTGCCAGCATCGGATCCGCCGTCTATCTGGACCACGCCACCGGCATCGTGATCGGCGCCAACGTCGTCATCGGCGACGACGTCACCATCCTCCAGAACGTCAGCATCGGCCGCAGCAGCGAACTGCCGGCGCGCTCGCCGCGCATCGGCCGCGGCGTCTACATTGGCGCGGGCGCGAGCATTCTCGGCGACATCAGCATCGGCGATTCTGCAAAAATCGGTGCCGGCACTGTTGTGACGAGCGACATCCCCGCCGGCTGCACGGCGGTCGGCAATCCGGCGCGACTGACCAACTGCCCCGAGACGGTCTCGGCCGCCTGACGCGCCCTCGCTGCGAGCATGCGTTACCACCGCTCTCGCACGCTCGCTTTGACGCTTTCTCGGCGCCTGTTGACGTGAATCAAGCCGCGCACATCGTGGACGCGATGTAGTTCGCCGGGCACAGGCAAGGAGCACGACGATGGCGAACGCAAGGATTCTCGTGGTCTATTATTCCCGGACCGGCACGACGCGCAAAGTTGCTCAATCCCTGGCGGCTGCGCTGTCCTGTGACAGTGAGGAAATCACCGAGGCTGGTAGCCGCAAGGGGATATTCGGTTATCTGCGCTCGGCCGTTGAAGCGCGACGGCAGATCCCATCGCGCATCGACGCCACTGTCAGGGATCCATCTCTCTACGATCTCGTTGTGATCGGAACCCCGGTCTGGGCATGGTCGCTGTCTTCGCCAGTCCGTGCCTACCTGCTCGCAAACAGGTCGAAACTCCCTGCGGTGGCGTTCTTCTGCACGCTTGGCGGGGCCGGCAGCGATCAGGTCTTCGGCCAGATGCGGGAGCTCGTCGGCAAGCAGCCTCTTGATTGTCTTTCCCTCACTGCGCGCGAGGTCGCATCGACGAACCACGGAGCGCGGCTCGCCACGTTCGTCGAGGCCCTACAGCGGGCCATTGCGAACGGGCGCAGCAGTGCAGCGACGAATGCGGCCTGAGCGGAGTTCGAAACCCGGTTCCGGGACCGCGGGTCTTGTCCTCGATTTCCCCGCCAGATGCCGCCGCCTCCGGGGGCTGCCCGGGCCAAATCCCTGGCCCGCCAGCCTTTCCGGCAGCCAAATTTGCCGCCGGTAACCGCGCATTAACCAACGCCGGGCTCTGGTAATTGCGGACAGTCGCGCCCAAAGCCGTGTCGGGGCCCATAGTTTTGACATCTTGGCGGGGAATGCAGGCGGCCGGCTTGGACGAGCCCTGCACCCCAGAAGAACAAGGCTTTGAGCGGGCTTGCCGGCCGCGCCGATTCTAGCGCGGCTGTTGGGAACCGGCCATATCGTTGGCCAGGACATCAGGTAACGATCGCCTTGAGAGGATACTGCTTATGAATCCGGCCGACGTGGCTCAGTCAGCCCTTCCGGTTGCCGCCTCCGCCGACGTGTCGCTGATTGCGCTGTTTTGGCAGGCTCACTGGATCGTGAAAGCGGTGATGCTGGGACTTCTGTCCTGCTCGGTCTGGGTCTGGGCGATCGCCATCGACAAGATCTTTCTTTACGCGCGCACCCGGCGCTCGATGGACCGGTTCGAGCAGGCGTTCTGGTCCGGCGAGTCGATCGAGGAGCTCTATCGCACGCTCTCGGCCAAGCCGACGCACTCCATGGCAGCCTGCTTCGTGGCGGCGATGCGCGAGTGGAAGCGTTCATTTGAAAGCCATGCGCGCTCGGTCGCCGGCCTGCAGATGCGCATCGACAAGGTGATGAACGTCTCGATCGCCCGCGAGGTCGAACGGCTGGAACGACGCCTGCTGGTGCTGGCGACCGTCGGCTCCGCCGGCCCCTTCGTCGGCCTGTTCGGCACGGTCTGGGGCATCATGTCGAGCTTCCAGTCGATCGCGGCGTCGAAAAATACCTCTCTGGCGGTTGTTGCCCCCGGTATCGCGGAAGCGCTGTTTGCGACCGCCGTCGGCCTTATCGCCGCCATTCCTGCCACTATTTTCTACAATAAGTTCACGTCCGAGGTGAACCGGCAGGCCCAGCGGCTGGAGGGCTTCGCTGATGAATTTTCCGCCATCCTGTCGCGTCAGATCGACGAGCGGGGCTGACGGACGGCATGTATGGAGCGTTTTCGAGCGAAGTGGATACCGGTTCGCGTGAAGAAAACGCGTCAAGACAAGAATCCAGAGCCCCGTTCGGATTTCATCGGAACGGAATTGGCTCTACTGTGAAGGGCAATTTGGGCACTCGATCATGGCGATGAACGTTGCGAGCTCATCCGGAGGCGGCGGGCGCCGCGGCCGGCGCAAGCCCGTCGTGGCCGAAATCAACGTCACGCCGATGGTCGACGTGATGCTGGTGCTGCTCATCATCTTCATGGTGTCGGCGCCGATGTTGACGGTCGGTGTGCCGCTAGACCTGCCCCAGACCCAGGCCAAGAGCCTCGAGAACAACGACCAGAAGCCGATCCAGATGTCGGTCGACATCAACGGCAAGGTGTTCATCAACGACACCGAGATCGCGATCAATGACTTGATACCCAAGCTGAAGGCGATCACGGATGCGCGGGGCGGGCTCGAGGAACGCATCTATCTGCGCGCCGACAAGAAGGCCGATTACGGGACGGTGGCCAAGGTCATGGGCCTACTGTCCGGCGCCGGATTCAAGAAGCTCGCCCTCGTCACCGAAGCGGATCAGGGGTAAGCGGTGAAGGTGAACGTCGACAAGACACTCGTTGCGTCGATTGCCCTCCATGTCCTCGTGCTTGGATGGGGCCTCGTCACCTTTAGCAGCAAGGCCTACATCGCCCCGGAAGAGTCGCTTCCGGTCGACATCATCTCGACCGATCAGCTCGCCAAGATGATGGCTGGGCAGAAGACCGGCAAGAAGGAAGAGCCGAAGCCCAAGGTCGAGAAGATCGCGGAGCCCAAGCCGGAGGAAGACGCCGTCGGCAAGGTCACCGAGAAGAAAGAGCTGATCAAGACCAACTCGACGCCCGAGCCGCCGCCGAAACCCGTCGAGAAGCCGGTCGAGAAGAAGCCCGAGCCGCCGAAGCCCGTGGCCGAGGCGAAGCCGAAGGAAGAGCCTAAGCCGCAGGAAAAGAAGCCTGATCCGGCCAAGGAAGATCCGATTGCCGAGCTGCAGAAGAAGCTGGACACCAAAAAGCCGCCGCCCAAGCCCGTGGAGCAGAAGGTCGCGGCGGTGCATCCGCAGCAGCAGCCGAAGCCGAAGGAGCGCACCTTCGACCCCGCGCAGATCCAGCGCGACCTCGACAAGCGCGCCACGACACGGCACGAGCTGACTGGATCGGCGCTGAATGCGTCGGCGTCGCTGGGAGCGGCGACCGGGACGGCCGTCGCCAACGTCGCGACCTGGCGCGGTGCTTTCCAGGGCGCGGTCAAGCGCTGCTTCACGCCGACCTATAACGGGCAGGATGCCGATCAGTACGAAGCCGACATCGACATTCCCATGAAGATCGACGGATCGCTGGCTGCCGAGCCGATCGTCGTCGCGGTGCGGGGACCGTCGCGGTCGATCGCGCAGGCGGTGGCGGAGAGCGCCAAGCGCGCCATCGTGCAGTGCCAGGTCTATTCGTTCATGCCGAAGCAGCAATACGAGAGCTGGAAGCTCATTCCGATGACTTTCGGTCTGAAAGATATGTTGTGACATCCGAACCAAAGAATTTTGCGATGAATGACGCCCGATCGATGAACCGCCGCCGCTTCATGACCCTGACCGGGTCGACGCTCGCGATGCTCGGCGGTGGACACGCCTTCGCTCAGGGGCAGCCGCGACTGCGCATCGATCCCACCGAGTTTCAGCCAGTCCCGATCGCGATCACCAGTTTTGTGCCGGGCTCGCCCTCCGACGGCGACGTCGGCAACGGTGTCACCCAGGTCATCACCAACAATCTGAAGCGCTCGGGCCTGTTCGCGCCGATCGACCAGGCCGCCTTCATCGAGCGCATCAGCAACATCGACGTCGCGCCGCAATTCCAGAACTGGAAGACCATCAACGCGCAGGCTCTCGTCACCGGCCGCATGACGCGGCAGCAGGACGGCCGCCTCAAGGCCGAATTCCGTCTGTGGGACGTCATCTCCGGTCAGCAGCTCGCCGGCCAGCAATATTTCACCTCGCCGGAATATTGGCGCCGCATCGCCCACATCATCTCCGACCAGATCTACGAGCGGATGACCGGCGAGAAGGGCTATTTCGACAGCCGCGTGGTGTTCGTGGACGAGACCGGGCCGAAGGAGCGCCGCGTCAAGCGGCTTGCGATCATGGATCAGGACGGCGCCAATGTGCGCTATCTGACCCGCGGTTCCGACCTCGTGTTGACGCCGCGCTTCTCGCCGAACTCTCAAGAGATCACCTACATGGAGTTCGGCCAGGGCGATCCGAAGGTCTATCTCTACAATATCGAGACCGGCCAGCGCGAGATCGTCGGCAACTTCCCCGGCATGACCTTCGCGCCGCGCTTTTCGCCGGACGGCCAGCGCGTCATCATGAGCCTGCAGCAGGGCGGCAATTCCAACCTGTTCGTGATGGATTTGCGCTCGCGCTCGACCACGCGTCTCACCGACACGCCGGCGATCGACACGTCTCCGTCTTACTCGCCCGACGGCACCCGCATCTGCTTCGAGTCCGATCGCGGCGGCCGCTCGCAGATCTACGTGATGGCTGCGAGCGGGGGTGCTGCGCAGCGCATCTCCTTCTCCAAGGACGACACCAACGCCACCTATTCGACGCCTGTGTGGTCGCCGCGCGGCGACTACATCGCCTTCACCAGGCAAGGCGGCGGGCAGTTCTCGATCGGCGTCATGAAGCCGGACGGTTCGGGTGAGCGGCTGCTCACCTCCGGCTTCCACAACGAGGGCCCGACCTTCTCGCCGAACGGCCGCGTGCTGATGTTCTTCCGCGATCCCGGCGGCAATGGCGGGCCGTCGCTGTACACGGTCGACATCTCCGGCCGCAACGAGCTGAAGGTGCCGACACCGGGCTTTGCCTCGGACCCCGCATGGTCGCCGCTGCTGTCCTCGACGTCGGGCTGACGGGAGCGCAGCTAAAACATCGCGTGTTCAGACGCGCGATGTTTTCGAAAAAACGCGCCGATTTTTTCGAGTTCGCAGCGCACGGCAAGACTTCCTTCACCTTGTGCCCGGCAAGGCTTGCCTAGCTGCTTGATATCTAAGCGAAAATCGGTTCGCTATTGCCGAAAAACAACCCGACTTTAACGATGTTCCCTCAGAAAGGCTTCATCTCAGTTGGGTTAGAACTACGCGCCCAACCAGGACGCGCGTACACACCAACATGCAGTTCGCTAGCCAGAGCGGAGAGCAGGAGGAACAGGCCTCGCCGACGATTTCGGCGGCGCTGACCGATTCGCTGTTCGAGGCGCCCGGCACGGTGCTTACCGGCATAGTGTTCTCGGCGTTCTCGGCCTCCTTGACGGCGCTCAAGACGGGACAGACGCTGCTTTGGCTATTTGTCCCGCTGCTCATTCTTGCGGGAGCCATACGCGCCTTCGATTTGAGCCGGTACCAGGCCAGAAAATCCGTTCTGAGCGCAGAACAAGCGGCGCGTTGGCAGCAGCGCTACCAGATCGGAGCGCTCATCCAGGCCGCCGCCATCGGTCTATGGTGTTCCACGACCCTGCTGAGCAATGAGGACGCCATCGCTCACATGATTGCCCTCTCGGTCACCACCGGAATCGTGGCGGGAGGAGCGGGGAGAGCTTACGGACGGCAGTGGATATTTCGTCTGCAGGCCACCTTGATATTCGGACCGGCCGTGATCGCGCTGGCGCTTCACGCCACGCCTTACTACATGGCGATGTCGGTCGTGTGCGCCGCGTTCCTCCTCTCGGTCATGCGGCTCTCCGGCAATCTGCACAGGATATTCTTGCGCGCCGTTGTCGCGCGCGAGCGCGAGGCCGCGCTCGCCGGCCAGTTCGACACGGCCCTTAACAACATGCCGCACGGGCTCTGCATGTTTCGCATCGACGGCCAGCTCGCGGTGATGAACCACCGCTTTGGCGCGATGATGAATCTGCCCGACAATCTCACCCAGACCAGCACGACTGCGCGCGACATCATCGCCGCATGCGTCGAAGCGGGATCGATTTCGGCGGCCAGCGGCGAGGCGATCATCTCCGACATCGAAACCGCCCAGGCGAACGAAATCATCACCGCCGACCCCGATCCGCAAAGGAATCGTTCGCTGTCATGGACCGTCCAGCCGATGGCTGATGGCGGTGCGGTTTTGCTGCTCGAGGACATCACGGAGCGCCGCAACGCCGAGGCCAGGATCAGCCATCTGGCCCGCTACGACGATCTCACGGCGCTGCCGAACCGTGTCAATTTTCGGGACGAGATCGAGCGTTTGCTCGCAGTCGCGCGCCATTCGGAGCGTCTGTCGGCTCTGCTCTTCGTCGATCTCGACCAGTTCAAGCAAGTCAACGATACGCTGGGTCATCCCTGCGGCGATCAGCTTCTGTGTGCGGTCGCCAATCGCCTGCGCGAGATGCTGCGCCCCGAGGATTTCGTCGCCCGCTTCGGCGGCGACGAGTTCGTCGTCTTCCAGCAGAACATCTCTTCACCGGAGGACGCCTCGGCGCTTGCCCGCCGTATCGTCGAACGCCTGAGCGAGCGCTACCGTATCGAAAACCATCTGGTCGAGATCGGCGCCAGCGTCGGCATCGCGCTGACTTCCCCGGGCGAGATCAGCGCCGATACGCTGCTCAAGAATGCTGACATGGCATTGTACCGAGCCAAGGCCGACGGTCGCGGCACCTTCTGCTTCTTCCGCGACGAGATGGCGGCGACCGTCGAGGCCCGCCGCATCCTTGAGCTCGACCTGCGCAAGGCGCTCTCGAACGAGGAATTCGAGCTGTTCTACCAGCCATTGGTCAATCTGAAGTCCGGCAAGATCACCACCTGCGAGGCGCTGCTGCGCTGGAATCATCCGGTGCGCGGCACGGTCTCGCCGGTCGACATCATCCCGGTCGCCGAGGACATGGGCCTGATCGTCGATCTCGGGCGCTGGATCCTGCGCCGCGCCTGCATGGAATGCATGAAGTGGCCGGACGGCGTCAGCGTTGCCGTCAATTTCTCGCCGCAGCAATTCCATCAGCGCGACGTCCTGAGCGAAATCCGCTACGCGCTCGAAGTGTCGGGCCTGCCGGCACATCGACTGGAAATCGAGATCACCGAGTCCTCGCTGCTGCGCAACACCCAGCTCACCCACGACATCCTGTCGCAACTGCGCGCGCTCGGCGTGCGTATCTCGCTCGATGATTTCGGCACCGGCTATTCCAGCCTCAGCTACCTGCACAATTTCCCGATGCAGAAAGTGAAGATCGACCGCTCCTTCCTCGAAGGAATCGATACCGACCGGCCGCTGACGCTGCTGCGCGGCGTCGCGCGGCTGTCCGCCGACCTCGGCATGTCCGTCGTGGTCGAAGGTATCGAGACCAACGAACAGCTCGAACTGATCAGCGCCGACGGCACCGTGACCGAAGGGCAGGGTTACCTGTTCAGCCGGCCGGTTCCGGCGGTGCGCGTCCGTCAATTGCTCAATGCCTCGCATGGCCGTCGTATGCCTGACGACCAGCTCGTCATCGCGTCGTCGCGATCGGCCTGATCCCTTCGTCGCGGCTCCTTTATTGCAACCGGCCCCCGCCAGCTCCGTAGTATTGCGGGCCCCAAAAGGTTAACCCTAACAATTCTAAGGCTTTGCAATTTCGTTAAGGAGCCATTAATCTGCTACTACTCGCGGAAGTTGCTTGGTGTTTAGAGGTAGCAGATGAAGTCCGGAGCCGAACCGAGCGCGGCGCTCCTTCCACGCGGCGCCGCGTTGTTTGATCGCATCGATTACCGACTCATCGAAACTCCCGAGGACAAGGACAACCTGTACTTGATGCGCTACCGCGCCTATCTGCAGGCCGGACTGATCCCGCCGTCGGAGTCGCAGCGGGTGACGGACCGTTTCGACGACGCGCCCAACGTCTGGAATTTCGGCGTCTACGTCGACGACGAGCTCTGCAGTTCCGTTCGCATCCACGTTCTGACGTCCGAATGCCGGATGTCCTACACCACGGAGGTGTTCGGCGACGTCCTGCATCCTCGGCTGGACCGGGGCGAGGTCTTTGTCGATCCGTGTCGATTCGTTGCCGATCCCGAAATGCAACAGCGGTTCCCCGAACTGCCTTATCTGACGGTCCGGCTTCCCTTCGTTGCCTGCGAGCATTTCAATGCCGATGTCGGGCTCTCGATGGTGCGGACCGATCATCAGGCGTTCTACCGCCGCGTGTTCCTGTCAGAGACTCTCACCGAGCCGCGTTCATTTCCGGGCTGGCCGACGCAGAAGGCCGTGCTGATGGCCTCGGATTATCCCAAGGTCCGGGAAAAGATCCTGACGCGTTTCCCGATCATGCGCTCCAGCGCGTTCGAGCGACGCATGCTGTTTACACGCAGCACCGCGCGCCAGGCTGCAACGCGTCCCGCGCTGGTGACCACGCCGCGGAACCGGGATGTGGCGGCTCCGGTGGTCGGTTCGGCCTACTAAGGCGGTCCCCCTCTCGATTCAGCTCAAAATTCCAGCAGAAGCCGACGCTTTTGCCGGCCGGCGCGGCTTGCCTTCACCCTCGCGCCACATTTACAAATCATTAACCATGACGGTTGCTTTTCGCTGACTGGGGGCATTTGAGCGGCTGAGGCAAGGTTCCGTCAAGGTTGACGGAACGTTCGCTTAACCAACCCCCTGTAGACCGGACAGCAGTGGACTAACGTGAGCGTGGAGGCTCCGGAATGAAACATCCTATGCGTATCCTCCAGGGATTGAAGCTGGCCGCGGTGCTCGCCGTCGCGCTGTCGATGGGCGCCTGCGCCAACAAGAATGCTGCGACGGATGCGATGGCCAATGCGGCGACGCCCGGCAGCCAGCAGGATTTCGTCGTCAACGTGGGTGACCGCGTGTTCTTCGAAAGCGACCAGACCGATCTGACCCCGCAGGCGATCGTGACCCTGGAGAAGCAGGCGCAGTGGCTCCAGACCTATCCGCGCTACAGCTTCACCATCGAAGGTCATGCCGACGAGCGCGGCACCCGCGAATACAACATCGCGCTCGGCGCCCGGAGAGCCCAGTCGGTGCGCTCGTTCCTCGCCTCGCGCGGGATCGATCCGAACCGTATGCGCACGATCTCCTACGGCAAGGAACGGCCGGTCGCCGTCTGTAACGACATCTCCTGCTGGTCGCAGAACCGGCGCGCCGTCACCGTCTTGAACGCGAGCTCCTGACGCTTCAGTCAGCCGCCGTTCAGCTTCGTAAATGGACTATGCCGGCGCCCTCTCGGGCGCCGGTTTCGTTTCAGCATTCTGTGACAGAAACCGCTTGGTAGCAGTCACATTTTTGGCGTACTCCACTTCAATGTGGGGCGCGTCGAATGTTCCGTCGCAGGCCATTTCGCTTTTGTCGTCAGGGCAAGATGTCATCCAGAATTAAGGTCTTTACCGGCACCGTGGCGACCGCCGCGCTGCTCTCTTTGTGCTCGCCCGCACTTGCGCAACCGGTCTTCGCGCAGTCGGATGACGCCGACCCCGAGATGCGGATCGAGCGGCTGGAGAACCAGCTGCGCCAGCTCACCGGCCAGAACGAAGAGCTGCAATATCGCAATCGCCAGCTCGAGGAGCGGCTGCGGGCGCTCGAAGGCGGTGCGCAAGCCGCGTCCGGCCAGGCACCGAACGTTGCGGCGATGCCGCCCGCCCAAATCGCACCAACCCAGGTCACGCCGGGCTATCGCCAGCAGCCGGCCGCGCAGCCGAATTACGAGCAGCCGCAGATCGCCGCCCCTGCGCCGATCATTCAGGAGCAGCCGGCGCCCGGCGCACCCGGCACGCGCCGCCGCGGCGATGCGTTCGATCCGAACCAGAACCCGAACGCGCCGGGCGCGCCGCGCGCGCTCGGCGGCGGGCAGCAGCCGATGCCGGCGGGAACCGGTGCCGGCGGCCGCAACCCGGGCGAGCCGCTCGATCTCGCCAACACCAGCCCCCGGTATCAGCAAGGCGTACCGCCAGCCGCACAGCCCGGCTATCCGCCGGCCCAATCCGGCTATCCCGCGCCGGCCGCCGGCAGCGCGGGCCTGACCACCCTGCCGCCCTCGGCCACGCCGCGCGACGAGTTCGACCTCGGCATCGGCTACATGCAGCGCAAGGACTATGCGCTTGCCGAGCAGACTATGAAGAATTTTGCGCAGAAATTTCCGAGCGATCCGCTGGTCGGGGACGCGCAATACTGGCTCGGCGAAAGCTACTTCCAGCGCCAGCAATACCGCGACTCCGCGGAAGCCTTCCTCGCCGTCACCACCAAATACGAGAAATCGGCCAAGGCGCCGGATGCGCTGCTACGGCTCGGGCAGTCGCTCGCCGCGCTGAAGGAGAAGGAGGCCGCCTGCGCCGCCTTCGGCGAGGTCGGCCGCAAATATCCGCGCGCCTCCGCCGGCGTCAAAGCGGCGGTCGATCGCGAGCAGAAGCGGGTGAAGTGCTGAGGCCCGGCGTTTCTATCCTGACAACGCGGGTGGTGCTGCGCTAAACATCGCGATCATCCGCCGAGGATGCTGGGCCGGGTCATGTCAGACGATGATTCTCCGATCTCGGCGCGCGAGGCGAAGCGGCTCTTCGCCGGCCTGAGAGCTGCGCCGGCGCTGGTGCTCGCGGTCTCGGGCGGGCCCGACTCGGTCGCGCTGATGTGGCTTGCGGCGCGCTGGCGGCGCAGCCTCGCACGCGGTCCGCTTCTCACCGTCGTCACGATTGATCACGGCTTGCGGCGAGAGGCGGCGCGCGAGGCGCGCGAGGTCAAGCGGCTCGCCGCCGGGCTCGGGCTGCCGCACCGGACCCTGCGCTGGCGCGGCACAAAGCCGAAGGCGGGGCTGCCTGCGGCAGCGCGCGAGGCCCGTTACCGTCTGCTCGCCGACGCCGCGCGTGCCGCGGGCGCGAGTCATGTGCTGACGGCCCACACCCGCGACGACCAGGCCGAGACGCTGTTGATGCGCCTCTTCCGCGGCAGCGGACTTGCCGGGCTGTCGGCCATGGCTCCCCTCAGCGAGCGCGACGGAATCGTGCTGGTGCGTCCGCTGCTCGATGTTCCGAAGTCGCAGCTGATCGCGACCCTGAGGCGGGCGAAGGTCGGCTTTGCCGAGGACCCCACCAACCGGGACACCGCCTTCACCCGGCCGCGGCTGCGCGCGCTGCTGCCGCTGCTCGCGGCCGAGGGCGGCGATGCGCGCAACCTGGCGCGGCTCGCGACAAGGCTGGCGCGGGCCAATGCGGCGGTCGACGTGCTGGCCGACGGCGCCGAGCGCTTCCTCCGTTTGCGGGATCGCGGCGTTGCGCCGCAGGCGGGGGGCCGAAGCTTCGAGGCCTCGGCCTTTGCCGCCCTGCCGGAGGAGGTCCGGCTGCGGCTCCTGCTGCGGGCGATCAACGCGCTCGGACATGAAGGGCCGGCGGAACTCGGCAAGGTTGAAACCCTGATGTCCGCACTGGACCAGGCGGTGGCCGCAAGTCTCCGCGCCCGCGCCACCGGCCGGCCGGTCCTGAAACAGACCCTCGCGGGAGCCTTGATCAGCCTTGCCGGCGGGCGTATCCACATTGCACCGGCACCGGCCCGGCGGCGCACCGGGAGATGAGCACGAATGAGGGCGGATCATGGCACCGGCCGTTTCGCATCCGCGCCGTCAGGCCACCTTAACCAGGCCGGAAAACCCCCGATCGGGCGCCATTATTTCCGCGGGAATCGCGCTAAGATGGGATAAATAGTCCCATCGCGTTCCCTTGGCAGCGACCGGGGCGGCACCTAAATTGTATCCGTCTAACGATGAGGATTCCTTGGGATTTCCTCGCATTGACCAAAGCCACTGCCCAAGGATCAGGGTTGCGATCCGCGCGACCACGAAGGAAGATCAATGAACGCCAATCTGCGCAATTTCGCCCTCTGGGTCATCATTGTCTTGCTGCTGTTGGCGTTGTTCACGCTGTTTCAGAATCCGGGTCAGCGGGCCTCCTCGCAGGACATCGCCTTCTCCCAGCTCCTGAGCGAAGTTGACCGCGGCAATGTGCGCGACGTCGTGATCCAGGGGCCTGATATCCACGGCACCTTCACCAACGGCTCGAGCTTCCAGACCTACGCGCCGAACGATCCGACGCTGGTGAAGCGCCTCTATGACAGCAAGGTGCAGATCACCGCGAAGCCGCCGGGCGACAATGTGCCCTGGTTCGTCTCGCTGCTGGTCTCCTGGCTGCCCTTCATCGCGCTGATCGGCGTGTGGATCTTTTTGTCGCGGCAGATGCAAGGCGGCGCCGGCAAGGCGATGGGCTTCGGCAAGTCGCGCGCCAAGATGCTCACCGAAGCGCATGGCCGCGTCACCTTCGAGGACGTCGCCGGCGTGGACGAAGCCAAGCAGGACCTGCAGGAGATCGTCGAGTTCCTGCGCGACCCCGGCAAATTCCAGCGCCTCGGCGGTCGCATTCCGCGCGGCGTGCTGCTGGTCGGTCCTCCCGGCACCGGTAAGACCCTGATCGCGCGTGCGGTCGCGGGCGAAGCCAACGTTCCGTTCTTCACCATTTCCGGTTCGGACTTCGTCGAGATGTTCGTCGGCGTCGGCGCGAGCCGCGTCCGCGACATGTTCGAGCAGGCCAAGAAGAACGCGCCTTGCATCATCTTCATCGACGAAATCGATGCCGTCGGTCGTCACCGCGGCGCCGGCCTCGGCGGTGGCAATGACGAGCGCGAGCAGACGCTGAACCAGCTGCTGGTCGAGATGGACGGCTTCGAGGCCAACGAGGGCGTGATCCTGATCGCCGCCACCAACCGTCCCGACGTGCTCGATCCCGCGCTGCTGCGTCCGGGCCGCTTCGATCGTCAGGTCGTGGTGCCGAACCCCGACGTCGTCGGCCGCGAGCAGATCCTGAAGGTGCATGTTCGTAAAGTTCCGCTGGCGCCGGATATCAACCTCAAGACCATCGCGCGCGGCACGCCGGGCTTCTCCGGCGCCGACCTGATGAACCTCGTCAACGAGGCTGCGCTCACCGCCGCCCGCCGCAACAAGCGGATGGTGACCCAGGCCGAGTTCGAGGAGGCCAAGGACAAGGTGATGATGGGCGCCGAGCGCAAGTCGCTCGTCATGACCGAGGAAGAGAAGCTGCTGACGGCCTATCACGAGGGCGGCCACGCCATCGTCGGCCTCAACGTGCCCGCAACCGATCCGATCCACAAGGCGACCATCATTCCGCGCGGCCGTGCGCTGGGCATGGTCATGCAGCTCCCGGAGCGCGACAAGCTGTCGATGTCCCTGGAGCAGATGACCTCGCGCCTTGCCATCATGATGGGCGGCCGTGTCGCCGAAGAGCTGATCTTCGGTCGCGAGAAGGTGACCTCGGGTGCCGCCTCCGACATCGAGCAGGCCACGCGCCTTGCCCGCATGATGGTGACGCGCTGGGGCCTGTCGGAAGAGCTCGGCACCGTCTCCTATGGCGAGAACCAGGACGAGGTCTTCCTGGGCATGTCGGTGTCGCGCACGCAGAACGCGTCCGAGGCGACGGTCCAGAAGATCGATTCCGAGATCAGGCGTCTGGTCGAGGAGGGCTATCAGGAAGCCACGCGTATCCTCACCGAGAAGCGTGCCGACCTCGAGGCCCTCGCCAAAGGACTGCTGGAGTTCGAGACGCTGAGCGGCGACGAGATCGTCGACCTGCTCAAGGGCAAGAAGCCGAACCGCGAATCCGTGCTCGAGCCGACCACCCCGCGCGCCTCCGCGGTGCCCCCGGCCGGCAAGCCGCGCCCGCGTCCCGATCCGGATCCCGGCCTGGAGCCGCAGCCGCAGGCCTGATCGCAAGCGGCAGACCGAATGGAAGAACGCGGCGGAAACGCCGCGTTTTTTTTTGCCCGAACGCGCGTTCGTGAGCTGGCACTCCGCTGAATCCCTCAGCGGAGTGAGCTCCGCCGAACCGGTGCATTCCTGCTCCCGCCTGCCCTTCACTCGAGCCTTGGCCGTTTTGTCACAGCCAACTCGGCTGAACCTGTTGCGGTGGGTCAAGAAGGGGGACCTCGACAGCGTTAGGCTCAAGTCCTTAAGGAGGGAAACATGGCTTTCAAGGATGTTCTGCTGACCCTGACGAGCTATCCGGAACCGACGTCGGTCTCGGTGATTGACGATGCGGTTTCGCTAGCCGCCGTCCTGGATACGCACCTCGCAGCCATTTCCTGCGAAGTCCATTTGGAAGTACGCGAGAGCTTGCTTGGGAATGCGATCATAGACATCCCTGCCATGATCGCGCGCGAGGCCGCCAGGAGCCGCCACAATGCGCAAGCGCTGCTCGCGGCGTTCGAAGCGGCGGCCGCAAAGTCGGGCATTAGGCATGAGACCATCTTCGAGCAATGTGCAACCCAAAGCGAGCCGGGGCTGCTGGTCGATTACGCAAGGCTTCGCGATCTCACGATCATGCCGATGCGGGAATCCCACGAGCGGTGGGATGCCGAGGAGGTGATCTTCGAATCCGGCAGGCCGACGCTGATCCTGCCTACGGCTCCGCGATCGCGTCCATTCCGGCCCGATGCTGTTTGCGTGGCCTGGGACTTCAGCCGCACCGCCGCCCGAGCGGTTTCTGACGCGCTTCCTTTGCTTGAAAGGGCGAAAAACGTGCGCGTCGTCACCGTCACGCATGAAAAGGCTTTGGATTCCAAACGTTCCGCCGAAGAACTGGCAAAGAACCTGGCCCGTCACGGCATCGAGGTTGTGCTGGACAAGATCGACGCCGAAGGCAAGCCGATCGGCGAGGTCCTCGAAGTGTACGTGCTATCTCACGGCATCGACGTGCTTGTGATGGGCGCGTACGGAACGTCCAGGTGGCGCGAATTCGTGCTTGGCGGTGCGACGAGAAGTCTGTTGTCTAAACCGCCGATCCCGATTCTGTTCTCGCATTGACGGTCGTTCATGCAAGAGGTGAGAACAGATGCTGCCACTTGTCGAACGGGCAGCAGCACAACGCCGCACAAGTCTTCAAAGCTGATCAGATCGCTCACGCTGACGCACGCGGTGCTCTACGGGCTCGGCGTCACGATCGGAGCCGGCATCTACGTCCTGGTGGGAGCTGCCGCCGCACGCAGCGGGATGCATGCGCCTCTGGCGTTCCTCGCTGCTGCCGTCGTGATGGGCATCACGGCCGGGACCTTTGCTGAACTGGGCACGCGGCTGCCGGTTGCGGCGAGCGAGGCGGCCTACGTTGAAGCCGCATTTCACCACAAGTGGCTCGGCGGTGTCGCAGGATTGCTCGTGGTGGCCGCGGCGACGATTTCAGGGGCTACCATCACGGTCGGAAGCGCCGGCTACATCGGCGTATTTCTGCCGCTGCCTGCCGCCTGGATCATCGCCGGCGTCGTGCTTGCGATGGGAGCGATCGCCTGCCGGTCCGCGGTTCAGTCCATCAGCTTCGCTGGACTGATGACGGTGGTGGAAATCGGAGGATTGATCCTCATCATCGGGGCCGGCCTATTCGAGGGTGAATCTCTGGTCTCTCGGCTGCCCGAATTGTGGGCTCCCATGAGCGACCTGGCAGCCTGGACCGGGATCGCACAGACCTCGCTGCTCGCCGTGTTTGCGTTCATCGGGTTCGAGCACCTGGTGAACATCTCCGAGGAAATGAAGAATCCTTCGCGGACTCTGCCTTGGGCCCTCTTCATCACCCTCGGCGTGACGGCGCTACTCTACATGGCGGTTGCCTGGATTGCGGTGGTCGCCGTGCCGCCGGCCGAGCTCGCGCATTCATCAGCCCCTCTTGCGCTGGTATTTCAGCGTCTGACCGGGCTTCCTATTTCGGTTCTGAGCGCGATTGCGGTCGTGGCGACGGTCAATGGAATCATCGTTCACATGATCATGATCGGACGTGTGCTGTACGGCCTTGCGGACCGGGGCAGCCTTCCGGCTCTTCTCGCGAGGGTGAATGCCACAAGCAGGACGCCGGTCGTCGCGACCCTCCTCGGCGTCGGCGCCATCCTGATCCTCGCGCTCGGCGTTCCGCTGACGGGATTGGCGGAATGGACCTCGCGATTGACGCTTGGGATTTTCGCCTTGGTCAATCTGGCACTGCTTCGAATCAAGGCAAACGAATCAAAGCCTCCGGCAGGCGTGTTCGTCGTGCCCGTTTGGGTGCCGCTTGCAGGGCTATTTACAGGTGCCGCATTGCTCCTGGTCGATCTCTTCGGATAGCGCCGGCTTCAGGCGCGGTCGCCTGCCGAGCCGAGAGCCGCCAGAGAGCCGCTCGCATTGTGGTCCGCTTCAACCGCTTGGGAAATGATGTTCCTGCGGCTTGTTGAGGTTTGATGTCGGCGAGTTGCTGGCCGCAAACGCTCGAGAGCTGACCTCAGGTGCTCATTCGTCCTTGCTGTGCTTCGTTCCCGTGGCTGCATTTGATGCGTTCCGGTCACGTCAATCGGTGCTGCCGTTCACAGGAACGCTGGAATCGTCGGCTCACCCTAGGCGAATGCGAGAACACTCAAGAAGAACTTAACGCTTGCGTTCTAGTTTGGCCCGCCATGTCTGACCAGGTCGTCCACAGCGCGGTTCAACCGTTTTCGGCACGTGCAGCGCTCCCTTGGCTGGTGGGCCTCAGCGTCTATGCGGCGCTGCTCATTGCCGGGCCACGCTTGCTCGGCGATCCCGACACCTATTCTCATGTCGAGCTCGGGCGCTGGATCATGGCGCATGGCGCCCTGCCGACGAGCGATCCCTTTTCGTTTTCCAGGCATGGCGCGCCCTGGATCACCTTCGAATGGCTCTCGGAGGTCATCTACGCGGCCGCGTACGTAATTTCCGGCTGGCCGGGCGTCGTCGTCGTCGCCGCGGCGGCGATAGCGCTCGCCTTTGGCTTGCTGACCTTTTTCCTGCTGCGTGAGCTTTCGCCGGTCCAGACGCTGCTCATGGTGATCGCCGCCGTCATCCTGCTGGCGCCGCATATGCTGGCGCGGCCGCACGTCCTCGTCCTGCCGGTCATGGTGATTTGGGCGGCCGCCCTGGTGCGCTGCATGGATCGTGGAGGGCCTCCGCCCTACTGGGCCCTGCCGCTGCTGGTGCTGTGGGCCAATCTTCACGGCAGTGGGGTGCTGGCTCTCGGGCTGATCGGCCCTGCAGGGCTCGAGGCGCTGCTGCGCGAGAAGCCAAGCGAATGGCCGCGCGTGCTGCTGCGGTGGCTACCCTTCACGGCACTCGCAGTCGCAGCCTCCTGCCTGACGCCCCATGGGCCGGAGCCGCTGCTCATGCCGCTGACGACACTCGGCCTCGGCCCCGCGCTCGCCTGGATCGCGGAATGGCGACCGCAGGATTTCGGCCATGTCGGCGGTTTCGAGTTGCTGCTGCTGGCTGGAATCTTTGCGCTCTCGCGCGGCGTGACGCTGCCGGTCGTGCGGGTTCTTGTGGTGCTGGGCCTGCTCCATTTCGCGCTGGCGCAGATGCGCAATGCCGATCTGTTGGCCATGCTGGCGCCGCTCTATCTGGCAGCCCCTCTGGGGCGGAGATTCGGCGGCGCGGCTGCGGACGATGCGGCCGTCGCGTCGCGCGGCCTCACTCTGGCCGGACTCGGCGTGTTGATCGCGGCGAGCGGGGTGGCCCTGGCGCATGACGTCAGGCCGGCTCCGACCATCACGCCTCAGGCAGCCATCGCTGGAGCCGATCTCGCCAAGACTGGGCCCGTGCTCAACGACTATTCCTTCGGCGGCTATTTGATCTTTGCCGGCATACCGACCTTCATCGATGGTCGCGCCGAACTGTACGGCGGACCGTTCATCGAGCGCTACAATCGTGCCCTGGCGCTGATCGACCTCGGAGATTTTCTCAACTTGCTGGAGGAATACCGCATCGGAGCGACGTTGCTCGCACCGCACACACCGGCAGTCGCCATGCTTGACCGGCTGCCCGCGTGGCAGCGCGTCTATAGCGACGACGTGGCGGTCGTGCACAAGCGGCGGGATGCGCCACAAAGATAGGCCAAGGGCGTATCTGATTTATAGGCATCCGCATGACACGCCCGTCCGGCGCCTGGTCACGCGTCGTCGAGTCACTCGTTGATGGCGTGGATCGCGGGTGGGGCCGCCGCCTCGTTGCGGTCGAAGCCGGCGCGGGTCTGCACCACGTAGAGCGGGCGGCGCTTCACCTCGGCGTGGATGCGCCCGACATAGAGCCCCACGATGCCCGTCATCAGCATGTTGATTCCACACAGCAGCGACACGAGGACGATCGTCGAGGACCAGCCGGTCACGAGGTGGCTATCGTTGCTGAGCCACATCAGCACCACCCAGCCGCCGTAGAGCATCGCGAGTCCGGAGACCGACAATCCGCACCAGATCGCCAGCCGCAAGGGCAGGTCGGAAAAGCCAAGTGCGGCATTCATCGCGAGCCGTACCATCTTGAACAGCGGGTATTTTGTCTCGCCCGCCGCGCGCTCGAGGCGGTGGAAGGCGACCTCGGCCTGCCGGAAGCCGAGCCAGGCGATCATGCCGCGCACGAAGCGATCCTGCTCCGGCATTTGCCGAAGGGCGTCGAGCACCTTGCGATCGATCAGGCGGAAGTCGCCGACATCGGCGGGGATGCCGACTGAGGACATCCTGCCGAGCAGCCGGTAGAACAGATGCGCGGTCGCACGCTTGAAACGGCTTTCCCCCTCGCGCGACAGGCGGCGGGCGTGGACGACGTCGTTGCCTTCCTGCCATTTCGCGATCAGTTGCTCGATCACTTCGGGCGGATCCTGCAGGTCGGCATCCATCACGATGATCGCGTCACCTTGCGCGGCGTCCATACCGGCGGTGATGGCGACCTGGTGACCGAAATTGCGCGACAGGCCGATATAGCGAAAGCGCGGGTCGCGCGTGGCGAGCGCCTGCAGCACGATCGAGCTGGAATCGCGGCTGCCGTCGTCGACGAAGATCGCTTCTGCCGGCCCGTCGAGCCGCGACAATACCAGCTCGAGACGGCGCAGCAGGACCGGCAGCACGGCTTCCTCGTTGAATACGGGGATGACGAGGCTGTAGCGGATCGATCTGGGCCTGGCCGCCATGCGAAAGATTCCAACTGTGTTTCAGGAGCGGGACTCTAATGCGCCGGTGGTTAAGGTCGCCTTGTCGCAACGATTAAGGATCTATTGCTCCGGGGCCCATGCCGCGGGCTTGAACTACCGGAGACCAAAGGACGGAGCAGCTGGATGGTGCCTGATTGTCCGCGTTGTGCCGAGCGCACGAGGACGATCCAATCCCGATCTCGTCGCGCTTCAGGACCGGCGACGGATCCTGTAGAGGACAAATCGGTCCGAACTGTCCAACAGCTGGAGCAGATCCGGCAGCGGATTCGCGGCAGGCGGCCCAACCAAATAGAGATAGTCGTAGTCCCGGTACCACGTGCGGACGAGGGGCGGGGCGTTCGCCGGCGGCTGGCCTGCCGCAATCGCAACAAGCAGCCCTGACGGCACTATTCCTCCGTCGGACAGCGCAAGACGGCGCACGGCCTCGCGTGTCCGTACGGGTTGCTTGCCGGTTTCCGTGAAGAGATTGATCACGAACGCGTCGGCATAGTGCACGGCCAGCGTCGGCGCATAATACATCGGATACGAGGTGAGGTCGGCGAAGGGCGGATCTCCATTGTCGCCGGTGCTGCCAACCAGGACGCGCGAGCCGCGATCGAGCTTGCGGAACGACTCGATGATGGCCGCATAGTCCGCACGGTAAGGCAGCCACACCGCGAGGACGACGGCGAGATTGATCAATATGATGCAGCTGATCGCGGCGAGCGCAGCCATGTTCCACGCTCGTCCCGGCAGCGACAGCGAGCAGAAGGCGGGCAGGATCAGGGCCGCGGCGGGAATGATGCGGAGGTCGACAAACGAGGTTCCGAACAGTCTCGACGGAATGACCAGGTACAGCAGCGCAAGGCCGATCGCGATCCAGATCCCGGCTGGCTCGAGCTTGAGGAAGCCGCGTCTTGTGGCGAAGTACAGCAGGATCGCAAGCGTCAGCCCGGTCGCTGCCGCTGCCGTCAGATTGTAGCCGTTCATGATGCGGAGCGGCCAAATCGGCTTGAACTCGAGGAACCAGCTCGAACCTTGCCCCCCGATCGAGCCGGCAGCCAAATGCATGACCGTGAGCAGCGCCAGCGCCGGTAGCGCAAGGGCGACAAGCCGCGCGGCGGCGACCGGGTACGTAATTCGCTGATGGCGGAGGCGCCAGAGCTCATAAAGACCAAGCGTCGCGCCGTAGATGCCGAGTGAAAAGAAGTGCGCCACGAACAGCGCAGCGACGAAGACCAGGTTGGCGGCGAAACGGAGCGGCCATGGGCGTTCTGCCAGCATCAGATAGACGGCGATGCCCCAGAGCGCGAGGCCCAGTCCGAACTCGAAATTCACGAAACCCCAGCTGAACGGCAGGCAGTAGAGGAAAGCGAGCGCAGCGAAGCCGGCAAGATGAATCCGTCCCTTTCGGGTCCATTCGAGCAGCAGCGCGCCTCCGACGACCAGCAATTGGCTCAGCAGCAGAAACAGCCGTGTGGCGTTCTCGACGCTCATCAGCCGCGCCATCTGCGGGACCAGCAGATCCATCCCGAGATTGGGATAGAACGCCCACACCACCTCGTAATGCGGATTGGCGTTGGAGGTGCCGTTCTGGCTCAGAATGTACATGCGGGCGAGGTGATTGGGATAATCGACCATCGCGGGAATCGGGGTCAGCAGCACCGGAAGAAACGAGACGGCCGCCAGCATTGCAAGAACGCCAATCACCACGGATCGCTCCGAGCGGAGACGATCCGGAATGGTCAAGGTCGGCCTGTTGGAAGAAACCATGTCGTGGGATCGTTGGGTCTGAGCGGTGTGCGAGGTCTTGTCTGCGTCACGTCTGCAAGGACCGGCCGTCGCCCGGATCCGGACGCCTGCACGGAGTCCCGGCCGCGGGCCTAATCGCAAGCGGTCGATCGAATTGAAGACAGCGGCGGAATTCCCGACTCGCGAGACTTCGCCCGGCTATGCAACCTTCGGAACACGAGGCCGATGAGAGCGATGGTGAGGAGCGGTGATAGACGTCCCGCAGGGACATAAACCGCAGGGCTGAGCAGCGGGACCATCCAGATGCCGAGCCCGATCAGCCAGTCGAGAAGGCGCGGCGCATCGATCGATGCGGCGAGCCACAGCACGATGGCGACCGCCAGCAGCGTCGCATCATAGGGGCCCGAATGCGGGGCCGCCAGCACGGTTGCCGCAAGCAACACGATCAACTTGCTGTCGCTGTTCAGCGAGGAGCGAAACGCCACGAACGTCGCTGCCGCGCTCGTTACGATCGCGCCCAATTGCAGGATCGAGGCGATCCGCTCCGGCACGCCCAGCAGTACCGCGCAGGCCCATACGCTGTGACCCCAGATGCGGCCATAGGCCAGCCATTTCTCGTCGGGGCTGACCAGATTGTTGAACGCCTGTGGTATCCACCGAATCCACAGCTCGATGCCAAAGATCATGACGCTTGCGAGCGCCAGTGCGAATGCCGAGCATGCAGCCGCACACAGGCCGCGATATTGGCGCAGACCCAGCAACGCGAACGGAACGAGCAGAAAGAATTGCGGCTTGAAGCTCAGGAGCCCGAGGATGGCGCCGCCAAGGAGCGGCCGCGGTCCGAGTAGTCTGACGCCCGCCACCAGCAGTGCAGCGACGAGAAACGCGCATTGTCCATCGGCCAGATTGAGCGATGCGGACGGCGAGACCAGCACGGCAGCGATGATGTAGGGCGTCAGTTGCGGCTGCGCGGCGCGGTTGCGAAGCGCCCAAGCCAGGAGGCCTGCGGTCGCAGCCTGGAATGCAACATAGGAGCCGGCAAAACCGAGCGGAGCGAACGGCAGCAGCAGGACGAGAAAGCTGGGCGGATAGAACCACGGGCGGAACTCCAGGGGCACCGTGAGCCATGATGCGAACGACTGGTTGAGATGCGCGGTGAATGCCTCGGCATCGAGGACCAGCGCGAGTTTGCCGGCAAGCATCGATCTGATGGCGCCGTAGAACACCATCCAGTCAGTGCCGGGGGCGATGTGGTTCAGTCCGATCCATCCGGGATGGACGAAGGTCGAGATCAGGATGCCCCAGCCGAACAGCGCAGCGATCGACAAGGCCGGCAGGAACATCAGGGGGATTTCGATCCGGCGACGCGCCGGAGCGGATGTCGGCGATTGAAGGGGCATGCTCATTTGCGGGCATCCTTCGGGATCTCAGCTCCCGGCGCCACGCCGGCCTGCCCGTCGTCCCGCACATGGATCACCGCAATGTCGTCCGCATAGATCCGCTTCCAGCCCTTGAGCTGGTCGAGGATCTGCGGGCCCGGCGCGTCAGCGACCAGGAGCGTCGCGTCGATCCTGTACTCATCCAACAAGCGCGGCAGCAATTCGGGCTTCTTGCCCTCCGTCGCCTTGAAGAAGTCCACGACGAATTTCTCGCCATAGAGCTCGGCGCGGCCGTCGACGAACACAGGGATGTCGCGCGAGATCAGATAGCCGCCGAACTGGTAGGCGTTGAAGATGCGCCGCACCTTACGTTGCTCGAGCAGATCAACCGCCGCCACCGGCGTCTGCGTCATCGTGAAGGTGAAGCGGTGGTGTCCCAGATAGAGCGACGTCGAGGTCCAGCTTGCCGCCACGATCATCAGCGCACCGAGCGTAGCGACATGGCGGGCCGGCCAGCGGTCGGCATCTGCGGCGTCGGGCGCCGGGCGCGGGAACATCTGGCCGAGCGGCTTTGCCAGCACCAGCGGCACCAGGAACGCAAATGCCTCGATGCTTCTGACATGGGTCAGCGCGCTCCAGGTCAGGAACAGGATCAGGAAGATCCGGGGCGCCGACAGCACGAGGCCCCGATAATAGCCGAACGCGATCAGGCCGAGCAGGGCGCCTTCGAACGAGGTGAACGTGGCGAAGTTCGCCGGCATCCATTCGAAGATCAGCGACAGCAGCTCGCCGAGGCTGAGAATGTTGGTCGCGCCTTGCAGCGTCCGCCAGCCGTAGGGTGTGCAGCAGCTCGCGATCAACGCACCGATTCCGAACAGCACCCAGCGCATGAACAGAGCAAGTCGCCGCCCCTTCTCGGCATGCTCGACCGCCTCGAGCGAGATCGGACCGATCAGCGCGAGGCCCAGCACGAAGCCGCCGTGCAGGTTCGCCCAGAGCGCCATCAGCGGGAGCCAGGTCCAGGACGGCGCGCTCTTGCGGTCGGCGGCGGCCATCAGCAAGCCGACCCACGCCACCATGACGGGCAGCGCCAGGATATGCGGACGGGCGAGCACGTGATGCATCGACAGCAGCAGCGCCAGCATCGCGAACAGCACCGCGCGCGGTGCCTCGATCTGCGCGTCGAGGAAATGGACGAAGATGGCGGCGGTGAGCGCGACTCCGATCGCGGTGATGATGACGGGGCCCGCCCAGCCCCAGTGCGTGTAGGAGAAGGCGAACAAGACCTGCGACAGCCACGATGTCGAGATCCAGGCTTCGCCGGTGCGCGTGAAAGAGCAGAAGTCGGTGTACGGCACGGCGCCGTGATCGAGGATCCATCGCCCGATCTTGATCTGCCAGAACGAGTCGGAATCCTGAAGCAGCGTGTCGCCGAGATAGAGGAAGAACAGGTACGCGCCGGCACCGACGCACAGGGGCACCAGAGCCCGTGCGCGGCTCTGAACCGCGATGCTGTTGGCAAGGGAAAGGGACATGCCGCCTCGTTGTCCTGTTGTTCTCGTCGGGTCGGGCATGATCCGGACCCGGAGGGCCGCGTTAGCGCAAAGTACGTAGCGGTATTCCGAGGAGATCACGCTCAAACAATCACCTGAAGCACGATGAACGGGTCATCTCATCGCGCTTCAGTCCGAGCGGGCGGCATTGGACCATGGCGGTCATAACTTCGGGTAAATCGGCCGCGCCGGGCCGTGTCCCGACAATTTAACGGGTTGTTTTGGATTTCGATTTACCATCGGCGAATACTCGCAAACCACCCGATGTTTACGTAGTCGGATTAACTGCGGCGCAATTCTTTGCCTCTACGTTCGGTTCCATGGTCGGGCGGCGCTGGGAAGCCGAAAAGACCAGATCAGTTGTAAGCCTCGTGTACCCATTTGGAGCACTCTATGAAGAACCTCGTTGCGCGTTTCGTGAAGGATGAATCCGGCGCCACCGCCATTGAATACGGCCTGATCGCTGCCGGCATCGCGCTGGCGATCATCACCGTCGTCAACAATCTCGGCACCACGCTGAACACCAAGTTCACCTCGATCTCGACCAGCCTCAAGTAAGGCCAGGACGAGCTGCGAATTTTCGAGAGCCCCGTCCCTGGCGGGGCTCTTTTTCGTACGAGGCTCCTGCAGCCGGATGGCTTTCGCGAGCATGATCCTGGGCGCAGCTTCGCCAGCGCCTCATTGTGAGCCGGACATTTCGTGAGCCGGACATTTCGCCGCAAAAGCGACCTGAGAGCCGCCGCAGGCTTCGCAAAGGATGGCCGTGGCGAACGGTTCTGCACCCGTCTGTTCGTTTGCGCAACGCGCGAAGGCTGACGGGTCGCGTTCGGCAGTCAGCGTGACGCGGAGGGTGACTGCACTGGCGCGTCGTCGCGGACGTGAACCACGGCGATGTCATCCGCATAGAGCCGCTTCCATCCCGGCAGATGGTCCATGATCCTGGCGGCGGGAACGGTGGTGTTCAGCAGCGTCGCGTCGATCCGGTAGGTCTCGAGCAGGCGCAGCAGGGTGTCCACGTTCTTGCCCTCGACGGCATCGAAATAGTCGAGCACGAACTGCTCGCCATACAGCTCGGCGCGGCCATCGATGAAGCTCTTGATGTTGCGGGTGATCAGGTAGCCGCCGATCGGAGCGGTGCTGAAGATCCGTTGCGCGCGCCGTTTTTCGAGCACGTCGACCGCGGCCGCCGGTGATTGATTGCCGATGAACGCATACCGGCTCGGCGTGGCATAGGACCGCGTGATGCTCCAGCCGGCCGCGACGATGGCCAGCGCCGCGATTGCGGTCAGGGCAAAGGAGGGGCGCGCCTCGCTTTCCTTCAGCGCGAGCGTTCTCGTCACTCCGAAATGTTCGGCGAACGGTTTTGCCAGCACGAGGGGCGTCAACAGTGCGAAGGCCTCGATGTTTCTGACGTGGTTGAGTGCCGCCCAGATCAGCCCGAGCAGCAGGAATATGCGGGTCCATGACAGCACCACCCCGCTGCAATAGCCGATGGCGATCAAGCCGAGCAGGCTGGCGCCAAACAGGTCGAGCGAGCTGAAGTCGGCCGGCATCCACTCCCAGATCAGGGAGAGCAGCTTGCCGAGGCTGAGGATCTTGGTCGACGCCAGGAGCGTGTTCCAGCCATAGGGCGTGCAGCAGCTTGCAGCGAGCGCGGCAAGGCCGAACACGGCCCAGCGCGTCGCCAGTGCAAATCGGTCCTTGCGATCGCAGGACGCGATCGCATCGAGGCCGATGGCTCCGATCAGGGCGAGGCCCATGACGAAGCCGCCGTGAAGATTGGCCCACAGCGCCATCAGGGGCAGCAACAGCCAGGACGGCGCGCTACGCCGATCGGCGGCCGCCAGCAGCCCGCCGACGAAGGCCACCATGACGGGCAGCGCCAGCATGTGCGGGCGCGCGAGAAAATGGCCCATCGACATGAACAGGAGCGGGGTGACGAGCACGAAAGCGCGTGCTGGCTCCAGATAGGGCTCGAGCAGGTAAACGAAGATCGCCGCGGTCGCGCCGATCGCGAGCGATGTCAGGATGACCACGCCGGACCAGTTCGATGGCTCGTAGACCAGTGCGAACAGGACTTGCGACAGCCAGGAGCTCGAGATCCACGCCTCGCCGGCGCGCGTGAACGAATAGATGTCGGTGTAGGGCATCGCGCGGTGTTCGAGGATCCACTGCCCGATCTTGATCTGCCACAGCGTATCCGAATCCCGCAGCATGATGTCGCCGACGCCCAGGAAGAACAGGTAGACACCGACGCCGATGCAGACCGGCAAAAGCCATCGCGCGACGCCGCGGACCGGAACGCTGCTGATGACGGAAATCGACATTGGAGGCTCGGGGTTGGGCGATCGCGCAACGGCGCATCAGGACCTGAGCATGATCGCCTTTAAGTTGGGGTAAACCGGGCGAGATCTGCGCTGCCAGAGGGTGAAAGGATGCGTTTACTACCTGCTCGCGTGAAGGCGGAACCTTGATTCGAGAATGCCGTCTTTGGCAGGGTGCTTTTTTGTAGGAGGGGGTCGGCAGCGGGATGACCGGTTGAGGGGCATGGCCGGGGACTGGCGCTCAACGTCGCCAGAGTCTCGCATGGTAGACCATCATCGTTCGGGGCGCGACTTCTTGACATTGCATGACACCCCGCGGCCGCGATGCATCGCCGTCAATGCCTTCAATTGTGATGGTCTGACGACTTTTGTTCCATACGACCTGACGAGGAACATCAAAATTCATCGACAGCGTAATCTCATCATCGCGGACGTCGGTAACCTCACCTCGGTAGAGCCGTCCGTCCTTGCCGCGCTCGAAGATCGCTTGTTTTGATGCGGCATCCATCGTGAAATACATGTACCCCGCGTCTTCGCAGCGAACGGAGATCGGATGCTGAATTGGTTCGCGAACTCGGAAGCTCAAAATGCTTCTCGGCGGTGTGACGGTGCACTGATGAGTCAATGTCGGCCGAAAGGTGGGGTCGTCGAATCCCGGCCAAGTCAACATCTTCTGATTGCGATCAAAGATCAGGTCGAGTCGTCCTGGACGGACGCGCAGCATGAATTCGATCTTTCCATCGTTCGTGGAAATGATCTCTCCTGAATATGCATTGATGCCGAAATTTGTCTCGACGTCTATCGGCGGCGTTTCAAAGACGACAGCTTTTGCGTCGATGTCGAACGTTGCGAAGTAGGGGCGGACCGGAGCGCCACCTTCACACCGCACCGAAAATGAGTCGCTGGCTGTCGCGCGGTCTGACGTCAGCATCAGAAAGCAAGTGAGCGCGAGGCCCAGGAGCCGATTCATGTCGCACGCTCCGTTCGTCCATGAGACCCCCACGCCGCAGCTCGACAGCGCCGATCTCGCTCGAACTCTCGAAATTGCCCGGCAGTGAGGGGCGACGCCATCAGCACACTGCGCGCGACTGAGGTCAACGTCCGGCTGTGAACAGGATAAATGAACCTATAAGTTTATGATCGTAGCGCAATCCCAGGCGAAATACTCACAGACGGAAGAGCGACCACTGAACTCAAATTGTAAACTGGCGGTCCAAGCCGTCGAAGAATACTCGTTCGGCCGCGCGATGGGTTAGTTGCACGTCGAACGGGCTGGCCAAGTGTGACGTTGATCCGGCGCTGCTCCGGGCAAACTCCCAGCGTTTGGACGGCGGCCGCGACAAAATGCCGTCGATGCAGGCTTGGCGCCTCCGTCCGCTCGCAATGACGCTTCACGCATTTCCCATCTTGTCATTCACCCTGAATAGTTGTTCAGTCCTTGCGGGGCGATTTGCATCTTTTGACGTGACGAAGCGTTTGGCCGCAGGGCGTGTGGCCGGCGTGTGGGACAGGAAGCGCGCCATGGTTTATCGGCGGACGCATCAAGTGGTGAAGCGCCTTGCGGCGCGGCGCAGCGCGATTCTGGCGGCGGCGCGGGACGCGGCAGCGGAAGGCGGCATGGCGGCGGTGCAGATCGCGCCTGTCGCGGTCCGGGCCAATGTCGCGGCCGGCACGGTCTATCGCTATTTCCCCTCCAAGGCCGACCTGATCTCCGAGCTCATTGCCGAGGTCTCCCGCGACGAGCTCGCGGCGATCCGAAGGGCAGCCGACGCCGCGCCGGGGCCGTCCTCGGCGCTGGCGGCGGCCGTGACCACCGTGGCGGTCCATACCCTGTCGCAGCGCAGACTGGCCTGGGGCATCCTGGCCGAACCTGTCGATGTCGATGTCAGCGCCTCCCGCCTTGCCAGCCGGCGCGAGATCGCCGGCGAGATCGCCTCGCGGATCGACGCTGCGGTGCGGGCCGGTCACCTGCCAGCGCAGGATACCGCGCTCGCCGCCACCGCATTGCTCGGCGCGCTGCACGAGGCCCTGGTCGGCCCGCTCGCGCCCGACAATCTCGATGATCCCGTCAAGATGCGCGATGCGGTGCAGACCGTGACGTTGCTGGCGCTCCGCGCGGTCGGCGTCATGGACGCCCGCGCCCGCGGCCTCGTGGTGCAGCAGACGCTGCTGCCGACGACGAAGGCGCTGGTCGGGGCTTGAAAAATCGCGCTGCGCGCGAGGTGTCGACCTGATCGCATTCAGGTCATTGCCCGCGCATGCTTTTTCGCGACATCCCAGCAAGCCGGCCGGTTCTGGCCGGCTACTGTGCATGGGGTTGTTTTTCGACTTTTTGTTTGGCCGCCCCGGCGGGCCTCACATGTTGGCGTCGCCCTCGGGGCCGACCGAGGCGATGCGCACCATGTTGGTGGTGCCGGGAATGCCGAGCGGGACGCCGGCGACGATGATCACGCGCTGGCCGGCGCGAACGAAACCGTCCCGGAACGCGATCTGGCCGGCGCGGCTCACCATGTCGTCCTGGTCGCGCGCGTCTTCCGCCACCACGCAATGCACGCCCCAGGCCACGGCGAGCCGGCGGCCGGTGGTGATGTTCGGCGTGATCGCCACGATCGGCGGCTTCGGCCGTTCGCGGGCCACGCGCACCGCGGTCGAGCCCGAACTGGTCCAGCAGATCAGGGCGGGCAGGTCGAGCGTCTCGGCGATCTGCCGGGCGGCGTCCGCGATGGCATCGCCCGCGGTGGATTCCGGCGCGGGACGCTGGGCCGTGACCACCGAGCGATAGGTCGGGTCGCGCTCGACCTCCTCGCCGATGCGGTTCATGGTCGAGACCGCCTCGACCGGGAATTTGCCGGCCGCCGATTCCGCCGACAGCATGATGGCGTCGGCACCCTCGTAGACGGCCGTGGCGACGTCGGAGACTTCGGCGCGGGTCGGCACCGGCGACTGGATCATCGATTCCAGCATCTGGGTCGCGATCACCACCGGCTTGCCGGCGCGGCGGGCCATCCGCGTCATCTGCTTCTGCAGGCTCGGCACGCGCTCGAGCGGCAGTTCGACGCCGAGATCGCCACGCGCCACCATCAGCGCGTCGGAGGCTTCGATGATGTCGGCGAGGCGATCGATCGCCTGCGGCTTCTCGATCTTGGCCATCACGGCGGCGCGGCCGCGGATCATCTTCTTGGCCTCGATGACGTCGTCGGCGCGCTGCACGAACGATAGCGCGATCCAGTCGACGCCGGTGACGAGGGCCGCCTCGAGGTCGGCGCGGTCCTTCGGCGTCATCGCCGAGACCGGCAGGTCGGTGTCGGGCAGGCTGACGCCCTTGCGGTCGCTCATCCTGCCGCCGACCACGACACGCGTCACCGCGTGCTCTTTCGAGGTCTCCTCCGCGATCAGCCGCACCTTGCCGTCGTCGAGCAGCAGCGCATGGCCTGGCCGCAACGCAGCCAGGATCTCCGGATGCGGGAGATTGACGCGCGTGGCATCGCCCGGCGTCTTGTCGGAGTCCAGCGTGAAGGTCTGCCCGTTCTGGAGCTGGACCGCGCCTTCGGCAAAGGCGCCGAGCCGGAGCTTGGGGCCCTGGAGGTCCACCAGGATGCCGATCGGCCGGCCATAGCTGCTCTCGACGTTGCGGATCGTCGCCACCAGCTCCCGCATCTTGTCATGCGAGGTGTGGCTCATGTTGATGCGGAACAGGTCGGCGCCGGCCTCGAACAGGCGGCGGATCATCGCGAGGTCTGAAGAAGCCGGTCCCAGGGTCGCGAGAATCTTGATACGGCGAAGACGCCTCATGGCTTATTTCCAGACGGGGACGAGGGCGCTGGCGGGAGGCCAGGCGCGGCGGGGGGCGTACCACCGGGCGGACCATTGGGCAAACCGGGAACCCCACCCGGGCCAACCGGGCCGGGCAGGCCAGGTACGCGCTGCTGTCCAGGCTGTTCGTTCACGTCGGTCAGCTGCACCGTCCAGGCCCGCTGCTCACCGGTGTCGACCTCGAAATAGCCGGTCCGGTCATAGCCGCGCGCGAGGCAATCCTCGGTGCCGCGTATGGTGAACTCCTTGTCGCGCGAGCACATGAAGGCCTGGCCCGACCATTCGCCGCCGCGGTCATAGTCGATGGCGTAGATGTAGTAGTAGCGGGCGACCAGCGTGCCCCGGAGCAGCGTCTCACAGGAGCGCGAGGAGATGTTCCACCAGCCCTCGGTGGTCCAGCCCTCGGCATCCTTGTAGCCGAGCGCGATCCCGACCCGGCTCGACGTGTTGTTGCAGAGGCGGAAATCGGCCGAGGCGGGGCTGGCGCAAAGGCACAGCAGGGCGACGACCAGCACCGGGACCAACCGGGCGAGCAGGCGAAGCGGGAAGCGGGGAGATTCGGCAATCATTGTCGCGGAAGCTATACCAGATCATTGACGATTTGGCGTTGGGCCGGGGACGCGCCCCGTAGCCGGGCTTTGGCCCGTTTGCGCCGCGATATGGCAAAATCTGTGACAGGACCCACCTGATCCCGTAAGGGTGACCGCCATCGGGACGGGCCCTTAAGGAATACAGCCATGGCAATCGACGACAAAACCAGAACGGAGCTCGAGGCGGCGGCTTTCCGGCGCCTGGTCGACCATTTGAAGACGCGGACGGACGTCCAGAACATCGATCTGATGAATCTGGCGGGTTTCTGCCGCAACTGCCTCTCCAACTGGCTCAAGGACGCCGCGGACGCCCAGGGCGTGCCCTTGAGCAAGGACGAGAGCCGGGAGGCCATCTACGGCATGCCCTACGAGACCTGGAAGGCGAAGTACCAGGGCACGGCCACGCCCGAGCAGCTCGAGACGATGAAGAAGGTCCATCCCCACGAGCATTGAACGGCCCGACCTCCATCGCCCGAGTCGCACCCGGACAACAGCTTTCTTCGCCGCGGCGCAGGAAGGTGTGGGCGCGCTGTGGACGAGCGCGATGCTTGCTTGAATGCAGCTGGCCCCAACCCTAAGGGTCTACCCAGCACGCGCGGTGAGGGATGCCGGCGTCACCTCGTTTTGCCAGTTCCATTGGGAGTACAAGATGGCCACCTCCGCCGCCGTCCGCGACGACGAGCCCGCGACGAAATTTGCCAAGGACCAGCTCAAGTCCATCATCGAGCGCATCGAGCGGCTGGAGGAAGAGAAGAAGGCGATCTCCGACGACATCCGCGACGTCTATGCCGAGAGCAAGGGCAACGGCTACGACGTCAAGGCGCTGCGCACCATCGTGCGCCTGCGCAAGCAGGACCCCAACGAGCGCGCCGAGGCCGAGACCATTCTCGAGACCTACATGCAGGCGCTGGGGATGATCTGAAGGCGACGGGCCCGCGCCTCATCCATAAGAGTACCTCGCCGGGCGCAATTTGCGGACGGCCTGCGCTTGGGTAAAATCCGCTGGTCTGCTAGAATGCTCGGTGAAGGGACCGAGCAATGGATGTGCCTGGACCAGAGCGCAGGCTCGCCGCGGTCCTCGCGGCTGACATGGTCGGCTTTAGTCGGCTCATGGAGGTCGACGAGGGTGGCACGCTCGCGCGTCTGAAGACCCACCGGATCGAGCTCATCGATCCGGCGATTGCCAAAAATCACGGCCGCATCATCAAGACCACGGGCGACGGCCTGCTCGTCGAATTCCACAGCGTCGTCGATGCAGTGTTGTGCGCTGCTGAAATTCAGAGCCGGATGGGGCGCCGCAACGCCGATGTCCCGCCGCCGCGATGGATCCAATTCCGCATCGGTATCAATCTGGGCGACGTGATCGTCGACCAGAACGACATTTTCGGCGATGGTGTCAACGTCGCGGCACGGTTGGAGGCGCTGGCCGAACCCGGAGGCATCTGCATCTCCAGCGCGGTGCGCGACCAGCTGGGCCAGCGTCTCGATGGTGTCGCATTCGAGGACATCGGCGAGCAGAACGTCAAGAACATCGCGCGTTCCATCCGCGTGTACCGGATTCGATTGGAGGATGGGCTGGCAAGCGCGACAGCCGGCACGACGGCCGCTGCAAAGGCGACTGGTAAGTCGAAGAAGCCGTCCATCGCCGTGCTGCCCTTTGCCAACATGAGCGGCGATCCGGAGCAGGAGTTCTTTGCGGACGGTTTGACCGAGGACATCATCACGGAGCTTTCACGCTTCCACGACCTGCTGGTGATCTCGCGCAACTCGACGTTCGTGTACAAGGGAAAGTCGGTCAAGGTACAGGATGTCGGGCGCGAATTCGGTGTCGACTACGTCATCGAGGGAAGCGTGCGAAAGGCCGGAGATCGCGTCCGCGTCACCGTGCAGCTGATCGATGCCGAGACGGATCGGCATATCTGGGCCGAGCGCTATGACGGCGAGCTCAAGGACATCTTCGCGATCCAGGACGAGATGACCCGGGCGATCGCCGCCACGTTGCCGGGCCGTGTCGAGGCTGCGACGCACGATCGAGCGAACCGCAAACCGACGGACAACATGGCAGCTTATGAATGCGTGCTGGCCGCGAAGATCCTGCACCATCGCTCCAATCGCGAAGACAATGCGCGGGCGCAACTTCTGCTTGGTCGGGCGCTCGAACTCGACGCGAACTATGCTCACGCGCACGCGTGGAAGGCGTGCGTCCTCGGCCAGACCTGGGTCTATAACTGGTGCGCGGATCGCGACGCCACCTTCGAGCAGGTGGCTGCAGAGCTGGAAACCGCGCTGGGCCTCGACGACAATGACAGCGACGTCCACCGCATCCTCGCGGCACTCAATCTGAACCGCGACGACCATGGCAAGGCCGCCTATCATCAGGAACGCGCGCTCGCGCTCAACCCGAACTATGACCTCGTGGTGGTGCAGCAGGGCGAACTGCTGACCTGGCTGGGGCGGCCGGAGGAGGGCATCGACTGGATCAGGAAAGCGATGCGCCTCAACCCCTATCATCCAGAGCGCTTCTGGAGCCATCTCGGGCGCGCCTATTACTGTGCCGAGAAATACGCCGAAGCCGCCGAAGCCTTCTCGAGGATCTCACGCCCCGATCACACCCATCACGCCTTCCTTGCCGGGATCTTCGCGCAGATGGGCAATGCAGTGGCGGCTGGCGCGCACGCGGCCGAAGTTCTCAAGCGCGAGCCGGCATTTTCGGTGGCCAGTCATCTCGCTACCCAGCATTATAAGCGGGAGGTCGATCGTCAGCGCTATGAGGCAGGCCTTCTCCGGGCAGGCCTGCCGGCTTGACTTGGCGCGGAGACCGATTGCCTCTCCATCGAGAGTGAGACTGTGACCGAGCCGATATTGCCGCGCGAGGTGAGCCGGGCCTTCGACGCCTTTCCGACGCCGATGCGCAAGCGGCTTCTTCAGGTACGCGAGCTGATCTTTGCGACCGCTGCGGCGCATGAGGAGGTCGGCCAGCTCAGCGAAACCCTGAAATGGGGTGAACCCGCCTACCTGACCGAAGAGACGGGCAGCGGCTCAACGATCAGGCTCGGCCGCCTGAAGGATTCCGATCACGCCGCCATTCTGTTCAACTGCAAGACGACACTGATCGACACCTTTCGCGAGCGCTTTCCAGATGAGTTCGAGTATCGGCAGACCAGGGCGTTGCTGTTGCCGGTGGCGGGCAAATTGCCGAAGCGGGAGCTCGCCGTCTGCTTGTCGCTGGCGCTGACCTATCATCTGGACCGGCGGGGCGGGAAAGCGAAATAAATAGATGCTGTGAACCTGTAGCCCGGATGAGCGAAGCGATATCCGGGCTGTTTCAGCGCGCGCTGCTTTCCCGGATGTCGCTGCGCTCATCCGGGCTACGAGGCCGAGTTCGTGGATAGAGAGAGGGGCTACCGGCCTCAGCGCAGCGCCGCGGTGCGCATGACGAACGACGTGGTCTCGAGCTTCGCGGTCGCGCTGCCCGAGAAGCTGTCGCAGGACAGGCCCTGCATCGGATCGTCGACAAAACCCATCGCGACGACCGCGCGCGGCTTGACGAAATAGGCACGCAGCGCGACCATGTCGAGCTCGCCCATCAGCGTCACCGACATCGCGCGGCTGGCGCTCGGCGACAGCATCACGATCTTGAGCCAGATGTTTTCGCCCTTGGCCGCAGAGAGGCGGGTGGCGGTTGCGACCCTGCCGTCGATGCTCTTGCCGACCACCATGTTGATCTCCGTCGCCTGGGCCACGCTGCGGGAGGCCGCAGACGGGCGGGCGGTGCGCGGGATCGGTGCTGACGCTGCGACGACGTTGGCGCGGTCGACCGGGGAGGCCGCCGGCGCGTAGGCCAGGGCCTGGAAGGCCGCGTTGGTCACGCTCGCGGTTGGTTGCGGATCGGTGGCGGCGGCCAGCGCCTGACGCGCCTTCAACGCTGCGACCTGAGCCGGCGTCGCCTGCTGCGGCGCGGCCGGGACATCATCCCAGAAGCCGCGGGCGTTGATGATGTCGGCCGGCGTCTCCAGCTTGCCCTCGACAGACTTGCCGGTCGCGCGCTTGTCAGCCACGGGCGCGGGCTTCGGCGGCGGCGCAACGATCTGGGCATCGGCCGAAGCGAGCTGGAGGGTTGCGGCGATCTGCGGCTTGGCGCGGGGCGTCGGCACCGGCTCGGCGGGCCTGGCGGCGGCTGCGACCACGGTCGGCGCGGACGGCTTCGCGGCCGTTGCGGGCGCGCCCTCGTCATCCTCGTCGCTGCTCGCGGCAGGAGCCGGCTTGCTCCTGAACAAGGCGGCGAAGAAATTCGGCTTGCTGCCGGCGTCGTCGCCGCTGCCGCGCCGCTCGATCTCGGCCTTTGCCAGCTCATAGTTCTTCAGCGGAACGCCGTCGGTCGGCAGATGCACCGTCTTGCCGTCCGGGAAAACGCGGGCGAGCTGGTCGTGCGTCATGCGCGGCCAGTGCCGCACGCTGCCGGTGTCCAGATGCACGAAGGGCGAGCCGGAGGTCGGATAGAAACCGACGCCGCCGCGCTGGAGGCGCAGGCCGGCGAAACGGATCTGCTCCAGCGGCACGCCCGGGATGTAGAAGTCCATCGCATGTCCCAGCATGTGCTGGCTGGAGCGCGCCACGCCGGAGGAGCGGCGGCGGAGCATGGCGTTGGTAGCGGGGGAGCGGTAGGAGGAGATGATCTGGATCGGCTGCTTGCCGTCGACGTCGCGATAGACTTCCCAGAGGATGTCGAAGAGGCGACGGTCCATGACCGTCTCGTCCTGGGTGCGCCAGTCGCGCAAAAAGTGGTTGAGCTGCTTCAGCGCGGCTTCGTCATAGCGGCCGTCGCGCTTGAAGGTGACGGTGAGGTCTTCACCGGAATGGGTGTGGTGGAAGGAGAGCGTCTTGGTCTCGTTCAGCGCCGCGGCGTCGTGGACCGAACCTGCGGCGGCAAGCAGCAACACGGAGGCGAGGCCGATCCGGGATCCGGCCTTCACTCCCGCATGGGACAACGACAGCACAGCGAATTGGCGTGCGAGACCAGTCAGCACGTATGAGCCCACCCAGTCGACGAGCGTTCAAAATGGACTCTCCCGCCAACCCCGTTAGCAGCGCGAAGAGGATGAACGCTTTCTTAAAGCAAGAAGGTTAATTCGAGGTTGACCTTCCCGCCCCCAAACCAAGTCAGAGTACGATCCTAAGCGGTTGACTGTGGCAAAAAAACGCCCGCCGCCCCGGCGCGGGTTGGCGCATGGTTAACGTTAAGCGGCCCCATCCAAAGGACGGGGCCGCTGATTTCATTGCAGAATTCTTGTGAGCCTGGCGCTGAGCCGGCCTCAGCGGGTAAACACTCGCTGCGGACGACGGCCGACCGGCGCCGGCGGCTGGGCCGGGGTCGGCGCTCCGAACAGCCGCTCGAAGAAGTTTAGCCCAGACGAGCCGAAGCCCCCGCCATTGTTGGCCACCGCGACCCCTGATGGCAGCGTCGTCGGCGGGCGCGAATAGTTCGGCTGGGAATGGGCGACGACAGCCTCGAGGTCCTTGCCGCGGTTGTTCTTCAGGATGTTGATCATGGCCGCATCGCGACCGTAGATGTCCTTGCGGAATTGCAGCTTGCCGGCGTCATCCACGAACGCAGTCTGATAGGTGATGTTGACCGGGATCGGGGTCGGGAATTTCAGATCGATCTCGCTCTTGCCGTACATGCTGCGCACGCGCTCCGGCGTGTACTTCTCATTCGGCATGGTGATGTTGAGCAGCACGGAGGCGTACTGATCCGGATTCTGCACGCGCATGCAGCCATGGCTGAAGGCGCGCTCGTCCCTGGCGAACAATTGTTTGTCCGGCGTGTCGTGCTGATAGACCAGGAACTTGTTCGGGAAGTTGAAGCGAATGCGGCCGAGCGCGTTGGCTTCGCCGGGCGGCTGCGAGATGTGCACCGAGCCGTCGCGGTTCTGTTCGAGCTTGAGGCCCATGCGCTGAAGCACGGTCGGGTCCTGCTGCAGCGCCGGCAGGTATTCGTTGTAGACGATCGACGGCGGCACGTTCCAGGTCGGATTGACCGTGATGTACTTCATCGTCTCGGTCAGCAGCGGGGTGGCGTGCTGGCCGGGCTTGCCGGTGACGACGCGGGTGGTCCAGACCTGCTGGCCGCGCTGCATCACCTTCAGCGTGAAGTCGGGAATGTTGAGGATGACATAGGCATCACCCAGCGAAGGCGCGCCGAGGTCGCGCGGCAGCCAGCGCCAGCGCTCCATGTTCACCACCACCACGTCGATCTGTTTGTCGCGCTTGGGGGTGTTGAGCGCCTTGACCGTCTTGTCGTCGAGGATGCCGGTCGGCTTCATCTCGGCGCCGCTCTGGAATTTGCGCACGGCCTCGGCGACCGCCGCGTCGTAACGGGTGTCGCCGGCGTTCTCGGCAAGGCCGAGCTTGGCGCGGAGCTGCGGCACGCGCGGATCTTCGACGACGATTTCAGCGCGCTTCTTGCTGGCCCGGGTGTATTTCAGCGCCGGGCCGTCGGCGATCTCGATCACCGGGCCGTTGCCCTGGCCGCGCAGCTCGGCGAGCTTGGCCTTCAGCTCCTTGTAGAGCTTGTGCGGCGGGTTGTAGCTGTCGAGCGCTGCGGACGCATCCGCCGCGGTCGTGACCTTGGCGAGCACCTCGTTGGGGTCGACCGGATGCTCGGGATAGAGAATGTCGCCGCTGACCTGCGACCAATGCATCCGGCCGCTCTGGGCATGGCGTGCGTAGTCGAACATGCTGGCGGTGAGCTTGAGCTCGGCATCCGCGAGCGCATCGGGCGTCGTGGCGGCGGCGAAATCCGGCAACGGATAGTCCGCGGGATTGAGGCCGTCGGAGGCCGCGTCCTTCAGCCGCGCGATCACGCCCTTCGCCGCAGCGGTCGGGCTGCCGCTTTGCGTCCAGACCGGCGCGAAATCGCGTGCGGCGTAGAACTTCTCGATCGCCGCGCGCTCGTTCTTGCGGTCGAAATAGCGCGAGGTCTTGGCGCCGATGATGTCCTTGAGCTTGTCCGCGACCGGCTGGTCGGCGGCGGGCACGTTGCTCGCGGCCTTCACCGGCTCGGCGGCGGGAGCCGCTGCAGCAGGTGCCGCGGGAGCCGCCGGCGTGGCGGTCGCGGTGTCAGCCTTTGCAGGCTCGGTGTTTGCGGGCTCGGTCTTCGCAGTCTCGCTCTTCGGCGCTTCGGGCGCCGGCGTGGTGGCGACGTCGGACGGCCTGGTCTCGACCTTGTCCGGCGCAGGCGCGGCGTCCGCCTTGACGGGCTCCTTCGCGATTTCCTTGGTGGGATCCGGCACCGTGGCGGTGGTGTCGAGCTTGATGTCGGCTGCAGTGGGGGGCGGGACGTTTGCCGGCTCGGGGCGCGGGATCGCAGCTTCGATCGCGAGTTCGGCGGCGCTGCTGCGCGCCTGGTCCTGCGCCAGCGCCGAGCTGGCGGACACCGCGAGGAAGGTCGCTGCGACCGTCATCAAGACACGGTCAAAGCCCGCACGGTGGTTCAAACAGTCACGCATTGTGTCGCACCCCTCGGGTGAGCTGTCCCCTCGTGGAACAGCTTCGTTATCGCCTATTGATGAGCTTCGGCTAAACTGCGCCGGCCTCTCGAAAGTTGCACGCCTGCACGCAACGATTCCTACGCAGACGATATACAGGCCCCGATTCTGCGGCCAGCGCTACCCGGGACAACTCACGACAAACTGACTTCAAGGGAGCCTCTTGGCAACGGATTGTGCGCTTCTGCCACGCGGTTTTCCGTCTGTCTGTCACTTCCGGGTCACGGTTCAAATCACGGTCGAATTCTGTCGTCATGCGAACAGCTTACCGCTGTCGCGCACCGTCGCGCGAACCTCCGTTCGCACCCGGCTCAGTGCGTCTCCTCACCGCTTTTGCCGCCATGTCCGGGAACCCCGGCCTCGTCGAGTTTGCGGTAGAGCGTCGACCGGCCGATCTTGAGGCGGCGAGCCACTTCAGACATCTGGCCGCGATAGTGCGAGATCGCGAAGCGGATGATCTCGTTCTCCATGTCCTCCAGCGCGCGGACATCGCCGGTCGCGGTGAGCATGGCGAGAGTTCCCACGGCGGGGAGTGGCGCGATCGGTATTTCGTTACCTGAGACCACCGAAGGCATCGCCGCCGGCTCGAGCATCAGCGGTGCGGTCGGAATATCAGTGGCGGGATGCGGTTGCGAGGCGAGCAGGGGAAAATCGCCAATGTCGAGCTGGTCGCCGTCGCTCATCACCACGGCGCGGTAGACCGCGTTTTCGAGCTGGCGGATGTTGCCGGGCCAGTCGAGCTGGGCCAGGTGCGCCACCGCCTCGCCGGTGATGCCGGTGATTGGGCGGTTCTCCTCGGCGGCAAAGCGCGCCAGGAAATGCCTGAGCAGATGCGGGATGTCCTCGCGCCGGGCGCGCAGCGAGGGAATCGTCAGCGGCAGCACGTGCAGGCGATAGAACAGGTCTTCCCGGAAATGTCCCTGTTTCACCCGCTCCAGCAGCTTGCGATTGGTTGCCGAGATGATGCGGACGTCGACCTTGACCGGCTTGCGGCCGCCGACGGCCTCCACGGCACCTTCCTGCAGCGCGCGCAGCAGCTTCACCTGCGCGGTCAGCGGCAGCTCGCTGACCTCGTCCAGAAACAGCGTGCCGCCATGAGCCTCGACAAACTTGCCCATGTGCCGCTCGGTGGCGCCGGTGAAGGCGCCCTTCTCGTGGCCGAACAGGATGGACTCGACGAGGTTGTCGGGAATCGCGCCGCAATTGACCGCGACGAATGGCTTGGCCTTGCGCTCGCCGCTGCCATGGATGGCGCGCGCGAACATTTCCTTGCCGACGCCGGATTCGCCCTCGATCAGCACGGGGATCGCGGAATTCGCCGCCTTCTGCGCGGCGCGCATCACCGGGGTCATTGCCTCGGCGCGCGTGATGATGTCGGAGAAAGTCAGCCGGCCCTCACGGCTGTGACGGATGCGCTGCAATTCGCCCTTGAGCGCGGACGTGTTGAGCGCGTTGCGCAGGGAGACCTGGAGCCGCTCCACGCCGACCGGCTTGACGACGAAATCTGCCGCGCCCGCGCGCATCGCCGAGATCACGTTGTCGATGCCGCCATGGGCGGTCTGCACGATGACGGGGATGCTCAGGCCGGCGTCGCGGATCTTCGCAAGTACGCCCATGCCGTCGAGGCCGGGCATCACGAGATCGAGGATGACGGCGTCGACGGCCGGCGCGTCGGGGGCGGTGAGGGTGGCGATTGCGGCGTCCCCGGAGTCCACGACGACCGTCTCATAGCCGCATTTCTGCACCATGTTCTCGACCAGCCGGCGGGCTACAGCGTCGTCGTCGGCGATCAAAATACTGGCAGCCATGGTGTTCCCCGCACGCTACTACTATCTGTCTCGAATCGGGGCACTCTGGCCGAAGCCGATTAACGCATGCTTAAGCCTTGATGCCCCCGCCCGCCGTCGCGATTGTTGAACACAGGTTTTCCACACAATGACTTCGCGCTCAAAGACCGCTCTCACAAAATCGGCACTCCGCAAGCCAGCCACCAAGAAATCCTCCGCCAAGAAAAGATCCTCCAAACCTTCGCTCGCCGAGCCTTCGCTTGGAAAGGCTGCGAGCAAGACCGGCAAGCTTCCGGAGTGGAACCTCGCCGATCTCTATTCCGGGATCGACGCGCCGGAAGTGGCACGCGATCTCGAAAAGCTGGATATCGACTGCGTCGCCTTCGAGACGGACTACAAGGGCAAGCTGGCAACAGGGACAGCAAACGAAGATGGCGGAAAATGGCTCGCCGAAGCCGTGCGACGCTATGAGGCGATCGACGATCTCGCCGGCCGTCTCGGCTCCTATGCCGGTCTCGTCCATGCCGGCGACAGCGTTGACCCCGCGATTTCAAAGTTTTACGGCGACGTGTCCGAGCGCCTGACGGCGGCGTCGACGCATCTTCTGTTCTTCGCGCTCGAGCTCAATCGGATCGATGACGATATTTTGAACCGCGCGATGCAGGCCACCGAGCTCGCCTACTACCGTCCGTGGATCGAAGACTTGCGCAAGGAGAAGCCGTACCAGCTCGACGACAAGCTCGAGCAGCTCTTCCTGGAGAAGGCGCAGACCGGCTATTCCGCCTTCAACCGGCTGTTCGACCAGACCATATCCGGCCTGCGCTTCAAGATCGGCTCCAAGGAGCTCGCGATCGAGCCGACGCTCACTCTGCTGCAGGACCGCGATGGCGCCAAGCGCAAGAGCGCGGCGGCAGCGCTGGCGAAAACCTTCAAGGCCAATGAGCGTACCTTTGCGCTGATCACCAACACGCTGGCCAAGGACAAGGACATCTCCGACCGCTGGCGCGGCTTCAAGGACGTCGCGGATTCCCGCCATCTCAACAACCGGGTCGAGCGCGAGGTGGTGGATGCGCTGGTCGCCTCGGTGCGCGCGGCCTATCCGAAGCTGTCGCATCGCTATTATGCGCTGAAGGCGAAATGGTTCGGCAAGAAGCGGCTGGCCTATTGGGACCGCAACGCGCCGCTGCCGTTTGCGGCCACCGACGTGATCGGCTGGCCCGATGCGCGGAACATGGTGCTGACAGCCTATCGTGGTTTCTCGCCCAAGATGGCCGACATCGCCGAACGCTTCTTCACCGATCGCTGGATCGACGCGCCGGTGCGGCCGGGCAAGGCGCCGGGCGCCTTCTCGCACCCGACCACGCCGTCGGCGCACCCCTACGTGCTCATGAACTACCAGGGCAAGCCGCGCGACGTGATGACGCTCGCGCATGAGCTTGGCCATGGCGTCCATCAGGTGCTCGCCGCCAAGAACGGCGCGCTGATGGCGCCGACGCCGCTGACGCTGGCGGAGACCGCGAGCGTGTTCGGCGAGATGCTGACCTTCCGGCGGCTGCTGGCCCAGACCAAGAACGCGAAACAGCGCCAGGCGCTGCTCGCCGGCAAAGTCGAGGACATGATCAACACCGTGGTGCGGCAGATCGCGTTCTATTCCTTCGAGCGCGCGGTCCACACCGAGCGCAAGAATGGCGAGCTCACCGCGACGCGGCTCGGCGAGATCTGGCTGTCGGTGCAGGGCGAGAGCCTGGGGCCCGCGATCGAGATCAAGGCGGGCTACGAGAACTACTGGATGTACATCCCACATTTCATCCATTCGCCGTTCTACGTCTACGCCTATGCCTTCGGCGACTGCCTCGTGAACTCGCTCTACGCCGTCTACGAGAATGCGGCGGAAGGGTTTGCCGAGCGCTATCTCGACATGCTCGCCGCCGGCGGCACCAAGCACTATTCCGAGTTGCTGCGGCCGTTCGGGCTGGATGCCAAGGACCCGAAGTTCTGGGACGGCGGGCTCAGCGTCATCGCCGGGATGATCGACGAGCTGGAGGCGATGGGCTGAGGTAGGAGGGCGCCGCTCGTGGTACGTAAAACATCTGTTGAACTAGGTCTCCGATGATGTTATACACATGTATAACAGGTTGGAGCGTAGGCCATGAAAATTGAGATCAAGAAGATTGGCAATTCAGACGGACTGCTGCTGCCACGCGAATTGATGCAGCGGCTCGATCTCAAGCGCGGGCAGCAATTGCACATCGTGGAATTGCCCGGCGGTGGCTTCCAGGCGCTGCCTTACGATCCCGACTTCGAGCGGACGATGGAAATCGCCGACGAGGTGATGGACAAGTATCGCGACACCCTCGCAGCGCTTGCAAAATAGTCGGCCATGCAATGAGCGATCCTCAGGAGCCGCTCTGGATCACTTACGAGCAGGCCGTCGCCATTCACAGCCGGCAACTCCGACGCTTCGGAGGCGCGCCTGGACTGCGTGACGAAGGCATGTTGCGGTCGGCGCTCGATCGCCCGACCAATAAATGGCGCTACGAGCAGGCGCCGTTGGACGAGCTTGCCGCAGCCTATGCATTCGGGCTCGCGAAGAACCATGCATTCGTCGACGGAAACAAGCGCATCGCCTTCATGGCGATGATGGTCTTCCTTCGCAAGAATGGCGTGGCGTTCAGTCCCGATCCGGCGGAAGCGACGACCATCATCCTCGCTCTCGCTGCCGGTGAAGTCAGCGAGGAGAGCCTCGCGCGCTGGATCCGCGACAATCTGGATTCCAAATGACCCGATTTGCGGGAAAACTCCGCCTCGGTGCCGTTGCCCTGTTCAAATCTTTAAGGTATCCCAGCCCGAGAATTCGACGTTCGACTGGGGACATTCATGGCTGACCATAGTGAAGTGGCGTACACCACCGCCGACGGCAACGACTATGTTGCCCACGAGCAGACCTATGAGGGCTTCATCAAACTGGTGAAGTACGGCACGGCCTCGGTCGCGCTCATCGTGATCCTGATGGCGATCTTCCTCACCTGACCCATCGACTGCCGCACCGCCAGCGTCGTCGGTGCCCATAAAATTTGCATTCAAGCCGGTCCCAAAACCGGTATCCAACGTTGCGGGAGTAACGCTAAGTTCGCGTGCGCGCTTTTTCCCGCGTCGCCGGAGGCCTCATGAAGATTGCCGTTGCCAAGGAAATCGATCCGTCGGAGCCGCGCGTCGCCGCTTCGCCTGACACGGTGAAGAAATTCAAAGCGCTCGGGGCCGAGATCGCCGTCGAGCCGGGTGCCGGCATCAAGTCGGGCCTGCCGGATTCCGAATTCACCGCGGCTGGCGCCACCGTCAGTGCCGACGCGCTCAAGGACGCGGACATCATCATCAAGGTGAAGCGCCCCGAGGCGTCCGAGCTCGCGCAGTACAAGCGCGGCGCGCTCGTCGTCGCGATCATGGATCCCTACGGCAACGACGCGGCGCTCAAGACGATGGCCGATGCCGGCATCTCTGCATTCGCCATGGAGCTGATGCCACGCATCACCCGCGCGCAGGTGATGGACGTGCTGTCCTCGCAGGCGAATCTCGCGGGCTACCGCGCCGTGATCGAGGGCGCCGAGGCGTTCGGCCGCGCCTTTCCGATGATGATGACCGCGGCCGGCACCGTGCCCGCGGCCAAGGTGTTCGTGATGGGCGTCGGCGTCGCCGGCCTCCAGGCGATCGCGACCGCGCGCCGTCTCGGCGCCGTCGTCACAGCCACGGACGTGCGTCCCGCCACCAAGGAGCAGGTCGAATCGCTCGGCGCGAAATTCCTCGCGGTCGAGGACGAGGAATTCAAGAACGCACAGACCGCCGGCGGCTACGCCAAGGAAATGTCGAAAGAATACCAGGCCAAGCAGGCCGCGCTCACCGCCGAGCACATCAAGAAGCAGGACATCGTGATCACGACCGCGCTGATTCCGGGCCGGCCGGCGCCCAAGCTCGTCAGCGCCGACATGGTCAGGTCGATGAAGCCGGGTTCGGTGCTGGTCGATCTCGCCGTCGAGCGCGGCGGCAATGTCGAGGGTGCGAAGCCGGGCGAGGTGGTCGACCTCGATGGCATCAAGATCGTCGGCTACACCAACGTCGCCGGCCGCGTCGCGGCTTCGGCTTCCAGCCTCTATGCCCGCAATCTGTTCTCCTTCATCGAGACCATGGTCGACAAGAAAGAGAAGAAGCTCGCCGTCAACTGGGACGACGAGCTGGTCAAGGCCACCGCGCTGACGAAAGACGGCGCCGTGATCCACCCGAACTTCCAGCCCAAATCATCTTAAATCGGGTTTAAGGAGAGCCGCCATGGAGCATGCAGCACAGCTCGTCGACCCCTTCATTTTCCAGCTGTCGATCTTCGTCCTCGCCGTCTTCGTCGGTTATTTCGTCGTCTGGTCGGTGACGCCGGCGCTGCATACGCCGCTGATGAGCGTCACCAACGCGATCTCCTCGGTGATCGTGGTCGGCGCGCTGCTCGCGGTGGGTGTCGGCATGATTTCGAGCGGCTCGGGCTGGGCGCGCGGCTTCGGCTTCGTCGCGCTCGTCTTCGCCTGCGTGAACATTTTCGGCGGCTTCCTCGTCACCCAGCGCATGCTGGCGATGTACAAGAAGAAGTCGAAGTGAGCGGCCACCTCGGGCTGAAGGGATCAATGGGGACCTGAGATGAGCGCCAATCTCTCTGCATTCTTGTATCTCGTGGCGGGGGTGCTGTTCATCCTGTCGCTGCGCGGGCTGTCGAGCCCGGCAACCTCGCGCCAGGGCAATCTGTTCGGCATGATCGGCATGGCGATCGCGGTCGCCACCACGCTCGCAAGCCATCCGCCGGCCGACGGCGTGGCGTGGATCCTCGTCATCCTCGCGGTCGCGATCGGCGGCGGCGTCGGCGCGGTGATCGCCCGCCGCGTGCCGATGACCTCGATGCCGGAACTGGTCGCCGCCTTCCACTCGCTGGTCGGCATGGCCGCAGTGCTGGTCGCGGCCGGCGCGTTCTACGCGCCGGAGGCCTTCGGCATCGGGACCCCCGGCAACATCCATCCGCAGAGCCTGGTCGAGATGTCGCTCGGCGTCGCCATCGGCGCGCTGACCTTCACCGGCTCGGTGATCGCGTTCCTGAAGCTGTCGGCGCGCATGAGCGGCGCGCCGATCATCCTGCCGTTCCGCCACATCATCAACATCGCGCTGGCCCTGGCGCTGGTGTTTTTCATCGTCGGCCTCGTGCTGTCAGGCAGCGCGTTCGACTTCTGGATGATCGTCATCCTCGCGCTGGCGCTCGGCGTGCTCATGATCATCCCGATCGGCGGCGCCGACATGCCGGTCGTGATCTCGATGCTGAACTCCTATTCCGGCTGGGCAGCGGCCGGCATCGGATTCACGCTCGGCAATTCCGCGCTGATCATCACCGGCGCGCTGGTCGGCTCCTCCGGCGCGATCCTGTCCTACATCATGTGCCACGCGATGAACCGGTCCTTCATCTCGGTCATCCTCGGCGGCTTCGGCGGCGAGACCGCCGCGGCCGGCGGGGGCAGCGGCGAGCAGAAGCCGGCCAAGCTCGGCTCGGCGGACGATGCAGCCTTCATCATGAAGAACGCCTCCAAGGTCATCATCGTGCCCGGTTACGGCATGGCGGTGGCGCAGGCGCAGCACGCGCTGCGCGAAATGGCCGACATGCTGAAGAAGGAAGGCGTCGAGGTGAAATACGCCATTCATCCGGTGGCCGGCCGCATGCCAGGCCACATGAACGTCCTGCTCGCGGAAGCCAACGTGCCCTATGACGAGGTGTTCGAGCTCGAGGACATCAACTCCGAATTCGCGCAGGCCGATATCGCCTTCGTGATCGGCGCCAACGACGTCACCAACCCCGCGGCCGAAGAGGACAAGTCCTCGCCGATCTACGGCATGCCGGTGCTCCAGGTCTGGAAGGCCGGCACCGTGATGTTCATCAAGCGCTCGCTCGCCTCGGGTTACGCGGGCATCGACAATCCGCTGTTCTACCGCGACAACACCATGATGCTGCTCGGCGACGCCAAGAAGGTCACGGAGAACATCGTCAAGGCGATGTAGCGCGAGACGCGCCGACCGTGACCATCAACGAGGAATGGCACCGGTCCCATCCCATGCCCCCCAAAGCGACGCGCGAGCAGCGCGTCGTCTGGCACGCTGCTCACAAGCAGGCGTGCGGATGCCGCGATGTTCCGGCGAGCCTTCGGACCGATGTCATGAAATTGCTGCGGAGCCGTCGCAAGCCGTAAGTCTCAATCGAGAGGCGGGTCGCGCAATGATGACCATCGTCAAGTGGATCGCCATTGCGCTGGTGACCGTCTATTGCGCAGGCCTCCTCGTGCTGTATGTCCGGCAGCGCGAGATGCTGTTTCCGATCCCGCCCGTCGGCCGCACCGCCCCTGATGCTGCCGGCCTTCCCGAGGCGGAAGAGCACGTGCTGACCACGTCAGACGGCGAGAGAATCGTCGTCTGGCACGTGCCGGCCAAGCCAGGTCATTCCGTGATTCTGTACTTCCCCGGCAATGGCGATTTTCTCGCCGGCCGCGTCAGCCGTTTCAAGGCGATGATCGCCGACGGCACCGGCCTCGTTGCCCTGTCGTATCGTGGCTATGCCGGCTCGAGCGGGACACCGAGCGAACGGGGCCTGCTGCGCGACGCCGCAGCCGCCTATGCTTTCACCACTGCGCGCTATGGAGCGGAACGCATTGTCGTCTGGGGCTTTTCGCTCGGGACGGGCGTGGCAGTTGCGCTCGCATCCGAGCTCCCGATCGGCAGGCTGATCCTGGAGGCGCCCTATACCTCGACGGTCGACATCGCTGCACTGGCATTCCGGTTCGTGCCGGTGCGCCTCCTGATGCGCGACCAGTTTCGTTCCGACGAACGGATCGCGCGCGTCACGGTGCCGCTGTTGGTGATGCATGGCACCAATGACCTTGTCATTTCGATCATGTTCGGAGAGCGTCTGTTCGCGCTCGCGCGCGAACCGAAGCAATTCGTTCGCTTTGCGGGTGGCGGACACGACAATCTCGACGCCTTCGGTGCGGTCGAAAAGGCAAGGCAATTCATTGGATACTAAACGGCTCGTCACGCGGCTCTGGAGCCAGGCCCTCGCCGCCATCCTGACATTGTTGCCGCATCAGGCGTGGGCTGCGACCGGGCTCGACGGCGCGGCGATGCGCTGGCCCTATGCGCTGCCCTTTGCCGGCCTGTTGCTGTCGATCGCACTGGGCCCGCTGTTGTTCGCAAAATTCTGGCACCACCATTACGGCAAGATCGCCGCGGCCTGGTCGCTGCTGGCGCTCGCCTCGCTCGTCATCTTTGCCGGCGGCATGGCGACGCTGGCGGCGCTCGTTCACGCCGTGCTCGCCGAATATCTCGGCTTCATCGTGCTGTTGTTCTCGCTCTATGTCGTGGCCGGCGGCGTCCTCATCACCGGGGACATCAAGGCGACACCGGCGACCAATGCCGGCATCCTCGCGCTTGGCACGTTGGGGGCGAGCCTCGTCGGCACCACGGGTGCCGCGATGATCCTGATCCGCCCCTTGATCCGCGCCAACCGGCTGCGCCGTCACAACACCCATGTCGTCGTCTTCTTCATCATCCTGGTGGCCAATGTCGGCGGCGCGCTGAGCCCGCTGGGCGATCCGCCGCTCTTCGTCGGATTCCTGCACGGCGTCGACTTCTTCTGGACCACGCAAACCATCTGGTTGCAGACCGCGATCGTGGCAGGACTGCTGCTCGCGATCTTCATCGCCGTCGACGTCTGGCATTTCCGCCGAGAGCCGCCACCCGGCGACGCCGGCCCTGCACAGCCGGTTCGCATCCGCGGCCTCGTCAATCTTGTGCTGATCGCGGCCATCGTTGCGAGCCTGCTGACCTCGGCGATGTGGAAGCCCGACGTGGCCTTCGACATTCTCGGCACCGAGCTGCACCTGGAGGAGGTCGCCCGCAATCTGGCGCTGCTGGCCATTGCGGCGCTGTCGGTGTGGCTGACGCCCGACGAGCACAGGCAGGCCAACGGCTTCACCTGGGAGCCCATCCGCGAGGTCGCGAAGCTGTTCGCCGGCATCTTCGTCGCCATCATCCCGGTCATTGCCATGCTCAATGCCGGCCATGACGGTGCGTTCGCATGGCTGCTTTCCGCCGTGACGGGGCCGGACGGCGCACCGCGCGAGGTCGCCTATTTCTGGTTCACCGGCCTGATGTCCGCGTTCCTCGACAATGCTCCGACCTATCTGTTGTTCTTCGAGCTCGCCGGCGGCGACCCGCAAGTGCTGATGCACGAGCTCTCGGGCACGCTTGCCTCGATCTCGATGGGGGCCGTCTACATGGGAGCGCTCACCTATATCGGCAACGCGCCGAACTTCATGGTGAGCAGCATTGCCAGCGAGAGCGGCATCAAAATGCCGAGCTTCTTCGGCTATTTCTTGCGCGCTGGCGCCGTACTGATCCCGCTGTTCCTGCTGCTGACGCTGCTGCCGGTGGCGCCGATCCTGCACTGGCATTGAATCTCGCGCCTGATTTGCTACTGCTCATTCAAGCAAATGGAAGAGGTGGATGAGCGCGCATAGTCCGATGCCCCGGTCGGCCTGGATCTTCCCGGGGCTGGCCGTGCTGCTGTTCGCAGCCGTCAGCGCGACGGACTATGTGTTCACGCTGTCGCTCGGCGGGCTCGTCTTCGCCGTCGTGCTCCTGGTCATCCTGTTCGGCACCGTGTTCGCCGCGGTTCATCATGCCGAAGTGATCGCGGAACGGGTCGGCGAACCCTATGGCACGCTGGTGCTGACGCTTTCGGTGACCATCATCGAGGTGGCGCTGATCACCACGATCATGCTGGGCGACAAGCCTGCCCCGGCACTGGCGCGCGACACCGTATTCGCCGTGGTCATGATCGTCTGCAACGGTCTCGTCGGCCTTTGCATCTTCATCGGCGGCCTGCGCTATCGCGAGCAGGGCTTCCAGCTCTCGGGGGCCAACGTCTATCTCAGCGTGCTGTTCGCGCTCGCGACCATCACGCTGATTCTGCCGAACTACACCACGACCGCGCCGGGGCCGGTCTATTCGGCGGTTCAGCTCGGTTTCGTCGACGTGGTCACGCTCGCACTGTACGGGGTGTTTCTCTACACCCAGACCGTCCTGCACAAGGATTACTTCGTTCATGAACGGGCCGAGGGCGAGGCCGGGGAGGCGCATCTGTCCGCCGGGGCGCTTGCGCTCACCTTGGCGCTGCTCCTGGTCTCGCTTCTGGCGGTCGTGCTACTGGCCAAGAAATTCTCGCTGGTGGTCGATGCCGTCGGCGCCAGGATCGGCGCGCCATCTGCCTTCGCCGGGCTTCTGGTCGCGCTGCTGATCCTGATGCCCGAGGGCGTGGCGGCGATCGCAGCGGCCCGCAGGAACGACCTCCAGAAGAGCATCAATCTCGCGCTCGGCTCGTCGCTGGCGACCATCGGTCTGACGATCCCTGCCGTCGGTGTCGCCACCTATGCGCTCGACAAGGAACTCGAACTCGGCCTGAACGCCCAGGGCAGCGTCCTTTTGCTGCTGACCTTCTTCCTGAGCATGCTGACCTTCGGCACGGGCAGGACCAATGTCCTGTTCGGACTGGTCCATATGGTGGTATTTGCCGTCTACGTGTTTATGGTTTTCGTGCCGTGAAGCGCTAAAGGAGAGTTTCGATGCTTGCCGCCAAGTCCGAGGTTCAGGTCGACAACGAGCAGGTCCGGGTGACCGAATGGCGGCTCGCCCCGGGTAGCGCTACCGGGCATCACACCCATGGGATGGACTACGTGATTGTTCCGGTCGTTGCCGGCGAGATGACCATCGTGGCGCCCGGTGGCGAACGGTCCAAGGCGCAGCTCGCCGCCGGAAAATCCTACTTCCGCAAGGCCGGCGTCCAACACGACGTACTTAACGAAACCTCAACTGAGATCGTGTTCCTTGAGATCGAGCTGAAGCCATAGATCCGGCGTTACCCTTTGCCATTGATCCGTCGCAGTTGATCCCTCACAATGCCCTAAAGTTCCCGCATCAGATCGCGCGGGGAGTGGCCGAGAATGCTGAAATACCTCGCTAAAATCTCGATGGATATTTTCCCCTCGGTGCTCGCGACGATCATCGGGGCGTACATCGTTAATCATTACATCAACGCCAAGCCGGCGGTTGATGCCCCCGCGGCCGTTGTTGCCCCCGCCGACGCCGGCCAGAACGGCAAGGCTGATGTTGCCAACCTCCCTGCGCCCGGCGTCAAGGCCAAGGGCATCGCCGAGAAGAACGTGACCGACAAGCCGGCAGCCGACAAGGCGGCCGATCATCAGCCGGTCGCCGAGCCCAAGGGGTCGAAGGCCGCCGAGAAGGCTCCGGATGTGGCGCCGGCTGAGAGCCCGCGCGCCAAGCCGTCCGCCCGCGAAAAGGCGGTCGCCAAGTCTACGCCGGCCGTGACCGCGCCTGCGCCGGTGGTCGAGGCCAATTCAGCGCCAGCTGCGGCCGCTCCGGCCGCAGCCCCCGATGCCAACGATCTCGTACGTGCCGCGATCGAGCGACTGCGGAAGTCGCCTGAGGGCAGGTCTGCTGCCGAGGCCAGATCTTCCGAAACCAAGCCTGTCGAGGTCAGGTCGTCCGAGGCCAAGCCAGCGGAGAGGTCCGCGGAGCCTGCGGTGCGGGAAGCCGCCCGCGCGCCGGAGGCCCCGCGGGTCGTTATTATGGAGCCGTCCACGGTCCGACCGCTGCCGCCGCCGATCACGGTATCGACGCCCTCGCCCGAGGCCTATGGCAATGGCGGCCCCAATCCGCCCTACACGGCCTCGGTCGGCAGCGACGATCCGAATCGGTTGACACCTCCGGCTGACATTCCCGTGCCGGCAATCGCGCCCCCGCTCGACCTGCGTGCCGATGCTGGTGCCTCCATGCCGCGGCCGAAGAAGGCCAATGTCGCCGACGAGATGCTCTCGGGCATGAAGTCGATGTTCAACTCCGTTCTGCCGAAAAGCACCACCCCCGATTAGGACTGCGTCCGCGCTGCGGCCGAACCGTCAGCCGCCGACGCGGGCGAGGCCGCTGCGGGCGGCGTCATCGCGTGGACGAAGCGCGACGGCCCTGGTGTAGGACGCTGCCGCCTTGGCCCTGTCGCCGAGCCGCTCATAGGCCTGCCCGCGCGTGGTCCAGACCTGGGCATTGTGCGGATCCGCCTCGGAGGCTTCATCGAGATCGGCCGCGGCCTCCTTGAGCTTGCCGATCGCGAGATAGCTGGTGGCGCGGCCGAGCAGAGGCTCGACCTTCTGCGGGTTGAGCCCGCTCGCGGCGCCGAAATCGGCGATCGCGAAGTTGTGCTGGTTATTGCCCTGGTAGATCAGGGCGCGGCCATAGAGTGCCTGCGCATTGTAGGGATCGAGCCCGACGGCGCGATTGAACTCGTCGAGCGCTGCCGCGGTCTCCCCTGACTTCGCCAGGGACTGGGCCTTTGCAGTGTGGGCCTGAGCTTCAGTGACGTTGCCGGCGCTCACCGTACTCTCGGCAGGCGCCTCTGCCTTGGGCGTCTCCTGGGGCTTGTCCTTCGCCGGCATCAACGATCCCAGATCGAAGGAGCAGCCGCATAGCGCGATCCCCATCAAACCCAACGCGAGCGGCTGCTGCCAGATCCGGCGTCGCCACGCCAAGCTGCGCTGAGGGAATGGGGGAGCCATCTACGGTTCGCTCGCGCTAAAGCATGATCCGGCAAGGTGTGCCGCGGTTTCCTCTCGCGACAAACGCGGAACGCGTTTGCGCGGAGATCGTGCTCAAACAACTACCTAAAGCGCGATGACCATTCATCCAATCTTATCGCGCTTTAGCGCCGCATCGGTTGTGCCCCGTCCCGCGAAGGCACCGCTCACAAACAATAACGCGGGCCAAGGGCCCGCGTCATCGAAAACCGATATCTTAAAGGTTCGGCAAATCAGCGCGGTCCGCGCGGACCTGCACCGGGGCCGCCACGACCGCCGCGATCACCGCCCGGGCCTGCGCCGAACACCGGCTTCGGCTTCATCGGCAGCAGGCCTTCGCGCTGCAGCTTCTTGCGGGCCAGCTTGCGCGCGCGGCGCACGGCTTCGGCCTTTTCGCGGGCCTTCTTTTCGGAGGGCTTCTCGTAGTGACCGCGGAGCTTCATCTCGCGGAAAATGCCCTCGCGCTGCATCTTCTTCTTCAGCGCCTTGAGAGCTTGATCGACGTTGTTATCGCGAACGAGAACCTGCACGCGGCATCCTCTTCAGTGGATCGGATTTGAATTCTGGTAAGTCAAAGGGGATGGCAAAAAGCCGGGCGCCCTTGGCCTTGAGGGCGCGGATGTATCAGACAAAACCTTGGATGTCCACCGGCCAAGCGGGTTTTCGGGCCAAGTTCGGCCATTAAATGCGGCGAAAATACCTCCATGCGGCCCCGATTTGGGCGATTCGACGCCAATGGCGAGGCCGCGACCGGAGCTTTGTTCCGGAATCTCGAAATCAGGGGACCACAATGGACATGAAAAAATATGCTGCCGAAGCCATCGGCACCTTCTGGCTCACATTCGCAGGTTGTGGCAGCGCAGTGATCGCGGCCGGCTTCCCCCAGGTCGGAATCGGTCTGGTCGGCGTGTCCCTGGCTTTCGGCCTGAGCGTCGTCACCATGGCCTACGCGATCGGCCACATCTCGGGCTGCCATCTCAACCCGGCTGTCACGGTCGGCCTTGCCGCCGGCGGGCGCTTTCCGGCCGGACAGATCCTGCCCTACGTGATCGCCCAGGTGGTGGGCGCGGTCGTTGCCGCGTGGCTCCTCTATGTCATCGCGAGCGGGGCGCCCGGATTCGACGTCAGCAAGGGCTTTGCCTCCAACGGCTATGATGCGCATTCGCCTGGCCAGTACAGCATGATGGTGTGCTTCCTCACCGAGGTGGTGATGACCATGATGTTCCTGTTCATCATCATGGGTGCCACCCATGGCCGCGCGCCGGCGGGCTTCGCACCGCTCGCGATCGGCCTCGCGCTGGTGATGATCCATCTCGTCAGCATTCCCGTCACCAACACCTCGGTGAACCCGGCGCGCAGCACGGGCCCGGCACTGTTCGTCGGCGGCTGGGCGCTGTCGCAACTCTGGCTGTTCTGGGTTGCACCGCTGATCGGCGGCGCGCTGGGCGGGGTGATCTATCGCTGGCTCAGCGAGGAGCCCGCCGGCGTCGTTGCGGGCGTGAAGACCGCGTGATCGCAAAACGGGATCGCGGCTAGCAGCTGCGGTCCCCTCATTCGCCCTGTGGCGGCCGGACTTCGGTGACATGGCCCATCTTGCGGCCGGGGCGCGCTGCGCCCTTGCCATAGATGTGCACGGTCGCGCCCGGCACGCTCAGCCACCTTTCGTAGTCGTTGATCTCGTCGCCGATCAGGTTGGTCATGGTGACGACTTCGCCGTGGCGCACGGGCTTGCCGAGCGGCCAGCCGGCGATGGCGCGGATGTGCTGCTCGAACTGCGAGACCGAGGCGCCATCGAGCGTCCAGTGCCCGGAATTGTGCACGCGCGGAGCGATCTCGTTGACCAGCACCTTCGGTCCGGTGCCATTGGCGAGCACGAACATCTCGACGGCGAGCACGCCGACATAGTCGAGCGCGCCTGCGATCTTTCCGGCGATGCTGCGCGCTTCCTCGGCGAGCGCATCCGGAATCGGCGCGGGCGCGCGCGATATCTTCAGGATGTGGTCGCGGTGCTCGTTCTCGGTGACGTCGAAACATTCGACCTCGCCTGCGGCCGAGCGCGCGGCGATCACGGAAATCTCGCGCTCGAACGGCACGAAGGCCTCCAGGATCGCCGATTTGGTGGCGAGGCTGGTCCACACCTTCGCGATGTCGTCGCCGTCGCGGATCATGACCTGGCCCTTGCCGTCATAACCGAAGCGGCGGGTTTTCAGCACGGCCGGAAGGCCGATCCTGGCGATCGCCTCGCGCAGGGAAGGGACGGAGGTGACGTCGGCATAGGCTGCGGTTCCGATGCCGAGCCGCGTGACGAAATCCTTCTCGGCAAGACGGTCCTGGGTGGTCTCGAGGATCTTGCGGTTGGGTAGCACGGGTCGGCGCGCATCCAGCACCATCGCGGCTGCCGCGGGCACGTTCTCGAATTCATAGGTGATGACGTCGACGTCGTTCGCGAACAGCTCGAGCGCTTCGACATCGGCATATTCGGCGCAGGTCGCGTTCAGCACGACGTCGAAGGCCGGCGAATCCGGATCGGGCGAGAACACCTGACAGCGCAGGCCGAGCCGGGCCGCAGCCATGGCCAGCATCCGCCCCAATTGTCCGCCGCCGAGGATTCCGATGGTGTCACCGGGCTTCAGCTTCACATGCCTGGTGTCGGTCACGCCTTGTCCTCCGGGCGCTCGGCGACCGTCTCAGTTTGCGCCTTGCGCCAGGCGGCAAGGCGATCGGACAAGGCCGGGTCGGACAATGCCAGCACGGCGGCCGCCAGCAGCGCGGCGTTGATCGCACCGGCCTTGCCGATGGCGAGGGTGCCGACCGGGACACCCGCCGGCATCTGGACGATCGAATAGAGCGAATCGACGCCCTTGAGCGTCTTGGATTCGACGGGAACGCCGAATACCGGGAGTTCCGTCAGTGCCGCCGCCATGCCGGGCAGATGTGCAGCCCCACCGGCGCCCGCGATGATGACCTGGTAACCCGCAGCCTTGGCGCCCTTGGCGAAAGCAAACAGCCGGTCGGGCGTGCGATGTGCCGAGACGACGCGGCTGTCGGCGGCAATGCCGAGCGCGTCAAGCGTGTCGGCAGCATGCCGCATCGTGTCCCAGTCCGACTGGCTTCCCATGATGATGGCGATCGGCGCGGTCATGACGTTAATTGTGCCCGGAAAAACAGAAAGATAGGCCAGATTTACGGTTCCGGCCGGCGGCTCGCAAGGCGGTGGCAAGGAGAAGGGAATCCACTATCCTGTCTTGGTGAATCCCCGCAAGCCTTCATTGAGCAGGATGCCCATGAAGAAACCAAGAAGGGCGAGCGCTGCGAAGGCCAAAAAGGGCCGGAAGACCAGCGCCAGCCGATCCGCCCCCAAACGGGTGACCAAGCGTCCGGCGAAGCCGCCCCGGCGCGCCGCCTCGGGCGATGGTGGGGCCAAGGAAAACGTCAGGGCGACAATCCGGGGCCTGCGAACCAAGCTCAAGGAGGCGCAACTCCGGGTCGCGGAACTGGAAGCTGTGGCCGACACCGATTTCCTGCTCGCGATTCCCAACCGGCGCGGCTTCGAGCGCGAGCTTGCGCGCGCCATCGCCTATATGAAGCGCTACCGCGCCAGCGGGGCACTGATCGTGCTCGACGTCGATCGGCTCAAGCCGATCAACGATTCGTTCGGTCATGCCGCCGGCGACGAGGTGCTCAGGGCGATCGTCGCCACGCTGACGCGACAGGTCCGTGCCTCCGACGTGGTCGGCCGGCTCGGGGGCGACGAGTTCGCCCTCCTGCTTTGGAATCTCAGTGAGACGGACGCCAAGGCGAAGGCCGTGGCCTTCGAGCAGGCGATCGACGAATTGTCCTTCGTCTTTCGCGGCCAGCACGTGACCGCGGGCGCTTCCGCCGGCGTCGCGCTGCTGGGGGCGCAGTCCGACGCCGGCCGCGCCCTGGAGGAGGCGGACGCCGCCATGTACGTGCGCAAGGCCTGTCGGCGGCACGAGCCGCAGATCAGGCTGGTCAGCAGCTGAGCTTACAGTGTCCCCAGATCTTCCGGCACGTTGCCGAATTTGCGCAGCAGCCTGGCGTCGCCGAATTCGCCGGTCACGGGATCGCCGCTGCGGCTGAATGCGACCGCGCCGATGTGGCCGGCACCGTGGGCCAATATCTCGGCGCGCCGCAGCGCCGCAGTCGAGGTCTGGCATTCCTCGGCAGTGCCCGCGACCGGCGAGCCGTCTGCATCGATCAAGAAGGGCATTGCAACGTAGTAGGTCACATCCGACATGGCGTTGCTCCGGTTGTTGAAAATCAGGCGGCGCTACTCTTGCTCCGCATCTTGCTGCGCGAGGTCTCCGGAATGCAGCCGGCGGAAATCGCCGCCTGTAATTCCTCCAGCTCGGTTTCCAGATATTCATTGGCCATGATCAGCGCTTTGATCGTGCTGCGCAGATTGCCGTCGCACATCGCGATCGCCTGATCGCAGGCCTGTTCATAATGGCTGTTGTCGAGAAGGGGCGTTGCCGACATCTGCGTTGTCCTCGTGTCGTGGCTTTGCATTTCGGAGGTTTGGGCGCTCCAAAATGTTCCTATTTTGTTCTTATTGAGTCAAGCGGATTCATGTGGGCCAGCCGCGGTGCCGCCGGTCACGGATCAGGCGATGATGTCTGGGGTAATCTGGTCTTCGATGAACGCGATGCGGTCACGCAACAACAGCTTGCGCTTCTTCAACCGCTGTAACCGCAATAGGTCGGGGGCGGGCGATTGATGCAGTGCATCGATCGCGGCGTCCAGATCTCGGTGTTCCTGCTGCAACCGGGTGAGCTCGGCTTCGAGCTCACGCTCGTCTTCATTGGTCATGTCTGCGGTGGCCGAAAACCGATAAGCGTGAGATTAAGGCTGTGGATGCCTTGTGGAAATTATCGTCCTTGCGCGGCGTGATCGCAAGCGATCTGCGATCCCCGCTCGCCGATCTCCCGCAAGATATTTCTGCAGGCGGGTGCGGCGTCGCGCAGGCGCATTGATATCACGGATTTTTCCCGCGCGGTTCCCCTAGTCACGCTTCGTTACATATGAACTTTCAAAAATGACACTGCGACGACGGATACCCATCGACAGAACGGATCGCTGATGTAGACTTGCTTGTCCGGATCGAATCCTGAGGTTCAACCCTACCGAGGAGGTTTCGAATGACAATTCAGGCACATCTTGTTGAATTGGAACGGAAGCACAAACTTCTCGAAAACGAATTGCACGAAGCTCTCGTGCACCTTTCAACAGACGACCTGCAAATTGTTGAGTTGAAGCGCCGGAAGTTGATGGTCAAGGACCAGATCGAGCGTCTGAAGCACGGCGATACGCTCCACTAGCGACCCCCGTAACATCGTAGAGTTGATCACATCCTTTCACGCAGGGATGAGAGCATTCGTGCTCATCCCTGCTGCAAGATGGCGCAAGACGTCTGTCTGGCGCCAGCTTTGTCGGGACCGTTTTCTCGACGCCAACCGTCATCCACCTCGCGCGAACACGCGCTAGATGTCTGCGAGCTCGGCGACGTGATCGGCGATCGCGAGCGACGACGTCAGTCCCGGGGATTCGATGCCGAACAGGTTGATCAGGCCTGCGACGCCGTGATCGTGCGGGCCCTGCATCAAGAAGTCCTGCGTGGCCACGGCCGGCGGCACGATCTTCGGGCGGATGCCCGAATAGCTCGGCATCAGCGCGCCATCGGGCAGCGTCGGCCAGTATTTGCGGATCGCCGGATAGAAGCGCTCGGCGCGTGACGGATCGACCTCGTAGTCGATCGTCTCGATCCATTCGACGTCGGGCCCGAAACGTGCCTGCCCCGCCATGTCCAGCGTCAGATGGACCCCTAGCCCGCCGGGCTCGGGCACCGGATAGATCAGGCGCGAGAACGGCGCCCTGGCGTTGCAGCTGAAGTAATTGCCCTTGGCGAGATAGGCCGGTGGAATCCGGTCCAGCGGCATGCCGTCGATGTTGCGCGCGACATTCGTCGCCGACAGCCCCGCGGCGTTTACGAGGAGGCTGCATTGCAGCGTCATCGGCGCCTCGCCGCCGGCCTCGACCTCGATGACGCCGGCAGTCGCCTTGGCGCGGATCAGCGGGGTGTGAAACGCGAAGGCCGCGCCGGCGTCCTCGGCCTCGCCGCGCAGCGAGAGCATGTAGGCGTGGCTGTCGATGATGCCCGTTGACGGTGACAGCAGCGCAGCATCGCAGGCGAGCGCCGGCTCCAGCGCCCGCGCGGCCTCCCCCGTGAGCAGCTGCATGTCGAGCACGCCATTGGCCTCGGCATGCGCCTTGATCGATTGCAGCTTCTCGGTTTCCTTCGCACTGGTCGCAACGATCAGCTTGCCGCAATTCTTGTGGGGGATGCCGCGCTCGGCGCAGTAACGGTAGAGCGCGTGCTTGCCGCTGACGCACATGCGCGCCATCCAGCTCCCGGCGCGATAGTAGATGCCGGCATGGATCACCTCACTGTTGCGCGAGGAGGTGACGGTGCCAATGGCCTCCGCTGCCTCGAGCACGATGACCTCGCGCCCGGCCTGGGCGAGCTTCCGGGCCACCGCGAGCCCGACCACGCCGGCTCCGATGACAATGCAATCGACCCTATCCATGGTTGCGCAGAATGTTCGCTGGAGGTGCCGGTGGCATTGGAGCCGAGAACGAGGGCGAGGGCCCGTTTTCCATTAAGCAAGCATTTATCATGTCAGGGCAATTGCCGATTTTAGCGTCGCATTTTTCTGTTGCGCCTACAGGCGTTTACCCGATCCAAACCCGCGAGGCCAGACAATCCGACGTTGAAATCGCGGGTGGCTGATGGCTGAGAAGAACTGGCAGGTGGGCAGCGCGCTTCTGATTGCTGTGCAGGCCGTCGTATGCCTGGCCGGTGCGGTCACGCCTGTGCGTGCCTTTGCGCTATCGGACAGCTCTGCTCCGGGCGATCTCACCAAGCTCGATCCCAACGTGATCTGGGAAGCCCTGATTGCGGTCATCGTCGTGTGCTCGTTCCTCGCCGCGATCGCGCTGTGGATCCATTCCTCGCTGCGCCGGACCAGGCGTCTGCAGTTGCGGCGGAACGCCTTCATCTCCTCCGCCATGAACAATCTCAACCAGGGCGTGGTGATGACGGATGCGCAGCGCCGCATCATCTTCTGCAACGATCGCTATCTCGAGATCTATGGCCTGACGCGATCCGACCTCCGGCCCAACATGACCGGCTACGACATCTTGAGGTTGCGCCGCGAGCGCGGAGTGCTCGGCGTCACCGATGACGAATTTTACCAGAAGGCCGCAAGCGCCAATGGTCTGATCACGGAACTGCCCGACGGACGGGCGATCCTGGTGAAATATTTCGTTCTGCCGAACGGCGGCTCGGTGGCGACGCATCTCGACGTCAGCGAGCAGCGCAGGCTGTCGCGGCAGCTTGCCTCGACCAAGCAATTCCTGGAATCGGTGCTGGACCATGTGCCGGCCTGCGTGGCAGCCAAGAACATGGACGGCTGCTACATCTTCGCGAACAGCGCCTATGAACGGTTCTGGGGTTTGTCGCGGGACTTCGCCGTCGGCAGGAATGCGCGGGAGCTGTTTGCGCCGAGCTCGGCGTCCAGCATCGAGGCGGCCGACGAGGCGGCGCTCAATTCGCCGGATGGCCAATATCGCAATGAGTTCGAGGTCGACCGTGCCGGTGTGCGGCGCATGGTCGCCTCGGTCCGGATCGTGGTCCGCAACGAGAGCAACAAGCCCGAATTTCTGCTCATCGTGTTCGAGGACATCACCGACCGCCGCTCGCTGTCGCAGGAGCTGGAGAGCACCAAGAAGTTCCTCGAGCTCGTGGTCGACAACATCCCGGTCGCGCTGATCGTGGAACAGGTCAAGGACGGCCGCTATCTGCTCGCCAACCGCAGCGCGGAGACGATCCTCAACCGCAGGCGCGAGGAAACCACCGGCCTGACCGCCTCCGACATCTTCAACGCCAAGGAAGCCAAGCTGATCATCGCGCGCGATGAGGCCGCGATCAAGAAGCGCGGGATGATCACCGAGGAGCATCCGATCTCCACCAAGGACGGCCTGCGGCTGTTCCTCACCCGCCGCGCCACCGTGCTCAATGATGCCGGCGAACCGCAATATCTGATCAAGACACACGAGGACGTCACCGACCGCCGCCAGACCGAGTCGCGCATGGCGCACATGGCCTATCACGACGGCCTCACCGATCTGCCGAACCGCGCCGCCTTCCTCCAGGCGCTGACCCAGATGATCGAGGCCTGCGAAGGCACCGGCGAGGAGTTCGCCGTGCTCTGCGTCGACCTCGACGGCCTCAAGGAGGTCAACGACGTCTTCGGCCATGCGCTCGGCGACAAGCTCCTGATCGAGGTGGCCCATCGGCTCCAGGACTCCGCGCGCGGCGGCGTGGTGGCGCGCCTGTCGGGCGACGAGTTCGGCCTGATCATCGACGGCAAGCAGCCTGAGGCGGGCCTCGCACTGGCGCGGCAGATCGGCGAAGCCGTCGCCCGGGAATTCCAGATCGACGGCCGGCCGGTCCGCGCCGGCATCACCACGGGCATGTCGGTCTTCCCGCACAATGGCACCGATGGCGCCTCGCTGCTTGCCAATGCCGGCGCGGCGCTGTTCCGCGCCAAGCAGAAATCGCGCGGCACGATCAGCCTCTACCAGCCGGAGATGGACCAGCAGATCCGCGATCGCCGCGTGCTGCATCAGGACCTCTCGATGGCGGTCAAGAACGGCGAGCTCTCGCTCGCCTTCCAGCCGCAGGGGGCCGCGGGCCACAGCGTTGCCGAGAGCGAGATCATCGGCTTCGAGGCGCTGGCGCGCTGGCAGCATCCGGTGCGCGGCCAGGTTTCGCCCGCCGAATTCATTCCGATCGCCGAGGAGAGCGGCCTGATCGTCGAGATGGGCGAGTGGATCCTGCGCGAGGCCTGCCGCGAGGCGGCGTCCTGGCCGAAGCCGCTCCAGGTCGCGGTCAATCTGTCGCCGGCGCAGTTCATGCACGGTGACGTGGTCGGACTGGTCCATTCGATCCTGATCGAGACGGGCCTTGCACCGGGCCGGCTCGAGCTCGAGATCACCGAGGGCGTGCTGATCGAGGATTTCGATCGCGGCCTTGCGTTGCTGCGCCGCCTGAAGGCGCTTGGCGTGCGCATTTCCATGGACGATTTCGGAAGCGGTTACTCCTCGCTCAGCTACCTCCAGGCGTTCCCGTTCGACAAGATCAAGATCGACCGCGCCTTCATCACCAATCTTGGCCGCAATCCGCAATCGGCGGCGATCGTGCGGGCGGTGATTGATCTCGGCCACGGCCTCGATATGTCGATCATCGCCGAAGGCGTCGAGACGGTGGACCAGCTCGCCTTCCTCGCCAAGGAGGGCTGCGACGGCGTGCAGGGCTATCTGTTCGGCAAGCCGCTGCCGATCGGGAAATATGCCGGCCTCGTCGGTCGCGCCGAAGCCATGGAGCTTGCGCTGAAGACCGGCTAGTTATGGGAGTGCTTCGCTCCCATTCGACGGCTTCATGGCGGATTACGACCTCGCGATCATCGGCGGTGGCCTGAACGGCGTCAGCCTCGCGCGCGATGCGGCAGGTCGCGGCCTGCGGGTTATCCTCTTCGAGCAGGGCGATCTCGCAGGCGCGGCATCGTCGGCAACACCGCGGTTGATCCACGGCGATATCTCGGTGCTGGAGCGCCGCGGCTTCTGGCGGGTGCGCCGGGCTCTGGCCGAGCGCCGGACCTGGCTCCGGATCGCGCCGCATCTGGTCCGGCCGATGCGCTTCGTTGTTCCCGCGCATGCGGATGAGCGTCCACCATGGCTGCTGCGTGCCGGTCTGTTCCTCTATGACAGCCTCGCCAGCCGGAGCGGCCTGCCTGGGTCGGCGACCCTCGACATCACTCATCACCCGGTCGGCAACGCGCTGAAGCGCCCTTTCGGCACGGCGTTCGAATATTCGGACTGCGTCGTCGACGATTCCCGCCTCGTGGTGCTCACGGCGATGGATGCGGCCGAACGTGGCGCGGCGATCCGGACCGGGGCACGCTGCGTCCGTGCCGATCGAACCGACATCTGGCGGCTCGCCGTGGTCGATCGCGGCCATCGCCGTACCATCACGACCCGGGCGCTGGCCAACACGAGCGGGGCCTGGACGCCATTGGTTGCGGAGACCGTGCTGCGGCATCCGCAGCCCGCCATGGCCGCCACGCAGATGAGCCAGATCATCGTGCCGCGGCTGTTCGAGTCCGATAACGTCTACGTCTTCCAGAACAGCGACGGCCGGCTGATCTTCGCGAGCCCGTTCGAGCGCGACTTCACCCTGATCGGCACGGTGACGCGTGATTTCACCGGAGATCCCGCGATCGTGGCGATGGCCGGATCCGACGTCAGCTATCTCTGCGAAGCGGCCAGCCGCTATTTCCGCGAGCGCATCGTTCCGGTCGACGTGGTCCGGACGGTCTCTGGCGTCAATTTGAGGCCGGCGTCGGTGCGAGGAGGTGACGGCACGACCCTGTTCCACGCGCGCCGGCGCAAGGCGCCGCTGCTCACGATGTTCGGCGGCGATGTCACCACGTCGCGCCTGCGCGCGGAGCGTGCGGTGACGAAGCTGACGCCGTTCCATCCGATCTCGCCGCCCTGGACCGCGGGCGCAGCGCTGCCGGGTGGAGATTTCGCTTGGGACCGTTTCGACACCGAGGTCGACCGCGCACGCGAGCGCTGGTGGTTCCTCTCGGAGCCGCAGGCCCGGCGCCTGGTTGCGGTCTATGGCTCGCGATTGCCGGCGGTGCTCGGGGACGCCAAGACCCGCGACGATCTCGGCCCTGCCTTCGGCCCCGAGCTGACCGGCGCCGAGGTGCGATACCTGATGAGCCGCGAATGGGCGCGCTTCCCCGAGGACGTCCTGTGGCGTCGCTCCAAGCTCGGCCTGACCATGCCCGCGGCGGACCGTGACGCGCTGGCGGCGTTCATGGCGGATGTGAACGATTCATCCCGAACTGGTTGAGCTAGGGACGATCGGCCGCTAGCGTGCGGCGGAATCGGGGTTGGCGGGGACCATGACGGACGAGTTGCCCAGAACAGACACCGCGGCCAGTGCGGCCGGTGGAGATCCGTATCCGGCGGCAGGGCAGCCGCTGCTGCGGATCGAGGGCGTCGCCAAGACGTTCGGGACGTTCCGCGCCGTGGATGGCGTCTCACTCGATATCAAGGCCGGCGAGTTTTTCGCACTGCTCGGTCCGAGCGGCTGCGGCAAGACCACGCTCTTGCGCATGCTAGCCGGCTTCGAGGCGCCGGACGAGGGACGCATCCTGCTCGGCGGCAAGGACATCGCGCAGGCGCTGCCGCACGAGCGCCCGGTCAACATGATGTTCCAGAACTACGCGCTGTTCCCGCATCTGTCGGTGCGCGACAACATCGCCTTCGGCCTGAAGCGCGCAGGCATGCCGCGCGCCGAGATCACCACCCGCGTGGCCGAAATGGTCGCGCTGGTGAAGCTCGAAGGGCTCGAGAAGCGCAAGCCGGATCAGCTCTCGGGCGGCGAGCGCCAGCGCGTGGCGCTGGCCCGCGCGCTGGCGCGCCGGCCGCAACTGCTGCTGCTCGACGAGCCGCTCGCAGCCCTCGACAAGAAGCTGCGCGAGAGCACGCAAGGCGAGCTGATGGAGCTGCAGCGGCGGCTCGGCATGACCTTCATCATCGTCACCCACGATCAGGAGGAGGCGATGACGATGGCGAGCCGGATCGGCGTGATGAAGGCCGGCAAGCTCGCCCAGGTCGCGAGCCCCCGCGAGCTCTACGAAGCACCGCGCTCGCGCTGGATCGCGGAGTTCGTCGGCGACATCAATCTGTTCGACGGCGAGTCCAAATTGCGCGACGGTCACCGTCTGGTCATCGGCACGCGTGATGCGGGTGCGCTGGTGGTGGCCGAGCCGCGCGAGCCGGTCGGCGCGGGAAGATTGGCTGTCGCGATCCGCCCCGAAAAAGTCAAGCTGTCGCGCCGCGGTCCTGTGAGCGAGGCCGGTCGTGAAACGGCGATCAACCGGCTCGACGGTGTCATCGCCGACATCTGCTATCTCGGCGGCACCACCACCTACAAGGTGAAGCTCGACACCGGCGGGACGGTGCAGGCTTCGGTCGCCAACAGCGCACGCATCGACGTCGACGCCTACAGCCTGAACCAGCACGTCGTTGCCTGGTTCACGCCCGACGATTGCGTGGTGCTGCCGTCATGAGCTCCCGCCGGATCTTCGCGCGGCCGGCGCGCTTTGCCGCGATCGCACCCTATGTCTGGATGGTGCTGTTCTTCCTGGTGCCGTTCGCCTTCGTGCTGAAGATCAGCCTGTCGCAGACGGCGATCGCACAGCCGCCCTACGAACCGGTCTTCGACCTGACGGCGGGATGGGACGCGCTCAAGGGCGCCTTTGCCGCGCTATCAATCGACAATTTCAGACTGCTCGTCTCCGACGACATCTATGTGTTCGCCTATGTGCGCAGCCTCACCGTCGCGATGATCGCGACTGCGCTGCTGCTTTTGATCGGCTATCCCATCGCCTATGGCATGGCGCGGCTGCCGAAGCGCTGGCAGGCGGTGGCGATGGTGCTGGTGATCGTGCCGTTCTGGACCTCGTTCCTGATCCGCATCTATGCCTGGATCAACATCCTCCAGCATGACGGCCTGCTCAACCAGATACTGCTGGCGTTGCACCTGGTCAGCCAGCCCGTGGTGTGGCTCTCCACCGACACCGCGATGTATATCGGCATCGTCTATTCCTATTTGCCGTTCATGATCCTGCCGCTCTACGCCACCCTCGCCAAAATGGAGCCGGCGCTGGAGGAGGCGGCCGGCGATCTCGGCGCGCCGCCGTGGCAGGTGTTCTGGCTCGTCACCTTTCCGCTGTCGCTACCCGGCGTCGGCGCCGGCGTGCTGCTGTGCTTCATCCCGATCGTCGGCGAATTCGTCATTCCCGACCTTCTGGCCGGCTCCAATTCGCTGATGATCGGCCAGACCCTGTGGCTCGAATTCTTCACCAACAAGGACTGGCCGGTCGCCTCTGCCGCGGCGATCGTGCTGCTGGTGGTGCTGCTGCTGCCGCTGCTGCTGTACGAACGGCTGCAGAAGCGGCAGCTCGAACATGGGCGGTGAGGCGATGCGCAAGATCTCCCGCCTGTCCCGTTTCAACATCGCCTCGCTCGCGCTCGGCCTGGCATTCCTCTATCTGCCGATCCTGATCCTCGTCATCTATTCCTTCAACGCCTCGCGCCTGGTGACGGTGTGGGGCGGCTGGTCGCTGCGCTGGTATCACGAGTTCTTCAACGACCGCGCCATGATCGAGGCGGCCTGGATGAGCCTGCGGGTCGCGGTTGCCTCCGCGACCATCGCGACGCTGCTCGGGACGCTCGCCGCGGTGGCGCTATCGCGCGGCGAGCGGTTCCGCGGTCGCACGCTGTTCTCCGGCATGCTCTATGCGCCGCTGGTGATGCCGGAGGTGATCACCGGATTGTCGCTGCTGCTGTTGTTCGTGGCGCTGAACGCCGAGCGCGGCTTCTGGACCGTGACGATCGCCCATACAACGCTGACGATGTGCTTCGTTGCCGTGGTGGTGCAGTCCCGGCTCGGCTCGCTCGATCGTTCGCTCGAGGAGGCCGCGATGGACCTCGGCTGCAATCCTGTCCGTGCCTTTGTTTCGGTGACGCTGCCGCTGATCGCCCCCGCGATCGTCGCAGGCTGGATGCTGGCCTTCACGCTGTCGCTGGACGATCTCGTGATCGCGAGCTTCACCACGGGCCCCGGCTCGGCGACGCTGCCGATCCGGATCTATTCGGAGGTCAGGCTCGGCGTGAAGCCCGAGATCAACGCGATCTGCACGCTGGTGATCGCCCTGATCGCGGTCGTCATCGTCATCGCCTCGCTGGCTTCAAAGCTATCGAGCTCGCAGGGCGAGAGCGCGGCGCCGCTGTAGGAGAGAGCGTCATTCCGGGGCGATGCGAAGCATCGAACCCGGAATCTCGAGATTCCGGGTCTGGTCCTTCGGACCATCCCGGAATGACAGCCTATTTAAGACTTCACCGCACCCGCCGTGAGCCCGCCCACCATGTAGCGGCGGAAGGCGTAGTAGACCGCGGCCGGCGGCAGCGCGTAGATGAAGCCCGTGGTCATCAGCAGTTCCCACGGCGAATCGTCGGCCGCAAGGAAGTTGCCGAGCGCGACGGGGAGGGTGATCTCGCGGTCGTTCGAGAGCAGCAGGAACGCGTAGAGATACTCGTTCCAGGCGAGCAGCACCGCATAGGTGCCGATCGCGACCAGCGAGGGCATCATCAGTGGCAGGTAGACCAGGCGGAAGATCTGCAGCGTCGTGGCACCGTCCATCACGGCGGCTTCGTCCAGCTCGACCGGCAGCTTGTCGGAGGCCTGCTTGAGCACCCAGATCGCGTAGGGGCTGGCGATCGTCACCATCGCCAGGATCAGCGACCAGTGATTGTTGAGCAGGCCGTAATTGCCCATGGTGCGGTACATCGGCACGGCGAGGAACGCCGCGGGAATGAAATAAGTGAAGAGCGCGAGGTTCAACACCGTGCGCCCGCCCGGCACCTTCAGCCGCGAGATCGAGAACGCCGCCGCCGTCGCGATGAACAGTGTCAGCACGCCGACGGAGACCGCGATCACGGTCGAATTCCAGAACTGGATGTAGAAGTCGCGCAGGAAGTAATGCTGCTGTTTGAACACGATCTCGAAATTGTGCAGCGTCGGGTGATCCGGCCACAGCTTGCCCGAGAACGCGTCCTCCTTCGGGGAGATCGCGAACAGGAACATGTGATAGATCGGGATCATCGTCCAAAGGAAGACGGGAATGCCGATCAGCAGCAGCCGCGCTTCGGTTCCGACTTCGCGCCAAGTAAATTCTCTTACGCCGGGGAGCTTCATCGCGACAACCGTTTCATCATGAAGTACACGAGCGGCAGGACGAACGGCATCGCGCAGGCGATCGATGCCATGGCCAGCGAGAGCTGGTCGAGCCGGAGATAGCGGATGCCGAGCGTCGCCAGCACGTGCGTGAGGTCGGCCGGGCCGCCGCCGGTGAGCAGGTAGACGCTGTTGAAATCGCCGAGCGTCCAGATCATCGAGAGCAGCGTGCAGGTGACGTAGAGCGTCTGCATCGACGGCCAGGTGATGTAGCGGAATTTTTGCCACCAGCTCGCGCCGTCGACCTCGGCGGCCTCGAACAGATCGTGCGAGATCGCGAGGCGCCCGGTGATCAGGATCAGCGTCCAGAACGGCAGCGACTTCCAGATGTGCACGGCGATCGCCATGGTCAGCGCCACGGTCGGATCGTTCAGCCAGTTCGGGCCGTCATCGCCGGTCAAGGAGAAGATGTAGTGGTTGATCATGCCCCATTCGGGATTGAGCATGAAGCGCACCGACAGGATGGTCGGGATCGACGGCACCGCCCAGGGCAGGATGAAGATCACCGAGAGCCATTTGATCCAGGTGCGCTGCTGGGCGAAGAAGCCGGACAGGAACAGCGCGATCAGCATCTTGATGTTGATGCCGATGACCAGGAAGATCAGCGTGTTGACCGCGGCGCGCGCAAAGATCGGATCATTGTAGAGCGCCACATAATTCGACGGGGCCCGCGCCAGCCACAGCCCGTAGCAGACGGGATAGACGACGAAGGCAAGGAAAACGAGCAGATAGGGCGCGAGCAGGATGATGCCCCAGACCTGCGCCGGGGTCAGCCGCGACGACAAGGGCGGGCCGGGGATTGCCTGATCGCCAGAGAGCGTGATCGCCATTCTTTCGAACTCTTCAAAGAGAAGCCGGCCGCGAAACGCGGCCGGTGTTGTTCTTACATCCTCTCCCCGCAGCGCGGGAAAAGGGGCGGGCGACTTAGCCCGCGACCTGCTTGATGCGGGCGATCAGTTCGTCGACGGCCTTGTCGACCGGAACCTTCTCGCTGACGACGCGATTCATCGCCTTCGCCCACACGTTCTCGTTGTTGAGGATCGTGAACTTCCAGTTCTTGGTGAAATCGAACGCGGCGGTGCCGCCTTTGAACTGCGCGTAGACGGCCTTGCGGTGCTTGTCAGCCTGCCAGAACGGGCTTTCCTGGCTTTCCTTGGTCACCGGGAACCAGCGGCCGAGCGCGCCTTCGATGTAGGGACGGACGTTATCTTCCTGGAGCAGGAAGCTGATGAACTGCTTGGCCTCGGCCTTGTTCTTGGCCGCGGTGAACACCAGCCCGGTCTTGACGTCCGAGCGGTAGCGGATGGTCGAACCATCCGGCGCCTTCGGGAAGGATGCCGTGATGATGTCCTGCTCATAGGCCTTCTTGCCGGCGTCGCGCTGCTCCTGGGTGAGCGCCTGGTTCTGCGAGTCCTCGAACCACTTCGCTGCGATCGAGATCGTGAAGTTGTGGGTCATCACGATGGTCTTGTTGTGGAACGCGACGTTGTTGTCGGGATCCTTCCAGGTGGTCGAGGAGGGCGGGGTGCAGCCCTTGATGTAGGTGTCGGTATAGTCCTTCAGCGCCTTGATCAGGCCGTCGCGGACCTTCGGGTCGTCGACCAGCAACTTGCCGTCGTCGTCGACCAGCTTGACGTGGTAGGCATCCATGAAGGTGTAGAACGACTGGAAGGAGTCGGTGGATTCCACGCCCATCGGCTGGCCGACGGCGTAGATGCGCTGGCCGGTGGCCTTGCGGATCGCCGGCTGCACCTTGTCGCACCAGAACGTCCAATAGCCCGTCCAGTCGTTCGGGATGTCGCTCTGCTTGAAGCCGGCCTTCTCCAGCATGTCGTTCCAGATCTGGACGTGCATGCTCTGCTGCTTCAGCGGGAAGCCGTAATAGGCCTTTTTCTTGGCGACGTCGTTGTAGAGGATCGACGCATCGAGCGTGTTCTGCACGAACCGGCCCTTGATCGGCTCCATGACGTCCGTGAGGTCCTCGAGCTTGCCCTCATAGGCCCACTTGCCCTGCGCCTGCACGTCATAGGAGTCGGAATAGGCGACATCGGGAACCGTGCCGGCATCGAGCGCCGCGACCGTCTTTGGAATCATGTCCTGGATCGCGTATTGCGACAATTCGACCTTGATGCCGGTCTTGGCTTCGAATTTCTTGATCGTCTCGATCAGCGCGTCGTCTTCGGAGCGATAGAAGCCCTTGCCCCACCAGACCGTGATCGTCTTCTGCTGCGCAAAGGCGGGTGCAGTGGTGGCAAAAAGCCCAACCGCAGCGACCGCCAATGATACTGCGCCAATTACCTTGGATCTCACGTTTTTCTCCCTCAAACGGCCGGTGTTTTTAACCGGTCGTATAAAACACTAGCGCAGGATGGTAGCGCAATCAACGCATCTTGTCAGACCCGGGTCGTGGAGGTGTTGGGCCAGAGCAGATGCTCAACGCGTGGATCGATCCAATCGCCGCATCAATTCGGCCGGATCAATTCGCGATGGTCGGCCAACACCAGAGAGGCGCCGTCCTCAGTTGAATTTCACCTGAGTCGGACGTCAGCTCAGCTGGACTTGCTAGTTGGACTTGGCGGTCTCTTTAGAATTTTCCGCCGTCGGCGCTTCCGCCGGCGCGGGACGCTTTCCGCTTCCCGTGATGCGCTCGATCGCGGAGCGCACGGCATCGCCTCCCTTGCGGTCCTTCAGCATGTCAAGCAGCGGCGCGGAGGCCGGCGAGCGGCGGATCAGGCTTTCCGGATCGGGGAAGATCAGCGGATCGTCCCATGGCCCCTGCACCACGAACGGCAATTCGAATCCCGAGGCGCTGTTGAGGCTTGCCACACCCTTCATGTCGTATTCGCGCGTCGGCACCGAGGCGGTGCCGGTGAGCGTGATCTTCGTCGCCGGCCCTTCGACGCGAATGTCCTCGGCGGTGGCGATCCCGTCGGAGAATTTCACGGCGATGGTGAGGTTGGTGTAGGGCGTCGAGCCGTTGCGGAAATTGCCACCGCCCGACAGTGGTCGCCGCTCCAGCCGCTTCAGGAGCTGCTCGGCATTGAAGCCGGAGATCGCGCCATCGTGCCCGGTCACGGTGGCACTTCCGTCGAGCGACTGCACGAGGCCGAACGGGCTCGATCCCGAGGCGAGAAGCGAGACGTTGATGTTGCCGCGGCCGGACAGCTTGTTGAGCCCGAACAGCTCCGTGGCGCAGGCCTGGAGGTCGACGTCGGTGAACTGGAATTGCGCCTTGATGTCGGCGACGGTGTCGGACCGGGCGATGCCGAACGAGCCCTTTGCGATCCCGCCATAGACCTGCGCCTCGCCGACCGAGAGCGCCAGCGTGCCGTTGCGCAAATTGGCGCCGATCGCGGTGCGGCCGAGCTTCGTCGGCCCGACCGTCAGCTTGGCCGCGGACAGGCGCATGTCGAGGTCGGTGGTCGACAATCCCTGGAGATCGAACAGCTGCCGGTTCCAGTCGCGCGCGCCGCTCGCGAGCAGGCGGAACGTCGAGATATAGGGCGTGAAGTCGAGCGCATCGGCGGCGAGCGTCGCCTGCAGCGTCTGCCGGCCATTATTGGCGTAGGTCATGACGCCTTCGGCGGCGTTGCCGTCGAGCTCGACGTTGACATTGGTGAGCGCGATCGAGGCGCCGACGACGTTGGCGCGTGCCTTCAGCGCGAAGCGGCCGAAGCCGCCGCTGCCGGGCTGCGGCTGCCCGGTCCAGCGCAGCGCGTTGCGCAAGGACGGGCTGTCGACGGTGAGCGTGCCTTCCATCATGGGGCTGGTGCGATTGGCGACACTGCCGTCGAAGGCCAGCTTGAGCGGCGCGCTGGCGATTCGCGCCTTCAGGCCGGACCGGTCGCCGGAGAGGGCGGCGACGAAATCTGAAAAGCTGATCGAGCCGTCGACACGCTCGCCGCGCCAGTCGAACTGTCCGGTCGCGGCAAAGGAGCGCGAGATCGAAGGCCAGGCCAGCGACAGGTCGATGTCCTCGAGCTTCTCGGTGGCACGCGTGGCGGCGTCCTCGTAGTCGAGCACGCCGTCCTGGATCCGGATTTCGGAGAACGAGACCTGGTTCTCGGCCCCGGGCTTCATGGTGCGCGCGATGGTCTGGATGAAGGGAGTCCAGTTGCTCTCGCCGTCCGGCTTGAGGCTGACATGGATGCGCGGACGCAGCAGCGCGAGGTCCGCAATCTCGAAACGCTGCAGCAGCAGCGGCAGCAGCCGCAGATTTGCAGTGAGCACGTCGACCTGCAGTGCTGGCGTGCTGGTGCCGCCGCCCTTGAGGCCGACGTCGTGGAAGGAGATGTAGCTCGCCGGCAGCACGGAAATGTCGATGCTCCCTGCGACATTGAGCTCCAGCCCGGTGACGTCGCGGATCTGCGCTTCGACCGCCTTGCGCAGCGCGTCGCGGTTGATGAGCCAGGAGGTCGCGATCAAGGCGATCAGCGCGACGCCGAGCAGCGCCGCGATCGGCGTCCCGAGGCGCTTCATTCCTTGGGCCATGGTCAATGGCATGTCCTGATCGGGTTGGTCGTTGGAGCCAGAGGGCGGGCCGGGAAACCTGCGCGCCCACACCCAACCCCCGCAACTTGATGGGTTTTCTTGACGCTTTCAAGGCCGCTGCACGGTTATGCCCACGGCGTGGGCAGCTTCTACCACCCAGCGGCGCAGCGGAGAACCCCGTATCATTGACGGCTTCGGACGATTTCGCCTAATAATCGCCGCCAATAAGGCGCGACGGCCAGCAAGCCGAAGGTTCAGTCGAGGTTTTTTGCATGAACAAGGTCTATCCCGACGCCAGGTCGGCTCTGTCAGGCATTCTGAAAGACAACATGATGATCATGTCGGGTGGCTTCGGCCTCTGCGGCATTGCCGAGGAGCTGTCGGACGCGATCCGGGAGTCCGGTGTCAAGGGCCTGACGGTGGTCTCCAACAATGCCGGCGTCGACGGCATCGGCCTCAGCCGCCTTCTCGAAACCCGTCAGATCAAGAAGATGATCTCGTCCTATGTCGGCGAGAACAAGCTGTTCGCCCAGCAATTCCTCGCCGGGGAGCTGGAACTCGAATTCAATCCGCAGGGCACGCTGGCCGAGCGCATCCGCGCGGGCGGCGCCGGCATCCCGGCCTTCTACACCAAGACCGGCGTCGGCACGCTGATCGCCGAAGGCAAGGAAGTGAAGGAATTCGACGGCGAGAAGTACCTGATGGAGCGCGGCCTGTTCGCCGACCTCGCCATCGTGCACGCCTGGAAGGGCGACACCGCCGGCAACCTCATCTACCGCAAGACCGCGCGCAATTTTAACCCGATGATGGCGACCGCCGCGAAGATCACGGTGGCCGAGGTCGAGCATCTGGTTCCGGCCGGTGAACTCAATCCCGACCACATTCACACGCCCGGCATCTTCGTGAAGCGCATCGTCGAGGTCGGCACGGCCAAGAAGCGCATCGAATTCCGCAACACCCGCCCGCGCCCGAGCGCATGATCCGGAAAACTGGACACCGGTTTTCCGATCAGATCATGCGCCACTAAAGAATCGACAGGAGCACAACGATGGCCTGGACCCGTGAACAGATGGCCGCGCGCGCCGCGAAGGAGTTGCGCGACGGCTATTACGTCAATCTCGGCATCGGCATCCCGACGCTGGTCTCGAACTACATCCCGGACGGCATGGACGTCAGCCTGCAGAGCGAGAACGGCATGCTCGGCATGGGCCCGTTCCCGTATGAGGGCGAGGAAGACGCCGATCTCATCAACGCCGGCAAGCAGACCGTGAGCGAGCTGCCCTCGACCTCGTACTTCTCGAGCGCGGATTCCTTCGGCATGATCCGCGGCGGCCACATGGACCTGTCGATCCTCGGCGCCATGCAGGTGGCCCAGAACGGCGATCTCGCCAACTGGATGATCCCCGGTAAGATGGTCAAGGGTATGGGCGGCGCGATGGATCTCGTCGCCGGCGTCAAGCGCGTCATCGTGGTGATGGAGCATTCGGCCAAGGACGGCCCGAAGCTCCTGAAGCAGTGCAACCTGCCCCTGACCGGCGAGCGCGTGGTCGACATGGTCGTCACCGATCTGGCCGTCTTCACCATCGACAAGCACGGCAGCGGCGGCATGGCGCTGATCGAGCTCGCCGACGGCGTTTCGCTCGACGAGGTCAAGTCCAAGACCGAAGCGGAATTCCGCGTCGCGCTGAAGAATACGTAATCGGGAAACTGATGGGGCGCGCATGACGATACGGTCTGCGCGTCCTTGGGATTTTGGTTCAGCGATCAGGTTGGTTGACGGCAACGCGATTGGTCGAAGCACCACGGATGCGCGAACGATGTACCCATGCCTTCAAGCGGGGCCGCTCGGCACCTCGGAGAACCGGGTCAGCCAGACGACCGGGCCGATGCTGGCGGCGATGATCAGGAGGGCCGCGAGCGCGCCGTCCTCGAAATTGCCGCGGCTTGCGAACTGGTAGATCGACGTCGACAGCGTTTCGACGTTGAGGGGCCGCAAGAGCAGCGTTGCCGGGAGCTCCTTCAGGCAGTCGACGAACATGATGATGACGGCGCCAAGCATCGCGGGCCGGAGCAACGGCAGATAGATCTGCCTCAACATGACCGCCTGGCCCGCGCCGACCGTCCGCGCGCTCTCGTCATAGTCGCGCGGAATGCTGTCGAACCCGGCTTTGATCATGCCGACCGGCACGGCCAGAAAACGAATCGTGTAGGCGATGACGACGGCCGTCCCGGAGCCGACCAGGATCAGCCCGGGCAGCGAACGTCCCGTCCAGGCCGCGACCGCGCTCAGCGCGTTGTCGACCGCCAGCACGGGGGTCAGCAGGCCGAGGGCAATCACGAGACCCGGCAGCGCGTAGCCGGTCTGCGCGATGCTCATCGCCACATATCGCAGAGGATCCGGCCGAAAGCGGTGCGCGATCGTCGTGGCGAGCGCAAGCATCAGCGCCACGAGCGTCGCGAGCGCTGCATAGGCAAACGAATGGAAGGTGTGGCGCCACAGCAGCGGGTCGAAATTTGCAAGCAGTCCGCGACCGAGAGCCTGATGCGCCAGATAGAACAGCGGTACGACGAAGCCGATCAGCACCGGCAGCACGCAGACCGCGAACGCGATCCATGCTCTTGCGCCCGAAAGCGGGGTTCGCTGCCTCACATGCGGGCTTTCGGCGGAGAATTCGGCGTTGGCGTTGCGACGGCCGTAACGCTCCATCGCGATCAGGCCGGCGACGATCGCAAGCATCAGGCATGCGAGTTGCGCCGCCCCGGCGAGGCTGCCGCGGTTGAGCCAGGTGGTGAAGATCGAGACCGTCAGCGTGCGGATGCCGAGATATTCGCTGGCGCCGATGTCATTGAGCGTTTCCAGCGCGACCAGCGCCACGCCGACCGCGAGCGCCGGCCGCGCCATCGGCAATGAAACGCGCCAGAAAACGGTCCATCGGCCGGCCCCCAGCGTCGTAGCCGCCTCGGCGAATTCGGCGGATTGAACCTGAAACGTCGCGCGCGCCGATAGATAGACGTAAGGATAGAGCACGAGCCCGATCACGAAGATGGCGCCCGGCAGCGAGCGCAGGTTGGGCAGATGGCCGAGGGCATCGCGCAGCGGCAGCCAGATCGCGAGGGTACGGTGCACCAGGCCGAGCGGTTCGAACAGGTCGGCATAGACGTAAGCCGCAAGATAGGTCGGAATCGCCAGCGGCAGCGGCATCAGCCACAGGAGCATGCCCCGGCCGGGAAAATCGTGGCGCGATATCACCCATGCGGTGCCGGCGCCGATCAGAAGTGTGAGCGCGCCGACCCCGACGAGCAGAAGCGCAGTGTCCAGGAGGGCGGCCGGCAGCACGTAGTTGATCAGGTCGTGCCACACATCGGGCGCCGGCTGCAAAGCCAGCGAAACGATCGAGATCACGGGCGCCGCGACCAGGATCGCGGTTGCGATCGCGATTGCGGTCGCGGCGCGCCCGGCGTGGGCGCGGCCTCTCAAACGAGGCCGTGCGCCCGAAGCTTCTGCTAGTTTGAGTGACGAGGGCCGCCAGAGATCAGTTGTCAAAGCCGACCTTGTCCACCAGCGAGGCCGCAGCCTTGCGGTTGGCGGCGATCTTTGCGATCGGCAACGGATCCGGGCCGAGCTTGCCGTAGCCCGCGATGGTAGAGTTGATGGCGACACCGGCGCGAACCGGATATTCGTAATTCTGGTCGGCATACATCTGCTGCGCCTGCTCGCTGACGAGCCACTCGATCAGCTTGATGCCGTTGGCCTTGTTGGGCGCGTGCTTGGCGAGCAGCACGCCGGAGAGGTTGACGTGGGTGCCGCCGCCCTCGAAAGTCGGCAGGATGACGCGGGTCGCCTCCGCCCACGGTTTCTTCTCGGGATCGTTGTTGATCATCAGCGCCCAGTAATAGGTGTTGCCGATGCCGATGTCGCACTTGCCGGCGGCAACGTCACGGGCGGCTTCGCGATCGCCGCCCGACGGCTTCTGCGCGAGATTGGCCTTCACGCCGCGCAGCCATTCCTCGGCCTTGGCCTCGCCGTGCTTGGCCGTGTAGGCCGCGAACAGGGCGTTGTTGTAGATGTGCTGGCCCGAGCGAATGCAGATCTTGCCCTTCCACTTGGGATCGGCGAGCTCCTCATAGGTGATCTTGTCCTGCTTGACGCGATCCTTCGAGGCATAGATCACGCGCGCGCGCATGGAGATGCCGGCCCAGTGTCCGTCCGGATCGCGATACTGCGCCGGCACGACCTTGTCGACCACCTCCGACTTGATCGGCTGGGTGACGCCGGCCTGCACGGCTTCGTCGATGCGGCCGATGTCCACCGTCAGCAGCACGTCGGCCGGGCTGTTGGCGCCTTCCGCCTTCATGCGCTGCTCCAGACCCGAGCTTGCGGAGACGACATTGACCTTGATGCCCGTATCCTTGCTGAACGCGTCGAACAGCGGTTGGATCAGCTTGGTCTCGCGATAGGTATAGACGTTGACCTCGCCATTGGCGGCTGCTTTCGACGCGAAGGACGAAGTCAGGCTCAACACCGCCGCGGACGCGGCGAGGACGCGAAGATTGATCATAAGGGCTGCTCCAGGCGCGCGATTGAACGCCCGATTGAGTAGCGCAGGCGATGCGGCAACGTCAGCGACGCGATGTCGCGAGGGTCATGACTTAGAGGGATTCCAATATTGTCTTTAGATCGATTCTAATTAATGGATGGAGGCGTTGACGGGAAAGCGCGCCGCTATGATCTTGCCGGCCACGTCTTGCTCAGGCGCTGCGACACGCTGACCAGCCATGACGTCTCCTCGCGCACCAGGCGGAAGCCGAGATTGGCGGGCGGCACGCCTTGGGCGCAGCCGCCAGCGCGGGCGTCGCGGATGAAATCGGTGACATAGGCGCGGTGGGCGCCTTCGGCGATACGCACCCCGCAGTTCACGGTCGGGCGGCCGGCATTTCCGGCGTCGTCGACACGCGAGCGCACGAAGCAACTCGAGGTCCACTCCCAGACGTTGCCGGCGAGATCTTCGACGCCGTGCTCGTTCGGGCCGAATTTGCCGAACGGATAGGCTGTGGTGTCGGTGAGGCCGCGTTCGGATTCACGCTCATAGCGGCTGATCCAGCGCTTCGAAGGGTCGCTTGCATCGACCGGCACACCATCATCCCTGAACCTGGAGCCGGCGACAAACGCCCATTCCTCGTCGCTCGGCAGGCGGTAATGCCGGCCGGTCTTGCGCGACAGCCAGCCTGCATAGGCCTCGGCATCGTGCCAGCTCACCTGCACTGCGGGGCGATCGGGGGCGATCGCCACGTCGCGATCGAGCGCGCGGCAGGCGCCATCCTTCACGCAAAGCTGATAGTCGGATGAGGAGACCTGATTCCGCATGATGTGCAGCGGCCGGTCGATCCGGATCGTGCGCAGCGGCGCTTCCGCCTGCTTCCCGCCGCGGGTGAAGTCGCCGGCCTCACGATATGAGAAGCTGCCGGGGACGACCTCGACCATGGCCGGCTCGCCTCCCGCATGATGCGTCGCCATCTCGGAAACCAGAGGCGCAACGGCCAGCGGCCCCACAAGCCCGGCCGCGCAGGCGAGCACCAGTTTGAGCTTGAATGCGATCAGCATGATGATCCCCCCGAAGGAAGAAGGGGCCGGTGATCAATCACCGGCCCCTTGTCGCGTCTAGTTGGTGCTGGCAGGCGGTATTTCGGCAGGGGCCTTCACCTGGGTCATCAGATCGTCGTTCCACTTGCCTTCGACCTTGAAGTGCGCGGTGGCGCCGAGATTGGCCGCCTCGATCAGATTGTGCGTGACATAGGCGTAGATGCCGGGCTGCTGGAATTTGTACAGCGCAGCTCCCGCCGACCCGCCGCGGATGAACCAGGTCTCGAGCCCGACCTCCGGCGCATTGCCGAACTTGCCGGTCTCCCAGACATAATCGCCATGGCCGCCGATCAGATGCGGACGGCTGTCGCGGTTGGCCTGCGAATGCACGATCAGCACGTTCTCCCCGACCTTGGCGGTGAGCGCGTTCTTGCCGGTGAGCGCGCCGACCTTGCCGTTGAAGACGACATGGGTGGGGATCAGCTTGTTCATCACCTCTTCGGTCTCGGTGAAGGCTTCGCCGGGCGATTCGTAGGACTTGAAGTTGCCCTTCTCGTCGCGCGGCACGTACATGTCCTGCTCGCCAATATAGTAGACCTTGTCGTATTTCAGCGCTCGGCCCTTGCCGTCGTTCAGCCCGTCGCGCGGCAGCACCATCACGGCGCCGTTCATGCCGGAGACGACGTGCCAGGGGATCATCGGGCCGCCCGGCGCGCAGTGATAGACGAACACGCCGGTCTTGGTCGCCTTCCAGCGCAGCACGACCTGTTCGCCGGGGTTGATGAGCGTGAGTTCGCCGCCGCCGAGCGCGCCGGTCGCGGAATGGAAGTCGATGTTGTGCGGCATGGTGTTGGTGGCGGGATTGACCAGCGTCAGCTCGACATAGTCACCCTCGTGCACGACCATGAGTGGTCCCGGCATCGAGCCGTTGAACGTCATCGCCTGGAAGGTGGTGCCCTTGTCGTCGATGACGACTTTCTTCTCCTGGACCGTCAGCTTGAACTCGACGATCTTGGGCCCCTGCGTCGTGGCCTGCTCGTGCGCGTGCACGAAGGGCGGAGCGACCAGCTCTACCTTCTGACGCGGCAGCTTGAGATCGCCGGCGGCGAAAGCTGGGGTCGCCAGCATCAGGGCGGTCGCGGCGGCGCTGATCAATGCGGCTCTGCGGGTGAACATCGGAAGCATCCTTCATGAAAAGGTTTGATGACGGAATGCAGTGTGCGCCGGTCGCGGCAAGCGTGTTTGCGCTGCGACAAGCTTCGGCCGGATTCACCTCCGCAACAGTACTTAGGTGCTCGGCGGAGTTGGATCGGTGATGCCACACGGATTGGCGAGCGTGACCGCAACCGCATCGGCGCTCAGCGGCCACTCGTTCGCATCTTCAAGTTGGATTGCGATCCCGGCGGGACCGGGCGTGTCCGGGCAGGGACGTTGGGAAGCCCGCACCGGCAAAGACCTTCGCGAAGAGGCGACTGGCTTAGGGGAGATACATGGCAAGCCCGACCGTTCCCCAGATCGCCAGCGACAGCACGACGAAGACGGCGATTGCTGCGGCCAGGGCGCGCACCACGCCGCCGGCGGCTGGTGTGGCCGGGGCCGGCCGGAAGTCGTCGAAACGCGGGATATGGCCGCGGATGTCGAGCAGGGAGAGAATGAGTTCGAGTGCAAGAAGCCTCATGGCCAGCGCTCCGGATGGCGACGCGAATTGCGCAAATCATCGCCGGGAACCGGCCGCTGCGCTTTGCGCGAGCGCAAAGTCGTTTCCGCGCATCCGGGTTAACTAACACGCATTCCGTGATTTGCTGTGATGTTTGCGCGCGGCGGAAATTTACGAATGGATAAGATATGAGAGCTGATCTTGCGGCGGTCTACGGCGAGGAACGCCTGCCACGTTACACGAGCTATCCGACCGCACCGCACTTTTCGCCCGCGATCGGTCCAGACACCTATGCTCGGTGGCTGGCGGAACTGCCGGCAGGCGCCGGCGCGTCGCTTTATCTGCATGTGCCGTTCTGCCGGGAGATGTGCTGGTACTGCGGCTGCCATACCCAGATCGTCCGCCGCGATGATCTCGTCGCCGGCTATCAGCGGACGCTGCGCAGCGAGATCGCGCTAACCGCCGAAACCATCGGCCGCCGCATCAAGGTCGAGCACATCCATTTCGGTGGCGGTACGCCGACGATCATGGCGCCGGAGGCTTTTGTCGAGTTGATGGCAACGATGCGCCAGAAATTCTTCGTGCTGCCTTCGGCCGAGATCGCGGTCGAGATCGATCCCCGCACGTTGTCCGACGACATGGTCGAGGCCATGCGGCTCTCCGGCGTCAACCGCGCGAGCCTCGGCGTGCAGAGCTTCGATCCCGTGGTGCAGAGGGCGATCAACCGGGTGCAGAGCTTCGAACAGACCGCGTCCGTGGTCAACATGCTCCGCGGCGCGGGCATCGAGGGAATCAATTTCGACCTGATCTACGGCCTGCCGCACCAGACTGTCGCTTCGTGCCTGGACACCGTGCGGCGCAGCCTCGCGCTCGCGCCCAACCGCTTCTCGGTGTTCGGCTATGCTCATGTGCCTGATTTCAAGAAGCACCAGCGCATGATCAACGAGGCCGTGCTGCCCGACGGCCTTGCACGCCACGACCAGGCCTGCGCGATCGCGAATGCCCTGAAGGAGGCCGGTTACGTGCAGATCGGGCTCGATCATTTCGCACGGCCCGACGATTCCATGGCGGTGGCGTACGAGCAGCGGACGTTGCGGCGCAATTTTCAAGGCTATACCACCGACAAGAGTGAAGTCCTGCTCGGCTTCGGCGCGAGCGCGATCGGACATCTGCCGCAGGGCTATGTCCAGAACGAGGTGCAGATCGGCGCCTATGCCCAGAGCATCACCGCCGGCCGCTTCGCCACCGCGAAAGGCTACGGGCTCACCGACGACGACCGGTTGCGCGCCGACATCATCGAACGCATCATGTGCGAGTTCGGTGCCGATCTCGGCGACATCTGCGCCCGTCATGGCGCAGAGGCCGGAGCGATGCTGAAATCGGCGGCCCGTCTGAAGCCGCTGATCTCCGACGGCGTCGTGCGATTGGACGGCGACCGGCTCGCGGTCGCCAAGGATTCGCGCTTCCTGGTCCGCAGCGTCGCCGCCGCATTCGATGCGCATCTGGATCCCGGCAAGCAGCTGCACAGCCGGGCTGTGTAGCTTCCTGTCATTCCAGGGCGCACCTCTTGGTGCGAACCCGGAATCCATTTCACTGCACTGGTTGCTGCCCGATGGATTCCGGGTTCGCGCTGCGCGCGCCCCGGAATGACGAGCCAGCTTGCGCTTCAACAAAGAGGCTTCCGCTCGCTCAGCTATCGTCAATTCGGAACGGAGTTGTCCATGCCCTTCGGATCCGACGATCTGGTCGACGACATCATGCGCACGGCGCCGCACACGATCCGCGTGTTTCTCGCCTTCAGGATGGCCTGCGTCGGCTGTCCGATCGCGACCTTCCACACCGTGGATGATGCCTGCCGCGAGCATGGAATCGAGCGCGACAAATTCCTCGCTGCATTGAGCGATTGCGTGCCGGCGTGAAACGGTCTGGAATCGCGCGGGCGCGCGCGTTCCCGGATGAGGGAGCGTTTTCGCCGTAAGCGGAAGCGCCCCTCATCCCTGTCAGTGGAGGCATCCCGGCATCGGCTCTCACGCCGCGCCGCCGTCGGCATTCCGCTCCGCCAGCACGACGATCTTGTGCGGCTCGCGCAGGATGATGCGCTGGCGGCCGCTCTCCACGAGGCCTTGGTTCTCCCAGCCGCTCAGGATGCGGCTGACGGTGTGCAGCGTGGTGCCGGTCATCTGCGCGATGTCCTGGCGGCTGATCGGGAAATCGATCTCGATGCCGTGGTCGAGTTTCTTGCCGGACTGCTTGGCGAGGCGCAGCAGCGCGTGCGCGATGCGTTGCTCGACCTGCTGGGTCGACATTTCGAGGATGCGGGTGTGACTCTCCTGAAGCCGGGTGCCGACGGTCTGGAGCGTGTTGGCGGCGAGCGCCGGAAACCGCTCGATCAACCGCGGCCAGGCCGAGGTCGGCCAGATCAGCACCACGCTGTCGTCGACCGCCATCGCCGTCGCCGGATAGCGCGCGGCTCCGATCGCCATCGCGAGCCCGAATGTTTCGCCGGGCGCGACATAGCGCACCACGATCTGCTCACCGGTCGGCGTGGTCTTGGCCGCGCGGACATGGCCGTGCAACAGCAGGAAGAAGGATTGCGCGTCGGCCCCCTGCTCGAAGATGGCACTGTTCTTGGAAAAGCGGGCCGAGCGGGCCTCACGCAGGATCTCGTCCAGAGCCTCCGGCGTCACCCCCGCAAACAGCGGCAAATGCGCAACCAGCGATGTGTCGACCTTGGCCATTCTGCCTCCTTGGCATCAGGGAGTGTGATGGCACCTGCAATCGTCCTGGTGTTTGCGGTAACGCAAAACGGGCCGGTCGGCTGGCGGTATTTTTCCAGACAACGATCTGGATTTCATCGGAGTTGATGCCATGGCTGGCGCCCGATCCCGTAACTTTGCGGGCTGGCCGCTGTTCGCGAACAGCTTTCGGCCCTTTTTCCTGCTTGCCGCGATCCAGGCGGCGCTGTCGATCCTGGTCTGGGTGCCGATGTTCCATGGCGAATTGTCCGTGAGTTCCGCATTCGGGCCGCGTGACTGGCATATCCACGAGATGCTCTATGGCTTCCTGCCCGCCGTCATCACCGGCTTCCTGTTCACGGCCATCCCGAACTGGACCGGGCGGCTGCCGATCCAGGGCATGCCGCTGGGGGCGCTGCTGATGGTCTGGCTCGCCGGGCGCGTCGCCTTGACGATGTCGGCCGATGTCGGCTGGGCGTTTGCGCTGATCGTCGATGCCGCCTTCCTCGCATTGGTCGTCGCCGCCGCGATGCGCGAGATCATCGCAGGCGGCAACTGGCGCAACCTGCCCGTGGTGGGGCTGGTGCTCGTTCTGCTCGCCGGCAACGTCGCCTTTCATGTCGAAGCGCATGAGCAGGGCGCGGCCGATGTCAGCATCCGCGTCGGCATCAGCGTGGTCATTCTGCTGATTGCGTTGATCGGCGGCCGCATCATCCCAAGCTTCACCCGTAACTGGCTGGTCAAGTTCAATCCCGGCCGATTGCCCGTGCCGTTCGGACGCTTCGACGGCGCCGTGATCGGATGCAGCGCGGTCGCGCTCGTCTCGTGGATCGTGGCGCCGTCGAATGCCGTCACGGGTGTCCTGATGGCACTTGTCGGTGGGCTGCACTTGGTGCGGCTCGCGCGCTGGGCTGGCGATCGCACCTTCCGCGAGCGGCTGCTCGTGATCCTGCATGTCGGCTACGTCTTCGTGCCGTTCGGTTTCATCCTGCATGCCCTCGCGGTTTTCGGTGTACTGCCGCCAAGCGCCGGCATCCACGCCTGGATGGCAGGTGCGGCGGGAACCATGACGCTCGCGGTCATGACCCGCGCGAGTCTCGGCCACACCGGACAGGCGTTGACGGCTTCGCCGGCGATCCAGGGAATCTATGCTGCGATCATCATCGCGGCTCTGGCCCGGATCGCTGCCGTCGTGTTGCCCGCGCATGGCGATGTGTTGTTGCACATCGCCGCCTGCGGCTGGATCGTCGCTTTCCTCGGATTCGCCATCGCGTTCGGCCCGCTGCTCGCCGGCAGCCGGCGGCGTGGCCTCGCCACGATGGGCGTGCCCGCTCCCGCGCGCTGAACTCAAGCTGCAGTCGCCGTGGGCGGTGCCATCTCGGGCCGCACGCCCTTGCGCCACTCGGTGATGGTGCAGCCGAACCGGCTGCGGAACCAGCGCGCCATGGCGCTCTGCGCGGAGAAGCCAAGCTGCATCGCGATGTCGGCCAGCCGCCGGCCGGGAGCGTCGATCAGCTGGATCACGAGATCGGCGCGTTGCGCGTCCAGGATGGCCGAGAAGCTGGTGCCGGATGCTGCGAGGCGGCGGTGGATGGTGCGGCGGGTGCACGCAAGATGCTCGGCGACGCGCTCGATCGTGCAGTCGCCGCCGGCAAGGAGGAGACGTACGACCTCGTCGACCTTCTGCTCCCAGCTTGCGGGCCGTGTTTCGATCGCCTCGATCCGCTTGCGCAGATAGCTCGCAATCAGCGGATGCGCGCTCGGGATCCGACGTTCCATATCATGCGCGGACAAGACGATCGCGTCATCCCTCGCGTTGAAGATCACGCGACAGCCGAAGAATTCGCGATAGCGCTTGCGATCGTGCGGAGGCGGATGATGCAGGTGCACCTCCCGCGGCCGCCAGTCATGCCCGAACAGCGACTGGATGGTGCGGTGGACGCTGCCGAGCGCCACGTCGATCGACTGCCGCGGCGCGCTCGGTTTCCGGCCGCGCAGATGCATCGTGATGGTCACGGTCTGCTTGCCGCGCGCAACGTTCAGCCGCATGCCATCGTGATGGATATGGATGAAGCGCGAGAACGCATCGATCGCCTCGCCGACGGTCGCTTGCTCGCGCACGATCAAGCCGACCGTGCCGAAATTGGTCAGGCCGCCGCGTTCGGCGAGGCGCAAGCCGAAATCTTCGGCGCCGGACGCCTCCGCGGACAATTCGAGCAGACGGCGCAGGCCGGCGACGGCAATGGGCGTGTCGGGCTTGTCGAGGCAGGCTGGCGGCAGCCTGGCCTTGCGCATCATCTGCCTGGGGTCCAGCCCGACCGACCGGGCGACCTCCGGATAATAACTCAGGCTCGAGCTGCGAATGAGGTCGGTCATGCGAACCGTTCCTGTCAGCTGCTCACGCAGATGTCCCGAAATGTAAAATTTCTGTCCCGGTCCGTCAAATCCAGGAACCCTGCGGAACATACATAGGGGAAACCGAAGCACGGGCGTGAATGCCGTGCTTACGACGGCGCGACAGGGCGATGGAGCCCGCTACCGTCTCAGGCCTTTTGACCAAGACATTGCTGGATCGGGATCATGCCGGGAAACATGCTTTCCAAGGGTGAGATATTCGTCATCGACACCGACGCTGCCTCCCGCGAACAGCTTTCGACCGCGCTCCAGCAGAACGCCTACGAGGTGATCTGTTTCGCCGACGGTGCATCCCTCTTGTCCGCCGCGAGGGCGCGGATGCCGGCCTGCGTGCTGCTGGAGTTGCCGCCTGATCGGTCCGGCCTCGACGTGCTCAAGCGGCTGCGGGGGGAGAACTGCATGGCGCCCGTGCTGGTGACGTCGGCGAACGGCAGCATCGCCATGGCGGTCGACGCCATCAAGAGCGGAGCGGCCGATTTCATCGAAAAGCCGTTCCGCACCCACGACATCGTCGGCCGGATCGATGCCGCCATCGACGAATTCGCGCAACCCGGCGCGAGCCGGCAACGCTGGCTGACAGGCTGCGAGCCCCTGACCGCGCGCGAGGGCGACGTGCTCGAGCATCTCGCCGCCGGCCTCACCAACAAGGAGATCGCCCGGCGGATGCATCTGAGCGCGCGGACTGTCGAGGGCTACCGCGCCAGCATCCTGAAGAAGGCCGGCGCCCGCAACGTGACCGATCTGCTCCGGCGCATCTTCGGCCAGGGTTCACCTACGCAGGCCTGAGGCTCCGCCGAGGCCGCGCGCGGATACGTTCCGCGGCCATACTGCTGCCGCGGCTACGCCCCAAGGAAACCCCAATCGAACCAGTTCCTTCCCCGCCGCGTCTCATCACGATGGCGAGGCATTTCATCGCGCGCGTCCGGCTGGCGGCGCGGCGATACCGGCAGGAGGGACTTCATGCGCATCACCGCAAAACGGTTGGTAACCACGAGCCTGGTCCTGGCGACCATGGCCGTCGCTTCGTCGTCATGGGCGGCCGCCGTGGACGCCACGTCGGCGATCGACACGGTCACCGTCTATCCCGACGGCGCCACCGTCACCCGCGTCATTTCGGTGGATCTCGCCTCCGGGGACTCGACACTGGTCGCCAAGGATTTTCCGCTCTCGCTCGATCCGTCGTCGCTCCGCGTCGAAGGCGAGGCGGGCGCCAAGCTCACGATCGGCACGATCGACGCGCGGCCGCCGAGGGCGGCGCAGCCAGCCAACCTCCCCGAGATCGACAAGCGCATCGAAGCACTGAGAGATCAGCGGGCCGATCTGCAAGGTGCGATCGACTCTGCCGACGCCCGGCGTAAATTTGCGCAGCATTTCGCCGAAGACTCCCCGGCCGGCCTCGGCGAGAAGGGCGAGGCGCGGCCGATCACCGAATGGCGCGCGGCTTTCGCGGCGGTTGCCGAGGAGATCGCGATCGCCGACACCGCGATTCGCGATGCCACGCGAAAGCAGCGCGAGCTCGACCGACAGATCGCGCAACTGGAAGCCGAGCGCTCGGCCAAGCCGCCAAGCAAGCTGGAAGTGCGGATCGACGTCGCCTCGGCGACTGCGACCAAAGCGACATTGCGGGTGACCTACGCCGTGCGCAACGCGCGCTGGGTGCCGCTCTACGACGCCCGGCTCGATACCGGCGCCAAGGATCGCAAGCCGCAGCTCGAACTCGTCCGCCGCGCCGAGGTCACGCAGTCGACCGGCGAGGACTGGTCGAACGTGACGCTCGGCGTCTCCACGGTCCGCATCGGCCGCGGCGGCAGCGCGCCGGAGCTGAACTCGTTGGTCGCGCAATTTCCGCACGTACCGAAGCCCCTTGCGCTCGGCAGCGCCTCGGACCTGGCGCGGCCCGCGCCGACCGCCCGCCAGCGCTCGGCGCAGTTCGAGCCCATGTCCAAGGTCGCAGAGGCGACCGAGCGCGCCGACGAGCAACAGGCAATCGCCGAGATCGGCGATTTCCAGGCCACCTTCAGAATTCCCGGCCGCGTCAGCCTCGGCGCTGCCGAGGGCGCCAAGAGCCTGCGCATTACCTCCATGACCGTGCCGGCCGATCTCGCGGTTCGCGCGGCACCGGTGATGGACCCGACCGCTTTCCTCGAAGCCAGCTTCAAGCAGACCGACGATGCCAGTCTCTTGCCGGGCAAGGTCGCGATCTACCGCGACGGCACATTCGTCGGCCGCGGCAAGATCACGGCGTCCGCCAAGGACGACATCGTGCGGCTCGGCTTCGGTGCCGACGACAAGGTCAGAATCGAGCGCGCCGTGCTCAAGCGCAACGAGGGCTCGGCCGGCTTGCTCGTGACGACGTCGAAGACCGACGAGCGTTCGTTCAAGACCACGATCCGCAACGGCCATGATTTCCCGATCAAGGTCGCGATCGAGGATCAGCTGCCGGTCAGCGAGAACGAGGACATCGTCGTCGAGATGCTGCCCTCGAGCACCCAGCCAACCGCGAGCAACATCCGCGACAGGCGCGGCGTGCTGGAATGGTCCTTCGACGCCAGGCCCGGCGAGGTCAAGGACATCAACTTCGCCTGGCGCATCCGCTGGCCCAAGGACAAGAGCATGGTGATCGTGCCAGCGGGGTAGGCGGTGCGGCTTCTTCACCTCTCCCGTAGGGAGAGGTCGGATCGCATCGTAAGATGCGATCCGGGTGAGGGGTTAGGCTCCCACCGGACGCTGCGGCCCCTCACCCGGATTGCTGAGCAATCCGACCTCTCCCCGTCGGGGAGAGGTGAGGCGGCGCGCACATCGACTGTGGCAAAACATACGGCACGCCATCGGTCTGATGGACGACAGCGTCGATCTCGAAAATATCCCGGATCCTCTCCCGCGTGACGACCTCCGCGCGCGGCCCGTCGGCGACGAGCCGGCCGCCATTCAGCACGATCAGCCGGTCGGCGAAGCGGATCGCGAGATTGAGATCGTGCAGGATCGCGATGACGGCGGTGCCGGCCGCCGCGCGGCGGCGCGCCGCTTCGACGAGGTCGATCTGGTGACGCAGATCGAGGCTCGAGGTCGGCTCGTCCAGCAGCAAGAGCCCGGGGCCGTGCTCGGCCTCGCCGCAGGCGAGCTGCACCAGCACGCGGGCGAAATGGGCGCGCTGCTGCTCGCCGCCTGACAATGTCGGCAATTGCCGTTCGCGGAAATGTGCGAGGGCGACCTCGTCCAGCGCCGCATCGACGAGCGGTCCAGCCTCGCGCAAGCTGCGCTCGCCCGCGCCCATCAGAACCACCTCCTCGACCGTGAACGGGAAGGTGACGTTGATGTGCTGGGACAGCATGGCGCGGCGCGCGGCGAGCTCGCGCGGCGTGAAGCTGCCGATGTCGCGCTGCTTCAGGCGCACCCCGCCTGCGCTCGGGCGAAGATCGCCGGAGAGCAGCCGCAGCAGCGTCGACTTGCCGGCGCCGTTAGGGCCGATGATCGCGACCATCTCGCCGGCCGCAACCGTCAGGCCGACGCCATCAAGCAGCGTCGCGCGGCCCGCGCGCTTGCCCAGCGCTCGTGCCTCGATCACCGCGTTCATAGCGCAGTCAGCCCGCGCTGCCGCAGCAGGATGAAGAGAAAGACGGGTGCGCCGACGGCGGCGGTCAGGATGCCGATCGGCATCTCCGCCGGCGCCACGATGGTGCGCGCCAGCGTGTCGGCGCCGACCATCAGGATAGCGCCTGATAGCACCGACGCCGGCAGCAGCAGGCGATGCGCCGGCCCGATCACGAGGCGGAGCAGATGCGGCACGACGATGCCGACGAAGCCGATGACGCCGCTGATCGACACCGCGACGCCGGTCATGGCGGAGACCATGACGATCGAGATCCGCTTCAGGCGTTCGACGTCGACCCCGCCGTGGAAAGCGTCGGCCTCGCCGAGCACCAGCAGATCGAGGCCGCGCGCGATGAAGGCGCAGGCGGCCAGCCCGATGACGAGAACCGGCGCGAGCAGGGCGCTCTTGGTCCAGGTCACGCCGCTCATCGAGCCGAGCATCCAGAACGTGATGTCGCGGAGCTGGCGGTCGTCGGCGATGAACACGAGCAGCCCGATGCCGGCATTGGCGATGGCGGTGATGGCGACGCCGGCGAGCAGGAAGATCGCGATCGAGGTCCGCCCCGAGCGGCTCGAGATGCCGTAGAGAATCGCGGTGGTCGCCAGCGATCCCGCGAAGGCGGCGAGCGGCAACAGCTCGGTCTGGAGAAAGCGCAGCGCCTCGCCGAAGCGCGAATCCGTGAAGACGATCGCGCTTGCGGCTGCGAGCGCGCCGCCGCTGGAGACGCCGACCAGGGCGGGATCGGCGAGTGGATTGCGAAACAGCCCCTGCATGATCGCGCCGGCCGCGGCAAGCAGGCCGCCGACCATCGCGGCCGCCGCGATGCGGGGAATGCGGATCGACCACAGCACGAGCTGGTCGCGCGCCGTCATAGCAGTGCTTTCGCTGGCAAAGCCCAGCGCCGCAGGCAGCCGGGAGAGAGGGATGCCGGCGGCGCCGACGGTCAGCGCGACGATCGCCGTCACCGCGAGCATCGTGATCAGGACAGGAATCGCGAGTGATGCGGACCGCCGTCTCGCGCTTCGTCGCGGGCTCCGTGCCTCGATCCCGACCGCCACGCTCATTGCCGGCAATTCGCCGCCGACAGCGCCGACGTGAACGCGCCGCCCTCGGCCAAGGCTGGATAGAGCTTGACCGAGAGATCGCGCGCCGCCGTCGCGGTGCGCGGCCCGAAGCCGAGCAGATAAAGCCCATCCATGGTGATGAAGCTCTTGTTGGAAACGACCGGCGTCAGCGCAAAGCCGGGGTGCGTGTAGACTGCATCGGCCTGCAGCGAATCCTTGCCGCGCTCGATCGACAGCACGACATCGGGCTTCGCGGCCACGATCGCCTCGTCGCTGATGACCTTGTAGCCGTCGTAATCGCCCACCGCATTGGTTGCGCCAGCGAGCTGGATGATCTCATCCGCCGCGGTCTTGTGGCCTGCCACCATCGCTCGCCCGTTCTGGAGCGACATCACGAACATCACCCGCACCGGCTTCGTCACCTTGGCGCGCAGGGCACGGAGTTGCGCAAGATCGGCGCCGACCGCGGCGCTGAGACATTCGGCACGCGCATCGACGCCCATGGCGTGGCCGACCAGCTTGATCTTGTCGATCAGGCCTTGCTCGGAAAAGGTCTCGGGCACCAGCACCAGCGGCACCTTCGCCGTCTCCAGGATGTCCATGGTCTCGCGCGGGCCCGAGCCCTGGATCGCCAGGATCAGGGTGGGGTTGAGGCCCAGCACGCCCTCGGCGGAGATCTGGCGCATGTAGCCGATATTGGGTTTGTCGCGCAGCGCCGCCGGCGGATAGAGGCTCGTCGTATCGACGCCGACCAGGCGGCTCTCGAGCCCGAGAGCATAGAGGATCTCGGTGATGGCACCGCCGATCGAGACGGTGCGCCCGAAGTCGTTCACTGCGACCTCGCGATCCCGCGCGTCATGCACGGTGATGCCCGCGGCGTGCGCAGCAGACGCGAACGCGAGTCCGCCGGAGAGCAGGACACTGGCGATGGTGCGGAAAAATGTCATTGCAGTTACTTCGTCAGGATCAGCTTGTTCTGCGAGGTCAGACGGAGACGATAACTGTCCTCGCCATGCGCAATGATGATCTCGCGCTCGGCGGCAAACAGCTCGCGGCTGTCGATCCGGTCCCCTCGCATGGTGAGAGTCCGCGTTGCTGGGGAAGGGCTTTGTGCCGGCCCTGCCGCGCTGCCGCTGCTGTCTCCCGATGTTGCTGACATTGTCGGTGTGATGCGCTTTCGAACCTGGAGTACCGTCCGTTTGTATAGGCGGCGCCAAGCGCATTCCAACCGTCGCAGTTTACAATCGATATAAACTGCAACCCGATGTCATTGACCGTCAGAGTGTTGCCACGTAACCATTTCTGACAGCGGGGAACTCGCCCGCCTATCGAGACGATCAGCCAGCCAGTCGCTCGCGTTGCGAGCGCGCGCCAGCCAGAAGACATCAAAAACTAAAACGAAGTGCAGGCTGGGGCTGATATGGCTGACGGGGCTAGGTATTCGCGCGCCCTGATTTTGGGCGCGTCGGTGGTTTCAATTGCAGCATTGGTGACGGAGAGCAGTCTCGCGCAGACCGCATCGCCGCAAGCCGAAAGTGCGGCGTCGGAGCGGCCGAAGCCGGCAAAGCGCAAGCCGGCCAAGCCGCAGGTCGCGCAGCAGGCGACGCCCGACGTCATGAATGCGCACGCGCAGGTTGGCGGTACTGCACCCGTGCAGACGCTCGATACCATCACGGTCGCCGCGACCAAGACCCCGGAGCGGGCGATCGATGCGCTCGCGCCCGTCAGCGCGATTTCGCTGGACAAGATCCAGGGACTCCAGCCGAACCGCCTGTCGGACATCTTCTACGCCATTCCCGGCGTGTCGTTTCAGGAGCGCGGCGACGATCCCGCGACCGTCATCAACATTCGCGGCTTGCAGGATTTCGGGCGCGTCGCGGTCGTCGTCGATGGCGCGCGGCAGAACTACCAGCGCACCGGCCACAACGCCAACGGCTCCTTCTTCCTCGATCCTGAATTGATCGGCGGGGTCGATGTGGTGCGCGGACCGACCGCCAACATCTACGGTTCCGGCGCGATCGGCGGCCTGGTCTCGTTCCGTACCAAGGACATCAACGACGTGCTGCGCCCCGGCGAGCGTTGGGGCGTCGATCTCTCGGGCTCCTACGGCTCCAACAACAATCGCGGTCTAGGCTCGGTGTTCGGCGGCGTGCGCGCCACGCCCGACGTCGATATCTTCGGCGGCGCGGTCTACCGCACCCAAGGCAATTACAAGGACGGCAACGGCACCGAGATCGGCAACACCGGCAACCAGGTCGAGGCCGGGTTGATGAAGCTCACGGTGCGGCCGGCCCTCGGTCACGAGGTCAAGTTCGGCGCCGTCTTCCAGGACTATCAATACGATATCGGCCAGTTCAACCGCGGTCCGGTGGCAACGGCGGCGCAGCGAGCGCTCTATCAAGGCTCGTCGGTCTACGCTTCCGATGCGAAGAACTACACCGGGACCATCACCTGGAACTATTCGCTGCCGAGCGACAACCTGTTCGACTGGCACATGTCGATCTACGGCAATCGCGTCGACAACGACCAGACCAAGACCTATCACTATTCCACGTCCGGCGGCGCCTATTGCGGGACGGGCAATTTCGGCAACAACATTTCAGGCTGTGTCGGCGACAAGCGCGGCTATGTCCTCGATACCTACGGCATCGACGTCAACAACACCACGCGCTTCAACGTCGGCGACTGGCGCAACGCCGTCACCTGGGGCATCGACGCCTTCCAGGACGATGTGATCACTACCGACAGCCGCGGCAATTCCAACATCACGACGCCGAGCGGCATCCGCACCGTGTCGGGCGGTTTCCTTCAGCTGAAGCAGAACTACGGCACCTGGTTCGAGGCGGTGAGCGCGATCCGCTATGACCGCTACGACCTCGATTCGGGGCGGACCAGCGCCGGCGGCGACCGCTTCTCGCCGAAGATCACTCTCGGCGTTACGCCCGTGCCAGGCTTCCAGCCCTATGTCAGCTACGCCGAAGGCTATCGCGCGCCCTCGATCACCGAGACGGTGATTTCCGGCGCACATGCGACTGGTGGCGGACCGGCCTTCTTCGTCTGCCCGAACGGCACGGTGGGGCTGTTCTGCTTCCTGCCGAACCCGAGCCTTCGTCCAGAGGTCGGCAAGAACAAGGAAGTCGGCTTCAACCTGAAATACGACAACATCTTCAGCGCCAACGACTCCTTCCGCGGCAAGATCAATCTCTTCCGCAACGACGTCAGCGACTACATCGACCTCGTTGCGTCCACGCCGGTGCCGACCGGGTTCGGCTCGTTCAGCCAGTACTACCAGTATCAGAACATCGCCAATGCTCGCATCCAGGGCTTCGAGGCTGAGACGATGTACGATGCCGGCGACTGGTTCATCGGCGTCGCCGGGCACTACATCCAGGGCAAGAACGTCCAGACCAATATCGGGCTTGCGACCATCACCCCACGTAAGGTCGTCACGACCGGCGGTGTCCGCCTGCTCGATCGCACGCTGATCCTGTCGGCGCAGTGGGCCTCGTTCGGCGCCAACAACGACGTGCCCGCCGGCTATCTGCCCGCAACCGGCTACGAATTGGTCAACCTGTACCTGACCTACAACGCGACCAAGGACATCGTGTTCACGGCGTCGATCGACAATCTCTTGAACCAGTACTACCGGCCTTACGCCGTTCCCGGCAGCTCGACTGACGGCACCTCGCAGAACGACGTGCTGTGGTCGAGCCCGGGTCCGGGCAGAGTCTACAAGGCCGGAATGAAGATCCACTTTGGAGGTGCGTAAGCCGATCGGCCCCGCAGCTCCACAACCACCGCCGGGCCGCGCTGATGCTCCAGCGCGGCTTCGGCGCGTTTTCGTCTTGATAGCAAGGAGAGACCGTTATGTTCATCGCTATGAATCGCTTTCAGGTGAAACCTGGCTCGGAGGCCGCGTTCGAAACCGTCTGGCGGACGCGGGAGTCCTATCTCGGCGGCATGGCGGGTTTCGTCGAATTCCATCTGCTCAAGGGGCCGGTCGCCGAGGACCACACGCTGTATTCCTCGCACACGGTGTGGATCGACAAGGCGGCGTTTGAGGCCTGGACGCGCTCGGAGGAATTCCGCCGCGCCCATGCGCGTGCCGACAACAAGACCGGCGAGAGCCTCTATCTCGGTCATCCCAAGTTCGAGGGGTTCGAGGTCATCATGACCGAGCGCAAGGCGAGCGCGGCTGCCTAGATCGCGGCCGATCACGAAAGGGAGCAGGACATGCCGAGCACCGATCTCAAGGCGTATATGGCCGACAATCCCGGTGCGGTGATCGAAGACGTTGCGCGCGAGCGCAAGGTCACCCCGCGCGCGGTGATCGAGGCGCTGCCGCCTTCCATGATGCGCATCGGGGGCGGCGAGCACTTTGCCGCCGCCATGCAGGACATCGCGGAATGGGGCGAGGTCACGCTGATCGTCCACACCGATGATGCGATCTTCGAGTTCACGGGCCCAATTCCCGCGGGCGAGATCGGCCGGGGCTATTTCAACCTGATGCAGCCGAAGGGCCTGCATGGCCATCTCCGCCACGAGCGCTGCGCAGGCATCGCCTTCGTCGAGCGGCCCTTCATGGGCAAGTCCTCGGCCTTCGTCGCGTTCGTCAACGCCGACGGCGGCATCATGTTCAAGGTCTTCGTCGGCCGCGACGAGGCGCGGGCGCTGCGCGCAGACCAGCTGGCGCGGTTCCGCCGGCTGGCTGACCGCAGCGCGGCGAAGCCTTCGACGTAACTTCCATTTGTCGGGAGATCGGGATGCAGGGCAGTTCCAGGCTTCGGCACGTGATCCTCACAATCGCGCTGGCCTTGGCGCCGGCGCCGGCCTTCGCGATCGACGAAGCGCTGTTGCCGCGCAATCTCTCGCCCTGGGGCATGTTCGTCGGCGCCGACATCATCGTGAAGATCGTGATGGTCGGGCTCGCCATTGCCTCGCTGGTGACATGGACGGTGTGGCTCGCCAAGACCATCGAGCTGCGCCGCAAGGGCTCGCTCGCCCTGCGGCGGACGCGCGCCCTCGAGGGCAACATGACGCTGGCCGAGGCATCCGCAAGGGCTGGCGACGCGCGCGACGCAGTCGCCCAGCTCATCCAGTCATGCGCCAGGGAAGCGGAGCTCTCCGGCGGCATTCTCGACGACGGCCTGCAGGAGCGGGTGGCGCTACGGCTGGAGCGGGTCGAGGCGGCGATGTCGCGGCAGATTGCACGCGGCACCGGCGCGCTTGCGACCATCGGCGCCATCGCGCCCTTCGTCGGCCTGTTCGGCACCGTCTGGGGCATCATGAATTCCTTCATCGGCATCTCCGAGAGCCACACCACCAGTCTTGCGGTCGTCGCGCCCGGCATTGCGGAAGCGTTGCTCGCGACCGCCCTCGGTCTCGTCGCCGCGATTCCGGCGGTCGTGATCTACAATCATCTCGTCCGCGGCATTGCCAATTACCGCGCCCTGCTCGGCGACGCCTCGGCGCAGCTCATGCTGCTGGTCAGCCGCCAGCGCGACCACGGCCATCTCCGCCTGGCGCGGGCTGCGGAGTAGGCCATGGCCACCAAGCTCGGCGCACGTTCGCCATCGGCGCTCAAGCGCGGCGACCCCGGCGATCTCGACGTCACCCACGAGATCAATGTCACGCCGTTCATCGATGTGATGCTGGTGCTCCTGATCATCTTCATGGTGGCGGCTCCACTTGCCACCGTCGACATCGGCGTCGATCTGCCGGCCACCGCGGCCGAACCGGCGCCGAGGCCCGACAAGCCGGTCTTCGTCACCGTCAAGCCGGATCTTTCGATCGCGGTGGGTGAGGATATCGTGGGCCGCGACGCGCTCAGCGGCGCGCTCGATGCAGCCACCAAAGGCCGCAAGGACGAGCGCATTTATCTGCGCGCCGACAAGGCCGTTTCCTATGGCGACCTGATGGAGGTGATGAACAGCTTGCGCAATGCCGGCTATCTCAAGGTCGCCCTCGTCGGCCTCGACGGACGCAGCTGATGGCCGCGAACGTCTTCGCCCTGCACGAGCCGCTGGGCGAGCGCGAGGGCGCGCGCTGGGGTGTCTCGGCGGCCGTGATCGTGGCGTTGCATGTGGCCGCCGCGCTGCTTGCGGCGAACTGGCTCAAGTCGCAGCCCGAACAGGGCGTCAGCCTGCCGGCGATCATGATCGACATGGCCCCCGTGACCTCGGCGCCGCAGCCGACGCAGGACGACGTCGCCCCAGGACCGGTGATGCAAGAGGCCGACGCCTCGCCGCCGGAACCCGTCCAGCAGCAGGCCGTCGAGGAAGCCATCGCGCCGACGCCGCCGCAGGAGAAGCCGGAGGTCGTCGCGCCACCGGAGCAAAAGCTTGAGCCGACGCCGGCCAAGCCCGAGCCGGCCAAGCCCGAGCCGGCGAAGATCGTGCCGGTCGAAAAGCCCGCTCCAGTTAAGCCGAAGGTGGTTCGCCGCGAGGCAAAGAAGCCGTCGGAGGCAACGCCCGCGCCGCGCACCAGCGCACCGCCGCGCGCCGAGCGCGAGGCGCCGATGGCGTCCGCCATGAGTGCGGGTGCGATGGCCTCCGCGATTGCATCCTACAATCAACGCGTCCGCGCGCATCTGATGCGCTTCCACCAATATCCGTCAGGTGGGGGTAGCCAGCGCGGCGTCGCGAGGCTGAGCTTCACTCTCAGCCGCAGCGGGCAAGTCACGTCCAGCCGCCTCGGCGGCTCGTCCGGCGTCGCCGTCTTCGACGCCCAGGCCATGGCGATGATCCGCCAAGCCTCGCCGTTCCCACCCATCCCGGACGAGATCAGGAACGGCTCGATGAGTTTTACGATCCCGGTGGAGTTTACGGTGAGGTGACGTGCCATCCCCGCAAACTCAGCCGTCGTCCCGGACAAGCGCAGCGAAGCGGAGCGCTGATCCGGGACCCATACTCACAGGATCAGGTTTGACGAAGACTCGTCAGCACCATCTCGCGCCACGACTTCCGTTTGGGGCTATGGGTCCCGGCTTTCGCCGGGACGACGGCGGAGTATGTCACGACTAAAGAGGCTACTTCGCCTTCAGGAAATCCGCGACCTCGAGCAGAACGAACTCGTTGTCGTCGGCTTTGTTGGGATCGCGGCTGGAGGAGAACGGCAGATTGTTGTCGTTGCCGACGATGATGTGGGTGTCGTCGACGCGGTCGACGTTCTCGATGGTGAAGAACGGGAAGGTGTAGACGCCGTCGTTGAGCGACTTGCGCGCCTTCTTGTCGGGATCCTTGATCTTCATCAGGTCAATATAGCCGATCTTGCGCACGGGCTTGCCGACATTGGCGTCGGAGAGCTCGATCTTGTAGACGCGCTTGAACTTGGCGAGGTCAGGGAAGCAGTTCTCGCCGCGCTGGCCTTGCGGGCAGGCCTTGTCGGCGGTGCCTTCGCCGTTGTCGCGCTCGATGATGAGGCCGGAGGCCTGATCGATCATGTTGAAGTCGCCGATGGCGTTGCCGTTCTGCTCGAACACATACTGCCAGTAGCGGCCGGTGAACTTCTCCGCGGCGACGTCGAATTCGAGGATGCGGGCGGCTTCCTTGCCGTCGACCTTCTCCCAGTCCTTCTTCTCGGCATCCCACAGCGGTCCTTCGAGCAAGCCATAGAGGAACTTGCCGTCTTTCGACGCGGCGAAGCCCTCATAACCCTTGGAGCGGCGGAGATTGACGTTGGTATAGGTCGCGCCCGGCGCACCCGGCGTCGCGACCGCCCAATTGTCCGGCGAGCGCACTGGCTTGCCGTCGGCAACCGTGTCGAACACGCCGAGGATCTTGCCCGACTTGTCGGCCTTCAGGATATAGGGGCCGAACTCGTCTCCGATCCAGAAGGTGTCGCCGACGATCTGGAAGCCTTCAGTGTCGAAATCGGAGCCGGTGAGATAGCGCTTCTGGGTATCCTCATGCACGATGCGGAACGGCACCTTCTTGTCGGGATCGTGCAGGAAGATGGTTTCCTGTCGCTCGATCTTGCCGCTCGCCCAATCCATCTTGTAGCGGTTCAGGTACAGCATCGAGTCCGGCGAGTTGGCGCGCGCACCCATGCCGTTGTCGGTGATGACCCAGAAGCTGCCGTCGGGCATGGTCTTGATGCCCGAATGACCCTGGAGCGGCTGGCCCTTGAACGGCAGCGACACGCCGGTCGGTCGCTCGTAGGACTTGCCCATGACGGTGCCAAGCGCGTCGACCCGCTTGCCGGTGGTATATTTGCCTGCGGTCTTGAGATCGGCGGGTGCGTCAGCCGGCGCGTCGATGAACGAGCTGGCCGGCATCACCACGTGGCCCGCGAGCTTGGCCGGGAATTCGCCTTCGCCCTGCGCCATCGCAGAACTGGCGGTGAGAATGATCGTTGCGACGGTGCTGAGAAGGGTCGCGCGCATGTGCGTCTCCTGTTGGTGGACGCATGCCTTATGCGGATGGTGCATTGCAGTTTTGTGAAGCCGGGCCAAAGGCCGCAGGCCCGGCTGCTGTTTGGCGGCGAGGAGATCGGAATCGGGTTCGGTGACGCTTGATCCGATCTCGTTGCGCCTCAGGCAATCTTGCGAGCGAGGAAATCGCGGATCAGGGGCGTTACCTCGTCGAACCTGTCCTCGAGCAGGAAATGGCCGGAGTTGATGAGATGAAACTCCACCTGGGGAAGGTCGCGCTTGTAAGGATGGGCGCCGTCGGCCGGAAAGATGAAATCATTCTTGCCCCACACGATCAGCGTCGGCGGCTTGTGCTTGCGGAAGTAGGCCTGCACTGCCGGGTATAGCGGCAGATTGGTCCGGTAGTCGTAGAACATGTCCAGTTGGATCTCGTTGTTGCCGGGCCGGTCCAGCAGCGCCTGGTCATGGACCCAGTTGTCGGGCGAGATGCGGCTCACGTCGGACATGCCGTCGGTGTACTGGAATTTGGTCGTCTCCAGGGTCAGCAGCTTCATCAGCGCCTGACGGCTGGTGTCTGACCCGTCGGCCCAGTATTTCTTGATCGGATTCCAGAACTCTTTCAGTCCTTCGTCGTAGGCGTTGCCGTTCTGAACGATGAGGCCGCTGATGCGCTCGGGATGTTTGAGCGCCAGCCGCCAGCCGACCGGCGCGCCGTAGTCCATGACGTACATCGCGTAGCGCTTGACGCCGAGCTGGTCGAGCAGGCCGTCGACGAGTTCGCCGAAGCGATCGAACGTGTACTTGAATGTCGCGCGCGGCGGCATGTCGCTCTGGCCATAGCCGGGATAATCGGGAGCGATCACGTGGTACCGGTCGGCCAGGGCCGGAATCAGGTTCCGGAACATGTGCGACGATGTCGGAAAACCGTGCAGCAGCAGCACCACGGGCGCATCCTTCGGCCCGGCTTCGCGGTAGAAGATGTTGATCCCGTCGATCGTCTTGGTCCGATGGTACGTGACCGGATAGCCGCTCCCCGTCTTGGAGCGATCGTGTTGCGGTTTCGCCGCCGCAGCCGGCGTAGTAGCGGCAACGGCAACCCCGGACAGACCGAGGACGAGGTGCCGGCGATCGAGGCCGGCTGATGGGCGCGTGATGTTCTCGGTAGTCATGATCATTTTCCAGGCAAGCTTCCAGCCGTCGCATTTCCAAAGTCCGCGGCGAGCTTCGGGTAGCCGATTGCGAGCGGCGGGATCAGTCCATATGATCGAGAAGCAACTTCTCAGGTTACGGAAAGACGCGTCTGATGGACCGGCTGGAGGCGATGTCGGTGATCATCGCCGTCAATGAAACAGGAAGCTTCTCGGCAGCCTCCCGGCGCCTCAGGATGCCGGTCGCGACGGTCAGCCGGACGGTTGCCGAGCTGGAGGCGCGGCTGAACGCCCAGCTGTTTCAGAGGTCGTCGCGCCAGATGATGCTGACCGATGCGGGACGATCCTATATCGAGGCCTGCAAGCGGATCATCGAGCAGGTGGACGATGCCGAGAGGGAGGTCTCCGGCGAATACAGAAGTCCGAGGGGCGATCTCGCGGTCACGGCGCCGTGGGGACTGGGCCACATGCATCTTCTGCCGATCGCGCTCGAGTTCATGGAGGCTTATCCCGAGATCGCGCTGCGGCTCGTCCTTACCGATCGCATCGTCAACACCGTCCACGAGAATATCGATGTGTCGATTCGAATCGGCAGTCTGCCGGACAGCAACCTGATCGCGACCCGGGTCGGCTCGGTCCGGTTCGTGCTCTGCGCCAGTCCCGGATATCTGGCGAAGCGGGGGCACCCGAGCGACCCCGCCGAACTCGCGTCGCACGATTGTATCGGCGTCGATAGCCATTCGGCGCAGAAAAGCTGGAAGTTCGTCAAGGACGGCAGCGAAGTCACGGTGCCGATACGGTCGAGATTGACTGTGAGCGACTCGGAAGCGGCGGTCGAAGCTGCCGTCGCGGGTGCCGGCGTCACGCGGGTGATGTCCTACAAGATGGAGGCGGCGCGGCGTTCCGGCAAGCTCGTCCTCATGCTGGAGGAATTCGAGCAGGCGCCCTGGCCCGTGCATATCGTCTACGCGGAGCGAAAGCCCGCTCCGCTCAAGCTCCGCGCCTTTCTGGATTGGGCCACGCCGCGCCTCAAGGCGCGGCTCGCCTAGCTATTCTCTTCACCGCGCCGGTCAGCGACGAGACGTAGTAATCCACGAACAGTGAGTAGAAGATCGCGGCCGGCAGCGAGCCGAGCAGCGATCCCGCCATCAGCGCGCCCCACTGGTAGACGTCGCCGGTGACGAGCGCGTCGACCTGCTTGCCGGTGGTGTATTTGCCTGGGGCCTCGAGATCGATCGGCGCGTCGATGAACGACCCGGCCGGCATTACCACGTGGCCGGCGAGCTTGGCCGGGAATTCGCCCTCGCTCCGCGCCAGCGCAGAACTGGCGGTGAGGGTCGTTGCGACGGTGCTGAGAAAAGTCCCGCATGTGCGTTCCATCTTGGCGGACGCACGCCTTCGGACGGCACGTTGCAGTTTTGTAAAGCTGGGCCAAACGCCGCAGCTGGCCGCAGCGCTTCACACGCCTTCGTAGACCAGCCTGGTGAAATAGCCGGGATCGACGACGAACTGCCCCCATTTCGCGTCGAACGCTGCGGTTGGCTTGGCGGCAACAGCCTCGTCCCTGGTCTTTCCCCGCTTCTTGAGGTTGCCGACATTGTCGCGGATGGCGACGAGCATGTCGCGGAATTCCTGGAGCTCGGCCTTGTTGCTGACGGGCTTGCCGTGGCCAGGAATGATGATGGTATCGCTCTTGGTCGCGGCGAGATTGGCGTCGGATGCCGAGATCATGCCGTCGATGCTGCCGCCGGTGGAATAGTCGATGAAGGGGTAGATGCCGTTCCAGTAGGTATCGCCCGCATGCAGGATGTTGGCCTCGGCGAACGAGACGGAGATATCGCTATCGGTGTGCGCGGGTCCGTAGTGCTTTAGCGAAATCGACGCCCCGTTGAGCTTCAGCTCATGCTCCCTGGCGAAGACCTCGGCCGGAAGAGCGCCGGCGGGAGCGGGGAGGAAATTGTAGTCCCAGTCCTCGACCCGCTGGATGCCAGAGAGATGCTTGCGGGTGTTCTCGTGGGCTACGATCTTCGCGCCTGCCGCATGCAGCCACTCATTGCCGTCGGCATGGTCGAAGTGCCAGTGCGTGTTGACCAGATGCGTGACCGGCTCGCCGCCGAGTTCGGCGAGGGCCTTACTGAGCTGAGGGCGCGAGACGCCGATGCCGGCGTCGACCAGCAGCTTTCCGTCCGGGCCTGTTAGCACCGCGATATTGCCGCCGGACCCATCGAGCACACTGATGTTGTTGGGCAGCTTGTAGGTCGTGATCGGAGATGTCGCAGCACTGTCCTTGATCAGGCTGACGATACCGCGGGCCTCGGCATATGCCTGCCTCGGTGTAAGCCAACCTGTCGTGGCGGCGAAAGCACCGCCGACGCAGCACAGGCAAAAGCCTCGTCTGGACATTGAGGGGAGTTTTGACGATCCCATGAAATCCTCGCTTTCTGGAGCGAGTATCGATAACGCCAACGCTCCCCCGCCGCCGGTCCAGCGGGTAGCATCGGAGCAGGCATGCGATCTATCACGATAGCACGATCGTTTGTGCGAGGCGGCCAGCTATTCCTTCACCGCGCCGGTTAGCGAGGAGACGTAATAGTCCACGAACAGCGAATAGAAGATCGCGACCGGCAGCGAGCCGAGCAGCGATCCCGCCATCAGTGCGCCCCACTGATAGACGTCGCCGGTGACGAGCTCGGTCAGGATCGCGACCGGCACGGTCTTGTTGGCGCCACTCTGGATGAAGGCGAGCGCGTAGATGAACTCGTTCCAGGACAGCGTGAAGGAGAAGATGCCGGCCGAGATCAGGCCGGGCACCGCGAGCGGCAGCGTGATCCGCCGCAGGATCTGCAGCCGTGTCGCACCGTCCACCAGCGCGCACTCCTCGAGCTCGTAGGGAATCGACTTGAAATAGCCGATCAGCAGCCAGGTGCAGAACGGGACCAGGAAGGTCGGATAGACCAGGATCAGGGCAAGCGGCGAGTCGAACAGGCCGAACTGCACGACGACGGTGGCGAGCGGAATGAACAGGATCGACGGCGGCACCAGATAGGCGAGATAGATGCCGAGGCCGACATAGGGGCTGCCGCGGAAGCGCAGCCGTTCGATGGCGTAGGCGGCCAGCGTGCTCGCGATCAGCGACAGCGTGGTCGAGCCGACCGCGACCAGCATCGTCGTCGTCAGCCAGCGCGGATAGGCGGTGTTGAACAGCAGGTGCTTGATGTGGGCGAGCGTCGGCGAGGAGATCCAGAACGGGTTGTTGTCCTTGTAGTTCATCAGCTCCGCGTTCGGCTTGAACGAGGTGATCGCCATCCAGTAGAACGGGAACAAGAGGATCAGCACGAAGCAGCCGAGCGGCAGGTAGATCATCATCAGCCGCCGCAGCCCGGAATCCCAGGCCATGGTGTCGGGCGCGGCTTTGGCGTCCGCGGTCGGTTGCGCGACGGTGTCAGTCATTGGCCTCTCCCTGCTGCCACTTGCGTCGCGCCAGGCCGAAATAGGAGAACAGCGTCGCGAACACCAGGAACGGGATCATCGAAACCGCGATCGCCGCGCCTTCGCCGAGCTCGCCGCCGGCGATGCCGCGCTGGAAGGCCAGCGTCGCCAGCAGATGCGTCGAGTTCACCGGGCCGCCGCGGGTGATGGCGTAGACCAGCTGGAAATCGGTGAAGGTGAAGATGATCGAGAAGGTCATGACGATGGCGAGGATCGGCATCATCATCGGGAAGGTGATGTAGCGGAAGCGCTGCCAGGCGCTGGCGCCGTCGAGCATCGCGGCCTCGTAGAGCGAGGGCGAAATGGTCTGCAGGCCCGCCAGCAGCGAGATCGCGACAAAGGGAATGCCGCGCCAGATATTGGCGGCGATCAGCGAGAATCGCGCCGGCCAGGGCGAGCCGAGGAAGTCGATATTGCTCGACCGCCAGTGCAGCACGTCGACCAAAAGATAGGAAATGATCGAGAACTGCGGATCGTAGATCCACCAGAACGCCAGCGCCGAGAGCACCGTCGGCACGATCCACGGCAGCAGGATGATCGCACGCAGGAGGCTCTTGAACGGAAAATGGTTGTTGAGCAGGAGCGCCAGCCAGAAGCCGAGCGCGAACTTCCCGAAGGTCGCGATTCCCGTATAGACCACGCTGTAGAACACTGCGTTCCACCACAAGGGATCGGTGAGCAGATACTGGAAGTTTTCCAGGCCGACATAGATGCCGCGGCGGCCGATCGTGGTGTCGGTGAAGGCGAGCCAGATGCCGAGTCCGAGCGGATAGGTCAGGAACACGGTGAGCAGCCCGATCGCGGGCGCGAGGCACATCACGATCAGGAACGGCTTGTAGTCGAACAATCGCACGATCCAGTTCGGCTGCCGGGCCAGCGCGCTGTGCGTTGAAAGAGCGGTTACGGACATCGGACCTTCGTCTTTTCAGGGCTCCAAGGTCATTCCGGGGCGATGCGCGCATCGAACCCGGAATCTCGAGATTTTCCGGTGCGCATTTGCGCACCTGAGGTCTGGTGCTTGCGCACCATCCCGGAATGACGGCTCGTCATTGCTCCTCGCAATGACGGCCGCATTATCGGGACGTTACTTCGCGGCTTGCCGCCGGAAGTACCGCTTGCAGCGCTGCTCGGCCTCTGCTGCGGCAGCCTCCGGAGTGGCAGCGCCGGTTGCGACGGACGCGAACATCTGAATCAGCACGTAGTCGGCGCTGACGGCACCCGTCGCCGTCGAGATCGGGCCCTTGTAGCCGTCGTAATAGGTGCTGTTCATGGTGTCCTTGAACAGCTTCACCTTGGGATCCTGCGACCACACGGCAGCCTCGGCATAGGCGGCCAGCGGCTGGGACCAGTAGCCGGAGTTGGCATTGAGCCACGGCTCGTACTGGTCCTTTTCCAGCATGTATTGCAGGAAGGCCTTGGCGGCGTTGGGGTACTGGCTGTGCTTGAACGCCATGGCGTTCAGGGTCAGGCCGGCCATGGGCGAGATCTTTGCAACACCCTTGGGCAGCAGCTGATGCTCGCTGTCCTCGGCAATCGCCTTGGTCGCCGGGTCGTTCTTCAGCGAGAAGTACAGCGAGACGCCGTTGGCGGTCAGCGAGATCTCCTGCGAGGAGTAGGCGCGGTTGTTGCTGACGTCGTTCCATGACGGCGTGCCGGCGATGAAGGTCGGATAGAGCTGCTTGACCCAGTTCAGCGCGGCGATCGTCTCCTTGCTGTTGATGACGACGTTGCCTTCCTCGTCGAGCAGGGAGCCGTTGTGCGACCATAGCGCCCAGTTTGCGAAGCCGTTGCCGTCGCCCTTGGCGTTGCCGAGCGCGAAGCCGGCCGGCTTGCCGGCCTTGTGCAGCTTCTGGCACAGGTCGAGAATCCCGGCATGGTCTTCCGGCACCTTGTCGAAGCCGACCGATTGCAGGATCGACTTGCGGTAGATCAGGGGCCCCGCTGTGGCACCGAACGGCAGTCCGATCCAGGCGTCGCTCTTGTTCTTTTTGCCATAGCGTTGCGCCAGCGGCAGCCAGCCGCCATACTTCTTGCCGACATAGTCGGCGACGTCGGTCAGCTCGATCAGCTTGTCGATGTAGATGTGCGGCGCATCCGAGAAGCCGATGATGATGTCGGGACCGGCGCCGGAATTGGCGGTCACGGCGGTCTGCTGGTTGATGTCTTCCCAGCCGACGAAGTCGACCTTGACCTCGACCCCGGTCTCCTTGGTGAACTTCGCCGCGTTGGCGCGGAACACGTCCTCGTCGGCCTGGACGAAGCGCACCGGGCGCAGCATGCGCAGGGACGCGCCCTTCTCGATCTCGCGCTTGGGTGCCGCCACGTCGGCGGCCTTGATATTGGATGTTTGCGCTGCAGCACCGGTGGCTGCGAGCGTTGCAGCGGACAGGCCCAGCGCCAAGGCGTCACGACGTGTGATGTCGTTCCTCATCGGTTCCTCCCTATGATGTCTCCCTCCCCGGCGTTGATCGCCGGTGAAGGGCCGTTTCGGTCGTCGGCGCGTTCTACGCCGCCCGCCTAGCTGTTCGGTCCCCGGTCCATGCTGACGGGCTGCCAGCGGCGGAGCGCGGTGTTCTGCAGCACCGACGGATTGACGCAGCTTACCGGCCACATGCCCTGAAGCACCAGTGACAATTCGTAGCCCACGCGGCGCTTGCGTGCCTCGTCAAACCGTGCCGAGGCCGACGCCACATGGGCGGTCAGGGTCACGTTCTCCATGCCGAGCAGCGGATTGTTGTGCGAGGGCGGTTCCTTCTCCAGAACGTCGAGCGCGGCGTGCGCGATCCAGCCCTCCTGCAATGCCTTGATCAGGCTCTCCTCGTCCACGGTGGCGCCGCGACCCGTGTTGATGAAGATCGAACCCTTCTTCATCTGCCGAAAATGCTTCTCGGTCAGCATGTGATGCACCTCGGGCCGGGCCGGGGCGTGCATCGACACAAAGTCGGATTGCGACAACACCTCGTTCAGCGTCGCCGGGATCACGCCGTGGTCGTACATCAGGGTTTCCTGGATGAACGGATCATAAGCCATCATGCGCAGGCCGAACGGCGCCGCGCGCTTCGCAACTGCACGCGCCACGCGGCCGAACGAGATGAAGCCGAGCGTCTGGCCCATCAGGCGCGGGATCTTGAGCAGCGCCGGCCGGCCCTCGGCCCAGCGGCCGCCGCGCACCATCCTGTCCTGCTCGACCAGGCGACGGAAGCCCGCGAGCAGCAGCATCATGGCGTGGTCGGCGACCTCCTCGATGAAGGTGTCGGGGATGTTGGTGACGGGAATGCCGCGCGCGGTGGCGGCCTTGACGTCGACACTGTCGACGCCGACCGAGCCGAGCGTGATGACCTTGCAGCTCTCGAGCGCGTCGATGATCGACTTGGTGATCGGGATGCCCTTGGCGTAGATGGCGTCGGCATTCTTTGCGGCGGCGATGAACCCGGCCTCGTCGGCGGGCGCCTCGACGATCTCGGCATCGATCGGATCGAGCGCCTCGCGCTCATAGGAATAATCGCTGCCCGCGACGGTGAAGCTCGCACCCTTCGGCGTCACCACCCTGTATTTCGGCATGTCATGCTCCCGATTTGGTTTCTTGTTGTGACCCGCCTTCGTGGCGGGCCTTTGCGCCTTTTACGCGAAATCGGGGCGGTTGCGTACAATTCCCGGTTGTCGTGAGCAAGGTATATTTCCGTTTTCCCGTGCGCGGTCCGGGCTTCTACGGAGGCACGTAAGTAACTTGCTAAGGGCTCCCGCACTAAAAGTTGATTCGATTTAGTCGATTCCGTCGCGCGCCCGTACCCATCATTGCCGGAGCCAACCCGTGAAATTGAGCAATCTGAAGATCGCCCCGAAGCTCGGCATCCTCGTCGGCGTCACGCTGTTGGGTCTCTGCATCTCCGGCCTCCTCGCCGGTTACCTGATGAAGCAGGAGATGGTGAACGCACGCATCGACCAGGCCAAGGCGATCGTGGAGATGGCGCGCAACTATGCTGCCGCGCTCAAGAAGCGCGTCGATGCCGGCGAGATGACGAAGGACGCGGCGATGGCCGAGCTTCGCCGCTACGGCAACGCGATGACCTATGACAACGGCGCCGGCTACCTGTTCGGTACGTCCTACGACGGCATCACCCAGCTCGCGCCCGATCCGAAGGTGATCGGCGCGAACCGCATGGACGTCATGACCAACGGCCGCAAGCTGTCGGTCGAGCTGATGGACGGCGTCAAGGCCAACGGGTCGATCCTGCTGCATTATGAATATGTGAAGCCCGGTCAGGAGAAGCCGATCCGCAAGATCGGTTACGCGGTCGCGGTGCCCGGCCTCGACATGTATCTCGGCACCGGCGCCTATCTCGACGACATCGATGCCAAGATGGGGCCGGTCTACTGGATGCTCGGCATTGCAATGCTCGGCATCTTCATTGTCGCCGGCGGCGTTGCCTGGCTGATCGGTCGCGGCATCAGCCGCCCGCTGGCGCTGCTCGGCGCCCGCATGAAGGACCTCGCCGACGGCAAGCTCGAGGGCGACATTCCGGGCGTCGGCCGCGGCGACGAGGTCGGCGCGATGGCCTCGACCGTGCAGATCTTCAAGGACAACGCGGTTCGCATCCGCGAGATCGAGCAAGCCGAGGCCGATGCCAAGGACCGCGCCGCGGCGGAACGTCGCAGCGCGATGGAAGAGATCGCCAACGACTTCGAACGCAGCGTCAACGGCATCGTCCGCTCGGTCTCCTCGGCCGCCGCCGGCATGCAGACGACGGCGCAGTCGATGACGGCAACCGCCAGCGACGCCTCCTCGCGTGCCGCGACGGTCGGCGCTGCCTCGCAAAAGGCCTCCGGCAATGTCGGCACGGTCGCGGCGGCCGCCGAAGAGCTGTCGAGCTCGGTTGCGGAAATCTCCCGCCAGGTCACCCGCTCGACCGAGGTCGCGAGCCGCGCCGTCAGCGACGCCGAGCGCACCAACGCCACCGTGCAGGTGCTCTCGACCGGCGCCGAGAAGATCGGCGAAGTCGTCAAGCTGATCCATTCGATCGCCGCGCAGACCAACCTGCTCGCGCTCAATGCCACCATCGAGGCGGCACGTGCCGGTGAATCCGGCCGCGGCTTCGCGGTCGTCGCCTCCGAAGTCAAGGCGCTGGCCAACCAGACCGCGAAGGCGACCGAGGAGATCTCCGCGCAGGTCGCGGCAATGCAGACCTCGACCAGCGACGCGGTCACGGCCATCTCCGGCATCACCCAGACCATCGCCGAGATGAGCGAGATCACCGCGGGCATTTCCGCGTCGATCGAGCAGCAGGGCGAGGCGACGCGCGAGATCGCGCGCAACATCCAGTCGGTCGCGGCCGGTTCGAGCGAGATCAACGCCAATATCGGCAGCGTCACCTCGGCCGCGGAAGCGACCGGCACGGCGGCCGGCGACGTGCTCACCAACGCACGCGAATTGGATAGCCAATCCGGCGCGCTGCGCAACGCCGTCGATGGCTTCCTCGCCAAGGTGCGGGCGGCGTAACTCGTCGCGCAAGAACTCTACGCGGTCGTCATGCCCGGGCTTGTCCCGGGCATCCACGTTCTCGAGCACCGCGCGCACGGATATCCGTGGATGGCCGGGACAAGCCCGGCCATGACGGAAGATGTGGAGTACGCTGAATTCGTAGGGTGGGCAAAGACGCGAAGCGTCGTGCCCACCTTATCTTTTTGAGCTCGTCGAGATGTCGGTGGGCACGCTACGCTTTGCCCACCCTACGAGAGCCGTGCCGTGGACTCTACTGCTTCTCGATCTTCGCGTTCGTGATCAGCTTCTCCCACAGCACGAGCTGCTCGTTCACGAACGTGCCGAGCTGCTCCGGCGTCCCCGAGAACGCGTCCATGCCGAGCGTGGCGAGCTTGGCCTTGATCTCCGGATTCTCGACGATCTTCCTGATCTCGGTGTTGAGCCGGGTCACGATCTCCTTCGGCATGCCGGCCGGCCCGAAATAGCCCTGCCAGGACGAGATGTCGAAGTCGGGCACGCCGGCCTCCTGCATCGAAGGCAGGTGCGGCACCAGCGGCGAGCGGTCCTTGGTGGTGACGGCGAGCGCGCGCAGGGCGTTGCCGTTGACGTGGGGCAGGCCGGTCAGGATGTCGACGAACATCATCGAGACGCGGCCGCCCATGACGTCGTTGAGCGCCGGCGGCGAGCTCTTGTAGGGCACGTGCAACAGGTCGAGCCCGGCATTGTGCGCGAAGGTCGCACCTGAGACGATCGCCGACGACGAGCCCGATGCGTAGCTGAGCTTGCCCGGATTGGCCTTGCCGTACGCGACCAGCTCGGCGACAGACTTGGCCGGCACTTCCGGATTGATGACCAGCATGAACGGCAGGTCGCCGGTGCGCGCGATCGGGGTGAAATCCTTGACCGGATCGTAGGTGAGGCTCTTGAGCAGATAGGGGTTGGCCGAATGCGTGGTGTTGGTCGTCACCAGCAGCGTGTAGCCGTCGGGCGCCGCCTTCGCGACATAAGTCGCCGCGAGCATGCCGTTGGCGCCGGCCTTGTTCTCGATCACGATGCCGACGCCGAGCGCCTGCGACAGATGCTGCGAGATCAGCCGCGTCGTGGTGTCGGTGCCGCTGCCGGCCGCGAACGGCAGCACCAGCGTGATGTTGCGGCTCGGATAGTTGTCGGCCTGAGCGGTGGATGCGGCGGCAAGACACAGCGCGGCCGCGCCGATGGTGCGCAAGTTTCGAATCAGCCCTGAAATCATCTTGAGTCGTTCCCTCTTTTTCGTTGGCGGGGAACCTAGCGTCTCTTCAATGAAATCGAAAGGCGTGAGTTTGCCGCCCGTCACGTGGAATTACTTCACCGCCGAGCCCTGGCGCGATGCGATCACGACGCCGGCGAGCACCAGCACGTAGCCGATCAGGTGGAACGCTTGCAGCTTTTCGCCCAGCAGCAGGATCGCCATCGCCGAGCCGAACACCGGCACCAGATGGAAGAACGGTGCCGCCCGGTTCGGCCCGATCAGCGCCACGCCGCGGTTGAAGAAGAGGTAGGCGAGCGTGGAGGGAAAGATCAGGATGTAGCCCAGCGTCGCCAGCGTGATCGCGTCGAATTGCAGCACGCGGCCGCTTGCGGCCTCCCAGATCGCCGTCGGCAGCAGCATCGTCGCGCCGCAGCAGGTGGTGAAGGACAGGAAGGAGAGCTGATGGATCTTCGGCCGCCGCGGGATGAAGGCGGAGTAGATGCCGAACGCCACCAGCGAGGAGGCGAACATGATGTCGCCCCTGTTGAAGCTGATGCTCGTGAGCGCGGCGAGATCGCCGCGCAGGATGATGATCAGCACGCCGAGCAGCGAGATCGCGATGCCGCCGAGCTGCGCGCCCGTCAGCCGCACGCCGAACAGCACCAGCGACCACAACGCCACGAACAGGGGACCTGCCGACTGGATCAGAAGCGCGTTCAGCGCCTCGGTGTATTGCATCGCCCAGTACGAGATCGCGTTGTTGAAGGCAAAGCCGACCAGCGACAGGAACAGCATCAGCGGCAGGCTCTTGCGCAGGGCAGGCCAGTCGCGCTTCAGATGCGGCCAGGCGAACGGCAACAGGATGAGGAACACACCGTACCAGCGGATCGTGGTCACCGTCAGCGGCGGCACATGCGCGCCGACATGGCGTGCGAGCACGATGTTTCCGGCCCAGAACAGCGAGGTCAGGCTGAGCAGCAGATAAGGCTGGTTGTTGAGCCAACTGGCCGGATTCGAGGCCGGTGGCGCGGGCGAGGCGGTCGTCATTGGCGTTGCATGAAAGCTTGCGCCGGATTGTCGTTGTGACACAAGTCACAGGGTCGCAATGCTACAATGCAGGCATGACCCGAGGAGGTGCCATTGGCGGTCAATATGTTGAACGTTGAGGGCCTGGAGCAACTCGATCCGCAGGCGCCGGTGGTGATGCTGAACCTGATGCGTTTCCATGCGCGTTCGCGCGACGGCAACGGGTCCGGCTGGGACGCTTATCTTCGCTACAGCGCAATCACGGTGCCGATGATCAGGGCACGCGGCGGCACGCTGCTCTGGACCGGCGAGGCCAAGGCGGTCGCGCTCGGTCCGCACGGTGGCAACGAATGGGACTTTGTGGCGCTGGTCTATTATCCGACGGTCGCGGCCTTCCTCGACATGATGACGTCCGAGGCTTACGAGACGCAGGCCGATCCGCATCGCATCAACGGCTGCGCCGAGCACGTGATCATCGCGACCAGCGAAGCCTACAGCAAGTTCAAGACGAAGTAGGCTGTCCGTCGCGCGCGCTTCTTCCCCTCTCCCCTTGTGGGCGAGACGGGTGAGGGGTTTCTCTCAGCGAGTCCAACTCTCATTGGAATGTGCGTGTGGATACCCCTCATCCGGCGCTTCGCTGTCCAGCGGATGGATGGGTAACAAACCAGACCGGATGGATAGGTAACAGTCGTTCATGGTTCGGTCCGCTGCGGCGCTGCGCTAGCGCAGCGCCGCAGCG